>Ga0209579_10001431_pt1 | contig 19767 bp, 13 predicted proteins | sample Coa_R1_2_FD_187152 | JGI IMG/M metagenome (GOLD analysis project Ga0209579, IMG submission 187152) | Surface soil microbial communities from Centralia Pennsylvania, which are recovering from an underground coalmine fire - Coalmine... | ecosystem: Environmental > Terrestrial > Soil >... | reverse complement strand
GGTGTGCCAGGGCTCGTTGTGTTTGGGCGGGCCGAAGCGCACGCGCTTGCCGATGGCGCTCTCGTGCGGCCAATGGCGAGCGGCGAAGGCCTGGGCGACGATCAGGACGGGCGCATCGTAATCGGCCGGAGTGAATTCACGGCCCTGCAGCAGCGGAATGCCGAGGGTCTGGAAGTAGCCGGGCGCGACCACCAGGTGACGGGCGAAGGGCATTTCCCGCAGCGGCACTTCACGGCCTTCGATGGTGAAGATGCGGGACCAACTGTTCATCAGGGGCGGGTTGGTGGTGAAGGCGGCGGCAGTCACGGAGGGCAGCGCGCCGACTTCGCGGGTAAGGCGCTCGATCAGGGCGCGGGCGGGCGGACCGTCCGGATAGCGCGTGTCCGGATAGTCGATGCCCACCGACAGAACGTTCGCTGAACGGTAGCCGAGGTGTTGGGAGCGCAGCCGCACGAAGCTGCGAATCATTAGACCCGCGCCGACCAGCAGGGTCACGGAGAGCGCCACCTCGCCCATCACCAGGGTGTGACGCAGAAGGTTCTGCCGCATACCGGAACTGGAGCCGCGGCCTGCCTCTTTGAGGGCCACGGTGAGATCGACGGCGGAAGATCCCAGCGCGGGCGCCAGGCCGAAGGCGATGCTGGTGGAGAGTGAGAGGGCCAGTGCGAAGCCTAGGACGCGAAAGTCGACCGAGAAGCTCATCCAGCGGGGAAGGTCGACGGGGATGAGCGCGAGCAGCGCGGGTAGCCCCAGGAAAGCCAGGCCGATGCCGAGTACGCCGCCGGCCGCGCCGAGCAGCGCGCTCTCGGAGACCAGCTGGCGCACGAGCCGGCCGCGTGTGGCGCCGATAGCCGCGCGGACGGCGATTTCGCGAACCCGGGCAGAGGCTTTCACCAGCAGCAGATTGCTGACGTTGGCGCAGGCGATGAGCAGCAGGAATCCCACGGCGACCAGCAGGGTCACCACCGCCGTGCGATACGTGCCGGCGACGGAATCGCGAATGGGCGTGACGCGCGCGCCCCAGCCGTTGTTGGAGACGGGATTCTCGCGGTGAATCTGCTGGAGCACGGCTTCCATCTCGGTGGTGGCGCGTTCGACGGTTACACCCGGCTTGAGGCGTCCGACGCCGCTAGCGAAATAGTCGGTGCGGGTGGCTTTGGCGGGGTCGTCCTGCATCGGAAACCAGGTGTCCGCGCGGGCCGGAAAGTGAAAGCCGGCGGGCATCACGCCGATCACCGTGTAGCGCGCATTGGCCGTGTCGAGACCGCGCCCGATAATCCGCGGATCGCGCCCGAACTGCCGGTCCCAAAATTCCTCACTGATGATGACGGCCTTGGGTCCATGTGGGAGGCAATCCTGGCGCGTGAAGACTCGGCCCAGCAAGGGGGCGACCCCCAGCACGGGGAAGACCCCGTCGGTGACGTCGGCGCCGGAGACACGCTGCGCGGCCGATTGCCCGAGGATGGTGAACTCTCCCTGGTCATAGATTCCAATGTCTTCGAGCAGGCGCAGGCGCGCCCGGAAATCCAGGTAATTGAGAAAGTTCATTTGGCCTTTCTCGTTGGGATCCTTGTGGCTGAATTCCTCAACGGCCACCATGCGGCCGGGCTGCGGGTAAGGCAAGGGCCGCAGGAGCAGGCCGTTTGCCAGGCTGAAGACCAGGGTGGTGGCCCCGATACCCAGCGCCAGAATGGCGATGGCGGCCGCGGTGAGCGCGCCGTCTTTACGCAGGACGCGCAGGGCGTAACGGAGATCCTGGAGAATCATGCGGAAGTGCTCCTTGGGGGCTTCGTTGAGAATTCCGAAAATAGCTTCGGCCCAGACCCGCGCGGTGGCGGCCGCGGAGCGGGACTCGCGGCAGCGGTCGGCAAAGGCCAGGCACAGCTCGCGGCCGTATTCGTCGCGGAAGGCGGCGGGGTAGGCAAACAGGAAGCCGCGGTATAGGCGGGCGTGCATCACGATGCTAGATCCTTTTGGGAGCGAGGCCGGTGGAGCGGGCGTCGGAGAGCAGCTTCTCGAGCTGGCGGGCCTCTTCCATGGCGGCGCGGCGTCCGGCCCGCGTGAGCCGGTAGTAGCGGCGGCGCTCGTCGTCGTGGGCGGGATCGGGGCGCTCTTCGAGCTCCTGGATGTAGCCTTCCTCGAGCAGGCGGCGGATGCTGCTGTAGAGAGTGCTGGGGCTGAGGCGCACGGCCCCGCGGGTGCGCTCGTGCACTTCCTGCATGATGGAGTAGCCGTGGCGCTCGCCGTCGGCCAGGGCTACCAGGATGTGGAAAGTGTCGCGGGAGAGGGTAAAGGGCCGCATGGAGAAACTATATCATATTTCGCTATAGCTGACTAGGGAGTATTTGCGACCGTTCACGCCACTTCAACAAAAATTCACGCCTGGCATCTCCAGCCAGATAAACCACTTCCATTTCTCACCCCGATCCGCAAACCGAATCTCCTGGCAACCGCCGGGTATCCTTATATCGGTAAGGCAATACCGCGCGCGAGTGGGCGGAACTATCCCCGCTAGGGAAAAAAACGAAACGAACCCATTCGGCCTTATTCCGAGCGCAGCGCGAAGGCCGGATCGATGCGGGTGGCGCGCAGGGCGGGGAGCCAGATGGACACCAGCGCGGTGGCGAGCAGCACGGCCGGCACCGCCGTGTACACCAGGGGGTCGGAAGCCTTGACGCCGAACAGGAATCTGGCCATGAAGCGCGTGAGGCCGAAGGCGGCCGCCTCGCCGGTCAGCGTGCCCGCCAGCGCCAGGCGCAGGCCGGCGATCACGATGGTGTTGCGCACGGATGTAGGCGCGGCCCCCAGCGCCATGCGTATCCCTAATTCGCGGGTGCGCTGCGCCACTGAGTAAGCCATCAAGCCATAGATGCCGATAGCGGCGAGCAGCAGTGCCGCGCATCCGAAGACGGTGAGCAGCGTCATGTTGAAGCGTTCGCGCGCGGTGGAACGGACCACCACCTCATCCATGGAGCGAACCCGCGCCACGGGCAGTCCGCCGCTGGCTTCGCGCAACTCCCTTTCAATGACGGGGCGCAGCGTTTGGGGCGCCACGCGGGTGCGCACGATCCAGGCGATTGTGGAGACGCGATTGGCAAGCGCGGTGATGCCGTCCGTGATTTGCGCGGTGGGAATATACACCATGGGCCGCGGATCGCGATTGAGCCCATCATCGTGGACATCTCCGGCCACGCCGACGATCTGGCGGGCGGGCTCTTCAAACTCCGGGCCGTATCCCTGGCCCAGCAGCAGGCGGTCGGCCTGTGGGAACTTGCGGGCAAAGGCCCGATTCACGATGGCCACGCGGGCCGCGCCGGCGTCGTCGCCTTGCCCAAAGGCGCGTCCGCGGAGGACGGGGATTTTAAAGATGTCGAAATATCCGGGCGACACGGCTTCCCATCCGCGCCCATCGTAGCGCGCGTTGGTGGCGGCGCGTCCCACGATGTTATACGGAATGCCGAAGGCGCCCTCTAGTGGCAGATTGTAAGTCGCCCCGGCGCGGGCCACCGCGGGCAGAGCTTCCAAACGGCGAACCGCGTCGGTGACGAGTTGATTCACGCCGTAGGTCTTCTGGAAACGGGAACCGGCGAGCGACATCCGCATGGTGAGGACGTTGTGCGGATCGAAGCCGGGGTCGACGGCGTTTAATGCCGCGAAGGTGCGGATGAGCAGGGCCGCACCGATTAAGAGCACCACGGCAATCGCCATCTCGCCCACCACCAGCCAGGCGCGGGCCGCACGCTGTCCGACACTAGCGCCGGAGCGGCCGCCCGCCTTGAGGGTGAGGCTCAGATCGGCGCGGGAAACCTGCAGGGCGGGGATCATGCCGAACAGGAGGCCGGTTACCAGAGAGACAGCGCCGGTGAACAATAGGACACGCCAGTCGAGGGCGACAGCCGCGCCGTGCGGTCCGATGCGCGGAATGTCGCCGGGGTCCATGGCGAGCAGGGCGCGCACGCCGGTCAGGCCGAGCAGCAGCCCGAGCGCGCCTCCCGCGATCGAGAGCACGGAGCTTTCCGTGAGCAGTTGACAGACGATGCGGCCGCGGCCGCCGCCGATGGCCGCGCGGACCGCCATCTCGCGCTGGCGGCCGGTGGCGCGCGCGAGCAGGAGATTGGCGACGTTGGCGCAAGCCATCAGCAGGACGAAACCGACGGCGGCGGCCAGCACCAGCAGAGAGGGGCGCGCGTCGCTGACCAGCGAGTCCTGGAAAAGCTCGGCCGCGAATGCGTCGCGGGCCCCCATAATCTTTGGGAACTGGCGGCGGAACTCGCCGGACGCGAGCTGAAGTTGCGCATTGGCGCGGGCCAGTGTTACACCAGGCCGGAGACGCGCCACTACGTTGAAGTATTGCGCGTGGTCGTGGCTGGCGGGATCGATTTGAAAGGGCAAGAACACATCGGGGGGAAGGTCGAGCTCGGGATTGAAGGCTGCGCCGAGGACACCGACTACGGTGTAGGGCACGCCGCTCAGAGAGATGGTTTTGCCCGCCAGATGCGGGTCGGCGGCGAAGCGGCGCTGCCACAAGCCGTAGGTGAGAACCGCCACTCGGCCGCCGCCGGGGCGATCTTCATCCGCTGTGAAGGCGCGCCCTTGCGCCAGGGGTGCGCCGAGCAAGCGGAAGTAAGCGGCCGAGACGCGGAGTCCGTGGATCTGTTCCGGGAAATCGCCGCCGGTCAGGTTGAGCCCGGCGCCGCGGTACTCGTACGCGGCGACGTCCTCAAAGGCGCCGGTCTGGCCGCGCAACGCGTTGAACCGCGTTTCCGAAGCGCCGTAGACGGGGCCGGCGGGCGTGGTCTGGAAGAACAGAACGATGCGGCCGGCGTCGGGGTAGCCCAGCGGCTTCAGCAGCACCGTATCGATGACCGAGAATATGGCGACGTTGGCGCCGATGCCGAGCGCCAGCGCGGCCAGCACGGCGGCTGTGAAAGCCGGGGTGCGGCGGAAGGTGCGAACCGCGTAGCGCAGGTCGTGGAGATGAGCTTCGATGCGCATAGTCGGAATAGTTTACGGACGCGATTCGGCGTCCACGGCGGCGAAGCGGTAGCCCACCCACGGCTCCGTCAGGATGTACTTGGGTTTGGCGGGGTTGGGCTCGATCTTCTTTCGCAACTGATTGATGAAGACCCGGAGATACTCCGGCTCGTCGCCATAATCGGGACCCCAGACGGCTTGCAGCAGCTCGCGATGCGGCACGGGCTTGCCGGCCTGCGAAACCAGGTAGCGCAGCAGATCGAACTCTTTGGGTGTAAGGCGGGTCGCCTTGCCCTTCACCTGGATGCGCCGGGTGTCAAAGTCGATCTGCAGGTCCGCGGTGGAAACGGAATGCGGGCCGCTTTCGGGCGAAGTGGGTGCGCGGCGCAGCGCCGCCCGAATGCGCGCCAGTAGTTCCTCCATGCCGAAGGGCTTGGTGATGTAATCGTCCGCGCCGGCATCCAGCGCGGCCACCTTGTCCTTCTCGGTGTTACGCACGGAGAGGATGACGATGGGGACCTCGGATGCGGAGCGCAGATGGCGGCAGGTTTCGAGGCCGTCCATGACGGGCATGTTCATGTCGAGCAATATCAGGTCCGGCAAATCCGCCGAAACGCGGGTGATGGCATCTTCGCCGTTGCGGGCTTCGGTGACTTCATACTTATGGCCGACCAGAGTGGCCCGCATCACGCGGCGGATCTGGGGGTCGTCATCCACGACGAGTATCTTTCCGGCGCTCACGAGACCATTTCACCACGATACACGGGCAGCGAGAAGCTGAAGACGGAACCCTGGCCCGGTTCGCTGGTGACCCAGATCCGGCCGCCATGCGCTTCGACGATGCCTTTGGCGATGGCCAGGCCCATGCCGGTGCCCGGCACGCGGAACCGATGCTCGCGCGCGCGGAAGAATTTGTCGAAGACGCGGAGCTGCTCCTGCTCGTCGATGCCGCTGCCGCGGTCGGCCACGCTGACGACGATGCGGCCTTCCCCGGCGCGCGCCGAGATGACCATCGGCGACTGGGGCGGAGAGTACTTGAGGGCATTGTCGAGAAGTTGTTTCAAAACCTGCTGGATGAATTCGAAATCGACATCGGCTTCGGGCATGGCGGCCGGCAGGCGCACATCCACGGATCGCTCGTGCAGCAGAGGCTGGAACTCCGCCAGCGCGGCATGGATGATCTCGCCCACATCGTGCGGTTTTTTCTCGGGACGCAGCTTGCCGGCTTCGATGCGGACCATCTCGAGCACCTCGGCGACCAGGCGGTTCAGGCGGTCGGCCTCCTCATTGATGATGGTCATTAACTCGCGGTCGGCATCCTGGGGCGGCTGGCCGAGCAGGCTGGTGACAGCCGCTTTGATGGAGGTCAGCGGGGTGCGGAAATCGTGCGCCAAAGCGTCCAGCAGCGCGGATTTTAGGAGTTCGCTCTGGCGGGCGGCTTCGGCGTGGGCGGCTTCTTCCAGCGCGCGGGCGCGTTCGATGCCGATAGCCACCAGGTACGCCACGGCATTGAGAATCGTTTCGGAGGGGAGCGCTCCAGCGAGGCCGAGATTGCCGAGCGGCTGGCCGCCGAGGCGCACCGGAATGATGGCAAACCCGCGAACGGCATCGATAAGCGGCTCGTCGCGGTCGGCCTGTAATTGCTCGTCGGAAATCAACGGATCGCCGGGCCCCCAACGGAAGATCTCGTGGCCCGACTTGGCGTAGAAGGCCGCGGTGGTGACGCCCAGAATCTTGACGACGCGGCTGACCAGGTCCTGGCTGGCGGTGCGCGCGCTGCCGCTGAGCAGCAGTGTCTGGCTGAGCGCGTAAAGGCCTTCGATCTCGCGGCGGCGGTCGACGGCTTCCTCGGTGCGGCGCTTGGCGCGGGCGGAGAGCTGGCTGGCCATTACGGCGGTAACCAGGAAGGCGGTGAGCGCGACCCAGTTTTGCGTGTCGGCGATTTGCAAGCTGCCGACCGGAGGGAGGAAGTAGTAATTGAATCCCAGCATCGCCAGTACGGAGGCCACGGTGGCCTCGAACAGCCCCCAATAGGCGGAGATGCCGAATATGGCCAGCAACAGGGACAGGGCGACAGTGGTCTGGTTTACGGAGACAACCCGGAAGTAGAAGGCGATCACCAGGGCGATGACGCCTTGGGCGGCCAGAAATCGAGCGAGGCGGGCGCGTGACATCAGGAGCCGAAGACGCGGTTGAAGAACGCGCGGGTCTTCTGGCGGATCTCGCCCAATTTCAGATCGAGCCTTTGATCGTGCAGGTGATCGGGAGTCCAGCGGCGCACCAGTTCGGCGAGCATCTCGGACTGGGAGGGCGACGTGGGCAGGTGGCCGCCGGCATAGCCGCTGGAAACCCGCAGGCCGTGATCGATGGCGCGATAGAAGACGGCCGCGTCGCGGAGAAAGTCGGCGTCCTCGCGTTCCAGGTGGCCCATCTGCTCGATGACGTTGATGCGCGCCGGGGTATTCAACACTTTGTAGAAGATGCCGGCGCCTTTCAGCCGCAGATACATCAGGGCGAAGTCGATATCGTAGTATCCGCCGGCGGCGGCCTTCAGCGGATTACGCGTGCCTTGTTCTTTCTCGACGCGGGCGCGCATCTGGGCCAGCTCCTGGCGCGAGCGGCCGCCCTGCCCGTAGCGCCGCCAGTCGACCTCCTGGAGGCGGTGCAGGAAATCGGTGGCGCGCTCCAGGTCGCCGGCCACCGCGCGGGACTTCATATAGGCAATGCCTTCCCACGCCTCGGCGTGTTTGGCGAAGTATTCGCGATAGGCGGCTTCCGGCTGCACGAGCGCGCCCTCGCGGCCATTGGGACGCAGGCGCGTATCCACCGTGAACATGATGCCATCGCCGGTGTAGGCGCTGATGACGTTGATCATGCGCTCGGCCACCGCGGTCCAGAAGACCTGTTCGGCGGCGTCCTCATCCGGGATGACGAAGATCAGATCGGCGTCGGAAGCCAGGTCGAACTCGCGCATGCCGAGACGGCCGAGCGAGATCACCATCATCTGCTGGGCGGGGACATAGACGGAATTGGCGGGCGCCGGGGCTTCGGCCAGGGCGATGCCATAGGCGGCGGAGAGCACCGCATCGGCCAGGTCGGAAGTGCGTTCCAGGGTTTCGAAGATGGGGGCCGGGCCGCGCAGACTGTCGCACTGGATGCGGAACATGCGCCGGCGGAAGAAGCCGCGCAGGGCGGCGCTGCTGTCGATACCTTCCGCGGGCGGCGCGGCGGCGGAAGCCAGCTCGGCCAGCAGATCGGGATGGCGCAGGATCTGGTCGCCGAAGTACTGGCTATGCTCGAAGATATCCACCACGCTCTCCACCAGCGCGGAATCCGCGTCGAGGCGCGCCAGCCATTCCTGGTCGGCGAACAGGTCTTCGAGGAAATGTTCGAAACGCTCGCGCCCGCGATTGATCTTCACGCGCGCCAGGGTGGCCGCCAGCCGCGGAGCGCGCTCGTCCATAAAGCGCGACAAGCTGCCTGACGGGGACGCCGGCATATCCAGATCCATGGGCTGCCAGCGATCGGCGCCGTCTTCGCCGTCGCTCAGCGAATAGTACATGGGCTTGCGCGCCTGAATGACGCGCGCATACATCTCGCGCACGTTGCCGAGGTGCTGCTCGAGCCGCACTTCCAGCGATTCGGCGGTGAGCGGCTCGCCGGACTCCAGGGGCATCTTGCGCGCCAGCACATCCAACTCCTCGGGGCTGGTGGGCAGCGTGTGGGTCTGGCGGTCGTCATAGAACTGCAGGCGGTGCTCGATGTGGCGCAGGAACTGATAGGCGGAAGACAGGCGGGAATACTCGCCGGCGGAAAGCAGATTCTTGTCGTGCACGCGGGAGAGCGCGAACATGGTGCCGCCGTGCCGCACCCAAGCTTCGCGGCCCCCGTGCAAACGCTGCAGGCACTGCACCAGAAACTCGATATCGCGGATACCGCCGGGCATCAGTTTGACATCGACTCCGGGGTGGCCGCGCTTGGCGGCCAGCTTTTCGCTGATGCGCTCGCGGGCTTCGGAAACCGCTTCGACGGCCCGGAAATCGAGCGTGCTCGAATAGATCAGCGGCTCGACGAATTCCAGCAGGTCGCGGCCCAGGGCGAGGTCGCCGGCGCACGCGCGGCCTTTGATGAGCATCTGTTTTTCCCAGTCGCGCGCGCGCTCCTGGTAATAGTGCTGAGCACCTTCGAGCGAGATGCAAACTTCGCCCAGGCGGCCGTCGGGACGCAGGCGGAGATCGACGCGATAGCAGGAGCCATCGGCGCTGTAAGTGGAGAGCAGCTCCGTGTACTGGTTGGCTACCTTCTTAAAGAACTCCTTATTGGTTATGGGGTCCGGACCGGTGGTTTCGCCGTTGGCGGAGTACACGAACATCAGGTCGATATCGGAGCTGTAGTTCAGCTCCTGGCCGCCCAGCTTGCCGAGCGCGATCACCGCAAAGCCGCAGGGGCGCCGCTGGCCATCGGCTGCGATGCAGGAAGGCTCGCCATGGCGCGCGGCGACCTGCCGGCGGACCTGGTGATAAGCGAAGTCGAGGATGGCGTCGGCCAGATTGGAAAGCTCGCCCGTGATATCCGGCAGGGATGCCAGACCCATCACGTCGCGCAGCAGGATGCGCATTAATTGCCGCCGGCGATAGCGGGCCAGCATGACGGGCGCGGGCAGGCTGGCGGACTCCGCTGCGCGGAACCGGGCCAGGCTTTCGGCGAACTCTTCGGCGGACAGAACCTTGTGCAGGTCGGCGGCGCCGGCGGCTTGGAGCAGCCACTCGGGGCGCTGCAACAGGGTTTCGGAGAGAAAACGGCTGTACGAGAAGATCGTGATCAGACAGCGCAGAGCGGCGGGAGAGCTGCTGATGCGGTTGAAGGCGGCGGGACAATCGCGGCGCAGACGCTCCAGAAAGTGCAAGGCTTCGTCGGGATCGGGAACAGATGCGAGGAGGGACTGGATGCGTGCGGTGATGCGTTCAGGAATGCCGCCGCCCAGGCGCGCAATGTCTTCACGCGCGCGGGAAGGATTGCGAAATTCAACGGCTTCGAGCAGACGCTGCATGAGCTGAGGCGAACGTGGCCACCCTGTTGATTATAGCTTTAGCAGGGTGGGAACGACGGGTGAAAACAATATGGCCGCAGGTAAACACAGATGCGTCAGGCGAATGCGGAAAGTAAGGTGATGGCATCGCCCGGGCTCACGGGGCCGGGATGAATGACGCGCGCGTAGAAGCCGCGCATGCCCCAGCTGGGCGAGGCGGGATCGCCGGCTTTTACCTGTGGATCGTAAATCTCCTGCTTGATGGCGGGGCCGTAGATATCCAGTTGGCTGCATGGGCCGCGGACTTTAGTGATCTCCAGAACGGCTCCGCCGGCGCGAAGTTGGTGGCCGATGCGGAGCTGACGTGGGTCGAGCCCGCGGGTGGTGAGGTTCTCTCCCAACGCACCGTAGAATACCGGGTAGCCGCGGGCGCGCAACTCATCGACGGTTTCGGCGGCGATGAGGAGTATGGCCTGATCCGGGCCACCGTGAATCTGCGGATGCCCGCACGCGTCGCCCGCCAGGCCCAGCGGCGTGATCATACCGGATGTAACCGGCCTCTTCGGAAGGCCGCCGGGCGAGGCGTTGATTTGGGCGATGACGCCAGTCACACTGTCTTACACGTCGTAGTAGAGCGCGAACTCGTAGGGATGCGGGCGCAGCCGTATGGCATCCGCTTCGTTTTTGCGCTTGTAATCGATAAAGGTCTCGATCAGCTCTTCGGTGAACACGTCGCCCTTCATCATGAAGGCGTGATCGTCTTCCAGGCAGCTCAGCGCCTCTTCGAGCGACGCGGGCATGGAAGGCACGTTACGCATTTCCTCCGGCGAGAGATCGTAGATGTCCTTATCGAGCGGCTCGCCCGGATCGATCTTGCCGGCTACGCCGTCGAGACCCGCCATCAGCATGGCCGAGAATGCCAGGTACGGATTGGCGGCCGGATCCGGCGGACGGAACTCCACGCGCTTGGCCTTGGGGCTGGCGGAATACATAGGAATGCGGCAGGCCGCCGAACGGTTGCGGCGCGAGTAGGCCAGGTTCACGGGCGCTTCATAGCCGGGCACCAGCCGCTTGTAGCTGTTGGTGGTGGGGGCGATGATGGCGGAGAGGGCCCGCGCGTGCTTCAGCAAACCGCCGATGTACCACAGGGCCATCTGGCTCAAACCGGCGTAGCAATCGCCCGCGAACAGCGGCTTGCCTTCTTTCCAGATGCTCTGATGGGTGTGCATGCCGCTGCCGTTATCGGCGAACAGGGGCTTGGGCATGAACGTGACGGTCTTGCCGTACTGGTTGGCGACGTTGCGGATGATGTATTTGTAGAGCATCATGTTGTCCGCGGACTTCACCAGTGTGTCGAACCGCTGATCGATCTCGCACTGGCCGCCGGTGGCGACTTCGTGGTGATGACATTCGATGCGCAGGCCGCACTTGAGCATGGTCTGCACCATCTCGCTGCGCAGATCCTGGTAATGATCGGTGGGGGGAACCGGGAAGTAGCCTTCCTTATAGCGCGGGCGGTATCCCAGGTTGTCTTTTTCGCGGCCCGAATTCCAGCGGCCTTCCTCGGCATCGATGAAGTAGAAGCCGGAATGCTGGTTCTGGTCGAAGCGAACGTTATCGAAAATGAAAAATTCGGCCTCGGCGCCGAAGAACGCCGTATCGCCCACGCCGGTGTTCTTCAGGAACATCTCGGCTTTCTTGGCGATCCAGCGCGGATCGCGCTCGTAATGCTGCTTGGTGATGGGGTCGATGACGTCGCCGTACATCACCAGGGTGGCCGTTTCGGCGAACGGATCCATGATCGCCGTGGTGGGATCCGGAATCAGCAGCATGTCGCTTTCGTTAATGGCAGCCCAGCCGCGGATGCTGGATCCGTCGATGCCGAAGCCTTCTTCAAAGCTGCTCTCGGAGAGCTCGCTGATGGGATAGGAAATGTGGTGTTGCAGGCTCGGGATGTCGGTGAAACGGAGATCCAACTGCCGGGCCTCGTTATTCTTTGCGTAATCCAGCACTTCTTGCGGATTCATCTGTCCTCCATTGGGGGAATCGTACGGTGGGGATGCCTAAAGCTGCGCAGATTGAGTTTAGCATAGCGAAGTGCGTGGGGCTGGTCAAGTTAGGGGGCCTTTAGTAGCGCTTCCAGCTTTTGGAGCGGGTCTTCCAGTTTTTGGAGTTTTGTCAACACGCCTTGGAACAGGTCGCCTACTCGGGCGAATCTTTCGGGCGCGTTGTAGATATTGAACTGGGCGGGCGTAATTCCCGGTCGCACTTCGTCCCAGGCGAGCGGCGTGGCTACCGGGGCGCCCGGATAGGCGCGCAGCACGTAGGGCGCGGCAATAGTCTTGGATTTGCCATTCTGCATCCAATCGAAATAGACGCGGCCCTTCTGACGTTTGGACACGGCGCGCGGGGTGGTAAACAAATTGGGGCGATCGCGCAGCACCAGGTGGGCGAGTATCTCGGCAAAGGTGCGGCTCTCTTCATAGGTGTAAATCGGTTCGAGCGGGATGTAGACATGCATGCCGTCGCCTCCGGTGGTCTTGGGGTAGCCGGCCAGGCCGATAGCATCCAGCTTGTCGCGGACCAGTAGAGCGGCTTCCACGATCATGTCGAAGGGGCAGTTCTGCGGGTCCAGGTCGATCAGCACAAAATCAGGATTATCCAGGGTTGGCGAGCGGCTCATCCAGGGGTTGTGGTCGATACATCCGAGGTTGACCAGGTAGAGCAGGCTGGCGCGGTCCTGCGCGAAGACATAGCGGATGGTGCCGTCGTTGTGATCCGAAAAGATATCTTCGGTGCGCAGCCACGGCGCGAACGTGAGGGGCGCGTCCTTCTGAAAGAAGAACTGCTGGTCGATGCCGTTGGGGTAGCGTTTGAGTGAGAGCGGGCGGTCTTTCAGGTGGGGCAGGATCAGCGGAGCTATGGCGTTGTAGTAATTCAGCAGATCGCGTTTGACGATGCCCTCGGCGGGGTAAAAAACTTTGTTCAGGTTGGTGAACTTGAGGGCGTGGCGGTCGACGGTGAGGGTGACCTCGGCGGTGTTGGCGGAGAGCAGGACGGCCGCGGGCGGGGCGGGGTCGGTGTCCGGTTCGGCGGGGCGCTCGCGGACGCAGTCGCGCGGATCTACGTCCGGGCGCAGACCGAGATACACGGGCGCGCGCAGCTTCCCGTCGTTGGTCCAGTTGGCGAACTTCGCTTCCACGACTAATTCGGGCTTTGCCCAGGTGACGTCTTTTGCCACTTTCGGCGCGCCCGAAAACGGCGACCGCGGGGTGACCAGCGGATCCAGCTTCTGGCGCAATGCCGCCATGGTTTTCTGATCGAATCCGGTGCCCACGTTGCCGACCCAGACGAGCTGGCCGCCGTCGTACACGCCGAGCACGAGCGCGCCGAAGTGGTCGCGCTCGCCGGCGGTGTAGCCGCAGACCACGAATTCCTGGCGCTCGACGATTTTGATTTTCAGCCAGTCGCTGCTGCGGCGCGGCTCGTAGCGGCTGCCGGCGCGCTTGGCCATCAGGCCTTCGACGCCGGTCTCGCGCGCGGCTTGCAGCATGGCGTCGCCGGCTCCGGGAAAGTGTTCGGAATAACGCAGTACGCCGGCGGGGGTGAGGATCGACTCGAGCAACTGCTTGCGCTGGGCGAGAGGCACCTGGCGCAGGTCGTAGCCATTCAGATACAGCAGGTCGAAGACGAAGTAGATCACCGGCCGGGAGCGCGCCATGTGGGAGATGGAATTGGGATCGGTCTGGTGGATGCGCGGCTGGATCAGCTCGAAGCGGGCGACGCCTTTATCGTCGAGCGCGGCGATCTCGCCATCCAGGATGGCTTGTTCGGCGGCCAGGTAGTGCGGGATCACACTCAGCTCGGGATACTGCTTCTCGCACGAATGGCCGGTGCGGGAGACCAGCCGGACCGATTCGTTTTCGACGAAGCAGATGGCGCGCACGCCGTCCCACTTGACCTCGAACAGCCAGTCGTCGCCTTGCGGGGGTTTGTCGGTGAGGCCGGCTTTCATGGGGCTGATGGCGGTGGGGAGGGGAGCTTTCACGGCGCCGGGGAGGGCGCTTGAAGACGGGCGCGGCCCGGTAGCGTGCGGTTTGGCGGCCTGCGCCGGATTAGGGCGCGCCGGGGCGGCGGCTCTCGCGGCCGGACGGCTCTTCCATTCGCGCCGTGGATCGCCGGCGGTCTCTTGCAGGGTCTTGCGGGCGGGCAGGCCTTGCGCGATCTCCTGCTGCGTGCGGCCCGAGAGCACGCTCCAGGCGTATTGCTCGATGTCCCAGCCGGGCACGGCATCGGCGTCGCGCTTTTTGATGAGCAGCCACTCTTTGCCCTTGCCGCGATTCTTCATGTGGACCAGCGCGAACTCGCCCTTCAGCTTTTCGCCGTGCAGGCGGAACTTCAGGTCGCCGCGCGCGAGCTGCTGGTCCACGGGAGTGTCGCTTACCAGTTCCCAGGTGCCGCGGTCCCAGAGCATGACGCTGCCCGCGCCGTAATTGCCGGCGGGGATGTTGCCCTCGAATTCGCCGTATTCGAGCGGATGGTCTTCCACCTTGGCGGCCAGGAATTTGGAAAGGGGTTCGAGCGATGGCCCCTTGGGGACGGCCCAGGAGGCCAGCACGCCGTCAATCTCCAGGCGGAAATCATAGTGCAGGCGCGTGGCGTCGTGCCGCTGCACGTAAAAGCGGGGCGCGCCGCCGGCCGCGGATTCCGCCTCGGCCTTTTTGGGGGCGGGCTCGGGGGTCTTCTCGAATTTGCGTTTCCGAACGTACTCCTCGAGTGCCATAAAGCCTTGCCTGTCCTCCATTTACATGATATCTTCGGAACTGCATCACGTGGTTTGGCAGAAGCAAGGGGTGGGGACATGGCCAGCACCGTATGGAAAGGACATCTGACGTTTGGACTGGTTTCGCTGCCGGTGCGTTTATACAGCGCCGCGCGCGGCGAGACGGTGAGTTTCAATCTATTGCACGCCAAAGACAATTCGCGCATCAAGCAGGTGACGTATTGCCAGTCGGAGAATGAGGCGATACCGCGCAGCGAACTGGTGAAGGGATACGAATACGAGAAAGACCATTACGTGGTGATCGAGGACGAGGACATCCGGAAAGTCGCGCCCAAGACCGCCAAGGTGATGGAGATTCTGGAATTCGTGAAGGGCGACGCGGTAGACCCCATCTACCTGGAGAGCTCCTATTACATGGCGCCGGATGAAGGCGGCGAGAAGCCCTACGCGCTGCTGTTCGCGGCCATGGGGCAATCGAACTATTTCGCGCTGGCGAAGATCGCCATGCACAATCGCGAGCATATCGTGGTGCTGCGTCCGGGCAAGAAGGGCATCCTGCTGCACACCATGTACTACCAGGACGAAATTCGCCAGGTGGATGAATTCCGCACTAATACCGACTTGGTGAAGCCCGCCGAGCTGGCCATGGCCAACATGCTGATCGACACGCTGAAGGCCGAATTCGAGCCGGAAAAATATCACGATACGTACCGCGACAACCTGATGCAAATGATCGAGGCCAAGAAAGAAGGGCAGAAGGTGGTGGAGACGCCGGAGCCGCACGTGGCGCCGGTGATTGACATCATGGAAGCGCTGAAGCGCAGCCTGGCGGAAAAGAAGAAGCCGGTCCAGGTGGCCACCGCGGCGGTGGCCGAGGCGGCCGAAGAGGCTCCCGCCGAGCCCGTGGCCAAGAAGCGCGAGCGCAAGTCGAAGGCGATGTAGCTACCCGAAGATGCCGGCCCAGCCGGCCTTGATAAGCACCAACACCACCCAAGGCAGGACCACCGCCACCAGAGCTTTCGAGAAAGGAAACTTGCGCGCTGCTACCGAAATGCCGGTGGCCAACAGCAGAATCGTCCAGAAACTGAACAGATCGATGGATGAGGCGAGGCTATAAAGAGCTCCCGAGGTAGTGGGAGGAGGTTCCAGAAATGCGCCGAGATTGAACGACAGGGGGTTCTTGAGGTTAAAGTCGTCTGGGTTCTTCACGAAGATGACGACAATCGTCAGAATGCTGGAGATGAGTCCGGGGAGCATGGCGTAGCTGGCAATCCCGAACATCTGTTTGAACCTCAGCGACGCTCCCATCATCTTGACGACCAGCAACAGCACGCCTGCGGTAGCCAAAGCGATCACCACGATCACGATCGGACCCGCCACGTACGCTCCAATCGGGGCGAACTTCAGTTGCATTTGAAGGGCGGCCTCGCGCTGTTGCGGGTCCATTTGCTGCACGCGCGGGCTGGCGTCAAAGGCCTGGCGCATCGAGCGCTCCCAGCCCACGTGCGTAGTGAAGCAATACATGAAGGCGAGGTACGCCACGATGATGAGAATCATCGGCACGATCCAAGTGGGACGGGCGGCGATATCGGCGAACGCCTTTTTGGGATCGAAGAACACACCCGTGATGCGGCCCACTTCCCCTAACGGCGGAGCGGCACTATCGGTGGAGGGTTCAGGAGTCATAAATGGGAGTCCGAGGCGCGATTATGTCAGGATTCGCTCCCGGATGCAAGCATGCCGCAAGGGTGGCCGGGCGAGCGCGCCGGCTAGTGGGCGGCCATCTTCTTTTCGAGCGCGGCCATCAGGCGCGATTCGATCTCGGGCGAGATCGGATGCGGCTCCATCCCTTTGTAGATACGGATGGTTTTCTTGGTGGTATCGCAGACCACCCAACAGTTGGGGCACTCGGTAATGTGCTGCTCCAGCTTGGCCTTGATTTCCGCGTCGACGTTTTCATCCAGGTAATCGGTCAGTTCCTGGAGGAACTCTTTACATGTAAGCAAAGGCGTCGTCTCCCTTGTGCTTGAAAAAGCGGGTCAGCTTGTCGCGAAGCTGCAGCCGCGCCCGGAGCAAGCGGCTCTTCACCGCCGGAATAGACAGGTTGAGCGCCTCGGCGGTTTCTTCCGTGGATAATTCCTCCATGTCGCGCAGCACGAAAACCGCACGATAGGGCGGGGCCAGCGCGTCCACCGCCGAATTCAGAATTTCACCCATTTCCTCGCGGGTGTAGCGTTCCTCGGGATTTTCGTCCCAGGCCGCAATTTCCCGCGCCACGGTGTCCTCGCCGGTATCGATGGTCTCGTCGATGGAGACGGTCTTATCGGTCTTGCGCTTGCGCAGCTTCATGAGGGCCTGGTTGACGGCGATGCGCACGATCCAGGTGTAAAACTTCGAATTTCCCTGAAACTGGTCGAGGTGCTCGTATGCCTTCAGGAAGGTTTCCTGCAGCACGTCTTCGGCGTCTTCGCGATTCTGAGTGATATGCAGCGCCAGCCGGAAGATTTTGTTTTCGTAGCGGCGCACTAATTCCGAGAAGGCGCGGGCATCGCCCTCGCGGGCCTGCAGTACGACCGCGGACTCGTCGGAAATCTGGCTGGTGGCGGGCATCCTCTTACTTCAGTATCGCACACCAATATCGGGCCGCCGATGAGGCTAAGGATCAGGCGCGGATATCGTCTTTGGCGAAATCCCATTCGACGGCACGCCGCTGGCTGGCCGACTGATTGATCAGGTGCGCGCAGGCGGCCGCGTGGTGGCCGGCCACGGCATTTTCCCAGTAGGGCTGGCGCGAACGGACGGAGTCAAAAAAGTGGCCGAAATGGGCCACGGTCGCTTCCGGCCCTTCATCCTTGAAATGCTCCGGCGGCTTGCGAGGGCGCTTGGCCGGCTCGACTTCGCTGGCGATCACCTTGGGATCCTTGTAATACGCATCTTCTTGCGACTGGGCCCAGGAGTCCACGATCCAGCGGTTATCTTCGACCACGTTCTCCGGGTAGAAGGCAAGGCCCTCGCCGCCGATGGTCAAGGCGCCTTCGGTTCCCAGAACTTTAAACTGACTCTCCGCGTTCATCTCATTGTTGAATGACGAGCTGAGATTCACGGTAAAGCCTTCCGGATACTCCAGGATGGCGTTGAGCGTATCGGGCACGTCGCGGCTTTCCTTCCAGCGATACAACTCACCCATGGCCATCACGCGCGACGGCATTTTGGCGTCCATCAGGAAATGGATGGCGGTGCACAGGTGAACGAACAGGTCCGTGGCGATGCCGCCCGAATACTCCTGATAGCAGCGCCAGCGGAAGAATCGCTCGGGACTGAACGGGCGCTTAGTGGCCTGACCGAGAAACATCGGCCAGTTCACGGTTTCGGGAGAGGCGTCCGGAGGGATGGGATAAATCCAGGCGCCGGAGGCGGTGTTGCGGTTGATGGCGGCGTGGATCATGGTGACCCGGCCGAGTTTTCCGGCGCGGATCATCTCTTTGGCTTTACGCTCCAGATCGGAGCTGACGCCCTGGCTGCCCACCTGGACCATGCGCTCGCCGGCACGGGCCGCGGCGATGATTTCCAGACCGTCGGAAGCACGGTAGGTGAGAGGTTTTTCGCAATACACGTCCTTGCCCGCGCGCAAGGCGTCCACCACGATGGTCTTGTGCAGGTGATCGGGAGTGGCGACCACCACGGCGTCGATGGACTTCTCGGCCAGCAGTTCGTGATGCGTGGGGTAGACCTCGGCGTGGCCCTTCACACGGCTGAGGGCGCGTTCGATCCGGCCTCTGTAGGCGTCCACGACGCCCACGATCTCGGCCTGTGGATGCTGTTGCAGAGCATCCATCAGTTCCTGCCCGCGGGCGCCGGTGCCGATCACGCCGACCGTGATGCGGTCGCTGGGGGCGGGCCTTCCGGCGGGCGCGGCGGCCAGCAGCGCGCCAGTCTGCAACAGAGTGCGGCGGGTGATATCCATTTCAGTCTCCAGCCCGATTATAACCGCGGGGCGGCGGCCTCCACGGGGAGCAGCGCCTGCGCCACACGCAGGATCAGAGCCTCGGCGAAAGGCGGGCCGATAATCTGCAATCCGATCGGCAATCCGCGGCGGTCGTATCCGCAGGGAATCGAGACCGCCGGCAGGCCCAGCACGTTGACGGCGCGCACCAGACGGGTGGCGGCCAGGCGCACATCTTCGCTTTCGCCGCGGATGGCGGTGCTGGTTTCGCCGATCAGCGGCGCGGTGGTGGGGGTGGTGGGAGTGAACAGACAATCGACGCGCGACCACAGGGCATGGAACGCGCGCTGCATCTCGCCCCGCAGACGCTGTGCGGTGATGTAATCAGTGGCCGGAAGCAGGCGCCCCTGGTCGAGCAGGGCCAGCACGTCGGGGCCGAACTGATCGCGTTTATCCAGGTGCGGTTCGAGCACGGCGGCCGCCTCCGCCAGCAGAATCACGCGCGCGACCGTGTTGGTGGCGGCGATATCCGGTACCGGTACCGGGACTGTTTGCGCGCCGCGCGATTCGGCCCCGCGGAAAGCGTCGCGCACGGCCGCTTCCACCTCCGGGTCGAGGCGATCGAAGTAAAAGTTCTCAGGCAGTCCGATACGCAAGCCGCGCAAGGAAGGCTGGAGTTCGGGCACGTAATTCTCGACAGCGCGGCGCGAAGACGCGGGGTCGCGCGGGTCGTGGCCGGCGATGATGTTGAGGACCGCGCCGGCATCCCGCACGGAGCGCGTCAGGGGACCAATGTGGTCGAGCGTGAAGCCCAGCGGCAGCGCGCCGTAGCGGCTGACCCGGCCATAGGTGGGCTTCAATCCCACCACGCCGCAGAAGGAGGCCGGTATGCGGATGGAGCCGCCGGTGTCGCTGCCCATCGCCATGAAGACCATGCCACCGGCCACCGCCGCGCCGGATCCGCCGCTGGAGCCGCCCGGAATGCGGTCGCGATCCCACGGGTTGCGAACCGCGCCGAAGTGCGGATTGCTGGAGGTG
>Ga0209579_10001423_pt1 | contig 19847 bp, 12 predicted proteins | sample Coa_R1_2_FD_187152 | JGI IMG/M metagenome (GOLD analysis project Ga0209579, IMG submission 187152) | Surface soil microbial communities from Centralia Pennsylvania, which are recovering from an underground coalmine fire - Coalmine... | ecosystem: Environmental > Terrestrial > Soil >... | reverse complement strand
CATTTATCTCTTTCTCAAATATTTTGAGCTCCAATGGTCTCGCGATGGTAAACGAGATCAGTAATGCGAGTATAACTCTCGGAATTGCCATCATGACCTGTTTTCTGGTTGATACTCCGTATTTGCGCATGGACGTAACCATGAAACGGTCGAAATTAAAAATAATAAGGCCCCAAATTATCCCGAACATCCATGCCCAAATCCAATTTCCGAAAACTGTTTCCAACGCGTATCCTGCTGAAATTGATGCCAGAACAAAAGTGCCAATAAGAACGCCTCCTAAACCCGCATATTTCGAGTGTTCAGATGGGTATTCTTTAAGCAAGTTTTGGTGAACTCCTGCACACCACCAAAAAAAATGCGAGTGGGTATTGCTCTCGCTCCTACCGAATGACTCATAGGAAAGCGATTCTGTGTGCTGATTATTGATAGCAGCATTCATAAATCTGATTTATTCAGTGAAAAAAATTGGAGGTTGGAGCGGGAACACAAGCAAAACGTCGATTTTAAAAAGAAATTGCAAAATAAAAGCTAAAGTGAATTCGGGAAAGCTTTAACAGACAAATGCTCGTTGCATTAGCGCAAAAACAATTTAAATAACCGGTTGTTATCGCGAGCAATTTTTTACTTTGACTGTTATACATTAAACTTGCACGCCGGTGAACAATTGTAAATTGGTTAAAGAAAGTATGGCAAAGAACTTATTGATTGTTGAATCTCCCGCTAAAGCGAAAACGATTGAGAAAATTTTGGGCAAGGACTTCGAAGTAAAAAGTTGCTATGGGCATATCCGAGACCTGGAAAAGGAAGACATGGGTATCAACATTGCGAAAAACTACCAGCCGCGTTACATCGTTCCACCTGAAAAACAAAAAGTTGTAAAAGAGCTGAAAAGCCTGGCCAAAAAAAGCGAAGAGGTATGGCTCGCAACCGATGAGGACCGTGAAGGTGAAGCGATCAGTTGGCACCTATGCGAAGTCTTGGGCCTGGATCCAAAAACTACAAAGCGAATTGTCTTTCATGAAATAACCAAGCCGGCGATACAGTCAGCGGTAAAAATGCCTAGAACTGTTGACATGAACTTGGTAAACGCGCAACAGGCTCGGAGGATCCTTGACAGGATTGTCGGGTTTGAATTGAGTCCGGTACTTTGGAGGAAAATGAGTATGAAGAACAATCTGAGCGCAGGTCGGGTGCAGAGTGTTGCGGTCAGGTTGATAGCAGAGCGGGAACGAGAAATCAATGCTTTCTCCCCCATAGGAAGCTTCAAGGTTGAAGCAATATTTTCAGCAAAAGATAACCATGGTAAAAATGTTGGCATTACCGCAGAGGGCAAGAAATATTCGTCAGATTCCGGTGCCTCTGAATTTCTCAACAGTTGTATCGGAGCCACCTATTCAGTAAGTGACCTACAAGTCAAACCAGCCAGAAAGTCACCCTCAGCACCGTTCACAACTTCAACCCTTCAGCAAGAAGCAAGCAGAAAGCTCGGATATTCAGTCAGCCGGACAATGGTTCTAGCCCAAAAGTTATATGAGAGTGGCAAAATAACTTATATGAGGACTGATAGTGTGAATTTGAGCAGCACTGCGCTTGAAAACATCGAGAACCAAATTGCCAGTCAATATGGAGTGAATTACGTGCAGTTGCGAAAATTCAAGAATAAGAACGAATCAGCCCAGGAAGCGCACGAGGCTATTCGCCCAACTTACATGGATAATACGAGCGTGGATGATTTCGATTGCAAGAGCCTATATGATCTTATCTGGAAACGTACAATGGCAAGCCAAATGGCCGACGCAGAACTAGAGAAGACGGTAGTGAAAATTCAAATTTCGACGAATCGAGAAGAATTAACAGCTCAAGGCGAAATATTAAAATTTGACGGTTTTTTAAAAGTCTACAGGGAAGACAGGGATGACGAAGATATAAATGATGACGATCTCCGGGAAGGCATTCTGCCACCACTTCGAACTGGACAACGTCTCGAACTACGGGACCTTAGAGCAACTGAGAGATTCAGTCGTGCACTGCCAAGATACACAGAAGCCTCTCTAGTAAAGAAACTGGAAGAACTTGGCATAGGTAGGCCTTCTACCTATGCTCCCACTATATCAACAATATTGAAAAGAGGGTATGTTGAAAAAAGGGATAAAGAGGGTACACAACGAGAATTTAGGATTTTGATTTTAAAACAAAATAAACTGACCACAAGCATTGAAAAGGAGAATACCGGCGCTGAAAAATCAAAGTTGTTTCCCACGGATCTTGGTCTTGTCGTGACGGACTTTTTAAAGCAGTATTTTGACGATATTATGGACTACAATTTTACTGCCAGGATAGAAGAAGAATTCGACGAAGTTGCTGAAGGAAAGATTAAGTGGAATAAAATGATTGATGAATTCTATACGCCTTTTAAAAGAGATGTGGAGAAGACCATAGAGACTGCGGAACGAATAAAAGGAGAACGAGAACTTGGAGTCGATCCTACGTCCGGTAAAAAGGTAGTGGCAAGAATGGGCCGCTATGGACCTATGGTGCAAATAGGGGAAGCCAATGAAGAAGAGAAACCTCGCTTCGCGAAATTGAAAAATACGCAGAGCATCGAAACAATATCGTTTGATGAGGCGATGGACCTCTTTAAACTCGGTGCCCCCCTCGGTGAATATGAAGGACAGGAAATATCGGTTAACGTTGGTCGGTTCGGACCATACGTAAAGTTTGGAGACCAGTTCGTGTCTATTCCACGCGGCGAAGAGGCATCATCAGTCGAATTGGAAAGGGCAATTGAAATAATTGAAGCCAAAAGAATTGAAGATGCGCCAATTGGCTACTACGACCAAAAACCAATCACCAAGGGTCGGGGCAGGTTCGGACCTTATCTAAAATGGAACAACCTTTTCATCAATGTACCGCGCGCTTATAATTTCGAAAATCTCACAGTCAAAGATTGCGACACGCTGATTAAAAAGAAGATAGAAAAAGAAGCGAAGCGATTCATAAGACAATGGCCGGAGGAAAACATTGCCATTGAAAACGGCCGTTGGGGCCCCTTTATAAGGTTTGGTAAAAAAATGATGAAAATCCCTGCCGAGGGCGCAAAGGGGAAATTTACGGTCGAAGAACTTGAGAATCTAGGTCTGGACCACATAAAAAAAATGATCAAAGAGCAAGATCCCAGAGCTTTTGACAAACGATCGGCTTCCAGGAAAAAACCTTCAGCCAAAGTGGCTGGGAGCAAAAAAAACTCGCCGAAAAAAAAGACCCCAAAAAAGAAGTAAGCTGGCAGATAACAGTCCATACACAAGATTATGGTTGGCCGCCCGTTATTAAGATTACCATTGTGAATTTGTGGAAAAAAAGGTCGATTCAGGTCCTTAATGTTCCCCGAATATTACAGAAAGAACGGAAAATCAAAAGGTAATTTTTAATGCAGGAAAATCACGAGATAAAAGCTTTGTTCACCCTCATTGACGATCCCGATGAAACGATATTTAACTCGGTTAGTGATCGAATAGTTAGTTATGGAAGGGGCATCATCCCCAACCTGGAAAATTTATGGGAGAACACAATCAGCGAGGATGTACAGGAACGAATTGAGCTGCTGATCCATAGGTTACATTTTAACGATTTGACTGAAGACTTCTCAAGATGGAAGCAGAACAGTTACCAGGACCTCCTGACGGCTGCAATGTTGGTTGCCAAATTTCAATACCCTGAAATGGCAACAGCCAGCGTACTTCAGGAGGTTGAAAAACTACGGAGGAATGTGTGGCTTGAATTAAATAATTATTTGACTCCACTCGAACAGATAAATGTCCTCACTAGTATAATTTTTAATTATTACGGTTTAAAAGGGGTCGAGGTCGGTTATCAAAATCCTGACGAATTTCTGATTAACAAGGTTGTCGAAACAAAAAGGGGAAATGCAATCGCAAACGGGATATTGTATCTGATACTAGCCGAATTACTTGACATCCCCGTCAAGCCAATAAATATCCCGCGGCAATTTGTGCTGGCATACATAAAGCCGGAATATTTGCAACCTGATACGGAAAACCTGCAATCGAGAATTGACTTTTTCATAGATCCAATAAGCGGACAGGTATTCACGCATAAAGATGTAGAAAACTATTTTCGCAGGGTTTCCGTTCCCCCCGTTCCCTCCTATTTCAAATCCATTTCGCATATTCGGGTTATTCAAACTTTGCTTGAGGAATTTGGCAAATGCTTTGACAACCCAAAGAGTGATTATAAAAAAATTGAATTGTCCTCTCTCTCCAATTTGCTCGAAGAATAAATCTTAAAATTTTTTTTGGAATTTTTGCCAAAATTGAGACCAGAGTTATCAGGTGATCAATCATTTAGATTTCGATCGCGTTTTGTTTACAATAAAAACTTTTCAGGGGCAGAACGACTCCATTGCAAAATCAAAATCTGCATATTAGATTTGCCTCACCTTTAGTTCAAACATCCTTTTGAGAATTTCCAGCCTGTTCCCCTCAGGCGTATTGTTGATCCCATACTCAATGCCAAAAACCTCCCCTTATTTAAGCTTGAAAGAGCAACAATTCACTCGACACCAGTTTGACTACATGAAATTCATCCTTTGAATTATCATTGAGCCCTCATGAGGCTATGCGAGCTACCATTTCGCTGAACCAAGCTCCAGATAAACCATTTCATTTTCCTTTCTCCTTTAAAACCCTCGTGTATACGCGAGAAGAATTTGTGTTGTCTAAACCCGATTATAAAACAAAAAAATTCAAAATGAAACGGCTTTTACTGATCGTCATCACCCTTTTAGGATCAATTTCCGGGACTCTTTATGCCCAGAGCTTTTCAACAACCGCGACCCCAAACAGCATTTCGGTGTCGTCGCTCCCCGCAGCGGTAGCACTCAGTTCAACAATCAGTGGAAGCTTTTTTACCAACAAAGGTTCTACCAGCTACGCATTTGCCGGTTCGACTGTATGGGCCGGCCCTGGCATCAGTATAACTGTTGGAAACACCTCGTTGACCGGGTCAAACAAGACGGCCGTTGCAACTGCAAGCCTGCCTTCCGGCCTGGCAGCAGGAACATATACTTTCACACTCAATTATTTAACGAACAAAGGAGATACCAGTAGTGGATCACAAACGGTTTCCGTAACGGTTTTGCAATCTTCAATATCAATTGGCCCCTCGCCGGTTACAATTACTCCCGGTTCAGTGTCATTGACAGCCGCGGCGAATAGTTTTTCCGGCTCTGGCAGTTACAGCTATAGCTGGTCTGCTTCCCCGTCTTCAGGAGTGACCCTCCCGGGGAATAGTACGTCGTCAAGCAGTTCGGTTAGTCAGAGCCTTTCATTTTCTAACACTGGTACGTATGTCGTTACTGCAACAATATCGAGAGGCACAATCGCCGTATCCGGGACCGATACAATATATGTAGTGACAAGTGGAACGAAGGCTTATAATAGCCCGGTTTATTCGGCGAATATCCAAGGTGGGCATATTATGATTGGTAATACAATCATGCAGTCCAATTCGTTCAGCGGAGGAGGCAACAACTCTTCCAGTACGAGCATAATCATGAATTATTTCAATATTGCTTCAGATGGTACGACGAGCATTTATGGAAACGATAACTCAGACATGGAGTTTGTCAATATCGATAGCGGCGCGACCCCTGGCATTACGAGCTCTTCTGCTGCGATGCTTAGACTGCCATCAGGAACGAATACAATAAAGTTTGCGCGATTATATTGGGGTGGCCACTTGGCGAGCGGCGATTTCTCTTCTGCAAATTTGACTACTGTAAAGTTGAAATATGGTAATAGCTCGTATCAGACGGTTTCGATCCCTGCCTCTCAGGTGGACGCCATTACAGTCAGTTCGAAAAGCTATGCCTATCAATGTTACGCCGATATTACCAATTTCATTCAAAGCCATGGAACCGGATCATATACCATTGCGAATGTGCCTTCTTCTACAGGCTCTGACATAAAAAATCTTGATGGAGGCGGCTATGCAGGTTGGAGCATCGTCATTGCTTATGAAAATGCGTCCATGTCATATTATAGCGTAAGAATTTTTGATGCGTTCATGTGGGTACAATCTCAATCTGCGGCTCAAACGGTAACGCTGACAAATCTCAATGCACCAAACAATACATTGTCGGCATCCGACGCCTATTTATCAACCTTTGGCTGGGAAGGTGATGCCAACCTTGCTGCTTCCGGTTCGAATGCAGCCGGCGATTACCTCCAGATTAATGGTAACACCTACAGTGATGCTGTAAATCCCGCGACTAATATGTGGAACGGCACTATTTCCAACAATGGAGTTTTGGTCACAACTTCTAATCCAAATTTCAAGAATCAAATGGGAGTCGACATCGATAATATCAATGTCGGAAACGCATATGGTATTACACCCAATGCTACCTCAGCGACGGTGACCTTTGGAACCGAGCAAGATCAATATTATCCAAGCGTGTTTGCATTCAGCATTAAAATGAAGGATCCGCTGGTCACAATTAATAAGACAGTTTTTGGAAGTAAAGCGCCTACGAATACCTTGCTGCCGAACGAGACTCTGACATACACCATTGCCGGCCAGAATACGGGTCAGGGAAATCTCTCGAACGCTGTCGTTGTCGACTCGTTGCCTGCGGGAGTGACTTATGTTCCTGGATCAATGCAGGTTTATTCTTACTCTACAAATTCCTGGAGCAGACAAACTGACGCGAAAGATAATGACTTAGCATATTCGACAGTAACGACCGGTGGCGTTCAGTATTTAACCTTTTACGTAGGTTCAGGCGCAACAGGGATTTCCGGCGGAACTCTCGGAGCCGGGGACCAGTACTTGGTTCAATTCCTGGTTACGACTTCCCCGGATGTCAATCTGATGAGTACGGTTTCAAATACCGCTTTCATTACCGGGACTGGATCCCAAACAGGAAACCTATCGACTTCAATTACAAATCAGTCGACAGCGATTATCAGCCCGGCAAACAGTCTTCCTGTTACGCTACTGAGCTTTTCGGCGACAAAATCTGGTACCAATGCCAATCTGGTTTGGGAGACGACTATGGAAAAGGATAATAATCACTTTGATTTAGAAAGAAGCAGCGACGGAATCAACTTTGAGAAAGTCGGCACAGTGGTGGGAAGTGGCACCACAACTCTTCTTCGCAACTATGAGTACACCGACGACATTGAAGGATTGTCAGGTATAATTAACTACCGGTTAAAGGACGTTGACAACGATGGGTCATTCGGTTACAGCAAAATTGTGGCCCTGAGAGTAGTTGGCTCATCCCTGACGGCCAGTTTCTCTGTCTACCCAAATCCATTCGAGTCAAGTTTGAAAGTTCTGGTGAACAGCAACTCGGCAAACGAAGCAATCATCAATCTGATCAACACCGCCGGTCAAAGATTGGTCAGCAGATTGGTAAGTATCCAGGCTGGTCAGAATACAGGAGTCCTCTCAGATCTTGGCGGGTTACAGCCGGGAACATATATAGTTGAAATGGTTACTCCGGACGGCAAAAATTATCAAAAAGTGGTTAAACAATAGATGAGTCGATTTCCGTATGAGGGCCCTCTTACCGAAAGGTAAAGGGTCTTTTTTGTTCGTTTATCAAGGGCACTGTAAAATTATCTGCTTCTTAGATGGAAAACCCTATAGGAAAATGTTGCCATCGAGAGACTATTCTTCAAAAAATATTTTGTTTACTAGTTAGCAAAACCTTTAAATTTATCTTTTTTATTTCTTCATTTTTTCCTTTCAATATGGGAGATATTCAGGTTAAGAAACAACCCAAACAGTATGACGCTGTCATTGTTGGATCAGGGGCTGGCGGCGGCATGGCCGCCTATGTTCTGGCGAATACAGGTCTAAAAGTTTGTTTGATCGAAGCGGGACCCATGTTTGATCCCAAGAAAGATTCCAACCAGTTAAGAAATCCTTGGGAGTCTCTGCGCCGGGGAGCGAGTACCAAGTACAGACCTTTCGGAGACTTCGACGGCTGCTACTGGGGTTGGGAAATCGATGGCGAACCATATACCCATGTTGGAGATACCAAATGGGAATGGTGGAGGGCAAGAATGCTCGGCGGTCGAACCAATCACTGGGGAAGAATTTCACTTCGATTTGGGCCGAAGGATTTTAAGCGGAAAAGTATCGATGGCCTGGGCGATGACTGGCCTATCGGATATGATGATGTCAAACCCTATTACGATAAAATCGACAGATTGCTGGGGGTATTCGGAACCAACGAGGGTCTCGAAAATGATCCCGATGGGATTTTTTTACCTCCGCCAAAACCCAGGCTCCACGAATTATTTATAAAGAAGGCTGGGACGAGCGTTGGCGTTCCTGTTATACCCTCCCGTCTTTCCATCCTAACGAAACAAATCAACGCTGATCGTGGTGCGTGCTTCTTTTGCGCCCAATGCGGGCGCAGCTGTAAGGTTTACGGAGATTTCTCGTCTTCCTCGTGTCTTGTTATACCTGCTCTAAAGACAGGTAATGTTGATTTGGTGACAAATGCGATGGCGCGTGAAGTCCTGACCAGCAACGAAGGCCTGGCTGCCGGGGTGTCGTATGTTTCCAAGGATGATTTGCAGGAATATCAGGTTTCTGGACGCACAGTAATTCTCGCCGCCAGCGCATGTGAGAGCGCCAGATTATTATTAAATTCTAAATCCAGCCGCCATCCAAATGGGTTGGCAAACAGCAGCGATGTTGTCGGTAAATATCTTCACGACTCAACCGGAGCAGACATGGGGGGGATTATTCCCGAACTGTTCGATAGGAAACGATATAATGAAGATGGCGTCGGAGGAATGCATGTTTATTCGCCGTGGTGGTTGGATAACAAGAAACTCGATTTCCCCCGTGGCTACCATATTGAGTACGGCGGCGGTTTTGGCATGCCGATGTATGGTTTCGGGTGGGGCATAGAGAAAATGCAAGAGATGTTCAAAATTAAAGGAAATCAAAAGGAGCCGGGAGGTTATGGGTCTTCCCTGAAAGAAGACTACCGCTATTTCTTCGGTTCTCATGTCGGAATGGCTGGCCGTGGAGAAGCGATTGCAAGGGCTGACAGTTATTGCGAAATCGACCCCGAAGTGGTTGACAAATACGGCATTCCGGTTCTTCGATTTAACACGACCTACACAGACTATGAAATAAAACAGGCCAAACACATGAAGGAGACTTTTAAGGAGATATTACATGCCATGGGCGCGGTCGTAACCTGGGGAGGAAATGATGGACCGCACAACAATTACGGGTTACATGACCCCGGAAATATTATCCACGAAGCTGGCACTGTGAGGATGGGCAATGACCCCAAACATGCGCCTCTGAATAAATTCAGTCAGGCACATGATTGCAAGAATCTTTTCTGCGTTGACGGGGGTCCGTTTGTATCGCAGGCAGATAAAAATATAACCTGGACAATATTGGCGTTGTCAATGCGCACAAGCGAATACCTCGTTGATGAAATGAAAAAAAGGAATATTTGAAATTAGACTTATTCATAGCGTTAAAATGAATTTTATGGATAGAAGAAAGTCAATTAAGGCGATGCTTATTGGTGGCGTTTCAACCGGTATCCTGGTCGACGCATGCCAAAACGATAAGAAAAGTGAGGAGACAAAATCGCCTGAAAGCGTGGCAACGGATGGGATCAACAGAATGAAGGAGGAGCAGACCCACGATAAAGAGCTGCTGGCTGCGACGTATTTTACTCCGCATGAAATGGCAACTATCGCCATTCTAGCTGACATTATTATTCCAAAGGATGAAGTTAGCGGCAGTGCGACTGATGCGAAGGTGCCGGATTTTATTGAGATTATCGTCAAGGATATGCCCGAACACCAGGTACCCATGCGTGGGGGAATTCGATGGATTGACATGCAGTGCCTCAGGCGTTACAATAATTCTTTCAGAGATTGCACGCGTGAACAGCAAATGCAACTTGTGGATGAAATAGCGTGGCCAAAAAAGGCAAAATCGGAAATGGCGCAGGGAGTTTCTTTTTTCAACTTAATGCGAAACCTGACAGCTACCGGTTTCTACACTTCCGCGATTGGAGTAAAGGACGTAGGCTATATCGGCAATATGCCAAATCAATGGAATGGTGTCCCGGAAGACGTTCTAAAACATCATAATATGGCTTATTCTGAGAAAGAATTAAAAGAATGTATCAGTTTTTAGGATGCATTCCTGCTTTGATCCTTAATTTTCGACAACCGAGAAATAAAAACCTTCCTCGCTTAAGACAAAACTGTTAGGCACGAACGACATTAACGATCGGGTGATCATCAGCGCGGCTTCTCTTTGATAACTAATGCCGATTTCGGGAGTTTTCATGGCGTAACGCCAGCTTTGTATTTTTAATAAGGCTATTTTGCTTTCCTGAATAACATGATTCTCTAGGTTGATCAGTTTTTCTGCAAGGCGATCTTGCTGGTTTTGGGTATTAGGTTTCATTGGATATGCAATTATTGGATTTCGAAGGTACAATACCAAAAACGCCCCGGTTTTCTGGAAATTGTATGGCAGTTAAACTTAATTTCCCCATTCAACGGTCCGGTTCTGCTAAAATTCGCCGTGGGGGGGTTCCCGGCGGTCTTGACTGGGATCACACCATTGGTTTCAACTGTTGTTAAGTGCCGCACCAGAATTCATGAAGGCCGGTGCCCCGCTTAATGTGCCAAAGGCCGAAATTGATTAATTTTGCTGGTAGTCTTTATAAATATTTTTGTCATGACGAGCAAGCCTGCGATAGTTGAGTCCGATAAAAGTGAAGACGAAATACTTACACTTGGGCAGGAGCCTCATAGCCTTATTGTTTGGAATGACGAAGTCAACACTTTCGAATGGGTCATTGAGACTTTGATTGCTGTGTGTAAGCAAACCGAAGAACAAGCCGAGCAATGCGCTATGCTCATTCACACGCAAGGCAAATACGTAGTTAAGAAAGGTTCATTCAAAGAATTGAAACCAATGTGCGATGCCATTATAGAACGCGGAATTGGCGCGACCATTGAAGTGGTACTCACTTCCTAAGCGCTTTTTTATTGACGATTTTCCGGAATAATCTGCACTTGCATGCCTGTTTTCGTTCTTGATGAGGAACTGAGTTTCCCTCCCGTTCACCTGGCAGAGCCCAATGGACTTCTTGCTATCGGGGGCGATCTTTCGCCGGAGCGATTAATATTGGCTTACAAAAATGGTATCTTCCCCTGGTACGATGAAGGCGATATCCTTTGGTGGTCCCCGGATCCAAGATTTATTCTGCGTCCAGGCGAATTAAAAGTTTCAAAAACGATGCAGCAGCTTCTTAAAAAAAAGGCGTTTGAATTTACAGTAAACAAAGCATTCAACGAGGTAATTAGCAATTGCAGATCGATCGTCCGTCCAGGCCAGACTAGTACCTGGATCACGCGCGATGTGGAAGAAGCATATACGATTTTGCATGAAAACGGGCTCGCCGTAAGCGCCGAAGTTTGGCTTAATGAAAAATTATCCGGCGGACTATACGGAATCAGAATGGGTCGTGCATTTTTTGGAGAAAGTATGTTTAGCAATCTTCCCAATGCAAGCAAATTCGCATTGATCAATTTTATTCGATTATTACAAAATGAAGGACTTATGCTTATCGATTGCCAGGTTTATACTAAGCATTTGGAAAGCCTCGGCGCAAAAATGGTGAGCAGATCCGAATTTATTTTGCTATTAAATGAATGCTTTTAGCTTGCCTTGAGCCGCAAATCGCCTGTCCTTCATCATGACTATTGAACCTCAATTACAAAATCAAAATCTTGAGCCCAGATAATGAGGCAAAATTGCGCGCCAGGTTGGCCAGTCATGCCTCCATTCGCTTCCCCAAATATCCAGTTCATACCAAATATTCTTCCCATACAGAACGCCCGCAAATCGTCGGTTGGCCTCCGGGTCCTCGTGATCACCGCTTCCCGTCACCAAGTGAATATGACCACTTTTCCTAATTTGCGCTAAGATTTGATGATCTGAAAGGTTGGGCATATAATGAATCGGGCTGTTAAAATAAACATCGTCGTCGAAATATCCTTTGGTATATTCGGTCAGATCATACACGCCGCTCATCGCGATACAGCCATTGAGTAGATCCGGTCTCTTAAGAAACAAATTGGCGCTATGCAAGGCGCCAAAAGATGCGCCTGAACTAATGATTGGCGTTTCCCAACTACTGTCATTCCTTACAAATGGAACGACTTCATTAAATACATAGTCATTAAACTGCCGATGGCGCATTGCTTTATAGTGGGGGTCCACATTGTTATTCAGCCAACTTTCATTATTAATGCTATTAATGGAATATACCTTAACCTTTCCGGCATTTATAAATGGCGATATAGCATCAATGAGTTGAAATCTTTCATATTCAAGATAATCAGCTGACGCTGTCGGTATCATCAGCAGAGCAAAACCGTAGTGTCCATAAACTGCTAATGGCATTTCCTTGGCTAAGGATGGGCTATACCATGATGTTAGTCGCTTTTCCATGATCTTTTATTTGTGAATGAACTTTTAAAATGATGTCCTCAACGAGCGCTTTACTTCGTGTAAACCGCACCAGTATAGTGTTTGAGTGTGGTGACTTTGAGATTGCCATTTTCGACACTTATCAACTTATAGTCATTAAATTGATTTTGGATGTCCATAAATCCTACAATACATGAAAACCGTTCTTTGCCAGGTACGATTGCAGGCTTAGGCGAACTGCCAAGATTGGGAAGTCGTAAAGTATCTTCACCCCTAACTTCCTCATATTGCATTATAATAAGATAATAAAAGGTCTTCGAAGTCTCATACAGTTTGACAGAGAATTTCCAGTCGTTGAGATTGTTGTCTACTTTCTTTTCATATTCCGCAACAGGATCTTTTTTGACGATGGATCTGTACATTGGCACTCTTTCCATGGGCGTTAATTTGACAGAGGAATCCCCCAAAACAACATGATTCAAAGAGGCACTCTGGCATCCGGTTAAATTAAGTAGAATGAGAAAAAAACTTGGCAAAAAAACAAGTCTATTCATCCGGTCACAAAAATAATCAGCAAATATGCGTATTAATCACTGAACTGATATATCAATTTTCTTTGAGGGCCACTTCAATGTATATTCGTAAACAAGGCCTCGCATATAGTCATTTTCTGGGTATGGTGTCAAGTAAGCTTTTAGTTGTGTAATTTCTCCAATTGGTTGATCGGCTGCGGGCAAATATCCCATTCCATAGAATTTTCCACGTTCAATCAGTATGCAACTTTTTTCATTCAGGTTCCTTCCCTGGTCAATCACGGTGAAAGAAGGAAGCCGCCCCCGCAACGATGCAACAGCCAATTTTACCCGTTCATTGTAATCCAAAGCAAGCTCCTTTTGTTCGCAGGCGCACGGGCATCCGGTTTGATTGGGGCCAAGGCAACGCTCTTCGCTTGATGTTAGGAAGCACAACTTTGGACAAAGGCCGAATTCCGCCACTAATTTGCGTAGCAGGTTTTGACCTTCAGAAAACAAACAAAAAGTGTACAAGGGTTCCAGGTTCTTTTTTCTTTTTTCAATTGCCAGTCGGTGGTAACCATTCATGTCCTCAAAAAAATACAAACCATACATCTGTTCGAACCTTTTTAAACTTCTATTATATTGAGGCCATAGCCTCCTGATTTCTACACACTCCATCAGAAATGCCATCAATTCGGTTCCGCAAGCCTGGTGACTGATGGCATGTATATTTCGTAGAAATTCCTGCTTCTGGCGGTTTGGTTTGTTGTTGGAGAAGTGACCCGTCACTCGTTTTTTTATATTCTTGGCCTTACCCACATAAATCACCTTCCCTTTTTCATTATGGAAATAATAAATACCCGGTAATTGAGGCAAGAGGTCGAGCGCGTCAGTGTTAAGGTGCGGAGGAAGATACTGTTCCGGGTTATGGCTCTTTAGCATTTCCTGCACTAAATTTACCTTATCTCCAGCCACTATTCTTTCAAATAGCTTTATTGTTGCGTCTACGTCGCCACCGGCGCGATGTCGGTTAACAATGTCAATGTTCAGTTGACGGCACAGGCTGCCCAGGCTATAGCTAGAAAGACCAGGAAACGCCTTTCTGCTGAGTCGGACTGTGCAAAGCTTTTTGGACTTAAGATCATAGCCGCAGGATTTTAGCTGATATTTTAGGAATGAATAATCAAAGTTGACGTTGTGGGCGACAAACACTGCGTCCTCCAGCAGTTCAGATATATCAGCTGCAATTCGTTCAAAAGTTGGGGCATAAGCAACCATGTCATCATTAATTCCTGTTAATGCCTGAATATATTTCGGTATTGGCATTCCGGGATTCACGAGAGCCTCAAATCGCTTTATTTCCTGTTTTCCATTGTGTAATACAATAGCAACTTCTGTTATCGCGTTATTGGCTGCATAGCCACCGGTAGTCTCGATATCAACAATGGCGAACAATTCAAATCGAATGTAGCGCAAAGATAGCGAGAATAGATGGCTGATGGTTTTAATCCCCCTTCTGAAAGCGACCTCCGCGACATTTCCTCCGCGGTGAATTCGAAACCTTTTTAATTCAATATTTATGAAAAAAAACTACACATTAGCTACAGTAAAAAGGGACACGCTGGCCGCAGTTACGGTTATCGTTTACTTTTGTGCTGTGCTTTTATTCGCGTATGTATTCACAATGAGCTGATAATCAGAGGTATGCTTACCTAAATAATTTTTGACTTATAGTCGAAAAATATTAATTTTGTTTGGGCCATGTTGGAATAAAATGGCAATATTTTCTGATCGTCTCTTCTACTAGTAAAGGAAAAACTAATTCATTATCCCCTTAGTCCGTCCTGATGAAACCGCTTTTTTGAATCAAATGGTTTCACTTAAAATTTGAATTATGAAAAAGGATATGAATTCCTGGCACCTCGGAGAAACTGCAAAGACTGCATTGATTGCAGGCGGCTTTTTGGGTTTGGTTATGCTTTTATCATACCTGTATTGGTTTGCATAAAGGTATTTTTATTTACGTTAAACTGAATGTATTGAGATCAAATTTTACTCTCAAGTGTTAGGATTTTAAAAATCGAAATCGAATTTCAGAATTCCCCATTTTAGGGGAATTTTTTTTGTCATTCACTGACCTGCCCTTCTGTGACCCTGCGCATTAATCAGTACTTTTGCAACCAATTTTATTTTGGAAAAGGCATTGATATGGAACTAAGTAAGCACTATGATCCCGCTTTGGTCGAAGATAAATGGTACAAGCATTGGAACGGCAAGAAGTATTTTCAAAGTGAGCCGGATTCAGATAAAGAACCATTCACTCTGGTAATTCCTCCGCCGAATGTCACCGGTGTACTCCACATGGGACATACATTAAACGAAACCGTACAGGATATTCTGGCCAGAAGAGCCCGGAGCGAAGGATTTAACGTTTGTTGGATACCGGGCAGCGATCATGCCTCCATTGCAACAGAGGCAAGAATAGTGCAAATGTTGAAAGACCGGGGAATTGAAAAGAATTCGCTGACCAGAGAGGAATTTCTACAATATGCCTTTGAATGGACGGACAAATACAGCGGAATCATCTATAGCCAGATCAAGAAACTGGGATGCAGTGTGGACTGGACAAAAGTGACCTTTACGATGGACGAACACTACTACAAGGCGGTTATGCGCGTGTTTGTCACCTTGTATCAAAAAGGTTTAATCTATCGGGGTGCAAGAATGGTAAACTGGGATCCGCAGGCGAAGACAGCGTTAAGTGATGAGGAGGTTGAGTACAAGGAGACTCCGGGGAAGCTTTATTACGTCAAATACAAACTAACCGATGGGGGATCATCTGATGGCGATTTCCTGGTGGTTGCCACACAGAGGCCGGAAACGATTATGGGCGATGTAGCTGTTTGTTTAAATCCTAAGGATATCCGACAACAACATTTGAAAGGCAGAAAAGTAAAAGTGCCATTAGTCGATCGCGAGGTTCCTATAATTTTTGATGAGTACGTGGATCCCGAATTTGGTACAGGAGTTTTGAAAATCACTCCAGCACATGATGTCAACGATTACAACCTTGGAATAAAATACAATCTTCCTGTAATAAATACCTTAAATGAGGATGGCACACTTAGCGAATCGGCGCAGATTTATGTTGGTTTAGATCGATTCAAAGCAAGGAAAAAGGTAGTTGAGGAACTAATCAGCAATGACCTTCTGGTCAAAGAGGAAGACTACGTGACCAGAATTGGATATTCTCAACGCACAAATGCCGTCGTTGAACCAAGGATTTCAACGCAATGGTTTCTAAGAATGAAAGAATTGGCGGTACCAGCTCTTGAGGCAGTCAACGATGGGAAAATTAAGATCCACCCGGAAGATAGGTTTATAAACACATACCGCCATTGGCTGGAAAATGTTGAAGATTGGTGCATTTCTCGTCAGTTGTGGTGGGGCCAGCAGATCCCCGCCTGGTACGACGAACTTGGCAATGTATATGTCGCTGAAAGCGAGGAGGAGGCCAAAGCGAAATCTGATGCCGTCGGACTGAATTTATTGAATAAGTCCCTTACTCAGGATAAAGACGTTCTTGATACCTGGTTTTCGTCATGGCTTTGGCCCATTGAAGTTTTTAATGGGATAACTGAACCGGGCAATCGGTATTTCAAATATTATTATCCCACTTCAGTGCTCGTCACAGGCCAGGACATCATATTTTTTTGGGTAGCGCGCATGATCATCGCAGGATTTGAATTTGAAAATGAAAGACCCTTTCGCGATGTCTATTTTACGGGCATGGTTCGGGACAAAGAGGGGCGGAAAATGAGCAAGAGTCTCGGAAATTCTCCTGACCTTCTTGAATTGATTAGCAAGTACGGTGCTGACGCAGTCCGGTTCGGCATCATGATTTCTTCGCCTGCAGGCAATGATTTATTATTTGATGAAGCAAGCCTCGAACAAGGAAGGAATTTTAATAATAAGCTCTGGAACGCATTGAAGCTTGTCAGAATGTGGGAAAAAAATCATGCTGAATCCGGAGAAGAAGAAAATGACAATCTTTCGGTACAGTGGTTTGACAGCAGGCTTGAGGAATCAAAAATTGCAGTCAAAACCTTGTTCGCCGACTTTAGACTCAGCGAAGCCTTGAAACAGATCTATTCCCTCATATGGGATGATTTTTGCAGCTGGTACCTTGAATGGATAAAGCCGGAATATCAAAAACCGATCAGCAGCAATCTCTTAAAAAAGACGATTTATTTCTTCGATGAACTTCTGCTGCTTTTGCACCCATTCATGCCATTTATTACCGAAGAAATTTTCCAGACATTGAGAGGCAGGACTGATGATCTTTGTGTCAAGAAGCAGACTGATTTGCGCCAAATTAACAAGCAGGCTTTGAATTATGGTGAATTTCTCAAGAAATGCATTTCTGAAATTAGAAATGTCAAAGCAAAGTTTGAGTTGAAATCATTTGGTTTTTTGCTGACCAGTTCGGATCAAATTCCAATGGCCGCTATACTCAGAAAGTTATTCAAAGGTTCAACCGTAAAATTGGAGACTAATTTTCCTCAAGGATTAATTCCGATCTTAATCGATGGTCAAATAATATATATCGAAGCCGAACAGGATATTCACCAAAAAGAGGACCTTGAAAAAGATCTGCATTATCAGCGAGGCTTTTTGCAGTCTGTTTTAAAAAAACTCAATAACGAGCGATTTATCCAAAATGCCAGACCCGAAGTCATTGAGCTTGAGCAAAGAAAAAAAGCCTCGGCGGAGGAAAACATCCGAAAAATTGAAGAAGAACTGGCAAAATTGAAATCGTGACGGATTATGGCCGGGCTTTCAGTGTCATCTTCCACCAATTCATTTGCTCAGGAGGTTGATCGGAAGAATAAATTCCCATTGGTTAGGGCCGCGGCCTTCGAAGTCAGGATCGATCAATCGACTATAGCGGATTCCAAAGCTTACAGGTAATTGATTCCACCATTTTGTATCCAGATAGCATTCCACGCCAAAGGATCGAAACTGCCTTACGTAGGGTGTCGGCGGCGAAAAATAGTCGAGCACATGAGTGTAATCATAAAAAATATTCGCGCGAGCTCTCAATATGTAAGCTACTCCACCCAAGCCCAAATCAGGATACGCGAGCGGAAAATGATAATTCGCACTTAACCGGTACATCCGATAAAAATTTTCGGCGCTATAACCGCGCGAAAACGGAAAATCATTGCTAAAGCTCACATTGTGAAGGCTGTCGTGCTGTTGGAAAGCTGCACCAAGTACCAGGCTGTTTGTTAGAGAGGCGCCAGGCAGATAAAAATACGCCGATGCGAGTAGCTGGTTGCCCTGCAGACTTGCAATAGCGCGATTATAGTTTAATGTAATTGTTTGCGCCAGCCTGGGATATATTTGCATTTGAGCTTGCTGAACCTGGTTGGTAAAAACAATAAAAGGGTCTACATAAACAAACCCCTTGGTGTTAAAAGAATCCTTATATGTTCCCCTAAAAAATCGTTCGTCATAGACCATATCGCTTCCAAATTGAATGGACCTGTAGTGTAGTCCGGCATTGTAATTCAAGGGGACGCTTAACCCCGCATTGAATTGGGACTCATTCCAAAATAGCTTGTTCAATCCATACAGGCCATTTCGGCCAAATGTATAACTAGCGCCGGCGTCCAGCCAGGGAAACAGCTGAGCATAGGTACCATCAACTCCAATCTGCTTATAGTTTTCATTTCTATTATAGTCAAGGAATAATTCTGATTGAAGTGTATTTAAAACATTTTCACTTACCAGGGAAAAACTATAATCAGGATCGTTTATGTAGGGTCGAAGGCTATGAATATTTATCAGATGATAAGTCTGCGAATATGGAGATACCGCATATTTCTTGAATAGGACATGATCAAGAAGATCTGCAGACGGCCCCCTAAGCGCGGTTACCGATTCATCCGATAGCGGAGAAACCCAGTCTGCATTTGTGAGAGGCAAAAACTTCACATTTTTTGAATACTCGAAACTCATTCTGTATCCCACCGCACTAAATGTCGAAAAAGCCAATTTTCCGTCTGTCAATTGCAAACCATAATTTCCAGTTGTTGAATGGTTGCCAGGCACAAGAATTTCGAACAGACCTTGTGGTGTGTATGCAAACATGCGGTCATATCCTCCTTTCGTGGCGGTGAAACAAATCGTGTCGCCGTACACTGAAGGGAATCCTACAACGTTCATGCTGAAAGGCGTAATATATTCAACTTTTCCGTCCTCCGGATTTACGATTGCCATTGCCATCTCGCCTGCTTTATTTCTCACCGCAGCAGCGATTAATTGATCTTTATAGAATTTTGGGTAGGTGTAGAACAAACCTTCGAGATTTGGAATAGCTTTTTCAATATTTCCGGTCTTCGAATCGAGAATCAATAGCTGGCACGCGCCATTGAGCGCGACCCTGGCAACGACTACATGAAGTCCATCTGCTGATATGTCCGGTGCAAAAAATTTAGTAGCTGAAGTAATCTTCCTGTCGACCCCCGTCCGGAGATCGAGCAGCCGAACCACACTATAATCCCGCCAATTCCATCTCGAGTCGGATTCATACGCTGAATAAACTATTAGACTATTTCGATAAGAAAAATAATTATCGAGTGAAATTCTTTTTGCGTAAAGAGATTTTTCCCTTTCTGTCGATAGATTGTATAATATAAAATGTGGTATCTTTTTATAGGAACTGCGAACAAGGATGACCTGCTGCGATCCTGCCCATTGCGGAAATTCTTCGCTGGAAGTAAAATGCTTGTGCATCCG
>Ga0209579_10001422_pt1 | contig 19854 bp, 14 predicted proteins | sample Coa_R1_2_FD_187152 | JGI IMG/M metagenome (GOLD analysis project Ga0209579, IMG submission 187152) | Surface soil microbial communities from Centralia Pennsylvania, which are recovering from an underground coalmine fire - Coalmine... | ecosystem: Environmental > Terrestrial > Soil >... | reverse complement strand
ATCGAGAAGTGCCTGGTCGGTGCCATTGGTGCTTTGGCCCGGTCCGCGCTCATTCAGCAGCACCACGTTGGAAAAGGCGGGAGAGCCCTCCATGGCGCGAAGGAACTTCACTTTGGCCTCGTCGGAAGAGGCGCCGACGGTGAAGTGGACGGACATGCGGCCTTTTTCCAGCTTGGGCTGAACGCTGACCACGTGAACGCCCGCAGGCAGGGTCTTCTCAAGATCCATGAACATGCGCGTCCAGTCAAAGCTGCTCTGGTCGATGAACCCGTTGAGAAACCCGACGCGGTCCTTGAGCTTGGCGTTTTCCGAGCGGGCGAAAAATTCGTCGAGTTCCTTGCGGCGGCTTTGGAGTTGAGCGGCGATGCGGTCGTTATCCAGCTCCTTGCGGCGCAAGTCTTCCTTGGCGCGCATTTCGGAGTAAACGTGCCAGCCCAGAACGAGGAAGAGAACGCTGCCCAGGAAAGCGACGAGTCCCGCGCCCGCGTAGAAGCGGCGCTGCGATTCGAGGGGCTTGGTGGCGACGTTTAAGCGAACGTTCATTTGTTTTAGTCCAGCTTAATTCCTCTGCATCATCCAGCCCACGATGCCTTCGAGTTCTCTTTCCGCCAGCGGCCGGGCATCACTGGAGACGCGGCCTTCGGAAATGGCGGTATGGAGCAGCGAGTGGACTTCGCAGTGAAACTCTTTCTCGAGCGGCGGCACAAATTCGGGCAGGCGTCCGGCCAGGCCGGCGACGCGCACCGACTGAATGCCTTCCTGCCAGGTATCCTGATAATACGCCGCCACCGGATAGATTTCCTCCAGCAGCATCTGCGGAGTGAGCTGCGCAACCTGCGCAGGCAAGTCGGTACAGCGATAGCCGCACAGGACACCCTCGCGCACGATGGCGGTGGTCAGAGAAGAGCCCGAGATGCGAGCCAACAGGGCAGGCCGGCGGTCCTCCAACAGAGAGACGGCGGCCAGCGAGGAGCTAAGGACAACGCCTGGATGAAAGCCGGACTGTTCAGCGGCGGCTTCGTATTCGCGGACGATGCGCAAGCGGCCGAGCGCGGTCACCACGTCCACGCCACCTTCACGCGGCGCCTGGCGCATATAGGAAATCAACGTTTCGTCGGCCTCAAAGGGAACACTCTTTTTGAGCTTCCAGCGCAGCATGGGTATGGCTTCCTTTGCGCTGCGAGGAAACTGCTCAAAGTGCTGGACGAATACGCGAATCACCGGGTCGGGGAGCAGCAACGCCGCGTCCTCTTCCTTCACGCGGAGACGGTCGCGAATGCCTTCCATAGCGGTACGGACGGCGGCGGTATTCACCAAGTTGGTTTCCACGGCGGAGGGAACGATGGCGCCAGCAGGCAAGGCCTCCACCGCAAAGCCATCCAGCGATCCGGTACGCGAAAACCGAGCTCCGGAAATGCGGTCCGGAGCAATCTCGATGGCCACGGGAGGATGCGGCTGCGCGTCCAGCCACAGAGCAATCTTGCGGACAAGATCGCTCTTGTAGATGCCGTGCCGGTAAGCCGCCGCCGCTGAATCAGTCAACAAAAGTCACCTTGTTAATTTCGCGGAGCGTCGTCACGCCAAGTTTTACCTTGGCCATGCCGCTCTCGCGCAGAGTAATCATGCCCTCTTCGCGCGCCACCCGCTTGATTTCCGAAGTGGGCCGACGATTGATAATCATTTCACGAATGCGGTCGGAAAGATCCAGTAGTTCGCAAATGGCGGTGCGCCCGTGGTAACCCGTGCCCGAGCACTCCAGGCAGCCGGCGCCCTCACTGATTTGAGCGTTCTGCACGTCGGCGGGTTGTAAGCTGGATTCTCTCAAATCGTCCGCGCTTAGTCGCTTCGGACGCTTGCAATTGGGGCAAATGATACGCACCAGGCGCTGGGCCATGATGCAGTTCAGGGCGGAAACGAAGTTGTAGGGTTCCACGCCCATGTTGATGAAGCGGCCGATCACGTCGGTAACGTTGTTGGCGTGAACGGTCGTGAAAACCAGGTGGCCGGTCAGCGCCGATTGGATCGCGATCTGCGCGGTTTCCTGGTCGCGAATTTCGCCGACCATAATTTTGTCGGGGTCGTGGCGCAGGATCGAGCGCAAGCCACGGGCAAAGGTCAGGCCCTTCTTTTCGTTCACCGGAATCTGGGTAATGCCGCGCAACTGGTATTCGACCGGATCTTCAATGGTGATGATCTTGTCTTCGTCGGTCTTGATTTCGTTGATGGCGGCGTACAGGGTAGTGGTCTTGCCGGAGCCTGTGGGTCCGGTAACCAGCACCATGCCATAGGGCTCGCGAATGTAGCGCCTGAAGCGCAGCATTTCATCCTGCGAAAATCCGACGACGTCCAAGCTCAGGCTCTGGAATTTTTCAGAAAGTGTCTCTTTGTCGAGCACGCGCAATACGGCGTCCTCGCCGTGGCTGGCCGGCATGATGGATACGCGTAAGTCGATGAAACGCCCTTTGTATTTCACGCGGAAGCGGCCGTCCTGAGGCACGCGGCGCTCGGCAATATCCAGTTCGCTGAGCACCTTGATACGCGACAGCACGGCGGAGTGCCATTCTTTGGAGATGGGCTGCATGGCGTGTTGCAAGACACCGTCAATGCGGTACTTGACCGCCACTTCGGCGTCGCGGGCCTCGATGTGGATATCACTGGCGCGGCGCTCCAGTGCGGTAAAAATAACCGTTTCCACCAGTTTCACCACCGGACTGCCGGTGGTGTCGCGCGTCAGGCGGTCGCCAGAAATGGTCTCTTCGGTGTCCTCTTCGGTCTTGGTGACTTGAAGAGTGAAAGCCTCGGTGGCCTGTTCAAGGACGCGCTGCGATTGCTCGGTGCGCTTCAGCAGATCGCTGATCTGCTTGGAAGTGGCTACGCGGGGAGCCAGCTTCTTGCCCAACAGCAGGGAAAGTTCATCACTCAATAAAACCAGGCTGGGGTCGGCCGCGGCAATCACCAGAATGTTGTCATGCTGCTCCAGCGGAACGAAGTTGTAGCGGAACATCAAATCGGCGGCGATGGTGCGAAACAGTTCAGGATCAATGCGCTGTTCGCGCAAATCCACAAAAGGGACGCGATAGCGTTGCGCCAGGCGGCGGGCATTCTCGCGGTCATGCTGCTCTTCCGCGGAGAAGACGCTGGCGGAAACCGCCGGATTGTCGTGGGTAGTGCTCATTTGCTCCTAGTGGCCCTGCGCCCCGGAAATCGAAAAGGAAAAAATAGGCAAGTAAAGTGAAATCAAGATGAACGCCACCAGAATGGCCATGAAAATCAGGATAGCCGGCTCAATCAGGGCGACCATGGCCGACAGGCGGATGTTCACTTCTTCTTCATAGAACTCGGCGACGCTGGTGAGCATGGGCGCCAGGGCACCGCTGGATTCGCCGACTTCGATCATGTCGAGAGCAAGTTCGGGCATGACCTGGGTGCTGGCCAGAGCGGCATTCAGCGAATCACCTTCGCGCACCATTTGCGTGGCTTGCGTGACGGACCCGCGCAGCAATGGGCTGTCGATGGCTTCTCCCGCGGTCTGCAAGCCGGCAACCAGCGGCGTGCCGCCGGCAAGAAGCGTCGCCAGTGTCCGGCAGAATTGCGCGACCTGATACTTCTTGGCGGTATCCCCGATCATCGGAAGACGGAATTTCAGGCGGTCAAACGCCCTGCCACCTTCTTCGGAGCGGGACCAGAAGAAAATCCCCAGCGCGACCACGGCCAGGCCGGCGATCAAGCCCAGAATTCCGAAACGATAGTCCACGGTCAGCGCAATCAGCATGCGCGTGGCGGTCGGGAGTTCCACGTTCATGTCACGATAGAGCAGCGCAAATTTGGGAACCACCACAGTCACAAGATAGGTGACCACCAGAATAGCCACCGTCACCAGCAGAGCCGGATACACCAGCGTCGCCAGAATCTTTTTGCGAACTCCAGTGCTGACTTTTTGATATGCGATGTAATAGTCCAGCACGCCCGAAAGGTTGCCGCTCTTCTCGCCGGCCAGAATCGCCGTAGAGTACACCTTGGAGAAAACGCCCGCTTCCGTAACCGCCTCAGACAACGACTTGCCTTCGCGGACGCGATCGCGAATCTGGCCGATGATCGGCCGCAGCCGGGGCGACGCGGCGCGCTCGGTCAACAGGTCCAGAGCGCGAAGGATCGGTAAGCCCGCCTTGATGAGCGTGTTGAACTGCTGATTTAAAATCAGAAAATCCGACCCGCCGACCTGTCGGGTGGTTCGCTGCTGCAGGAAGCCGCTCAGCAGCCCGCCGCGGCCCTCCACCGAATACACATATAGACCGCGGTCCGCGAGCTTCTGACGTGCCTCCGCCTGCGTACCTGCCGCCTCGACCTGCGAATAAACCCGGCCGTTGGCGTCAGCCACACGGCACACGAATTCCCCCATGGGACCCAGTTTACCTCATCTGAAAGATATGCAGGAAACTAAGGAAGGGTTGGCCGTTTCCAACCAAACACCGGGCAGGATGGTGAGCAATTACTTCGTTTTAGGCGGATTGCGGCCTCCGACCGCGCTGGATGGGTCGTTTGCTGGATCAGCCATATTCCCGTCCACGATAGCCACCCCTACCGGCGGATCAAAGTGGAACTTTGAACCCTCGAAACGCGGGTCGAATTGCCAATCCGAGAAGCGAAACTCAATCTGCACCCCTCCCGGGTCGAACATGACGATGCGCAGCAGCTCCCCGGTGGCGCGGTTCAATTCAAACGAAACATTGGCGGCCTGTGAATCCAGCAGGCTTACCGCATTCCCTGCTTCGCGAGGTTTTTCGGGCAGGCTTCCGCGCAGCACGCATTGCAGCATCACTCCGTTGGAGTTCAGGGCCCGGGCCTGCGGATCGAATTGCACGCGGGCGCAAATTCGTGAAACTTTCATTTCCCCGGCAAGCAGGGCCAGCGGCGTGCGCCAGTCGGAACTCTCTCGGGCGCGAATGCGCGTGGCGGTGTGGTCGGCCGGAACGTAGAACCAGGACCACTTACCGTCCACGACGAAAAGGTTTCGTTCGGGTGATTGGTATTCCCAGCGCATTTTACCCGGCTTGCCGAAGTAGGCCATGCCGGATTCAGAGCGAACTTCTTTTCCGTGATCCAGGTAGCGTTCGAGGAACGCAGCTTGCAGCGTGCTGGAACCACGATAGCGGTGTTCGAATTTCTGGACTAGTGTCGCGACATCGTCAGGTTTCACGCCGGTGACGCCGGCAAGTTGCGCGAGGAGCGCGGACAGGAAAAAGACTCGGGGCCACATGCTCCGAGTCTAGCATCCGGTGTTACTGCAGCGGTGAATCGCTCGAAGAAGCTGCACCCGTGGTATTAAAACGGGTCACGTTGGCGTCGCTGGAATAAAAACTGCGCTGTCCGGTAACCCCGCGCGAACTAGGATCGGTATTCAACGTGTAGTGCAGCGATGGCGTGTTCGAGTTATCCACTGTGTATCCGAACAGGTAACCAGCCTTGGTGCCGCTGGCCAGGTTGTCATCGAGATAGCATGCGGCAGTGGCGGAACCCGCGCACGGATTCGTGCCTCCGTTGCCGAGAGCCACGAGCGAGGCCGCATAACCCACGGTTGGATAACTCGCCGAAAAGGAGATCTCTGCCGTATTAACCGCGTGGATGGACGAAACCGCCGATGCTTCGTTGGCCTGCATGCGCGCTCGAAGAAGGTTGGGGATCGCGATTGCAGCGATAATCAAGATGATCGCCACTACGATCAGCAATTCAATCAGCGAAAAACCTTTTTGGGGCCGATTCATAAAAATGTCTCCCTACCCAAATGACTCTTCCAAAAAATGGCCCGAACACTTCCTGATTTCCTAAACAGATGGGAGCAAGTCAGGTACCAACCTTGGGATTAACGAAGCCTGTTAAGTCCCCTCTTTCTATGTGTTTACGACGCGCTCCGTCGGTCAGCTGTTTGTTGGTTTATCGGTTGACACTTCGCGTCACGATGCGATGACCAACCGCGGCACTCCGTGCTTGGGCAAGCTTGCTCGCCTACAACCTGGACAAAAGGAAAGGGCACGGACCGAAGTCCGTGCCCAGAATCCTTCTTTCACGATAACCAACTGCAGTTTACTGCAGCGGGCTGTCGGACGAGCTGGCCGTCGCGGTCGAGTTGGCGCGAATCACACCGGACTGATCGGTGAAGAAACCACGCTGACCGGTCGTGCCACGGCTGCTCGGATCCGCCGTCACGGTATAGCCAACGGACGGGGTGTTCGAGGTGTTCTGTGTAAACGTGAACGTATATCCGCTCTTCGTACCCGCTGCTAGAACGCTGTCAACCAGGTCTGCGCTGGTGGACGTGGCGCTGCTGGCCGGCCCGATGTTGGTGAGTGATGCCGGGTAGCCAACCGTCGGATAGGTCGTCGAATACGTCACGCAAGCGGTGTTGATCGTACGCAGCGAACCGACTGCGGACGCTTCGTTAGCCGCCATACGCGAACGGAGCAGGTTCGGAATGGCAATCGCCGCGATGATCAGAATGATCGCCACAACGATCAACAACTCGATGAGCGAGAAACCCTTTTGCTTTTTCACTTTATTTCTTCTCCCGTTTTTTTGCGTTATAGGCAAAGCGCTTTCATTTCGGCAGTTGCAGGGCGATGGCCATTCACATCTTGAACGCCGAGGCCGATTCTATTTGCCCCATCTCCCCAAGAATCAGCGGCTTACGAGATCGGCCAGAATACTTACGTGATCTCCATCACAGGCTCGCGGCAAAGTCGCCTCCGTCCTTGACAGTAATCGCTCAAATCTACTGGCCTAATCCGTCAGCCCGCCCTTGCGGTGCTCCAAATCGGAACAAGTTTGCAGCTGTGGAACGCTTCCCGCTCTTCCGCATTGCTTACCCATCTCGCTCCATTTATTTTGGAAATAGGCGTTCCTCGCAGGCCATTTCCGCCGACAGGAGACAGTCGTGCGCCGCTGGCAAAAATTTATTTCTTCTCCCGCGGCCATTGTTTCCGTGGCGTTGCTGGTGCGCCTGATTTACCTGGTAAGTTTTGTTCATTCTCAGCCGCCGCCGGCCGGCAATCTGTATAAGGTGCGACACGAGACCGGCAGTATCGCCGCTTCTCTCGCGCAGGGACACGGCTACAGCTCTCCGCTGATCGATCCGTCCGGTCCCACGGCATGGATTACGCCGGTTTATCCCTACATGCTGGCGGCGTCTTTCAAGCTGTTCGGAACGTTTTCGCTCACGGCCGATACGGCCATGCGTTTTGTCAACGTGTTGTTCTCCGCGTTTACGTCTTATGCGGTTTTTGTGCTGGGAAGACTGCTTTTTGGCGAAGTATCGGGCATTGTCGCGGGCTGGCTATGGGCGTTCTTACCCTACGCCGTTTTTTTTCCAGTCGCATGGCTATGGGACACCAGCCTTTCCGCCTTGGTGCTTTCCGCGGCGCTCTGGGCGACCTACGCCATTGATAACCGCTCCGACCGGAGCGCGTGGTGTGGATTCGGAGTTCTGTGGGGATTCGCAGCATTGGTCAACGCCGCAATTTTGTCGGTGCTGCCGGGCTGCTTTCTTTTCGCAGCCTATCGAGCGCGCCAGCGAACGGATTCCTGGTGGAAACTTGCGTCAATGTCAGCACTGACTTTTGCGCTTACCGTTTCGCCCTGGGTCATTCGCAATGAAATCGTCTTTCACGGCCAGGTCGCCTTCCGTTCCAATTTCGGGTTGGAGCTGTGGCTCGGCAACAATCCCCAGGTTCCCGACTCCTGGAGCTGGTGGCTGCATCCCAGCGACAACCAGGAAGAGCGCGAAAAATTTCTTCGCATGGGCGAGATCCCCTACATGCAGGAGAAGCAACGCGAGGCCTGGGCCTTCATTAAGTCTCATCCCAGCGACGAAGCCAGGTTTTTCTTCCACCGTTTCTTCGAGACCTGGACCGGAAACAAGGAAACCTTCGCCGACTTGTGGAGCTCGGGAGTCTTCCTGATTCGCGCCAACCTGATTGTGAACTATGCGTTGCCGCTGCTGACTTTCGCCGGGCTGCTATTTGCCCGCCGCAGTTCTGCCCTGCTTTCGCTGCCGCTGTTGAATGTGATCGTCATGTTTCCGGTGGTCTATTACATCTGCCACACCACGGCCCGGTACCGTCATCCTATCGATCCGGTGATGTGCCTTTTGGCGGGACACGCGTCGGTCTGCATCGTACGCCAGGTGCGCGAGCGTTTTTCCGATCCCTCTCCCGCAATGCAGAGACAGCCCGCTGGCGCGGACTGATTCGTGCAATTTGGCCGCAGCGATCTTATAATCCGTGCTTCTTGGCGTAGTGCCGGAACGACCGGTAGGTAATCTTCAACAACTCGGAAGCCCGGGTCCGGACCCCGCCGGCCTTTTCCAGCGCGCCCAGCAAGTAGCGCCGCTCGGCGTCGGCGATTTCCTTCTCAAAGTCCACGCCGCCTTCCGGAAAAATGTGCCCTGCCCCGTTGCCGTTCATGCCCGGCGTGCTGGCGTAACCCGCTATACGGTCCGGCAGCACCCGCAGCGAAATCTCATGGCCCGTCTCCAGAGCCACCGCCCGCTCCATGGTGTTCTCCAGTTCGCGCACGTTCCCCGGCCACTCGTACGCTTCCAGTTTGCGCATGGCCTCCGGAGAAATTCCCTCCACCGGCTTTTCCATGCTCTTGCGGAAACGCTCCAGAAAATGCCGCGCCAGCAGCGGAATGTCTTCGCGTCTCTCGCGCAGCGCCGGCAACTGCAGCGGAATCACACTCAGCCGGTAATATAAATCTTCGCGGAAGCGCCCTTCGGCAATTTCTCTTTCGAAGTCCTTGTTGGTTGCCGCAATCACCCGAACATCCACATCCGTCTCGGCCGTACTGCCCAGAGGCCGCACTTTCCCTTCCTGCAGCACGCGGTACAGCTTCACCTGCATGGTCAGGCTCATGTTTCCGATTTCGTCCATGAACAGCGTTCCGCCATGCGCTGCCTGGAACAACCCCTGGCGGTTTTCATTCGCGCCGGTAAATGCTCCTTTCATGTAGCCGAACAGTTCCGACTCGAGAAGTGTCTCCGGAAACGCCCCGCAGTTGATGGTGACAAACGGCGCCTGAGATCTCGCGCTGTTTTCGTGAATGGCCCGTGCCACCAGCTCTTTTCCGGTTCCGCTTTCTCCCGTGATCAGCACCCGGCTCGATTGCGGCGCCACCGTCTGGATCAGGTCAAATATTGCCCGCATCTTGGCGCTCTGCCCGATGATGTTGTCCAGACCCGTGAGCCGCCGCAGTTCCCTTTTCAGGTATCCGGCCTCCTTCTTCCACTTCAAGCTCTCGGTAACGCTGCGTACCGCTCGCCGCAGCTGGTCCACCAGGTCGTGGTCCTTGATGACGTAGCGGTCCGCGCCCGCATTGATGGCCGCGATCGCCGTATCCAGCGTCGGAACGCCCGTCACCAGCAGAAAAAAACAGTCCGGCGCGATCTCCTTGGTGAACTTCAGAAGATCCACACCGTCTTCGCCCGGCATTTTGACGTCGGAAATCACGATATCGAAAATCTGGGACTCCAGTTTGCGCTTGGCGGACTCCGCGTTGTACGCCACTTCGACGCGGTGCCCTTCCTTGCGGAAGGTGATTTCCAGCAACTCGCAAATGGAGCGCTCGTCGTCCACTACGAGGATGTGCGCCATCTCGCGGCTGGTCTCTTTTGCTGCGGTTAGTGTTTTGGTGGCTTGCATAAAGTTTTCAAACTGCGCGCGGAAGCTCCACGATGAACTCCGCTCCTTTGTCCCTTTCTGAAATCACGCTGATCCGTCCGTTATGCGCCTGCACAATCTGATACACGATGGAAAGTCCAAGCCCGGTTCCGCCTTCAAATCCCGATTGCAACGGTTCGAAAATTTTTGCCTTCTGCTTTGCGTCCAACCCGAATCCGGTGTCGCGAAACGCGATTCTCAGCCACGAGGCGCGTTCTTCCAGCTTCACAGTCAGCGTGCCGCCTTCCGGCATCGCGCGGAGCGCGTTGTCGCATAAATTCCAGAAAACCTGCTTGATCTTGCTGCCGTCTACCCGAGCCAGCAGGACCTTTCCGTTGTAGGCCCGCTCGATGTGATACTTGCTACCCACTTCCGGCTTCTTTTCCATCAACGTCAGCGCATCATCCAGCAGCGTCCGCACATCCTCTTCGCGCCACTCGTAGCTTTTCTCGCGCGAATAGTTCAGAAAATCGGTGATAATGCGGTTCAGTCGCTCGGATTCACGCGAAACAATGTTGACCAGATGCTTTTCGTCCTCTTCCAGCGGCACCAGCCGCGCTAGTTCCTTCACCGCGCCGGCCATGGCCGTCAGCGGCTGCCTTATCTCGTGCGCGATCGCCGCCGATAGCCTGCCCAGCGCCGCCATGCGTTCCTTGGTTGCCACTTCCTGCTCCAGGCGGCGCAATTCCGTCAAATCCTGAAAATTAAACACGTACCCGCTGCGTGTCGCGTCGCGCGAGCGCAGCGGCGATACGCTGATTCCCAGAAACCGCTGCTTCCCGCTGGGCGACTTGTAGTCAATCTCTTTCCGCAACCCCGCCTTTTCCGTCCCCGTCATCAATCCCGGCAGCCAGAAATCGCTGTTCCATTCCTTTAACGAAACCCCACGCAGTTCCTGAAATCGTTTCTCCAGAATTTCTTCGCCGGTGCGATTCAGCACCACCACCCGCCCCTCGCCGTCGGTGGTCAATAAGCCGCCGCGCATGGAATGGATGATGTCCTGCGTGAAGTCCTGCAAATCCAGCAGCTCTTCGCGCTTCTCCTCCAGCTCCAGACCTTTGCTGCGCAGCAGGTGCGACAACAGGCTCGCCAGGTACGCTACCGCCAAAAAGCCCAGCGCGTGGCTGACGAACCATACCGTGATCGCACCCTTGGACGACAGCGCCCCGGTCGCCGTCGGAATCTTTCCCAGGTACGCCGTAATCTCCAGCGTCGTCAGCAGCACCAGTCCGGCCGCTGCCGTAATAAAGCTCCCCTGCCGCGAGAACATAATGCTGGCAACGATGATCACCAGCAGGTACAACGAGATGAAGTAGCTGTCCTGTATTCCGGTGGCGTACACCACACCCGTGATCACCGCCAGATCGCAGCCCAACTGCAAACCCGCGTGCCACGGTGCACCTGGAATCCAGCGCACCAGCAACAATTCCAGGCAACCGACCGTGAACCAGAACCCGATAAACGCCAGGAACAGCCGGCTCGATTGCCCGTTCGCGTACTGCGGCCAGAACACCCCGACCGCCAGCACCAGGATGATCATCAGCAGCCGAACCCGCGTCAGCCACTCCAGCCACTCTCGATTTGTGCGTTGCGCTTCCATTCCTCTCCGGATTCACCCGGCCTCAAAAACGTTGAGGGAAGACTGCCGTCTCCGGCCGGTCTTCCCTCATCCGAAAGCCCTATGCTCCGGAAGGGCCGCCCCGGCTTTCCCCTTCCTAGTGCATGTCGCTCAGCTTGCCGATCAGCGAGAACAGCGGCAGGTACATGGAGATAACCACGCCGCCCACGACGACGCCCAGAAATACGATCATGACCGGTTCCAGGGCGGTCAGCAAATCCTTCACCGCCGCGTCCACTTCTTCTTCGTAGAAATCCGCGATCTTCTGCAGCATGGCGTCCATTGCGCCGGTTTGCTCGCCGACCGCGATCATTTGCGTCACCATGCCCGGGAAAACCGCCGAATCCTTCAGCGGTTCGGTCAGCGACTTGCCTTCTTCCAGCGATTTCCTCACCTTGTTCAGTGCCTGCTCCACCACCGCATTGCCCGCGGTTCTGGCCGTAATGTCCAATCCTTCCAGAATGGGGACGCCGCTCGAAATCAGCGTGCCCAGCGTCCGCGTAAACCGCGCCACGGCGATCTTGCGCATCAGAATACCGAGCACCGGCAGCTTCAGAATCACCGCGTCCATGGCCAGCTTGCCGCCAGGGGTCCCGTACCACGCCTTCAACGCGAAGATGATGCCCACAAAACCCGCCAGAAACAGCAATCCAAACCAGCTGCCGATCAGATTGCTCATGCCGATCACGATTCGCGTCGGCAGCGGCAGCGATACGCCCAACCCTGCGAACAACGTCGCGAAAATCGGCACTACTTTCCACAACAACAGGATAATGACCGCGCCCGCGATGCTCAGTACGCCGACCGGATAAACCAGGGCGGACTTCACCGCGCGCTGCAGCTTCACGTTCTTTTCAATGTAACCCGACAGCCGCTGCAGAATCGTATCCAGAATACCGCCCGTCTCGCCCGCCTCCACCATGTTGGTGTACAGCGCATCAAACACTTTGGGCGACTGCTTCATCGCCGCCGACAGCGTCGAGCCGCCTTCCACCGCCGCCCGCGTGTTGGTCAGCACCTTCTGAAACGTCTGGTTTTCCTGCTGCGAAGCCAGAATCTCCAGGCACTGCACCAGCGGCAACCCGGCGTCAATCATCACCGAGAATTGCCGGGTAAAAATCGCCAGCTCTCTGGGATTCACGCCCGAACCAAAGGTCGGAATGTTGAACTCCCGCCCCTTCTCGCTCATCTTGGTCGCCGTGATCTGCTGCCGCTTGAGCAGGTTCTGCAGCTCCACCTTGCTGGCTGCAGTCATCTCGCCGCTCACCGCGCCTCCGGCTCGATTCGTTCCTCGGTATGTATAGACCGGCATATTGCCCTCCTCGGTCGCCTGAACTCTGGGGAACCTCGGTTCCCGGAAATCTGCTCCGTAGCCTTACCGCTTCACGCCCACCGGCGTTCTGGCTGAACCCGCCGGTGCCGACGACACGCCGCGGTTGATCATGTCCTGCAACTCGTCGGGATTCGAAGACCGCGCCAGCGCCGTCTCCAGGCTGATCTGCTTTGCAAAATAGGTGTTTGCCAAACACTGGTTGAAGGTCTGCATGCCCGATTGCCCGGTTCCGGTCTGCATCGCCGAATAAATCTGGTGAATCTTGTCCTCGCGAATCAGGTTGCGAATGGCCGGATTCGGCACCAGGATTTCCATCACCATCGCTCGCCCGCGTCCGTCCACGCGCGGCAGCAGCGCCTGGCAAAGTACGCCTTCCAGCACCATGGAGAGCTGCGCGCGAATCTGTGGCTGCTGGTGCGCCGGAAAAACGTCAATAATACGGTTGATGGTAGAAGCCGCCGAGTTGGTGTGCAGCGTCGCAAACGTCAAGTGGCCGGTTTCCGCAATACGCAACGCCGACTCAATCGTCTCCAGGTCGCGCATTTCTCCGATCAGCACCACGTCCGGGTCTTCGCGCAACGCCGCGCGCAGCGAGTTCGCAAAGGAATGCGTGTCCGCGTGCACTTCGCGCTGGTTCACCAGGCACTTCTTGTGGTTGTGCAGAAACTCGATCGGGTCCTCGATCGTGATCATGTGCTCTTCGCGTTCGGCGTTGATCTTGTCCAGCATCGCCGCCAGCGTGGTGGATTTACCGGAACCGGTTGGCCCCGTCACCAGGATCAGCCCGCGCGGCTTGTCGCAGAGCGCCTTCACCACCGGCGGCAGACCCAGCGCGTCAAATCCCTTGATTTCCCATGGAATGGTACGGAACACCGCGCCGACCGCTCCACGCTGATTGAAAACGTTGCCGCGGAAGCGTGCCAGGTTCTTCAAGCCGAACGAAAAATCCAGCTCCAGGTTTTCTTCAAACCGGTGCTTCTGCGCGTCGGTCAGCACGCTGTAGGCCAGGGACTTGGTGTCCGCGGCGGTCAGCGGCGGCATGTCCAGCGGGCGCAGCTTGCCGTGCACCCGCACCCGCGGCGCGCTGTTGGTCGTGATGTGCAGGTCGCTCCCGCCCATCTCGATCATCTTTTTCAGCAATTCGCTCAGCGTAATTCCAGACATCGTCGTACCCTCTTCTTTCTCTACAGCACCGTCTCGCGCAATACCTCGTCCATGGTCGTCATGCCCGCGGCGATCTTCACCAGCCCGCTTCGCCGCAAGGTCAGCATTCCCTGCTCCACCGCTTTTTTCTTCAATTCCAGCGCTGAAGCCCCGACCAGAATCAACTCCCGCAACTCATCGTTAATTTCCATTACTTCATATAAACCCGTGCGCCCCTTGTACCCGCCCTTGTTGCAGATGCTGCAGCCCTTGCCGTGGTAAATTTTCGTCGTCTTCAGCTCGTCTTCCCGGTATCCCGCATCCAGCAGAACCTGCGGCGGCACTTCCACCTCTTCCTTGCAGTTCGAACAGATGCGCCGCACCAGCCGCTGCGCGCAAATCAGGTTCACGGAAGTCGCCACCAGGAACGGCTCAATTCCCATGTTCATCAAGCGGCTGATGGTCGAGGGGGCGTCGTTGGTGTGCAGCGTCGAAAGCACCAGGTGGCCCGTGAGCGCCGCTTTCACCGCGATCTCCGCCGTTTCAAAGTCGCGGATTTCGCCGACCAGGATGATGTTCGGGTCTTGCCGCAAAAACGCGCGCAGCGCCGCGGCGAAGTTCAACCCGATCTGCTCTTTCATCTGTACCTGGTTGATGCCGCCCAACTGAAACTCGACCGGGTCTTCCGCGGTCATAATGTTCGTATCCACCTGGTTCAACCGCGCCACCGACGAATACAAGGTATTGGTCTTACCGGAACCCGTCGGCCCCGTCACCAGCACCATTCCGTACGGCTTTAAAATGTTGCGTTCGAACTTGGTCAGCGATTCCTGCTCAAAACCCAGCTTGGTCATGTCCAGCCGCAGGTTCTCTTTATCCAGCAACCGCAGCACGATTTTTTCGCCGTACAGCGTCGGCACCGTCGAAACGCGGAAATCCAATTCCTTCTTTTTTCCGTCTGCCTTGTACTTGATCATGATGCGGCCGTCTTGCGGCAGCCGTTTTTCCGCGATGTCCAGCTTGGCCATGATCTTCATGCGGCTGGTCATGGCGTCCTTCACCTTCAAGGGCGGTGTCATCACTGTCTGCAGCATGCCGTCAATGCGGAAGCGCACCCGCATCTCCGTCTCATATGGCTCGATGTGAATGTCGCTCGCGCCGCGCTTCACCGAATCCGTCAAAATCAGGTTCACCAGCTTGATGATCGGCGCTTCTTCCGCCGCTTTTTCCAGCGAAGCTGCGTCCAGCTCCTCATCGTCCGGCGCCAGCTCCAGCTCCTCTTCCACCAAATCCCGCATCAGGTTGGACAGCTCTTCCCCGTTCGCTGCCGCCCCACCGTAGAATCGCGAAATCGCATCCGATATCGCCGCTTCCGACGCCACTACCGGCTCCACGTTGAACCCGGTCATGAACTTCACATCGTCCATGGCGAACACGTTCGTGGGGTCGGTCATCGCGATGGTCAGCACCGAGCCCACGCGCGACAACGGCACCACCTGGTACCGCAGCGCCGTATCTTGCGGAATCAGCCGGATCACCGTTGGATCAATTTCGTAATATTTCAGGTTGATGGAGGGAACGCCGTACTGCCGCGAAAGCACACCCGTGATGTCGTCATCCGTAATAAATCCCATCTTGGTCAGGCAACTTCCCAGCTTGCCGCCGTTCACTCGTTGAAACTCGAGTGCCTTTTGCAGCTGGTCCTGAGTGATGAGACTTTCTTTGACTAGGATTTCGCCTAAACGAACCGACATCCGCGGTGCTCCACGGCCTGCTAGCCGCGGTGCACTTCCCCGCGACTCTTTCAGCCAACCTGCACCGGCCCTGTAGTCGCAGTTTTAACGCTGCGGACCTCGTCCACGGCCGGGCAACACTCACCGCTAAACCTAACAAAACTTGTCACACCCGGTTGCGCGATTTTTGTCCGCCGTTCTGAACTCGCCACTCCCTGTCCCTCCGTACAGTCCTTTGTTTTCCTGCCTTTTGTGCAGTTTTCACACATTCGAGTTAGCCGCTATCCCGCTAATAAACCCCGAAACCTGGGCAATATCGAACTCGGCCAACACACAACGTCCCCGGTCAGGGCAACCCGTCTTCCCGCCTTTCTTGACTTGCCCTTTTGTGACCGCTATCGTGCCCCTTAGGATGTCCACATCTTCTCCGCTGCCGAAATTTGTCAGCCTGCTGCCACCCGTCTCCGGGGCCATTCCCGAGAGCACGTTGCCCGCGCCCTTTTCCACCGCTCGCCACTCGCCGCTCCCCGCTTCTCGAACTAGCGTCGCCATGCTGTTCGACGCGCTCTTCGCCGCCCATGGCCCGCAACACTGGTGGCCGGGCCGCACCCGCTTCGAAGTTATCGTAGGCGCTATACTCACGCAGAACACTTCCTGGAAAAACGTCGAACGTGCCATCGCCAACCTGCGCCGTGCCAGGCTGCTCTCCCCTGCCGCCATCCAGAAAATCGCGCCGGTCCGGCTTGCCCGACATCTCCGTCCCTCCGGTTACTACCGCCAAAAAACCAAAACCCTCAAAAACTTCGTGGCCTTCCTGTACAAAAACCATGGCGGCTCTCTTAATCGTCTTTTCGCCGCTCCGACCACCGCTCTTCGCGAACAACTCCTGGCCCTGCGTGGCATCGGCCCGGAAACCGCCGACTCCATCCTCCTCTACGCTGGCAAACACCCCGTGTTCGTCGTGGACGCCTACTCTCGCCGCATCCTTGAACGCCACCTTCTCGCTCATCCTGAATCCGCCTATGAAGAACTACGTGCCATCTTCGAATTCGCCCTTCCCCGCGAACACCAGCTTTTCAATGAATTCCACGCCCTGATCGTTCACACTGGCAAACACTTCTGCCGCAAATCCGATCCACTCTGCACGCAATGCCCACTGCGTCGGTTTCTGCCTGCGGGCGAAAACTCACGAGTCGCCGGTCACGAGTCACCAGTCACGAGTCACCAGTCACGAGGCCGGACCCCGCCCGCCACTTCTTCCCTATGACTTCCACCACCTCCACCCAGCGCCGCCGGCTCACTCTCGCGGGAGTGATCCTTACTCTCCTGCTTGCTGCCGTCTTCACGCTGGGCTCGCTCGACACTCCCTTCGAACCGCGCAACTGGCGCGATAATCTCACCCTCTATGCCGTCTCCTGCTTTATCATCGCGGCTTTCATCGTCTTTCTTCTGATTATCTCCCGTACAATTTTCCGGCTTTGGGCGGAGCGCAGCGGACAGCAACTCGGCGCGCGCTTCAAAACCAAAATGGTCGTAGGCGCCGTCGCCATCTCCCTGCTGCCCGTCCTCTTCATGTTTCTCGTCAGCTATTCCCTGCTCAACCGCACCCTCGCCCGATGGTTTCCCCGCCCCATCGAAATCGCCGCCGAACAGAGCCAGACCACCAGTTCACGCTTCGCCGCGGCCGAAAAGCAGCGTTTATCCAAAGCCGCGTTCGACTGGGCCGCACTTTCTCAGAAAACACGTATCGAACATCAGTTGGAGGCGGCCGATCTTTTCACCGCCTGCGATAGCGCCGACGCTTTCTGGATTCTTGACCCGCAAAGTAGACCGGAACGCGTCGAATACTGCCGGTACGACATCCAAGACAACGCCGCCAATCCCTACGATCCATCGAAAGCGCAGCCGCCCCAGTTTGTTGAAACTCTTCCTAGCGGCGCGGAAATGTGGAGTGGCGAAGGTCAGTCCTTTCTCGCCGCTCGAGCCGCTCTTCCTGGTGGTCGCTTTGCCCTGGCCGGCCGCATCGTGGATTCCGACTTCCTCTCGCGCATTCACGAAATCCGCAGGCAGACTCTTGCTTACGATCAGGAAAAACAAAATCTTCGCGCATTGAAAAGCCAGCTTCTCCTCATCCTGTCTCTCTTCACCGTTCTTCTTTTATCGTCCGTTCTCTGGGTCGCCCTTTACCTCGCCAAACAGGTCACCGTGCCCATCCAGGCCCTCGCCGAAGGCACTCGCGAAATCTCCGCCGGTAATTTCGATTACCAGGTCCCCGAACAGACTCACGACGAACTCGGCTCGCTGGTTCGCTCCTTCAACAGCATGACCACCCAGCTCCGCGACTCCCGTTCGCAAATCGATCAGTTCACCCACAACCTTCAGCAAGCCGTCCAGGAGCTCGAACGCCGCCGCCAGCTCATCGAAACCATTCTCGAAAATATTCCCACCGGTGCCCTTTCCCTCGATTCCGAGGGCAACATCACCCGCATCAATCCCGCCGTCACAAAAATCTTCGGCCCTTCCGCCAAAGACTCCCGCACCCTGGAAGAACTTGTCGGCCCGGAAGACGCACGCGCCATTCGCTACCTGATGCGCCGCGCGATGCGCACCGGAGTCGTCTCCCGCGAGCTCGAAATCATCGCCGGGGGCCGCGTTCTTCACGCCGCCGTCACTGTCAGCTCACTCGGCCCGCGTCGCGCCAATTCCGGTTTTGTCCTCGTGCTCGACGATCTCACCGAACTCCTCCGCGCGCAAAAAGCCGCGGCCTGGCAGGAGGTCGCCCGCCGCATCGCCCACGAAATCAAGAATCCCCTCACGCCCATCCAGCTCTCCGCCCAGCGCCTCACCCGCTATCTCGAAAAACGCGCCGAAAACGGCCGGTCCTCCACCCCGCGCGATCCCGAGCTCACCCGCCTGGTCGAAGAGGCCTCTCGCCTCATCGAACGCGAAGTCGGCACTCTCTCTGCCCTCGTCAACGAATTCTCCCAGTTCGTCCGCTTCCCCTCCGCTAAACTCGAATCCGCCGACGTCAACGGCATCGTCCGTGAAGCCATCGAGGTCTTTTCCAATCGCCTCGAGGGCATCACCCTCAATACTTCTTTCGCCGTCCAGCCTCCCGCCATCCGCGCCGACGCTCCGCTCCTCCGCTCCGTCATCGTCAACTTGATTGATAACGCCGCCGAATCCCTCGAATCCTCCCCCGTCCGCAACATCACTGTCTCCACCCGCTCCAATCCCGACTCCGACTTCGTCGAAATTATCGTCGCCGATACTGGCCACGGCATCTCCCCGCAGGACAAAGACAAACTCTTTCTCCCTCACTTCTCCACCAAGGACCGCGGTACCGGCCTCGGCCTCGCCATCGCCGCCCGCATCGTCGCCGAGCACGGCGGCGGCCTCCGCGTCGAAGACAACTCCCCCGTCGGCTCCCGCTTCATCCTCGAACTCCCCTCCGCAGACGTCCTGGCCTCCACCCCCTCCGACCGCCCGGTATAGAAAGGCCCGTATGTCGCTGGTTTCACTTCGTTGCTCATTATTTCCCAACCTCTTTGCGTCCCCTCTCCAACTGCGCTACCTTGTACTTTGCACCTGTTCCTTGCGCTCTCTGACCGATGCCTCCCAAACCCCACATCCTGGTCGTTGACGACGAAGCCGGCATCCGCGAATCCCTCTCGTCCATCCTCACCGACGAAGGCTACATCGCCGAAACCGCCGACTCCGCCGAACGCGCCATCGAACGCGCCGGCCACGGCGGCCTCGACGTCATCCTGCTGGATGTCTGGCTCCCCGGCATGGACGGTCTCGAAGCCCTCAGCCGCATCCAGACCCTGCCCCACCCTCCCGCCGTCATTATGATTTCCGGCCACGCCACCATTGACACCGCCGTCCGCGCCACCAAACTCGGCGCGTTCGATTTCATCGAAAAGCCCCTCACCTTGGACAAAATCATCGTGCTCGTGCGCAACGCCGTACAGCAACGCCGCCTGGAAGAAGAAAACCAGACCCTGCGCAGCGAACTCGGCCACCGCTATCAGGTCATTGGCGACAGCATCCCCACCAAAGCTCTGCGCCAGCAAATCAGCGTCACCGCTCCTACCAACGGCCGCGTGCTTATCTTCGGCGAATCCGGCACCGGCAAGGAACTCGTCGCCCGCTCGCTTCACGCCGCCAGCCTGCGCAGCAAAGGCCCCTTCGTCGAAGTCAACTGCGCCGCCATCCCCGAGGAGCTCATCGAGTCCGAACTTTTCGGCCACATCAAGGGCAGCTTCACTGGCGCGGTGGACGACAAAGTCGGCAAGTTCCAGCAGGCCGACGGCG
>Ga0209579_10001420_pt1 | contig 19914 bp, 21 predicted proteins | sample Coa_R1_2_FD_187152 | JGI IMG/M metagenome (GOLD analysis project Ga0209579, IMG submission 187152) | Surface soil microbial communities from Centralia Pennsylvania, which are recovering from an underground coalmine fire - Coalmine... | ecosystem: Environmental > Terrestrial > Soil >... | reverse complement strand
TGGAGGAGCTTCTTCTTTCTCACAAAAGAGAGTCTGAAGCGCCTCTGTGCCTAGATCGTGGATCTCCACTCAGGCTCCGCCAGGCCTTGCTCCTGAGCGATCACACCCCGCCAGAACCGGAAGATCCGCTTTTTTGCGTCTCTGACAGTCGAGAATCCGGACTTCGTCCGTCTCTTGCCCGTCTTCGTGCCACCTTCGACGAACTTGCCACGGCGATGCAACAGGCGGCCATGCTGCAGCGTCCACCGGCCCCGCCGCTGCGACTCCCCGTCACGGCGCAGCTGCCGCCACAGCCCTGATCGACGAAGCCCAGGGTGGTCGTCGAGATCACGCGCGGACTGAACGACGACGTGCGGAGCCCGCAGGGCGGACGGTTCTACACCCGGCGAAGATGCAGTCCGTGGAGGTGGACGTGGGGAACGAGCGGAGAGGGGCTTGAACGTCGATGCTTCCGATCCAGCGATTGCGTAAGAGGTACGCTATCCAGCTACCACGAGTTGACTCCTCAAGTACAGACGTTGCGCTGAGGGAGCGAGATCGCGCTCAAGGTGGCGGCGTAGCCGTGGTCGCTGGTGCACCGGGTGTGGGGGGCACTCCAGACATCCGGTCGCCGCTCAGGGGTTTTCGTGGGATAGCGCCTCGGTTTTTTTTGGGGGGGGGTGTCGTTTGGCGCCTCCTTGCACGCATGTGCTCGTGACACGGGAAATCCCTCCTCAACGACGGCCCCCGCCGCCCCGTAACCTGGTCGAATGGTCCGCCGGGACATGAGCCAGAAGCCCGCAGTGACCGTTGTCTATGCGGCGGCAATGTTCATGGCCATCATGGACTCAACCATCGTGATCGTGGCGCTGCCCACCCTTGGCCGAGAGTTCCACGTGCGGCCCGAGGCCGCTGGCTCCATCACCATCGCGTATCTCGTGAGCCTCGCAGTGTTCATTCCCGTCTCGGGTTGGGTGGGAGACAGGCTCGGTGGTCGTCGCGCGTTGCTGATGGCAATCGCCCTGTTCACCGCGGCTTCCGCGCTTTGCGGGACCGCACACGGTCTTGGCGAGCTCGTCGTTTACCGGGTCCTACAGGGAGCCGGAGGCGGTCTCATGACCCCTGTGGGGCTCGCGATGTTCTTTCGGGTCTTTCCTCCCGGGGAGCGGGTGAAGGCGGCAGGCATTCTCATGATGCCGACGATGCTCGCCCCGGCCCTCGGGCCGGTTCTTGGCGGGCTCTTCATCACCGGTCTCTCCTGGCGCTGGGTGTTCTACGTCAACGTGCCGATTGGCGTCGCGGCGCTCGTGTTCGGCGCAGTCTTCTTGAAAGACCACAGCGAGCACGAGGCTGGGCGCTTCGACTTCTTGGGGTTCGCCGCATCGGGGACCGGACTCGGGCTCCTCATGTACGGTCTGTCGGAGGGGCCGATCAAGGGCTGGGGCAGCTCGGGGGTGGTCGCGACGTGCAGCACCGGCGCCGGCGTCCTCGTCCTGATGGTCGTCATCGAGCTGCGCCGGCGTGAACCGCTCGTCGACCTGCGGCTATTGTCCAATCGCCTGTTCGGCGCCAGCAACCTGGTAATCGCCCTCTACGCGATGGCGTTCATTGGCGTGCTCTACATGGTCTCGCTCTTCTACCAGGACGGCCTGGGCCTGAGCGCGATGCAGGCCGGGTTAAGCACGCTTCCCCAGCCGGTCGGGTCGATGGCCGCAGCCCAGCTCGTCACGCGCAAGCTCTATCCCATCGTCGGTCCCCGGCGGCTCATCACCCTCGGACTCTTGGTCGTCGCAGTCACGATGATCGCGCTGAGCAGCGTCGGGTTTCGCACGAGCCTCTGGCAGCCGCGGGTGATCATGTTCGTGATGGGCCTTGCTCTCGCAGGCGTCTTCATCCCGGTGCAGGCCGCGTCGATGGCGACGATCTCTCCCGCCTCAACCGCGCGGGCCTCCATGATGTTCAACGCGAATCGTCAACTCGGCGCGGCCACCGGGGTGGCGGTGCTGTCCACCGTGCTCGTCGCGCTCCATCCCGTCCACGTGGTCTCGGCGAGAGTTGAGCCGAATCTTCACGCTTACGACATGTCCTTCATGACGGCCGCAGCTGTGGCGGTGATCGCAGCACTCTGTGCGATGCTCTTGGTCCGCGATGCCGACGCCACGTCGACCATGACCGGCCGACGAAGCCGAGCCTTGCGACTTGATGACGGCGTCTCGGGTCCCAGGGAGGGGGTGCTCGTCCGGACAGCGCAGCAGTAACCCCCTTCAGCGGCCCGTCTATATGCGTCGATGCAACGAGACTGTCGAGTGCGAGCATCTCGTTTCGGTCGGTGGCCGGTTCGGCGGTTGTGGCGGGAGCGCTGGGTGTTCCGTGCGGGAGGAGCGTCTTGACTACGCCCTCAGCGATCCGAACACTCGACGGGTTTCTGGGGCGGCACGACTTCTCAAAAGCGCAAGACGATGGGACGGCTGGCGCGGTAGCGGGACCGTGTTCTGCAGAGCCTCTAATTCCAGCAGCTACGGGGCCGTAGCGCCATCGAGACCGGACTGGAGTCGGGGGGAGCCGCGGTGGGGTAGCAGCGGCCGCCCCAGGTCGGGCCGAGCGGTACGGGATACCTGGCAAGACGCAGGTCGCCGATTCGGAGGTTAGAGGTTACTCCGATCCTTCCAGGTCTCCACCCGGCCGCACCCTGACGTACTACCAGCTGTGAGAGTCTTCCCAGCGTTGCTGGTGTCAAGGCAATGCGTGCCCCGACAGGTGGTACCCTCCTGACAGCACGACAGGACCCAGATGTGTTGAGTCAGCTGCGACTGACTCGGGAGTGATGCTCCGGACCCCGGCACCGCGATGGCGCAGTGTTCGCGAGTTCGGAGGGCATCAAGTGAGTTCTGGCACAGCATCGTACACTTGTTCGTCAAGTTGTCGGCTGTCGCGCGATGGGCCGCGAGCAGAGCTCTCGGTTGTCTGGCTAGAGGGCGAGCATGACATCGCCACCAGGGAGTTGCTGGCGGCAGCGCTCGCTGAAGCGATCTCGCTAGATGAGCCTGCGGTCGTCATCGACCTAAGCGGGGTCCGCTTCATCAGCGTGGCAACGGTGGGTGTGATCGTTGATGCGAAGAAGCTGCTTGCGCGGCGGGGGCGCTCGTTGGTGCTGCGAGCCCCACCACCGTTTGTTCGGCGCGCCTTCCACGTGTGCGGTCTGGGCGATCTCCTCCTTTGCGACCTGAGGGCAGGTGCCTTGAAAACGGCGGGAGGAGCGGCTGCTCTTAGGAGCTGGGTGGAGGTGCCGGCGACTGATCGTGTCGACTGGGCCGAAAACTCCATCACAGCGGAGCCCAATGTCGGCGAGCAGACGAGCCTCGAATCCGCACCAGCAGAGCGTCCGCTGTTCGTGAAGATTCCCTAATTGGTGGAGACGCTCCTTGGCACGAACCTGGATGGCGGAGGCCATTGAGTGGGGGGCAGCGGTGAACGCCGTTTGCGGATCCTCGCCCTCCTTGTCGGCTCTGCGGAAACAACGCTCTGCGCCAGCCGACTGTGCGAGATCTCTGCCCAGGTCACCGGAATGAGCGGGGCGGGGATCATGCTCATGTCCGGGCACGTGCCCCGAGGCTCGCTGTGTACCACGAACGAGGTAAGCGACCTGATCGAGCAGCTTCAGTACGTGCTCGGCGAGGGTCCATGTGTGGACGCCTACTACCAAGACTGGCCGGCGCTCGAACCCGACTTGGCGAATCCCCAGCATTCTCGGTGGCCTGCCTTTGCCGCGCAAGCAGCCGAAGCTGGCGTTCGCGGCGTCTTCGGCTTTCCCCTCCAGGTGGGTTCGGTGCGCCTCGGGGCGCTCACCCTCTACTGCGACGAACCGGGACCACTCACCGACGACCAGCATGCCGACGCCCTCGTTCTCGCCGACCTCGTGGCCCAGTCCGTGCTGGTCTTGCAGGCGAGCGCGCAGCCGGGCATCCTCGCCGCGGAACTGGAAGCGGGCGCCGATCTCCACTACACGGTGCACCAGGCCTCGGGCATGGTCTCGGTCCAGCTCGGTCGCAGCGTCGGCCAAGCGCTCATCCGGATGAGAGCGTACGCGTTCAGCAATGGCATCCCCCTTTCTCAGGTAGCCAAAGGCGTGATCACAAGGACGCTGCGCTTCGGCGAGACAGGCGACGAGAGCTACCCTGGACAATGAGGTCGCGACGCAAATGGACCGTGCGATCGGCGCAGCTGGCGTATCCGTCGCCAGCCGAGCAAAGGACACGACATCCTGGAACGGACGTGTGAGTAGATGGCGATGACTCGAGAAGCAAAGTTTGCTCGGACGCTTGTGGAGCTGGCCGACACGCTCGTGGCTGGTTTTGACGTCGTCGAGTTGTTGACGGTTCTGGCTGATCGTTGTGTCGAAGTACTCGAGGTCGGGGCAGCCGGGCTCATGTTGGTCGCACCCGATGGCAACCTGCGAGTGATGGCTTCTTCCTCGGAGGCCATGCGCCTATTGGAGCTGTTCGAGCTCCAGGCTCGGGAGGGACCCTGCCTGGACTGCTATCGCACCGGCGAACCGGTCGTGAATCAGGACCTGGCGATCGCCAACGGCCGCTGGCCCCGATTCTCCTCAGAGGCCCTCGCCACTGGTTTCCATTCAGTCCACGCACTCCCGATGCGACTCCGCGGTACCGTCATCGGCGCTCTCAATTTGTTCCATCTCGAGCCGGGCGAGATGCGACAGGTCGATATCGACTCCGCGCAGGCATTCGCCGACGTCGCCACCATCGCCATCCTCCAGCACCGGGCTTCTCTCGAAGCCCAGGTACTCAACGAGCAGCTCCACCACGCGCTCAACAGCCGCATCGTCATCGAACAGGCCAAGGGGATCGTCGCCGAGCGACAGCACCTCAACATGGAGCAAGCGTTCTCGACGTTGCGAAACTACGCGCGCAATCACAACTGTCGTCTCGTCGAGGTGGCTGAGGCCGTGATCGACGGCTCCCTGTCGGCCCCGTCCCTCGGCCACCCACATTCGAAAGCGCAGTCGCCCTAGGGCAAGAGCTACAGAACGACGACCTTCAACAGGGAGTGGCTGACCCAACAATCGCGAACCGCGCTAGCATGACATCAAAGAGGTCGCCCAGACCCTGCTTCCTTCACCCTGGCCGATTGGCAGGCATGTCGATTTGGAGGCAGGAGAAATGGGTCGAAGTAGAATGGTCTTTCGCACCGTCGCCGTCGCTGCGGGTGCTGTCTTGTACCGGGGACCCCCCCAGGGTCACGGTTTCGGGTCTCCAGCTCGGATCATCGGACCCGACCCTGGCCCTCGTCAGACCGGTGGCGCACTCGGCTCACTCAGGAGCTGGGACCTCGATCTGCTCGGCCGTGTCGGCGTGACCTGTCGACCGGGATCAGCAGGAGCGGTGGCTGCACGTCGTAGTGGAGCGATGTGGGCGCGGATTGCCTCTCTCGCTGCACCGTTCGTCTCGCTTACGCCACTCCCCCCAACACCGACATCGCGTCGGGGATCGGAAGGTAAACCATGCTCGGATTCCATGTCATAAGGCAGTACGAGCAAGGCATCGTGTTCAAGTGGGGCAAGTTGCAGGACAAGGTCCGCCCACCCGGACTCACCTGGCTCAATCCGTTCAGTTGCCGGCTCGTGAAAGTCAACATGCAGACCAATGTTGCCGCCATCCCCGCCCAGGAGGCCATCACCCGCGACAACGTGACCCTCACCGTGGATGCGGTCGTCTATTTCCGTGTAGTGGACCCGATCAAGGCCGTGGTCAATGTGCAGGACTACCGCCACGCCGTCTCGCAGGTGGCACAGACGTCATTGCGCTCGGTGATCGGCCATGCCGACATGGACCAGCTCCTCTCCGAGCGCGAGCGGGTCAACGCTGAGCTCAAAGACGTCATCGACGCGCCGACCGAGGGCCCGTGGGGCCTTCACATCGAGCGTGTCGAGGTAAAGGATGTCGCCCTGCCCGACTCGATGAAGCGCTCCATGTCCCGCCAAGCCGAGGCCGAGCGTGAGCGGCGAGCCCGAGTCATCGCTGCTGATGGCGAGTACCAGGCATCGGAAAAGCTGTCCCAGGCTGCCCGGGCCATGGCCGACACCCCCGGCGCACTCCAGCTGCGCCTACTTCAGACCGTCGTCGACGTTGCGGCCGAGAAGAACAGCACCCTCGTCATGCCCTTCCCGGTGGAGCTCCTCCGTTTCTTCGATCAAGCGATCGCGGGCGAATCCCCCGCGTTGGCCGGGATCAATCGGGCCGCAAGGGTCGCACCGGCAACGGTGCCGCCTAGTGCCCCTGCCACGACCGATGGCGACGGTGCGGCTGTGATGCAATAACTCCCGAGTCCACTGACGCTTTCAGTGAGGACTCGCGATCTTGGCAGATCCGGGCGACGGGAGTCCTTGCCGATGCCGAGATATTCGGCCATCGTGCGCATTGAACGGTGCGTCGAGCCGCGGGGGCACGAGCTGGGTTGTCACCCGCCTGACCTCTCCGACGGTGGCTCGGCGAGCAACGACTTTCGGCCGCGTCCCGTTGCGATCAGTCCCACCTTGGCCGCACCTTTTCTTCGAAACGCTCGCGCCTGTGGCGCACTGTGCCGGCATCCTCTTCCTTGCGGCGGGCGATCTCCTCGTTTGCCATCTCGTCTGCGGCCCACCGCAACGCGTTTGCCCAGCGCACGGTTCGGTGCGTCAGCGACGTCGAGTGCCCCCATGGGCGCGAGCACGGTCGCTTCGCGACAGCGTCGGCAGCCATCATCACGCGCATGCTGCCACGCGATCCCACCAGACTATTTCACGGACGGTTCGCCAAGGGGGCAGGGACTTGGGAGATAGTCACCTGTCCTCTCGGACGCTTGGAGTCGAACAGAAGCCGAGGTGCGGACGCGAACCGTGTTACCAGTTCTGGCGATCCTTGCGCTGCCAAAAGAAGAACGAGCCTCTACGCAATTTCTTGGTGATCGCCAACACCACGAGCACCATGACGACAATCCAAAAGATGGCCATCGCAACACCTCCTGCCGATTGCTCAGAAGAGGCGTCGGGCCAGTGCAATGACGACCGATGTGGCCATCATCCCAAACGAGGCGTCGCTCCCAAGGGGACATACGTCAGGCTACTAGCTACGAGGGCGTTCTGGGTCGCAGGGGTCCGCATAGCAGCACCACCAGCGTTCGATGTTCGCCGGCATAGTTGAGCCACTGCCCCCTACCGATCCTGGAGATCGGGTCCGAGGGCCCCTGATCGCCGGGTCGAGTGCGCGACAGCTTGGGATTGACGGGCCTCGGAGAACGGGTCCCCATCATGCTCAGCCCGGCACGCCGAAGCGGTAATCCGAACGCCGAAACGACGGCGCCCACGTCCGTCAGCACTGTCGCGTGTCTGCACACTTCAGAGCGAACGCCTCGTCGCTCAGACCGAGGGTGTCAACCTCGTCGCTCTTCGGTCTGTAGCCCGACCATGATTTGGATCACCGGCGGCGGTCATGATGGCACTGGTCGTCGCCGGCGGAGTCAGATGGGCGTTCAGGCGCTCTTGATCTGCTCCTCCGGGCGCCGCTCATCGTGCCCAGTGGTCTCAGGGTCATCTCCGTGCTCTAGGTGCCAGTTACCCATGACTTCCGCCGGATCGCTTGGGAGCGTTCGTGTCGACCAGTAGCTTCAGCACCTCGCCGATCGTCGGCTCTCGGCCGATAGCTCCTTGCAGCGGCCGGTGGGCTTGGACCTGGTAGCGATTGCGATTGCCGCACTTGTCCTTGACCACATAGCCAGCTTGGGTCAGGTCGCTGACGATCTTGTAGGCGCTGCGCTCGGTAATGCCCAGCATGGCGGCGATGTCGCGGAGTCGCACCCCGGGGTCGTGAGCGATGCAGACCAGTGCCCGGCCATGGTTGGTGAGGAAGCTCCAGTCCGTCATCAGCGATGATAATAGCTCAGATGTTCTAGAAAAGAGTTGCTAGTTCTATATTTCTAGAGTAGGTTGGCTCCCAGACATCGAGACCCGACCGTCGCCGACGCCCGAGTTGCTCGAGGGTCAGCGAAAGGATCCAGCCATGTTGATGCGATTCGAACCATTCCAGATGTTCGACCAGGCCACCGAGGAGCTGCGCAACCGAAGTCGTGCCCAGCTTCTCCCGGTAGACGCCTACCGTCGGGGCAACGAGTTCAAGATTCATCTCGACCTGCCCGGTGCAGATCCGGGCTCGGTCGAGCTGACGGTCGAAAAGGACGTCCTCACCGTGCGGGCGACGCGGACTTGGACCCCGGCCGGAGGCGACCAGGTCCAGATCACCGAGCGGGCGAAGGGCGAGTTCATCCGCCAGCTCTTCCTCGGGGAGAGTCTGGATCGTGAGCACATCGCCGCCACGTACGAAGACGGCGTGCTCACGATCACCGTCCCCGTCGCGGAGCAGGCCAGGCCTATCAAGGTCGAGATCGCCCACGCAGCAGTGGCGGTCAAGGCCATAGACGCAGCCTCCGCGGCGGCGTGAGCAGCTCGTCGCGTAACAGAGCGGATCCATTTGGAGCCGCTCTGTTACGAAGTGACCCCTCGAAGCTCCGCCTCAGCCGTCGGTTCAGTCTCAGATCCAAGAGAAGGAGATACCGACATGACCGAACACCAGGAGCAAGCCCAGTGGAGTGTTGCCGATTGGCACGGCAAGACGTTGATTGACCGTGATGGCGAAAGGATCGGAAAGCTACAAGATGTCTACGTGGACGTCGAGACCGATGAGCCTCAGTTCGCCACCGTCAAGGAAGGATTCATCGGTCGACACTTGACCTTCGTCCCATTGGGAGGCATTCAGATCGGCCCCGACGACTTGCAGGTGGCCGTGACCAAGGAACGGGTGCGGTCCGCGCCCGAAATCGGATTGCATGGCGAGGAGCTTTCCCAAGCGGACGAGTCCACGCTCTATCATCACTTCGAGCTGAACTACACGCCCATCACCACGGAGAGCGGTCGTCGATTGGCTCGCCGCTGAGGCAGCCGGGACCTGACGAGAACAAGGTCGGAGCGGTGCATACCAGGATAACCCGTCCATCCACGAGCAGCTCGGAGGAAGAAATGACCACAGAGCCCGAAGCCGAAACCGAAACATTGGTCAGGCGACTTAGCGCGCACTCACAACAAGCCCGCGCCATGGGTCGCAAGCCAACCCCAACTTCGATCGGCCCGGTCGGCTGGCGCTTCTTGGCCGATGACCTGGACGAGGCCGTCGAGAAGATCAATAGGCACAACGGCAGTTAGTGTGCCCCTGTCCGTGACCAGCTCCGTAAGGGAGAGCGGCATCTCGCAGCGCGACTTGCGGAGAGGGCACACGACGACGAGGCTCACGACCCTCCGATAGGGGCAGACTGAACCGCCCTGGGAAACCGTGGAGGCTCCATCTCTTAGCGAGAGGACAGAGTCCATGCAGAGGGGAAGGCCCTGTCCGACTGGGCTGATGGAGCGCACCATCGCCATGCTCCTCGAATGGCGCCGCCGAGCGTCGACGGAGCGACGGCGGGCTGACCGAGGTCGGAGAGAAGCTCGGCTTCCACCCCGAGTCGATTCGCAACTGGGTGAACCGCAACGAGGTCGACGTCGGAAGCGGGCGGCCCTCACGACCGACGAGCGCCAGCGCATGAGGGAGCTCGAACGTGATGTCCGGGAGCTGAAGCGTGCCAACGCGATCCTGCGGCGCGTGTCGGCTTTCTTCGCGGCGGAGCTCGACCGCCCGCAGCAGCGGTGGTCCGCTTCATCGACGAGAACCGGAGGAGCTTGGGGTCGATCCAATCTGCAAGCTCCTGCAGGTGGCCCCGAGCTCCTACTACGTCGCCACGCCCCGCCCGCCGTCTGCCTCCGCGCTCCGAGACGCCCTTTTGACCCCGGTCCTCGTCGCGCTCTGGAGCGCCAACTACCGGGTCTATGGCGCCCGGAAGCTCTGGCGTGCCGCTCGGCGCGCCGGCGACGACGTAGGACGCGACCCGGTGGCCCGGCTCATGGACCGAGTCGAGATCGAGGGGGCTGCGAAAGGGCAAGAAGCGCCGCACGAGACCCGATCCCGCCTCCCCCCCGGCACCCCGACCCGGTTCGGGCGCCGCTTCGTCGCAGACAGGCCGCAGCGGCTCTGGGTGACCGACCTCACATAGGTGCCCACCTGGTCGGGCTTCGCCTATGTGTGCTTCATCGCCGAGGCCTTCTTCCGGATGATCGTCGGCTGGCGGGTCGCCGCCCACATGCGCACCGACATGGTCCTCGACGCGTTGGAGATGGCGCGCTGGCACCGGGGGACGGTGCTCGAGGGACTGATTGCACATTCCGACGCGGGCAGTGAGGTGAACCCTTCACTACGGCGATCAACTGGCCGAGATCGGCGCCGTCCGCTCCATCGGTCCTATCGGGATGCGTTCGACAAAGCCCTCGCCTAGTCGGTAAACGGTGCCGACAAGAGCGAGCTCATCAGAGGACCCGGGCAGGGACAGTGGAGGACCGTCGAAGACGTGGAACTCGCTTCCATCTCTGGGTCCACCGGCACAACACGAAGCGGTTGCACGAGTACCTCGACTACGCGACGCCCGCCGAGTTCGAGGTGGCCTACGCTGCCCGAGAACCCGATCGCGAACCGGTCGGAGTCATATAGGCGGAGTCTCCATCAAGCCCAGGGCAGTTCAGCATTAGCTCGATCGGGGTCGATCGTGGCACGGCTCCGCGTGGAGGACTTGGGATGGGGGAGCGAGCCATGAACTGTGGTTCAGTGGTTGTAGTAGATCCGTGTACTACAGGTGCGTTCTGAACGGACGCAATGGAATCGGGGTGGAAGCAAGCGCAGCCAGCGCCCCTTCCCAAGAACGCGCAGACGGTGTAACTAGAATTGCCAAGGTGAGGGTTGCGGGTTCGAGTCCCGTCGTCCGTTCGAGCGAAGTCCCCGGTCACGGGCTGTTTCCGGAGCCTCTCGCCTTCTTCCGTCTCGACAGTCCACGGACGTCGTGCTCTTCGGGTCGTAGTGGTTGCAACCTGAGCCGCCGGAGCCTCAGGTCGTCTGAGTTCCGGCCGGTCTCGCCCCCACCGGGGAGTGGGGGCATCGTCCGAGTCGCGCACGGACTCTTGCGTCTCGACGTGGAGGTCGATGAGTGACCCTGTGACGGGTCATGACCGGAGGGGTGGCACGGATGATCCGTCGCATGCGTAGGCGAACGTTGCATTGGCGCACCTAGATCGAATTGCCTGCCACGCGGCAAGAACGTGGCGGTTCCCGATCGAGGCCCGTCGCCTCGGCGCTGGGTTCGTGCCATCGGGAGGTAGCCGATCGCCAGAGATCCGGGCACTATTGGCTGCGTGACCGACGTAGAGGCTCCGCAGCCCTTCAGCACGACCGATCGCTGGGCAGCCTGGCTGGCCGAGAGGCGACACGGCGGTGACGCCGCGTGCATGCGTCAGACGCTCCAGTTCCTCACTCCCGTGCGTGACCGGGTGATTGGGAACGCCGGCATATCGGCAGGTGGCAGAGTGCTCGATGTCGGCTGCGGTGACGGCCTCATCGCCTTCGCCGCCGTCGACGAGGTCGGACCATCCGGATGCGTCGTCTTCAGCGACGTCTCGCCCGTCCTTCTCGAGCGCTGTCAGGAGCTCGCTCGAGAGGCGGGCGTCTTCGATCGCTGCCGCTTCGTGCGAGCCCCGGCCAGCGAACTTTCCCCGATCGACGACGCCTCTGTCGACGCCGTGACGCTCCGGTCGGTGCTGATCTACGAGGACGACAAGGCGCGTGCCGTCGGAGAGTTTCACCGAGTGCTCCGCCCAGGAGGCCGGCTCTCGCTGTACGAGCCCATCAACCGGTTCGGTTACCCAGAGCCGGCAGACAGGTTCTTCGGCTACGACGTGGAAGTCGTGGCCGAGCTGGGCGCCAGGGTGAGAGCGGTCTACGAAAGTCGTCAGCCACCTGAAACGTGCTCCATGCTCGACTTCGACGAGCGGGATCTTCTGGTGCTGGTCGAAGGAGCCGGCTTCGCCGAGGTGCACTTGGCCCTGGAGGTGGACATCGAGGATTACAGCACGAGCCCTTGGCAGACGTCTTGGGAAGCGTGGATCCACAGTGCTCCGAACCCACTCGTCCCGACGCGCGCCGAAGCGATGGCGGAGGCGCTCTCCCCCCAAGAAACGAAGCGTCTCTGTGACCACCTTCGACCGCTCGTCGAAGCGGGCCGAGGACGGGTTCGTCGAGCAGCGGCATACCTGTGGGCCGTTCGGTAATCGCGAGGAACTAACCAACCGTCTGCCAATCTGCACGCCGGCGACTATGGGCCCGCGTCCCCACCGAGCGTGCCCCTACCGTGGCAGGTCCACAAGGGGGATCGCGACCAGATCGCGGGCCGAAGGCGAGGTCGGACTGCCCGGTATTCTCGCCGATCAGGGCGAACTCGTTTGGGTCGGGTCGGCGGAGGGATCAAAATGGCCAAGCTCGTCTACATCGCGAACACTTCGCTCGACGGTTACATCGAGGACCGGGACGGTGGCATCGACTGGGGTGCCCCTGATGATGAGTACTTCGGCTTCATCAACGACCTGGAGCGTTTCGTCGGCACCTATCTCTACGGGCGCCGCATGTATGAGGCGATGCTCTATTGGGAGACCGCACCGATCGCCGGCCAGCGACCCTGGATCGTGGAGTTCACCAACATCTGGCGAGCGGCGGACAAGGTGGTGTTTTCGAAGACCCTGGCATCGGTGTCGAGTGCTAAGACCATTCTTGAGCGGGAGTTCAACATCGAAGAGATTCGTCGCGTGAAGGCTGCCGAATCTCGTGATCTCACGGTCGGTGGCGCGCATCTGGCTGCTCAAGCGTTCGAGGCAGGCTTGGTGGACGAGTGCCATTTGTTCATCTGGCCCGTCGTTCTAGGAGGCGGGAAAGACGCTTTCCCTCTGCCTGCCCGCTTCGACCTTCAACTAGTCAATCAGCAGCGCACCCGGAGCGGCGTTGCACACCTTCACTACCGCATCACCAGGTAACTCTTCCTCTGGAGCCGACAGTGTGTGCAGGCGGCGAGGGGTCGTCACCTTCCGCCGCATCGTTACGCAGGTTCAAACGACCGTGTCGTGAAGGGGTCGATCACGCTCGGCCTGTCGCGGTCAGGAGTCCGGCGGCGTGCGGTGGTCGTTGCTCAGGCGACGGCGGGGGTGTATCCCAAGGCCCTCGAGAGGGCCAACGCGGCGGTGCGGACGGCGCCCGCCTTGCTCTCGGCGTGGAAGCGTCCGGGAAGGCCGGTGATCGAGAGGGCGCCCTCGACGGTTCGCCGCGGACCGAGCACTGCAGCGGCCACGCAGGTGACGCCGAGATGGAACTCCTCGCGGTCGTAGGCGACGCCCTCGCGCCGGATCACCTCGAGCTCGTCGAGGAAGCGCTGGGGAGTGCTGATCGTATAGGGGGTGTAGCGGACGAGCCCGCCGTCCAGCACAGCCTGGACGAGCGCCTGCTCGGAACGCGCGAGCACGGCCTTCCCGAGCGCCGTGCAGTGCATCGGCCGGCGGGTGCCGATCTGGGTGCACGCGATCCCACTGTTGCGGCCCATGATTTTCTCGATGTACAGCATCTGGATGCCGTCGGGGATCGCGAGGTGGACAATTTCGTGGGTCGCCTCGTACAGGTCCTCCATGAGCGGGAGCGCGGCGTCGCGGAGCCTGCGCTGGCAGCTCACCTGGCTGCCGAGCTCGAACAGCCGCATGCCGAGGTGGTAACCCGCGGCGCTCCGCTCGAGTGCGCCGAGTTCGACCAGTTGTTTCGCTAAGCGGAACGCCGTTGCCTTCGGCAACTTGGCCCGTCTCGCCATCTCGGCCAGTCCCACGCTCCGTTCTTCGGGCCCGAACACCTCGAGGACCCGAAAAGCCCGCTCGAGCACGGTCGCGCCGTTTCGCTCATCGGACCGCATCGCTTGTCATCGTGTCAGCCGCAGGGGACGCTGTCCAGCACCACCCCGAGGATCAGAGCGAACCGTCGGCCCACGACGATGACCCAAGAGGAGCACCGCGTGCAAGCACCGCGCGTCGTTGACGTGCACATCCATTTCCTGCCCCCTGCGCTCCTCGCCACCTGGCTGAAGCGGTCGGACCCTCCGCGGGCCGAGCGGAGGGCCGGCCGGCTCGTGCTCGACTTCGGGGACGGGTACACCGAGGTGCTCGACGAAAGGCTGTCCCGGCCCGACGCCGTTGTTGAGAGCCTGACCGAATCAGGCGTCGACGCCGCCGTGCTGAGCATCAACCAGCCGGGCGTCCTGCGCCTCCCCCCGGCCCAGGCTCGCGCCATCGCCCGCGATGCCAATGACGAGCTCACTGACTTGGTCCGGCGCCATCCAGGCACCCTCGCAGGGCTGGCCACGTTGCCCTGGCAGGACACGGACGCAGCGGTCGCAGAGCTCGAGCGTGCCGCTGCCGCCGGCCTCAAGGGCGCGATGGCGTGCTCCAACGTTGCCGGCGTTCCCCTGGACGTCGCGACATTCGACCCGACGCTCGCGGCGGCGGCCGCGTGCTCCATGGTGCTCCTCCTCCATCCGACCGTTCCCGCGACCGTGGGTGCTCTGCGTGAGCACGGGCTCATCTGTGGAGCCGGATTCCTTTTCGATACGACGACGGCGGTGCTCCGGATGATCTTCGCGGGCACCTTCGATCGGCATCCAGGCATGCGCGTCCTCCTCGCGCATGCTGGGAGCCTGCTGCCGCTCCTCGTTGGTCGGCTTGACCGGGAGTACGCGAGGACAGCGCTTCCGCTGCGCCTTCCGGACGGCCGCGTTCCCGGAGACTACGTACGGCGGCTCTACACCGACACGATCGCCGGCTCGCCCAAGGCCCTGGAGCTCGCCATCGATCTCCTCGGCCCTGACCGCGTCTGCTTCGGCAGCGACTTTCCGTTCGGGAACGAGCGCTCGGCGCTCGAACTCGTGCGCGCAGCAGCCCTCTCGCCCGACACGTTCGCCGCGGTGTGCGGGGGGAACGCGACCGAGCTCTTCGACTTGTCGCTCCCCGATCGCGTCGGCTCGGCGTAACGCGGACACCCGCCAGCGCGTGGGGACAGGAGACGAGGGGCGCTTGAGCGACCGGCGGGACGCGATGATTCAGGAAATCCAGGCACACCTTCGGGCGGAGAGCGCGCAGGACCTCGACGCGCTGCTCGCCGGGATGACCGAGGACTGCTACAACCTCGTCGTCTGCGACCCGTCTCCCCTCTACCAGGGCCCCGAGGAGGTCGCCCGGCGCTACCGCGGCCTCTGGGGCGCACTGCCGGACCTCGAAGTGCGGCTGCGGCGGATGGTCGCCATCGAGGAGAACCTCGCGGTGACGGAACACCGGCTGTCCGGTACGCACGAAGGCCCGCTCTTCGGCTTCGCCGCGACGGGACGGCACGTCGAGGTCGACACGGCGGTCGTGTGGGAATTCGCCGGGGAGCGGGTACGCGGCGAGATCGTCTACTTCGACCTGGCGACGATGCTTCGCCAGGTCGGAGCCCTCACCCTGCCTGGAGTGCGCGAGAGCACAACGCCCTGAACGACCTCAAGCGTCGTTGGTGGTAAGGACGACGCTCCCGAGGTGGGTGAACTCCGCAACGACGCTCGTCCCGGCCGGCACGGGCACGGCGTCGGTCATTCCCCCCGTGAACACGATCCATCCCGCCTCGAGCTTGCGGCCACGCTCGGCGAGCATGTTCGCCGCCAAGGCGAGCGCTTGAGCCGGGTGGCCCTGGACGGCCGCGCCCGTGGCAGAGTCGACCGCCTCACCGTCGACGCTGAGCACGCACGCCTCCAAGCTCAGGTCGAGGCCCCGGGGCGAGCAGGAAACCGGACCGAGCAGCACACGAGCGGAGGACGCGTTGTCGGCGACGACGTCCGGCAGCGTGAAGCGGAAGTTGGCGAATCGGCTGTCGATGACCTCCACGCCGGCGCAGACCGTCGCGACCGCGGCGAGCGCCTGCACGGCGCTGACGCCCGGGCCGGCGAAGTCGCAGCCGAGCACGAAGACGATCTCGGGTTCCGCGCGCGGATGGATCAGCCCCGGCCCGACGGGGTCGCCGGGAGCGAGCAACATCGCGTCGGTCAGCCATGCGACGAGCGGACGGTCGATGCCCATCGTTCGTTGTTTGGCGACCGACGTCAGTCCGAGCTTCACACCGACGAGATGCTCGCCGCGTTCGAGCCGGGCGCGCAGCGCCTCGTCCTGGATCGCGTACGCCCGCTCGAGGTCGAGGTCCGGCCAGTTCTCCGTCAGGGGTGGGACGGTGGTCGCGTCCGCCTCGGCACGCAACAGCGAGGCGGCTGCCCCGGCGACATCAGACTCGGCGACGCTGCCGGTCGTCATCCGCGCTCCCCGTCCGTCCCCGCGCCGCGCGTGAGCGAGAGGGCGACGTCGATCAGGAGGTCTTCCTGCCCACCGACGTAGCGCCTCCGCCCTGCCTCGAGGAGCAACTCGTGAACCGGGACGTCGTAGCGCTCGGCCGCACGCTTCGCGTGGAGGAGGAAGCTCGAGTAGACCCCGGCGTAGCCCATGATCACGGACGGTCGGTCCGCGATGGGGACGTGCTCCATGAGCGGACGCACGATCTCCTCCGCGACGGCGAGGACCGCCCCGAGGTCGATGCCGGTCCTCACCCCGAGCCGATCGAAGACCGCGACGAGCACCTCGGTGGGGGAGTTGCCCGAGCCGGCGCCGAGCGCCGCGGTCGCGCCGTCGACCTGGCGTGCCCCGGCGCGCCACGCCAGGACCGAGTTGGCGACCCCGAGGGCCAGGTTGTTGTGGCCGTGGAAGCCGACCGGCACGTCCTTGCCCAGCTCGGCAACGAGCGCGGCGACCCGGACGGCCGTCTCGTCGAGCACGAGCGCTCCCGCTGAGTCGGTGACGTACACGCATTGCGCGCCGGCATCGGCCATCACGCGGCCCTGCTCCGCCAGCTTCTCTGGGCCGAGCATGTGGGCCATCATCAGGAATCCGACGGTCTCGAACCCGAGCTCTCGCGCCAGCGCAAAGTGCTGGATCGCAATATTCGCCTCGGAGCAGTGCGTGGCGATGCGCGCGACGGTCGCACCTCGTTCCTTCGCGTTGCGCAGGTCGTCCGCCGTCCCGACCCCCGGGAGGAGCAGTACCGCGATCTTGGCTCGACGGGCTTCGTCGGCGGCCGCGGCCACGAGGTCGAGCTCGTCCGTCGCCGAGAATCCGTAGGTGAACGACGACCCGCCGAGGCCGTCACCGTGGGTGACCTCGATGACGGGGATGCCTGCGTCGTCGAGGGCGCGCACGGTGGACCGGACCTGCTCCACGGTGAAGCGGTGGCGGACGGCGTGGCTGCCGTCGCGAAGCGTCGAGTCCGTGATGCGCACCGCAGCGTCTGAGCCGTTGTTGCCCGTCACCTGGCCACCCCTGCTGCGCTGAGCCTGGCGACCGCAAGGTCGTCGCCGACCCTCGCCGCCGCGGCCGTCATGATGTCGAGATTCCCCGCGTACGAGGGGAGAAAGTCGCCGTTCCCCTCGATTTCGATGAGCACCGTGACGCGGCCGAGGCTCTGCCACTCCGGGCGCGGATCGTCGAACTGGGGCTCTGCTTTGAGGCGGTAGCCGGGCACGTATCGCTGGACTTCTGCGACCATCGCCAACACCGACTCGGAGACGTCGTCGGTCTGGGTGTCCGGGGGGATCGCGCAGAAGACGGTGTCGCGCATGATGACGGGAGGTTCGGCTGGATTCAAGACGATGATCGCCTTGCCGTGGCGGGCGCCGCCGATCAACTCGAGCCCGCGTGCGGTCGTCCGGGTGAATTCGTCGATGTTGGCCCGGGTGCCGAGACCGGCCGAACGCGAGGCGATGGACGCGACGATCTCGGCGTACGGCACATCGACCACGGCCGCCACAGCTGCGACGATGGGGATGGTCGCTTGTCCGCCGCAGGTGATGAGGTTCAGGTTCGGTGCCGTCGCGTTCTCGGGCATGTTGACGACAGGGACGACGAATGGACCGAGCGCGGCCGGGGTGAGGTCCACTGCTTGGACCCCGGCGTCCTCGTAGCGGGGGGCGTGGGCGACATGGGCGGAGGCCGAGGTCGCCTCGAAGACGATGTCGGGGAGGTCCTCCCGGGCGAGCAGCCAGTCAACCCCCTCAGCAGAGGTCTCGTACCCGGCGCGTTTTGCGCGCGCGAGCCCATCGGACTCGGGGTCGATGCCGACGACGTAGCGGAGCTCGAGCACATCCGAGCGGCCCAGCTTGACCATGAGGTCCGTCCCGATGTTGCCGGTCCCGACGATCGCAGCGGACATCTTGCCGTTCATGTCCCACCCTCCGTGTCGAACGAGATGCTTACCGAGCCCAGAAGCGCGAACTCGGCGCGCACCGTATCCCCGGCAGCCGCGGCGACCGGCGCCGTGCACGAACCGGACATCACCACCTGGCCCGCCTCGAGCGTCACCCCGCGCGAGCCGAGGGTGTTCGCGAGCCAGGCCACGGCACGGACCGGATCGCCGAGCACAGCGCCACCGGCGCCGGTGGCGACGAGGGATCCGTTCTTGTAGAAGTTGCACCCGAGGAGGCGGAGGTCGGCCGCTCCAACGGGCACGGGTTTCGACCCGAGCACCACGGCACCAGACGAGGCGTTGTCGGCGATGGTGTCAACAAGCGTGATCTTCCAATCGCGGATTCGGGAGTCGATGAGCTCGAGGGCCGCGAGCCCGAAGTCGATCGCCGCAAGTGCATCCGCAGTGGTGACCCCCGGGCCACGCAGATCGCGTCCGAGGACGAACGCGATCTCAGGCTCGACCCGGACTTGGATGAAGCGCGCGATCTTCGCCTTCTCGCCGGCGGGCACGAACATGGAGTCGACGAGGTGTCCGTAGTCCGGCTGCTCGATCCCGAGAGCCTTCTGCATTGCTCGGGACGTGATGCCGACCTTGTGCCCTCGCACCCGTGCACCGGTCGCTTTCCACTTCTCGACCTGGATGGACTGAACGGCGTAGGCGTCGTCGAGGCTCAATGTGGTGCCTGCGCTGGGTGGGTCGATCGGCTGGCGCGTGACGTACGCCTGCGAGAGCAGGTCCGCCAGCTGCGCGCGCTCGTTGCCGGTCATCCCGGTGCCTCGGTGGTGCCCCCACGGCCCCTCTGGGTCATGAGCTCGAGCCACGTCCGGTAGAACTCGCGCTGGTTCACCTCGCTCGGCTCGAAGCTGCAGTTTCCGGGCAGATGCGGCAACTGGTCCTCGTCGTAGCCGAGGTGGATCTCGTAGTTCATGGGATAGCGCCAGGTCCGCCGTGCGTGTGAGGCCTCGACGATGCGCTCGAAGTTCTCGACGTCGTCGGGCGCGACGACGCCTGCCATGTGCTGGCCCTGGTAGACGCGCTGGACCGCGATGTCCTTCACTTCGTCGGGAGCCTCGCGCTCGACCATCGTCCACTGCCAGGTCTCGTGGCGCTCGGGGCCGCGGGGGTGGAACAACAAGAAGTGCTTGCCGATCATCGGAGAGACGTATCCCATCAGCCCGAGGTTCGGGAACAGGAGCCCATGGCCGAACGCGTCGGGGCGTGGCTCGTAGCCGACCAGCGCCTTGGAGAGCCGTTCGGCCCGCTCCTGCACCCACTCGACGGCGGCCTTGCCCAGTGGGCGAGCGTCCTCGAGATCGCGCTCGTGAAGCTCGTCGCTGTAAGGCAGCATCGCGCCGAGGCCGAGGGGTGCCCCGGACCGGTAGCCGGCGGTCACCGAGTACTTGGACGTGTTGCGCAGTGCCGAGTGCGGCGATGTCGTCATCACCGTCCGGATCCCCTGGTCCTGGAAGGCCTTCTTGACGCGAATCCACGCCGTGTGCGTGTGCAGGAAGTGGTAGTTGTCCCCGATGAAGTTCTCGGACATGAGCTTCCAGTTGGCGGGCGACTGGTAGCGGTGCCAGCCGGGCAGGGCCTCGAGACCGCCGATCGGCTCGGCCAGGACGAAGTTACGCAG
>Ga0209579_10001419_pt1 | contig 19924 bp, 23 predicted proteins | sample Coa_R1_2_FD_187152 | JGI IMG/M metagenome (GOLD analysis project Ga0209579, IMG submission 187152) | Surface soil microbial communities from Centralia Pennsylvania, which are recovering from an underground coalmine fire - Coalmine... | ecosystem: Environmental > Terrestrial > Soil >... | reverse complement strand
ACACTCGTTCTACAACCCGAACTTAAGCTGATGGTATTCTTGAGAAAGAAGTCCCTAGTAAGGCCTTACCGTATGCCCAATCCCACCGTTCCAAAGTCTGCGGACGCAAGTGACAGCGCTGAGAGTTTCAGCGATATTCTTTCCGAGTTCGAGAACGCACATGCAGCACAGCGCATAGAAGGCGGCCGCGAAGGTACGGTGATTTCGGTCTTGGCAGATTCGGTGGTCCTCGATATTGGTTTTAAAACGGAAGGCGTTCTACCGATCTCCGAATTTCCGAACGATAACAAGTCTGTAAAGCCTGGTGACAAACTGCAGGTGACGATTAAGGGGCGTGATCCCGAGGGCTACTACCAGCTGACGCGCAGCAAGGTTGGGCGTCCCAGGGATTGGGCGGCATTGGAGCGCGCGTTCGCTGAGAAATCCACCATCATCGGCACGGTCACTGGCGCGGTAAAAGGCGGCTTGAGTGTGGACGTCGGGGTGCGTGCTTTCATGCCGGCTTCACGCAGCGGCACGCGCGATGCTGCGGAGATGGAAAAACTGATCGAGCAGGAGATTCGCTGTCGGATCATCAAGCTGGACGCTGCGGATGAAGATGTCGTGGTGGACCGCCGCGCGGTCCTGGAAGAAGAAGCACAGGCGGGCAAGCAGAAACGTTACTCCGAATTGAAAGAGGGCGACGTGCTCACCGGAACCGTGCGAAGCCTGACCGAATACGGCGCGTTTGTGGATATTGGCGGCGTCGATGCATTGTTGCACATCGGCGACATGTCCTGGAGCCGCATCGGCTCGCCGGCAGATGTGCTTTCGGTCGATCAGCAGGTTGAGGTGAAGCTCCTGAACCTAGATTCGGAGAAGCGGCGCATAGCTGTCGGCATGAAGCAATTGCTGCCGCATCCGTGGGACGCGGTTCCGAATAAATTCAAAATTGCCGAACGGGTGCGCGGCACCGTCACTCGGCTGACCGACTTCGGCGCATTCGTCGAAGTTGAGCCGGGGATTGAGGGATTGATTCACGTTTCGGAAATGTCGTGGGTGAGGAAAGTAAAAAAGCCCAGCGACCTGCTGAAGACCGGGGACACGGTCGAAGCTGTGATTCTTGGGATCAATCCCGAGGAACGGCGAATGTCTTTGGGGCTGAAGCAGGCGCTCGGCGATCCCTGGGCTGATGCCTCGCAAAAGTTTCCGGTGGACTCGGTTGCTGAAGGCCCGATCGTCAGCATTACCAAATTCGGGGCATTTGTGCAGGTCGCGGAAGGCGTGGAAGGACTTATTCACGTAAGCGATATCAGCGCGGAAAAGCGAATCAATCATCCGCAGGATGTTTTCAAGGTTGGACAGATCGTCAGAGCGCAGGTGCTCGAACTGGATACCGGGAAGCGCAGACTAAAACTTGGTATCAAGCAGATGGCGCCGACCAGCATTGATGAGTATCTTGCGGAGCATAAGCAGGGCGATATTGTTAACGGGCGTGTGATTGAAGCGTCAGGTAGTACAGCGCAGGTTGAGTTGGGAGAGGGAATTCGTGCAGCATGCCGGGTTTCTGCGGAACATGCGAAGCGAGAAGCCGCCGCACCGGTTCGGAGCAGCGACTTGGCAACGCTCAGTTCCATGCTGCAAGCGCGGTGGAAAGGTGGCGCCGGAAGGGCATCTTCGGCGGTTGAGGTAATTCAGGCGGGGCAAGTGCGCAGCTTTCGTATTACGAAACTCGATACAGCGGCAAAGAAGATTGAAATCGAGCCAGCGTAGGAAATCGGCTCAGCGGCGTTTCGGGTTACCTGCAGTTCAAAGTCTTTACTAGATTTTGCGTCAAAGTTTGGCGCAGCGTCCGGTGTTCTTGAACGAGATTTCGTATATCTTTCCGCAGCGTCTTTTGCTCCTCAGTGAGCAGCCTATGGACCCGAACTTGCTCAGACAAACTATTTCTATGAAAACACGGGTTGTCGTCCGAGGTAGAAACCAGCTCTAGGCGATTTACTGTCGCCATTTCTTGCAACTGGGGAAGCGAAGGCTTAGCTCGCGTCCACTCCTCAATTTCTTGTGTTAGAGCCATAACCGAGCTGCGAGATTTTCCAGATGGCCGGTGCACAGGGAACCCGAACCCTTGCTCCCATCGTTGGACCGTTCGCTCCGTTCGACCGACATATTTGGCGATCTGTTTCCACGATTGCAACACGTTGGTAGCGGCCATATACCCCACCTTATGTCGCAAGTTTACGGTTGATTGCGTTGCAACGCAAATTTACAGTTCTGGAGGTCTCCCGAATTGCACCCCCTGGAGGCAAAAACAGTGACTCGTGCCCAAAAGGATCAACGAGAAGCGCACTGCAAACAAGAATACCGGTCTTGCCCGCCTTCTTGCCTTTTGGGTCAGCGATGCAGCCAAAATTAGTGAACAAGAACTGGTGATCCTTACGCTCGAGAGTGTTCGCGATGACATTCCCCAAGCTACGACGACGAACGGGAGGCGAGTGAACGACGCACAAGTTATGCGCGACTATCTCGACGAACAAATCGCTGAACTGCGCAGGATTTGGAAGATGGCTGCGGATGCTGCGGATTAAGTGTTGGCGCTGGAAATGTGCAAGTTGATCGGAAATGGGGAGAAAGGGATGGTTCTCGAACCGTCCCTTTTCTTTATCTGGGAAGTAAGTGTGATTGGTTAAACTTGCGAGCCTGCCCGGCGTCACCATTCCTACCACATTGGTGCCATTTTCCAGGTCGAAGGCAATAGGCATAATATAACTTCCCGCGCAGGCCGAAGCGCGGAGGATCATTTTTATGCGCCAACTTCTTAACAGGATGTATTTCGCCGACGAGGGGCAGGATGTTGCAGAGTACGCGATCATGTTGGGAGTTGTGCTTGTCCTTGTAGTGGGGACTGTTCAAATGATCGCCGCTAACTCCAACAACGTGTTCTCTGGGATAGCCAGTAAGATTGGGAGCTGAGTGAGTATCCATCCCGCTCCCATAACCCAGCGGACATCTTTATGCCGATGGCTGCGCGATCTTCTTCGCAACGGTGGCGCGAACGCTATGCGATACTAAAGGTCGCCCATCTTAGGTTGACCAGCACCAGAGCGGCCAATACTTCAACTGACGGCCCGAGTAATTGAGGGCGCGTAGCTCAAACGGATAGAGCATCGGATTTCTAATCGTTCGAAAGTCCAATGGATTTCATATTTGTCAACGATTTACCTTAGGTTTGAGCAGGTGAATTTAGGCTACTTTTGGTGTCTTTGGTGCAAATTTGGTGCAAATCGGTCTCATACGAGATGTTGGAATCGCAAAGTCTGCTGCATCGGCTTCTTAACTTTCGCGAAAATTGGGGGACTGATAACAGTCAAAGGGGAGGTAATTCATGACCGAGCAACAGGAACGTTTGGGGTTGTTGATTGGTGACTTAGAACAAGCAATGCCTTTTCCGTCTATAGAATTCTGGTACCAGTTTCACAGCGAGGATTTTATTCCAATCGCTTCGGACAACGGCTTACGGAAGTTGCTTAAGCACTTTCGCGGGCTTGCCGAACATCTGGTGCGTGCTCTTATGTGGCAAGAGTCGATTCCGCATGAACGGGCCTTGGCTGAAGCCAATGGATATTCAACGGCAGTTTTCGATGAATACTGTCCGTGCACCATTGTTCACACCGTGCAGGATGCCGCTGATTGGCTCGCGTTAGCTATGCACACGATAAATGCCGTAGAAGATGAACTCAAGGATCGCAACTACACGGTTTCGTGTTGGCGTGATCGAAAATCTGTAACAGCGTTAGCGCAGAAGGAAGGGGGTGACTGGCAACGCGGACACAAACTCATCCAAGACGCTGCGCTGTTGGACAGGCAATGCAGGGAATACAGTCAAACTGACGCCACGTTTGCCCGTGATCGCTGCATAGAGTGGGATAACGAGATAGGGAAAGAAGTCCGTCGTCGTTGCGAGTATTACGAAAAGTTTGTGGCGACAATGTACCGGAGAGCAGAAACAGGCGCATAAATATAACGGCCCTTTCCCCTCCACTTTAGGCTGCCGACTAATTCCCGGCGGCCTTTTTTTCTTGCAGTCATCAACAACCGGGCAATAAGATTGCCAGTCGCAGAATGCCTAAGCTCCAAAACCAAATTCGTGCCGAGTTGAAGACAATTCAAGACTGGAATGAAATTTCCAGTCAGCAGACACGCTAGACGAGATCGGCGCGGAATGTCGCAGGATTCGGCAAGACGAACTGATGAGTATGTTCTATTGGCTAGCTACGAGGAACTAAAAGAGGTGAAATCATTTCGACGAGGGCTCTTGCGCGTGGGCGATTTTAGGTATGAATTTCTGGCAGTCGCACACTTTGAACCGAGTTTGAGGCTCCGCAGCCTGCCCATTGCAACTGCCCTGCGAATGATTGGACTTTGGATGTCCGCACGTGGCACATTCACTATCGGCGTTTGAATCTGAGGCTGATTCGATCACAGCAAATCTCTCCAACCTCACTCTAGTGCGGCGTGAGAATCCTGCGCAATAGGGGGGACACTGTATTCGCGGTCTTCGCCTGTCCCCTACGCAGTTTGTCCCATCAGCAAGCGAAATCGCTCTCGGGCAGATTCAACTGGTACGGCGCTTACTAACTCAAACCGCACCGGAACCGTGCATTCCGAACAAGTTGGGAAACGACCGCCTCTAAGAAGGACACTCTCAGTGCGCAAGAAATGCCTATGGAGAGTACGATAGATGCCGCTTGTTAAAATCTCATCCCCCGTGTAACCGATGTTAATGGGTTTCTTCATCATCCGACGATATATTGCGCAAGGTTGGGAATGCTGGTCAAAAGAGCACACTCATCTTCGCTGAGCGTCCCTTGTCCATTATTCGGATATTCGATTCCGCCGAACGAGCAGATGCGGATTTCAATGGATTCTATGAAGTGCCCGAAGTGCGAGAAGGAATTTCAGAGTGAACGGCAATAGCTTATAATTCGCACGATGCCACTTTACTATGGCGTTATATGCCCAAACAAAGACAAGATTGCAATTGGTCTCGTTGCGTTCGGGCGCTCAAATGAAATGCATGTCCTCCCCGTCCCAGAGTTGAATAAGCCAATCATGTGCCCGGCGTGCGGTGACTCTAGCGAATACGAACCTGACAAAATAAAGCAGTTCGACGATCCTGACTGTTATTTACCTAACTGCCCGCACTAGACCCAAACCACTCGCCGACACAAAATCTTCCCTTGGCTGTCGAGGAACATGGCGACATTAGGCGGAATCGTGCGCTGTGGAGAATCCACTTTCTCAAGCGTGTCACCTCGGCAGATGGGACACTCGTTCATTGATCTTTCGGAACCTAATAATAAAACGAACGAATCTGGCGGTTCTGAAAAGTGCTTTTTGCAAATTCTTATTTCGTTGGCAGTGGCATATTTATCCGCGTTAGGCTGCTTTGCTCGTTTCTCTTCAGTGGCTTCCATGTTCCCCCATTTTCTGATTCGTAAGAAATTCCTGTGATCGTTCCGGTAGTCCTGCGGTCACAGGAAAAGTGTGCAGGTTTCACTCGCCAAGCGATCTTCTGCTTTTGCCTTCGCCGCAAGTATCCATTAGCAAGATGGACCGAACACAGCGGGCAGCGTTACGCGCTCGTGCGTTGCTCTTTGCCCTTCGCCCCGAGAGAAAATAGGGTTATGGCCCGGTCTCTCGGATCGTCGGTCAATGTCGTTTTGTGCGTTTTCTGAACAAATGCAGGCCGTTGTTCCATTCCGCGTATCGCTTGCTAATCCGCGCTCGCTCCTCTTCGGGCATGGATTCGGCTGTTTTGTTGAAATTGATCCACGCAGAAAAAATTTCTTTTTCTAGTTGGTCGCGGAGAACTGCCGAGCGGGGCGCAACAACGCCTCCAGAATCAAAAATCTCCAGCATTTGCCGCCAAGCAGGTGATTCCCACTGGTCCAGCAAATCTGTTAATTCGCCCCTATAGCACATTAGTGTTGATCTTGGGCGTGAATCGGCGGGGTATACTCGACTAGACTAAGTTCTGGGAGGGCTTCATGATCCTCGGCGCAATCGTTCTGTTTGCCATCTCTGCGTTTTTCTTGGTTAGGGCGTATATAGAAGCCACTGACTATCGTCGTTAGGCGTCGCTGCTTCAATTGTTGCTGCTGTCCAACAAGCGTATTCCTCCCGTTGCTAAGCCGAGCGAACCGGCAACCCAGAGCCCCACTTTTCGCAACGCGACAGCCCGACGTTGCAGCATCGCGGCGTCATTTGCGTAGTTCGCTAGTCTGTCGGCGGCATCTTTCCCGAGAGCTTGTTCTAATCTTCCGCTTTTCCAAAGTTGGTTGATTCGAGGAGCGAACTTCTTAGGATCAATTGTTTCGGGCAGTCCCTTCTTTCCGCCAAGCTCGACAGGTTTGCCGGACAAAGATTTCTGTACGGCGTTATCCACGTCAAGCAACGCGTGCGACTTTTTGAAATTGGCTGAAGCGCGATCAATCAGGTCAGGGTCAACCCCTTGTTTACGGGCATCGTTGAATGCATCTTGCATCGCATCCTCGGTTTCCTTTTGAGCTTTCAGAAGCGACGCCTCTTTGGTCACGTCCTCTTCTGTGCCGGTCAATTCCCGCATGGCCTCGCGGATATTTTCAAGGCGATCTTGGAAACGTTGGACACGCCCGCCCGTTGCCTGATCTAGCACTTTGTAATCATTCTTAGACTGAGCAAGGATATTGTTCGCTCCTTCCTCCACCATTTTGTAAAACGATTGGCTCAGAGGCTCTGCGGCTCCTGAGTCCTTCGCGGCAGTAGAAACAGCTTGCTTCACTCCAGCTTTTAATGCAGGTTGAGCGGCAGATTCGCGGAAAGCATCAAGCGCGGATTTCGGAACAGCTTTTACAGCCTCAGACGCCCGCCCCGCTTTGTTCGCGGCTAGTTCCGCCTCTTCAGGAGCCATGAACGCAGCGGGCATTTCCGATGCCTGGATCGCTCCGCTGGCAATGTCCTTGACTCCTTCCCAAGTTTTCCCTTTAGGCCCGCCGATGATCTGCGGAGCGGCCTCAGTTGCGCCTTTCGCAGCTTTCAACAATCCAAGGGGCAAGCTAGTCATGAAATCGCCGACAGCTTCAGGGTTGCCCGCGTACACGCCATGAGCGCCCATTTTCTTGAGCACCGTTCCGATTCCCGTCTCATCAGTACCGTATTTGAGGTCGTTCGATACGTTGTCAGCCCATTTCCCAAACTTGCCTAGAAGCGTTGTCGGCTCGGGCGCTGCACTAATCGTTGCGATTGGAGATTGACCGCTGTTTGCTTGCTGCGACGGATCGGAAAACACTATGCTGCCCGAAGGCGGGGCTGGAATGGAAGGTTGCGATTGCGTCTGTGATCCTTGCGCCTGCATCGGGTCGGAATAAACGATGCTTCCCGAGGGCGGAGGTGGAATTTGTCCGTTAGCCATGATTTTACTTTCCCGTTGAAACCCACTGCTTTCCGTTCCAACCCCATTTCCCATCGGAGCTAAAGGCTTGGAAAGCATTCTGATTCGGGGTTTGTACGTTTTGTGAACTCAAGTTATAGCCGTACATTTGGCGCATGACTTTGTTGTTTCCAATACGAGCCTTGACCTGCGACCTAACCGCATCACGGGCAGCGCCGATTGCGTTCTGCATCTGAGCTGGGTTGTGAGCATTTGCAAAACTCTGAAGCACCTGGAGGCGTGAAGTATCAGAGCCTTGTCCGCCTCCCATGACCTTGGCATAGTCATCGGCAACACCAATCGCAGTCTGCATGAAACCAGCCAACGCGGAATCGCCCGCCTGATAGTTCAGATAATCTTTCCACTTGTTGAACAGGGGAATTTTCGTGTTACCTAGCTGCGCATGTTGATTTGACAACTGATCCAGCGTTCCACCCTGATCCAACAGCGAATTTGCAGACCCAAAGAACTGCACATTCTGCGGTGACTTCGCGGCATTGAATTGCGCTTCGGCTCGCTGAGGAGTCCAATCGTTTTCGCCATTTGCAGCCGCCATGGTTTTGGCCGCATTCGTTGCGTCTGTGATGAACTTCGGGGTACTGCTCCGAGCCTTCAGTTCGGACAGTGTTAGGGTGCCGTCATACAGCAACTTTCCAGCCGTATTAGGATCGCCTTGTTTAATCGCCTGATCGGTAGCTGCCTCAGCCTGTTTCTTAGCTTGCGCAAGGCGAGTTTCATAACTGCCCTTGCCCGAAAGAAAAGCGTTGGCCTGCTGTTTGCGTTGCTTCGATTCATTGGGATCGGCCAAAACCGCGTTTGCTTTGTCCGCCGAATCAATCACCAGCGGTTTACTCGCGGCATTCTTCTGCGCTTGAAGATTGGCCATAAACTTATCGGCCATCGGCCCTTTAATCGCATATCTATGCTGGATATCAGCGGGCACCTGTTCGCCTCTGGCGAGCTGCGCGTTCACCTCGTCACGTTCTGATTGAATCGCGGCGGCCTCGTTTTCATTTTGCGGGGCGCGGTAAAGCTCCGCTCTAGCATCGGCACGATCTTTCATCGTTAGCGTATTCAATGTGAACAAATCACCGAGGCGCACGTTGAAAGTCTTGTCTGGATTCGCGGCGTCTTTGGGGGGGCCTAACAAACCGGGCCTAATCGCCTGAATCACCTTTGCAGGCACTTTAATAGTCTTGGTCCATTGCGCCTTCGGAATATCAAGGAACTGCACATAGCTGCCATCATTCAGATTTGCTTGAGAACCGTCTTCGTTCACATGGCCTTGACCGGGCACGTGATTGGCACCTGCCCCGTAATGATAAAAAGGCAAGCGCACATAGTCGTCTCCAGCCGACATAACTGCATCAGGATCAGAGTTGTATTTTTTCATTAACTCGGTCGGATTACCGCCATTCAGATCCTCGTTATTCGGTCCCATGATCTGGGGCCGGGTTCCCTGTCCATCCTTCTCTAGGACTTTGTAGAGAACATCATTTGCATTGTTAAGTGACTGCATTTGGTTTGGGGCCAGATCGTGCGCGAAATGAGCGAGGTTGAGCGAAACCATGTGTGAAACGGCGGCGGCTACTTCGGCTTGGTCGGCATCGCTACGGGCTTTATTCGTGTCGCTCTGAACTTTCATCTGCGCCGCCCGGTTCTGAGCAATCGTTCTGGCGCGGGCATCGTCGGCTCTTTGTCCGGCAATCGCGGCTGTTCCGCCGACTCCGAATCCTTGCAGAAGTGCGGCTGCTGGACTGGCTGCTTTCGGCGTATTTGCTTCCGCAGCCAAACTATACATCGTCCCTTTTAATAGATCGCGAAAGAATCCTCCGGGTTTACGTGGAACCAGAGTTTCGCTATAAGTGCCGTCTTCGTTCGGGGTGTAAACCGCTTCTTTCCCCTCAATCGCATGGCCCATGTGCTTTACGCCGCGCAGAACGTCATGCACTACAGGATTCGAGACAGCTTTCGAGAGTAGGCTTTGCGGGGTGTTCGCCGGGGGTGCGGGATTCGCGGCTGGAGCCTCTGGAGGCGTATTGCTAATTACGGGCAACGTTGAAGTATCGGGCGCGGCGGGCGCGGCGTTGGGATTAGCGGGCGTTGGCCCGCCTGTTGGAATGATGGTCATTTTTGGTCCTTGTGCAGAAAACGAACTTAATTACTGGCAGAGGGGTGAGTTATCACCTTCAAAAAGTGTGTGACGAAGGCGATCCAGTGCGGGTCTGAAAAACATTCGAGTGAGGGAACCGAGCCGTCAACGTAAAGGCGCTGGCGAGCTTCTATCTCTGCGAGCGGTACATCAGACGGCCACAAATATGTAACTGCTTCGATTGCACGGCGGAACATAGCGGCCTCTTCGTTCGTGCGTTCGCTCGGAAATGCCTTTTCGTAACTACGAAACAATTGTTTGACGGTCACGCCCTTTCGTGCGAACTCTTGTGCAACGTCAAGAATTTCTGGTTTCGGCTCTCGTTCGTACAGATGAAGGACACAAGATCTAAAACCGGACACGGTAAGAAAGAATTCGAATTCTATTTTTTCCATGGAAATCACGTCAGAAAAAGAGTCGGGCTGTCAGAAGGTTGGCGAGACCCGACTTCTCTCAGCCTCTCGCCGGAACTGTGTTCGCTGTGGCAGGTTCGAAACAGCGAGCAAACTAAGAAACGGGTCGAGTAAAGCGGACAATAGCTTCCTCTTCAGGGGTGAGGGGCAGCGATTCTTCTTCCAGTTCGATTCGGCTGAGAGCAGCATCCAGGAGTTGAAATGTCGGAAACCTGTTGCCGACGTATTCGCGTAAACGCGCCTCACGAAACTCAGATGAAAACCATTCCGGCTTGCTTCCTTGCCAGATAGAAATTGCGGCCTCACGGACCAAAGATGCATATCGCGGATCACCGACAATGTTCTTCCAAGGCTTAGTCCACTTTCCGAGTGCGAAATCTACATACTTTTGCAAAACCTTATCCGCTTGACTTTGGCTTTTCACCAGCCCGGCATAAGTTGCAATTTCCGCCAATTGGTCTGTATCAAGCGGTTTCCACGCTCCCGGCTTTGGACGCAAAATACCTTGTGCGCTGAGATCGTTAAAAACAGCCGTAAGGTTTTCTACGTTCCACTCGCCGCGCCGAGCCATTTCGCGAAGTGCATCGTCTTGCGAATCTGGATCAACTGCCGGCACATTCAAGTAACGTGCCGACATTTCGTCAATCAACCAATCGCGATTGTGTTGGACTTGGTAATATTCTGGGTTCGCCTGTACAAATTTCGCGGATTCGCGCTCCGCTATGGAGTCAAGTAGCTCATCTGTGGCGTTCGCGAGTTCGCGAACAATATCAGAACGTTTCTTTGTGTGCATATACCCATCACTTCCCAGAAACGTTTCCTCCTCTTGTGCTAGTTCAGCGTTGCGAAACCATTCGGAGGTGAAGCCCCCAACTTGTAAATGATCTGGATCAGTATCAAAGCTCATCGTTTTTCTCCTAGCGATTATGCTCGCGTGCTTTCTTTATGCCTTGAACAACGAAGTCGTGCGTCTTCGGATCGTTCCACATGGCGATAATCTGGTGGTAGAGGTCGCGTATTTCCTGGTCGCTTAATTTCTCAAGCTGATCTCGACTGATCGGTTCGCGGTCAAAGTCGTAGTTCATTTGTTTTCCTTTTGTGTCAGATTTATTAGGGCTGCTCAGGTGCTGCATTCATGCATAAGCAGGGAAGCTTACGGCAAAAGGGCGGGTGAATGGTTCGTTCCCAGATTGCGTTCCTTAGAGTCGGTAGAGTGTCGTAAAGATGCGAGTCATGGTGACGCGGTCATCCGCAGTTGCTGCTTGCAAGAATTCTGTTATAAGAGGCCGGTTGTCATTTACCTGTTGGGGCGAGAGCACGGCTTTATTTGTGTGAGAAATACCTATCTTCGCCGCGCCGGAAACTCCGAGCTGAAAAATTACTTCGAAAGGTTCATCCCCTATCACACTGTTTACGTAAGCTTCGTCTGCTGCCCTTATCCTGGAGGTCTCTGCCCGGAGATATACAAAAATGGCAGCGAAGCCTACGAGCAGGATGGCGCTCGCTGTGAATTTCCCTGTTATAGCCGCAAGAACTGAGAGAGCCAGCAATCCCCATGCGAAGTACCATTCAAATTTGGGTCGCCATTTGGTAGTCCCTGTGCTCATCTTGTTTAAGGGGAGGTGTAGTGGTCCTTGTTTCGGAAATTTTCTCACAGAGAGTCAAATACATATCCCGCGACGGAGCTAGGGCATCAACGCCGGTACGCCATCGAATAAGCCGTTCGCGTAGGTTGCTGAAGCATCGGAATTCTGCTTTTGGATCGCGAGACTGTATGCCTCGTGCGGGGTGATTCGCGTTCGAAATGCTTCCTGCTCGCCTTGCAAGCGTGATACGAGGCTCTGAATATTGATTGGGGCGTTGTATTTCCGGGACCAGACAAGAAGCTTGTACAGCCAATCCGTGAACTCTGTTCTATAAACCGATTTCAACCGTTCCTCACTAACGCAGCCGGGAGTCTTCATCGCTTCCACAAATTCAGTCATGTGCAGCATGTACCCTGCTTCAAGTGGGGCACGTAAGTCATATCTCGGCATGTCTGGAAAATTTGTATCCCAGAAGATCGGATTCGGATTCTTCGTGATTTGACGGCCAAGATCGAGAATCGCAAAAGCTCTCTCATCGTTCGACGGCTCAGGGTTTGCCTGTCCATTTTCTACACTGGGTTGCCGGGGTTGTAGCGGGGCGGGGTCCGTCTTTGCTGAACGTTCCTTTTCTGGCGTTTGTCCATTTTCCGAACTGGCCGCAATGCTGGTCTTGTTCGTCGGCGTGTCGGTCGGCTCGGGATCAAAAGTGCCTGGAGCATATAAGCGCGGGTCATTACGAGGCGACACGGAAGGCGCGTCAGCGATCTTGCCCGCAGCTTCTATTTCCTGAAGGTCGCATAGGGCGAGTTGGGCGTCGGTCCTTCGTCCGTCCCGCGTATTTCTGGCGATTGCGAGAAGGCAACTGCGAGCATCCGCCCGCGCCTTCGCATCGTTGGAGCAGGCGGCCAAGTCCAGTAGTTTTTCGATGTCTAGGTGCATTAGGTTGGCCAGTCAATGCCCGAACTACGAACGGGCCGTTTTGTGCCTTCGGGCAAACTGGCACTATTGATTAGCTGTCGTTCCTTGTAACGTCTCACCAACTCCAGCAGCAAACGGGCGGGCGACTTCGCTTTGCGATCCATGAGTTTTCGAAGCAGGTACAAGCTCGGGTTTGACAATTCGTATAGAGCCGCAACTCGCACAGAGACAGCGGCGCGTTTGTTGACCAAAATCCGCCGAAGGACCGCTTCTGTACTGAATTTTGATTTCCGTTTCATGTTGCTAAGAATTCCCTAACTTTTACCCTTGCCAGCACCCAAGAAGTACCCAACTTTTCACCCTAGTTTGCTGCCAGATTTAACGCTTGAAATTAATATAACTCTAAGAAAAGAGTGTATTTGCGCGAGGCGTTGCGAAAGATTTTGGGACTCAAAGGGGGTTGACGCCAGAGGTCTACGGCACAAAATAGGGTCCCCTATTCACGGAACTTCAGCGGGAAAGATCAGCTAACCCGCTTAGCTAACAGCAACATACGAGGTATGCTCTCGCCCATTCGTCCGGCGTTGCGTCCGCTCGGGAGTCTAATTCCGTTGCCCGATTCGTTGCGGCCCAAGTCGTTGGATCGGTGAGTTTCTCGGTTGCTTTGGTTTCCTGCTTGTGGAATGCCCCAAAATCCTACCTGCCATTAATACGTTGAAAATAGGTAACTTATAGCGTTTTTGTAGCATTATGTCAATAATTCTTCAGAATTATTGACAAACTCTCCAATTTCTGAGAAGATCATCGCGGAAATTGTTTCCTGGCGCGAGGCGATGCATGAAAAAGCTAATTCCAGCATTCGGCTATCTCCGAGTTTCGAGCGACGGTCAAAAGGGCGAAGATAAGGACGGTCTGAAGCGCCAATTACGGACAATCGAAGCGTGGGCCACTGCACACGGCTTTACGCTCGTCCAGGTCTTCTCTGACGAAGGCGTATCAGGAACAGTGCCGCACAATGCCAGACCCGCGTTTAGGAAGATACTGGCAGCGTTGTACGCCGATGGCGTCAAGACGGTCATTGTCGAAGATACAGATAGGCTAGGACGCGAAGCAGAAGTCATCCACGTTGCTGTAGGTGACTTTAGACGGGCTGGCTTCACTCTGTTGACCGCCAAGGGTCAGAATCTCACGTCTACGGGCATCCAGGACCGCCTAGTATTCGGAATCAATGCAAGTCTAGCCGAATATGTTCGCGGGCAGCTTGTTGAGCGTTTGCGATCAGCGAGAGAGCGGGCAAGAGTTGAGCGCGGGCGCTGCGAAGGTCGCAAGCCGTACGGTTCTACGCCAGAGGAACAAGCCATCATTGCCCGTATGCGAGAGCTACGCGAACAAGGCAACAATGATTCCCGTATAGCAGAAATCCTGAATGCTGACGGGCTACAACCGAGAAAAGCGGGTCAGTGGCACAGATACACTGTCGGACAGATTCTCAGGCGCTCGGGCGTCCATGCTGCCCTCTAGTTCATTTTCTGTACACAAACGTCTAATTCGCGCCCGAGATACACCTAATCTATCTTGGTAATCGAAGGCGCACCGTTGTTCCAGCGATACTCAAACTTAAAATTTCCACAAGGGCCTTCGCTGTCAATCAGCGTCACAGATATCGTCAATTCGTTGGGAATTAAGCAATAGCGTTTTATGGTTTGTGTCGTAGCGGCATTTACATACTCACGCGCATTCCGCCTAGGCATCGGGGCAGAACGAATATTGTTGAGGGTATAGGCCGCTTGGGCTTGGAAAGGCAGAAGTACGAGTAATAGCCTCCGCTCATCACCAAGATTAAAGTCAACAGAATTTTCCGGTCTGTCAATCCACGTTCCGAAACCGCTGTGTACCTCTTTCAACCCGTCAAGGAAAACTACGTGTGCTTTGACCGCGTAAGCCGCTTCAACCAACGGCTCTGTCGGATCATTTCGGAATAAAGCATATAACGAAAATTCCCCAAGACTATTTTCATTAACGCAAAAAGGTAACGAAAATACCGATGTACTCTTTACATCTACACATTTTATTTTTGGTTCAGCAACGGGAGCGGGAGGAGACTCTTTCGCGGGTTCCTCCGCTTTTTCGCTGGCAATCTGGGGCAAGGTTGCGACATACGCATGAACTAAGAGACTCAAGATGACGATAACAGCAAAATATATAAAGCTCTTGAATGGGTTGTTTGCTACGTAGTCAAGGATATATACCGCCGTGCGACTTCCGTATCTAGTAACGAGGCTGTCCGTCCAACGATCTATTTGGGTATTAAAAATCCGTGCAGCAATGGCCGACAGCAGAGCGAGGGATAAAAGCACTAGCGCCTGCCAAGGATGATTTCTGGCATAGCGCAACCAAATTGTGACCCGCTGTATAAAGCCTTGCCTCTCGGCCAATATTCCCTCTCCGCTAATGTAGTGCTTCCCGATATCGGGATGCTATTTACATTGGTGGGCCGTGCCTGCCTTTTTGTACAGACAACAGACTTACTATGCAGCATGGGGATTTTCAGCCAGCTTGGCTTATTTACTTCTGCTTGTGGGAATTCTGTTCATTTTCTGCACAACCGTGTACCTCTGACGAATACTAGGGTGAATCATCAGAGTTGCGAAATCGAAAACTCCGAGGTTGCAACCAGCCCGCCAACACCGTTTCCCCACTGCGCACTCGTGCAGAAGTTAAGATTGGCAACCGCAGCAGCGGAACCAGAATTCGTTAGAGCCATCCAGGTTTGGTAGGCGGGTGTCATACCGTTTACGTCGTACCAATAGTGTCCGCGAATAGTACCGGAACCCGATGACCACTTTAGTTGGGCTTCGAGCAGGAACTCGTAGGTTGAAGTAGTTGAAGCTTGAGCGACTGCACCAGTAGTTGCGAGCAGGGTTCCCGCCTTTGAGGTTCCTAAGTACAAACGAATTGTGATGCTGTTTCCCGCGTTTGAAGCTGGTGTTAGAGTTCCTGCAATTCTCACGAGAAATGGACGAGCAATATCAAATGTTTGGCTGCTCCACGGATTCGCGGGCACACCCGGCCAAGACCAACACTGGAGTCCCGCGCCTAATGAAGCTGGGTTCACGCGCTGATCTAGTACCTGCGAGCCATACACAGTGGATTGTTGCGGCACAGACACAACCGCGATGAGGTTCGTTGCGCCGCCATCGTTGCCAATTTTGAATTCCGTTTCTGTGGTCGCGGCAAGGCTCAGCGGTAGCATTTGGTTTCGCCCTGTTCCGCCGAAAAATGCAACAACGAGCTTTGAAGAGTCTCCCATTAATTCCTCCGTCCATTTTCTGCACTGAGATTCGATTTGGTTTAAAACCGAACTTGCGCGGCAATCGCGATGGTGCTAGAGCCGTTCCCATTCGTTATTGCGATTTGCCAGCTTGTGAGGTCCCCCGCTGGTATTGTGTAGGAATGGGTTGTGTCCGAGCAGGTTGATCCTAAGGCGGGTACTGTGCAAGTGACCCCCGTTTGGACTCCGTTGTCGAGAAGAGTTACAACTAAAGTTTGACCACTGCTGAGCGCATTTCCAACAACGACCTGAAGATTGGCGATTGTGCCCGCTATCGCGCCTAGTGGGGCCTGAACATTCGCGTCGATTGTTGTGATGGAATTCCAAACGCCAGTCAAGGGCGCATAGCTGGTTCCTGTCGATAATGGAATCGTATACCCAACGCTTGAAACCAAAGCCGGACCAATGCTCATTGAAGCGACTTCGTAGCCGCTACCGGTACTGGTTATCCAACAGTCATTTGGTGCAGAAGTCGCCCCCGGTTGAATCGTCAGCTTGCCTGTTATTAGCAACCCATTCGGATTTATCGTGATGACGCCCGAGCCTTCGTTGCGAAGACGCAAACATTGACCGCTTGGAGGGGCAGTTGCGGGCAGAGTTACCGTAAATGTTCCGGAAGAAATCGGGTAAAGGGCGCAAATGGAAAAATCTGTTGTGGTTGGCGAGAAGGCACTCACCTGTGCTGGTCGCACAGGATTCGTGCTCGCGATCTGAGCCGCGAGCAGGCACGGGAAAAGGGTAAGCGGAATTAAGAATTTTTTCATGAGAGGGGTTTTTCTGCGGGGGGAAAAGATTGGGGTACGTTTGTCCTAAACCTCGCGGTTTGGGTTCCAGAGGCTCGAACGCTGTCGTTGGTTCTGGGTTTGTTCAAGCAGATTTTCGAGCCGCTCTTGTTCGGACAGTTCGTCATCCGGCAACAATTTCGCAGCCGATTTTCTGATAGCTGAAAATTGCGAGTGTTCGTGCAGAAATCGCAGGGTATCGAGGTCGCGGCGTTCTATTCCACTTTGAAAAAGAAGAGAAGCCTGTTTAGGCTCGTCCATTGAAAGCAATGTCCAGAGCTGAATTTGTGCTTCGCAAATTTCAGTTGCGCGTTCGCGAAGATTTGCAGAGTCAAAGCGGGCAAGCAAAGCGGCTAATTCTTGTTCGAGCTGTTCGGCTTCCATCACTTTCCTTTTTCGGCGGGTTCGCTCTCAGGCTGCTCACGCTTGGGCGTATCATTTTTTCGTCCGGCTTGGGGAATGGAATGAAACTCCGAGCACATGGCACACCAAATCTGCTGCATTCGTTCTTCTTGTGAGCTGTCTCGAATCACAGTGTGGGACGCGGGGGTGTCGGCTCTCCGGGTACAATTGCTTCGTAGATGAAACTTGATACAGTTCTGTCCATTGAGTCGCAGATTCGGCGAACTGCCTGTAGGTAACGTTTCACGGTTCGTTTGTTTTTTCCAAGATCGTCGGCCACCTCGGAAATGACGCGTTCTCCGGGCACGCCTTGTGCCAGCTTGCGAAGAACTAATTCTGCGGTTCGGCGCGGTCTTTCGGGAATCGCAACTCGAAGCTGTCTATCCTTGATAAATGAATCTAGTACTTCTCGGAACTTATTGACTGGATCGGGCGGGCAAGGTTTCACGTGATCGTCGAGTGGAACCGCTATCTGTTTTTTCTCATCCCAAAAATAACTGTCCCCATCAAGTTCCCAGATGGTTGCCCAATGCGGCTCAGGTTTTTTCATTTGCCTGGTTACCTCATTTTTGAGATCACCTACGGCAGCATTGCAAACATGGAGCAGGTCAGGGTCTTTCAGGCGGATCAGTTCATGTAGTTCGCGACGAGTGATATATGTCGGGGAGTACTTATCGATTATCGCAACAAGAATGATTTGAAACCAGCCCCGCGTATTATGGCGAGTACGGCCATCTGGCAGAACGTTTTCCCAATCTTTGTCCCAAGTTCGAGCGCCTACAAATCTCAGGGCAGGTTGGGGTTTCCAGAACAGATTCCCACATTTTTTCATGCAAATGCTTATTAGGTGTTTTAGCGCGTCTAAGCGTTGATCTGATGTTTCGCCGTAGTACAAATCATGAACACAGCGGGCTTCGGTGAACCCACGTTTGCTCATGTCCGGCGCTGGCGCTAGCGGTGGCCAGACTCCGAATTTGTGTTCATTATCTGCACAAACGGGAGGATCAGCCGGTGGCGGGAAGATCGCTATGGGGATAATTGGATGGGAGGGAGGAATTTCTAAACTACCCACGGGCAATCTCCGTTGCCGCTTTTCGGAGGCTTCGTGCAAAGTCACCATCTGCAATGCTGCCGGTTGTCCAGTCGCGCAATGCGCCAACCACCCGCAGAAAAGGTACTTCGTGCCTGGTATCGCGTGGATAACCAAGCTGCCAGAACCCTGTTTCGGCAAAACGCACTTCGAGGTCACGCGAGAATTTTTCGGTCGCCGTCATAATTGGGCCTTTTCCCTCACTCTTATTCCGCAGAGCGGGGCCGTTTTGGACATTTTGAAAAAGCGGGCATTAGCGGTGAGTGGAGAGAAAGTTTGTACAGAAAATGAACGAACCTAAATAGGGCAGCGGGTCACCGGTCAAATACACTCCTCAATCTGTGCTTCCTCAAGTTCCTGCTGCTTTCTGATTTCTTCTGCCCACTGTTTTGCCCGTATTTTTTCCTGTTCGGTAGCCGTAGCGATTTCCTGTTGGGTCTCCTCGCGTTCCCTTTTGGAAGCAAGCGCCGAGTTTACAAACTGGTCGAGGTTGTCTCGAATCTCGAAACTAGGATTTGGTGCATTGTTTAGCGGAATGTTGGTTATCGCCCTGCAAATCGTTCGCTCATCTACGCCCGCCAGAAGATGCTTGGTTATGGTGTCCTTTGTTGACGGGGTTTGTTTGTCCTTAGAGGCGCGGACAAATTTCAGTTCCTGCTTGGCCATGAAGTGCTGAATTCGGGAAAGAGCCTCTTCGACTTGCCCGTGTTCATTTTCTGAACGAGAGGACGAGAGAGGGGTTTGGTTTGGATTGTGTTTGTCTGTTTTTTCGTCCCTCCCTCTCTCTCTTCCAGACTTACTTCCAGACTTACTTCCAATCTTGTTCCCGCCAGCGGTCATGGATGTTTCATAAACGGTCATGGATGGCACGCCAGCGGTCATGGATGGTTCGCTGGTGGTCATGGATGAAATCGGGCATGGATGCTCCGCAGAAGTCGGTTCCGCTGGTGGTACTGTGGCGTTCTCCATGACCATTTCGGGGCATGGACATTCCCCAGTACCGTACTCCGCGTGCCACTGCTCCGAAGTCAACGCAGAAACAACATTCGGAGTCATCATCCCTGTGATTTTGCTGCGGTGGCGCGGTCGCAAGAGCTTGAACCAACCCTTAGCAATCAGCCTTTTCCCGACGCGGTAAATCACGTTCTTTCCTGTGTCGGAAAAAGCTGATGCTGCTTTCGGGCCGCTCAAGTAAAACTCACCCGATTTGTAAGAGACTTCCCGAGCGTACGTCCAGAGGCCGTACTCCTGAAGGGTCATGTGAGAGTGGGCGAAGCACCTACTCGGGGTTGGTTTGGCGTTCATCGTTTCCTCGGGTTACCCGACTAGAGTTGTCATGGCTTAATTTGAATGTCTCTGTGATTCGTACTTGGTGGGGTTTTGAGTTTTGAATTCCGATTTCGATGGTGCCAAAGAAACCGGGCTTTAAGCCGTTGATTAATTTTTCTATTTCTCTGTACATGCGTTTTCCTTCGGAGATGCGCCGCCGATTAAGGCAAGCTGTTCGCGAATCATCTGCACGCTGATCTGTTTGTTTACGCGATTTCGTTTTGCAATGAACCACTCTGGAAACCGAATATGACTCCGGGCTGCCAGACTCCGCCCGGAAGTTGCTCCTAAGTGCCGGGCTACTTGATCGCAGTAACCGCGCACAACGCCTTTTATGGCGGAAGCGTTACCAGATTTGTTTTGAGGGTTGGCATACAGTTCCGGAAATACTGGTCCCATGGGCCAAGCTTCGCAGCGAGAATCGAATGCTGGATTTCCAGTTCTGGCGATGGCGAGTCTATGCACGGAGTA
>Ga0209579_10001418_pt1 | contig 19925 bp, 19 predicted proteins | sample Coa_R1_2_FD_187152 | JGI IMG/M metagenome (GOLD analysis project Ga0209579, IMG submission 187152) | Surface soil microbial communities from Centralia Pennsylvania, which are recovering from an underground coalmine fire - Coalmine... | ecosystem: Environmental > Terrestrial > Soil >... | reverse complement strand
CACGAGTTTTTTCACGTGTGGAACGTGAAGCGCATCCGCGCCGCACAGTATTGGCCGTACGATTATTCGCGGGAAGTCGAATCGCCGCTGCTGTGGGTGAGCGAAGGCTTCACCACTTATTACGGCAGCGTGCTGCTCTACCGCGCGGGATTGAACACGCGCGCGGAATTCTACGATTCGTGCGCGGGCATGATCGCGCAGTGCGAAAGTTCGCCCGTGCGCGAGTACGTTTCGCCGGCGGAATCGTCGGTTTCGACGTGGTTGGGTTATGACAACCACGGCGTCTTCGAGCTGTCGTATTATTTTACCGGCCGCAATCTCGCGACACTGTTAGACCTGTCGATTCTGCATGACACCGGCGGCAAGAAAGCTCTCGACGACGTGATGCGCGCGCTGTACACGGATTGCTATTTGAACGCTAAGGGCTTTGATCGCAGCGATCTGCTGGCCGCGCTGCAAAAAGTCAGCGGGCATGATTACAACGATTTTTTCAAACGCTACGCTGAAGGTGTCGAGCGCCCGCCTTATGAAGAGATGTTTGCGTACGCGGGATTGAAGATCGAATTCACAAAGCAGCGCGACGCCGGCGGGAATTTTCACGCGAAGATTGTGGAGATTCCGGACGCCACGGACGCGCAGAAAAAAATTCGCGAGGCGTGGCTGCGCCAAACCTCGCGCATCGAAAAATAAATTAGACTCCTCTAATATTCCCGCGTCGCTGGAAGACATTTTCGCGCGCGGGGTACAATGCTGCATAACTCCGATGAAAGGATTTTCGATGAATAAAAGCGCATTGATGATTTCACTTTTTGTGCTCGCTTCAACGACGTTTGCGGCGGACGAATACAAAGTCCTCAAGAGGATTCCGCTCGGCGGCGACGGCTCGTGGGATTACCTCACGATGGACAGCGCCGCACATTGCGTGTACATCGGCCGTTCCGACCGCGTGATGGTTGTGGACGTCGATGCCGAGAAACTCGTCGGCGAAGTCGGCGGCATGAACGGCGTTCACGGCGCGGCGATCGTGTCCGAGCTCAATAAAGGCTTCGTCACCAGCGGCAAAGACAACACGGTGCGCGTCTTCGATCTGACCACGCTCAAAGAAACTTCCCAGATCAAAGCCACCAATAAACCGGATGCGATTATCTACGATCCGTTGTCGAAAAAAGTGTTTGCGTTCAACAACGGCGGCACGACCACGACGGTCATCGATCCCGCGGAAGGAAAAGCGGTCAAGGAACTCGATCTCGGCGGCGCGCCGGAATTCGCGGTCTCCGATCTGAAAGGAAAAGTCTTCGTAAATCTGGAAGACAAAAGTGAAATCGCCGTGATCGATGCTCAGAAGCTCACCGTCGAAGCGCACTGGTCGCTCGAGCCCGGCAAAAAACCGACCGGGCTTTCGATGGACCTCGAGCACCGCCGCCTCTTCGCCGGCTGCAACGCCAGTAAAACGCTCGTTGTCGTGAATGCGGATTCCGGCCACGTGCTGACCAGCGCGCCGATTGGCGCGGGTGTGGACGCAACCGCGTTCGATCCCGATTCGCAGAACGCGTTCGCCTCAAACGGCGACGGCACGCTCACCGTTGTTCACGAGGAGAATCCCGATACGTTCACTGTGATTCAAATCGTCAAGACGCAGGCCGGCTCGAAGACGATGACCTTCGATCCCAAAACGCATCGCATTTATCTTGGCGCGGCGGAAAAAAATGGGCGCACAGTCACGCCGGGCACGTTTGCGCTGATTGTGGTGGGGAAGTAACGGCGTGCAGGCGGGCCGCCTGCACCACACTTACTTCACTTCCTCGACCTTCGCGTCTTTCATGAGCTTCACTTCGGCGTTGATCGCCTGGTGATAAATCTCGGTGTGGAGGAATTTCTTGAAGGCCGTGTCGTCGGGAACTTGATCGGTCATCTTCAGAATGTGGAAGCCCATTTCGCTCTCGACGACGTCGGACACATCGCCCGGCTTTTGCAACGCGTAGAGCGCGTCGAGCACCTGCTTTGGTGGCGACGTGGGCGGAGTGGGCGTCGCGGCCAAAAAGCCCAGATCGCCGCCCTGCTCTTTGGTCCGCCGGTCGTCGGAAAGTTCCTTGGCCAGCGCGGCGAAATCCTCGCCCTTCTTCGCACGCTCCAGCGCGTACGCAGCCTGCTTCTGCGCGTCGTCTTTGGTCCGGTTCGACGTCGTGTATTTCGCTTTGTCGTAGGAAAGAAGAATCTGGCTCGCTCGGCGCAGCGGCTCTTTCAGCTTGGCTTCCTCCCAGGCTTTCTTCACCGGCTCCGGATTTTTTTCGTACTCCTTCATTAGCCAGCGCTGCATGATGAAGCGCGGCGTCATTTCCGTCGCCACTTGCTCCTCGGTTTTGCCGCGCGCTTTCAGGATTTCCTCGAAGGTCTTCGGCTCCTTTTTCTCCTTGAGCCATTTGGCCTCCTCGTCGGCCTTGTACGCCTCCATGTCCTCTTTGAGTTCATCGGCGCTGAGCGTCAGCTTATTCTTCTCAATGTGCTGCCGCACGGCCTCGTCGATGAGCGCGTATTCGCGTGCTTTTTCGGCGAGCTTGTCCAGCAGCAATTTGCGTTTCGAAAGATCGCTTACTTCCTGCACGCGATAAATCTTCGTGAACAAATCGTATTTCGCGCGAATCTTTTCCGCTGGCAGTGTTTGCCCATTGACCGAAAGCGCTTTTATTTCTGGCGTGTAATTTTTGTCGTCGCCCGCGCGCGCGAGCGCCGCGGCGAGCAGCAGGGATACGTAGAGCAGGCGTTTCATGGCTGGTCCTTCTAAATGAGTTTCGGCGGCACGACTTCAGATTAAATTACCACAAGCGCGGCGAGTCACAAGTATGGAGCGGCGGAGGGCGGAAAAGTTTGTACAATCGCGCGCGCAAAAGTGTTGAGCGTGGAGAGATGAACGACGAGTCTAAACCCGCGCGCAAGCGGCGGTTCTTTCAAGTGCATCTGAGCACGGCGATCATGCTGATGTTCGCGGCGGGAGGACTACTTTGGGCCAATTCAACGAAGTATTTTGATGAGACTGATAAAGGACACCAAGTGGGATGTCGCGGGTTTCCATTTGCAATGTGGTGGTCGGACAACAGATTAGAGCGCGATTTTGGCCCGTTATCATGGATGAACCACGATCCGGTATTTTCATTGCCAATGGCGGCGCTTGATTCATTTATCGCGGCGGTGATTCTCTTCGCAGTGTGGTTCGTGTGCGAAGCGTGGATTCACCGTCGTGCCGCGCGGGAGGAAGACTGAGGATAGCGGTATCCTTTTTCTTGATTGCACCGCGTTCGAAGCCAAATTATGATGGCGGTAACAGTCGTGGAAAGGTTCGTCCATGCGCACAATTGCTATCGATTGGTCATTCAAAAGCATCAAAAAACTGCTGCCCAAAGAACCGGGTGCGCTGCTTGCATTCCGATTGCCGGCGGAAATGCAGGAACGGGTCGACGAACTGCTCGAACTCAATCAATCCGGAAGCTTGGATGCGGAGGGAGCCGGGGAATTGGAGCGCGTGCGGCAGCTCGAATTGAAACTGCGCGGACTCAAAGCCAAAGCGCTTGACCTCATGAGTGGCGCCAAGTGAGCCGCATCGTTCCAAACTGGGTTGTGCGTACAGTTCAAAGCCGCGCCAGCGGCTTGTGCGAATATTGCAAAATCGCCGATTCGCTCATGTTCGTTTCCTTTGCCATCGATCACGTCATTGCGCGGCAACACCGCGGCACCGACTCCATCGACAATTTGGCGTGGACGTGTATGTGTTGCAATTCGCTAAAAGGCCCCAATCTTTCGTCCATCGATCCCGCGACGGGCAATCTGGCTTATCTATTTAATCCGCGAAAAAATAAGTGGAGCAGGCATTTTGTAATGCAGGACGGGCTCATTATTCCTCTATCCGCTCGCGGTGGCGCGACGTTGTCGTTACTGAATATGAATGAATATGAAACTGTCGCTCTCCGCAAGAAATACTTCGAAACGAATGAATTCGTCCCCTGAGAATCCAATCCAAAGATGAACGCCATTCGCAAACCGCTGCTCTCCTTCCGCTCCGTCACCATCCACCGCGCCGATGTCAACGCTCTTCGCGATCTTAACTGGCGCATCGGCGCTGGCGAAAACTGGGCTGTTATCGGTCCCAACGGCGCGGGCAAATCCAGCCTCGCCGCGGCGATCACGGGCAACGCCAACATCTCCGGCGAAATCGAGTATGGATTCGGCGCTGACGATGCCGATCCGTGCGAGCGCATCGCCAGCGTTTCATTCCAACTGCAGCGCCAATTCGTCGCGCAATCCGACGGCTACTATCAATCGCGCTGGTACCTTGGCGAAGAGCACGCGACGCTCACGGCGGCGCAGGCGTTGGGATTGGCGAGGCGCGACCGCGAGGGAGTGAGCCATTCCCGCTCCCTTGTGGTCGCGGCTCGTAAAAACATCGCTGCCATCCTCGAACACATGGGCCTCTCAAATGTGCTGGAGCGCCAAACGCTGCATCTCTCCACCGGCGAAATGAGGCGGCTGCTGATCGCTCGCGCGCTGTTGCTTTCGCCCGCGCTGTTGATTCTGGACGAGCCGTTCATCGGACTCGATATTCAAGGGCGCGCGGCGCTTGCTAATGCGTTCCATGCGATCATGAACGGCGGCAAGAGTGCCGCCGCTCCTTTCAACGCGCCGACTCTTTTTCTTACGGCCCGCCCGTGGGAAATTCCGCGCGGGTTTACGCATGGATTATATTTGCGCGATGGGCGCGCGATCGGCACGGCGCGACTGTGGTCGCGCGAGGCGGCGCTGTTAGAGCGGGCTGCGTTTAGGGATCGAGGCGCGGTGCGCGTGCCAGCCGTGAAAAAAAGCGGAATCGGACATGCGCAAGTCAGGGGTAGTGCGGGCCGGCTGGAAGCCGGCGCTCCGATAATTGACCTTCGCAACATCCGCGTCAAAGCGGGCGACACGCTGATTCTCAATGAACTGAATTGGACCGTCCGCGCCGGCGAGCATTGGGCCGTGCTCGGGCCCAACGGCGTTGGCAAAACCACGCTGCTGAGCTTGCTCACCGGCGACCATCCGCAATCGTACGCGCAGCACGTCTCGATTTTCGGCAAGCAGCGCCGCGAACAATCGACGTGGGACCTCAAAGCCAAAATCGGCTACGCCGCGCCGGACATTGCGCTGCACTACGACGGTTCGACGCAGACGCTCGATTTCGTCTGCACGGGATTCTGCGAAACGCTTGGGCTGTATCACCGCGTTTCGCCGCAACAAAAGCGCATTGCGTGGGATTGGCTGGAATATTTCGGCCTCGATTCGTTCGCGGCGCGCCCCTTCCGCTTGCTTTCCGACGGACACCAGCGTCTCGCGCTGCTGGCGCGCGCGCTTGTGAAGCAACCGCGACTGCTGATCCTCGACGAACCCTGCCAGGGCCTCGACAAATGCGCGCGAAAAAAAGTCTGCGACGCGCTCGACGCGCTCTGTGCGACCAAGCCGACGACGTTGATCATTGTTTCGCATTACATTGAAGAATTGCCGCGCTGCATCACGAACCGATTGGAAATGCTGCGCGGATTGCCGCCGCGCGTGAGACGGGAGAGCGGCGGGGTTGCGCTTCGCGCAACGGGCCGGCGGGACGCCGGCGGTACAATTTCGCGATGATTTCCACTTCTTCATTCGTCTCCACTATAAGGAGGCAAAAACCAGCGCCCAATCATCGACCAAAATCTTTTTCAAGATTATCTAAATACACGCTTGCACGTGTGAAGTGCACTCAACTCACGACGTAACAATATTGGTTGCTTTTTGAAATTGCGCGCATCGCCGCGAAATTAGGACGTTAACCCCGCTGAATTCCGTTCGCGTTCTGGACGAATTGTTAAACCCAGAGCGTACAGTCGGGCGGATTCAGACCCGAGAAACCATTGAATGAAGCCAGAGAAGAAGAAAAAGCGAGGGGGACGAAAGGCGATGCGCAACGCACAAGCGGCTGCCAAGGCGTCTGAAAAGGGAGCATCGAACCGGTTCGCGCCGGCGCCGGCGCTGCATGGGCGGCGAGCGGACATTCATCCGCTCGACCGCGCGATCAACGAATTGCGCGCCGAACTCGCGCGCAATCCGGACGACCCGACGGTGTTGAGCCGCCTCGGCGCGCTGTTCTATCGGCGCGGCGATTTGAGCGAAGCGGAGCGCTTCCTGCGCAAAGCGATCACGGCCAACCCACGCCGCTCGAATTACCACAACAACCTCGGCAACGTGCTCTGCGACATGGGGCGCATGAAAGACGGCATCGAAGAATACGAAGCGGCGATTGCCATCGAAAAATCCGAAGACCCCGAGAAGCCGCCGTCGCCGGAAGCCGCGACGAATTTGGAGCTCGCGAAAACCGAATACCGCCTCGTTCACGAACGCATCGAATACCTTGAACGCGCGCTCGATCTTGACGTCGGTTCGCCCGACGAACTCAACGCGCTCGGCTGCGGTTATCTGCTGCGCGGCGACCGAACCAAAGCGCTCGAATTGTTCCGCGGCGCGGCCGAAGCCGATCCGCGCAATTTGCAAGCGGGCCTCAACATCGCCTTCACCCACACGCTCGATATGAACGCGCAGAACATCAATGCCGCCGCGTCCGAAACGGCCGAATATATCGCGCGCTTCCCCGGCGTCGGACGCCTTTACATCCATTGGGCCGAACTGCTCGAAAGCTCCGGCCTGCTCGACGAAGCCGAAGAATTGTACGCGCGCGCGATCAAACACGACCCGCGCTGTATCGAAGCCTACGACCTGCTCGGCCGATTGCGCCAAAGCCAGAGCTCGCTCGATTCGCAGGACGATTCCTGGCGCGCGGTCACGCACGCACTCAAAGACTTGGAAAGCGGCGCGGCCAAAGCCAGCCGCAAGTCCCCGGGCGCGCCCAGCAACGCGCAGGCGTTCTATGACACCGGGCTGGCCGCCGTTGCGCGCTCGCGCTTCTTCCGCAAGCCGCTGCCCGAATGGAAATCCGTCGATGCGGTGCTGCGCGCCGCCGCGCAGGAAGGCAAGCTTGCCTCGAATGCGACGAATGCTGAAGTGCAGACCACCGCCGCGCGCGCGTCGCTGCTGCGCGCGCAGTTGCTCGAAGGCGACGGCAAGCGCGACGAAGCGATGGTGGTGCTCGAAAATATTCCGCTCAACGACGAGATGACCGCGAAAGTCTGGTTCGAACGCGGCGCGCTGGCGCTGCGTTCCGGCGACATCGAAAAAGCGCTGCGCTCATTCGACAAAGCGACGCTGGTCAATCCGCGCGACGCCGTCGCGTACCATTCGCTGCGCTACGCATTCGACGGTTACCGCCGCTATTGGACCGAAAAAATCCGTCTCGAAACGGCGATCAAGAATAATCCGCGCGATGCCGTCGCACATTATCACTTCGGCATGGCGCTTTATTCCGTGCTCAAAGACGGCGAAGCTCTGCAGTATTTCAAGAAAGCGCTCGAATTCGATCCGCGCATGTCCGACGCCGCGTGCGGCATGGGCCGCGCCTTGCAGCGCCAAGGGCATCACAAGGAAGCCGAAGCGGCGTTCATGAAAGCGCTCGAGATCGAACCGGAGCATCCCGACGCCAAACGCTTATTGGCTGGATTGCGCGCGCAACGCGGGAAGTAATGGTTTGTAGTCCCGCCTTTAGGCGGAATGCGTTCCGCCTAAAGGCGGGACTACGAACGTTAGAACCACTTCAACACAAAATGCGCGACCGCCAGCGCCCCGGCGACGAAAAGCAGGAACAGGAACATCAACACCAGCAAAATGATGACGATCTTCATTCCGCCGCCGGCCTTTTTCGGCGGTGTGTCGGTGGCGGCGTCCAGTGCCTTTGCGTAATCGCGCGCCGTCGCGCCGACGGGCTGCTTCGGCGCATTCGCATCGATGGGCGCTTTTCCGGAGCGCATCTTCTCCAACTGCTGCTGAATCTTCGGGCCGTCCATCACGTACGTGTTGAGCGTGTCCGGCACCGGCACCGAACCCTCTTTCTGTTCCTTGGCCGGCTGCTGCTGTTCGTTTTTGAAAAGCAGTTTGTATTTGCCGATGATGATTTCGTCGTCGTTGTTGAGGAAATGCTCGGTGATTTTCTTGCCGTTGACGTACGTGCCGTTGGATGAATTCAGGTCCTGAATCAGATAGGCCTCGCCGCGCTGCGAAAACGCGCAGTGCTCGCGCGAGATGCCGAGGTTGTCGATTTGTATGTCGCACTTCGGCTCGCGCCCGACGACGAGGCGCGACTTGTCGAGCGTGTAAGTCTTCTCTTCCTTACCGCCGAAAATCACCGTGACTGAAGCCATTGCGCTCCCCTCGATCCATTGTGATGCAGGCGTCCAGCGTGCTAGTAGAACGGAGCTCCTGCTCCGTTCAAGCGGGCGCCTTACCCTCTCGGGCAATATCTTTCCGATAATGTCGCTATTTTCTTTATCGTGTCAAGTTGGCTTGAATCTGAACGTATTCTATAGGCAAAGATACACAAGCGCATGTAAAAAAACGGGGAACAGCGCACTTAAGAACCGGCGAAGGAGAGGAGACGGGGACGCCGGCGCTCAAGTGATGTTCCCGGCAGTAAGACGCGCCAGGCTCGGCGGACACCCAATAAATCGCCATCCTTTTCACGCAAAGCCGCAAAGAGGGCGCAAACGCCGCAAAGGATTATTTTCAAAAACCTCTTTGCGTTCTTTGCGCTTACTTTGCGCCTTGGCGTGAAATCGAATTCAGTCCGCTTTTCCTTTCTCAGGCGCGACGGATCCCGCCTTCGGTTTCGCTTTGTATTCCGGCAATTTGAACGGATCGCCCAGTGGCCGCGATTTAGCATCGAATTCCGCCGTTTTAATTTTTTTCACGCTGAGTACTTTCGTATCCAGTTTCGCGCCGTCGGGCGTGGTCAGGTGCAATTCCATCGGCACGTGCGAGAAGACAGCTTTGTTCTCCTTCAAATACTGCGAGACTTTTTCGCCGACGATCTTCAGCAGGAACAACACTTCCGAATTGTCGTAGGGCATTTCGATATCCGGATGCAGCGCCGCTTCGACCGCGACGAAAGTGGGATCGTTGGCATCCACGATCTTCAGGACTTTGCATGAGACGCCCGCCACGTCCTTCTTCCCCGAATCATCGACGGTTTTGTATTGGCGTTTGTCGTCGAGCATGAAGCGGTACATGTCTTCGATTTTTTTGCGCTGCTTGCCGGGTTCAAGCGCGTTGATGTCCTGCTGAACTTCGGCCTTCTTTTTCAAAATCCGCGCGCGCCGTTCGGCAAACGTTTCGTTGACCAGAATGGCTTTCGCGGCGTGATCGAGATTGATAATGCGCTGATCTTTCAAATCGAGGACGTACGTTTCGGTGGGAGTTGGGCCGCCGTCGCCGTATTCGTCGATGCAAACGGCATCCGGTGTGACGTACAAAATCTGCTTGATGTTCTTCGCATTCACGCCGTCGCGCCCGTTCAATTCGAGCAAATCGTACTGCTGCTCGACGATCAGCATCTCGTCGGACGCGCGCAGCAAGACAAAGCAACACAGCGCCAGCATCGCGCAGACGAGAAACGAAGCCAATTTCATGAGACGCATGACGACCTTCCTTTATTGCGCATGATTATCGGTCGGAACGAGCGCATTCTACCTCAATCAGACGCTTAATACCATGTTGTAAACAGCGCGCAGCGCTTTGCCGCTGAACTCAGGACTCACCACTCAGGACTTTCGCCACTCCAGCGGCTCATCAAATTTGCCGATACATAAGAGTCGTCACACTGTCGAGAAAGACTGAACGGAATCGTGTTTCATGCACCGGACCGCGGGGCGCAACAACCTGGTTTTTCCATGCTTCCTCTGCGCGGCGCTGGCGCTGTTTCTGGTGCCGCAGGCGAGCGTGGCCACGCTGCGCACTGGAATTTATTCGGCGCTCAGTCCGCTGCTGCGCGTCATGGCGCGCTCAAGTCGTCCTGCCGATCCGCTGCCAGCGTCGATCAATTTGATGGAACAAAAAAGCGCGACTTCGTCCAACGAGAGGCCAACGACGGGCGTCGCCGCCGAATACGAGCGCCTCAACAACGAGCTTCCGCGCCTCAAGGAAATTCATCAGCGCTACATGGACATGCTGAAACTCAAAGCGCCGCTCAACGACCCGCCGGGCATTGAAGCGGGCGTGATCGCACGCAAGATTCTCTGGCAGGAACCGCTGCTGGGGCTCGACAAAGGTTCCGCCGATGGCGTGCGCATGGATGCCGGCGTGATGCATCGCGGCGCGGTGGTCGGGCGCATCGTCGCCGTCGCGCCGCACGCGTCGAGCATGGCGCTGCTGACGCATCGAGCGCTGACCATCGGCGCACGATTGGCCGATTTGCGCGTCGAAGGCATTCTGCAGGGACAAAAACCGGGCGATGCGTCGGAGCGCGTGTGCCGCCTACTGATCGTCGCGAAGGATCTGAAAGCGCTTGTCGGCGAACACGTCGTGACCAGCGGCCTCGACGGCACCTTCCCGCCTGGATTATGGCTGGGAGTCGTCACAAAGATCAACCACTCCGGCGATTTTCAGTGGGAGTTGCAGATCACGCCGGCGTGCGACGAAAACCGGATCGAAAGCGTGCATGTGCTCACCGTCGAGACGCCGGAAGTGCCGTGGCCGCAGATGCCGAAGAAGTGAGTCCTGAGTGCTGAGTCCTGAGTGCCGAGTCTATGCGTTATGCGCTATATCTTACGCTGGTGTTCGCTGCCGCGGTGGTGTTTCAGACCGCGCTCGTGCCCGCGTTCTTGCCGCCGGTGTTGCGGCCGGATGTGTGTTTGCTCATCGGCATCGCCGTGCTCTCGTTCAGCACAATTGAATTCGGGTTGAGTACGATTTTTTTAATGGGGCTGAGCGCGGACTTGCTCGGCTCCGGAAGATTTGGTTTGCTAACGCTTTGTTACTTGATATCGGCCGGCGCAATTTTGCTTGCGGCGTGGCGCGACTTGTCGCGCGGGGATTTTGGCGTGCCGTGGATCGCTTGCGTGTTCGGGACGGCGCTGGCGCATGCGCTGTATTGCCTGATTGGAAATCTAATTGGACTGGGAATTCCCTTGCCGCGCGCGACAAGCGAAGTGCTTTCGCTGGCCATCGCTGCGTGCGTGTGGGGCTTGCCGGTGATTTACGTCGTAAGCCGCGGCATGTTCCGCCTGCATGTGATGTTGCCGGATGTTCAAGCGCGTTGGACGAATGAAGAACGGATGCATGGAGCGCGAAAGCGGCATGCCTAATTAGTCCAAGGTCCAAGGTCCAACGTCGCGGCGGACCTTGGACCTTGGACTTTGGACCTTGGACCTTGATTTCATCCATGTTCAAGACTCGCATCGGCATTCTCTCGCTGCTCTTCGGCCTCTGCTTTCTGGCGGTCATCGGGCGCTTGTTTCAACTGCAAGTGCTGCGTTTCGATCAATACCGTGCGCTTTCCGCGCGCGATTCTAACGACCGGCGAATTCAAGCGGCGGCGCGCGCGGACATCGTTGATCGCGACGGGAACGTGCTCGCTGAGGACCGGCCATTCTTCGACATCGCCGTGCGCGTGGACCGCCTCAATTTGCGCGCCGTCACACTGGATGAAATCAAAAAGGATCGCGAACTCTCGCTCACTCCGGAACAGCGCAAAGCGCACGTGGATGGATTCATTCAACGATTAACGAGCGATCCGTTCGTCGTCAATCTCGCAACGACGTTGAAGGTCGACCGCGCCGACATCGCGCGCAGCGTTTTTGTCGCACTGGACAACGTCGCGCGCAAGCCGCCGTGGGCGGCGGAATCCGCTGCGCAGACCATCGCGCAGGGCGTCGATGAAGACACGTGGCTGAGTTTGCGCTCGGTTCACGAAGACGGATTCCGCAATGCGGCGCTGATCTTCGGCAAGGACTCGCAGAAAGTGAAAGACGTCGCCGAGCCGCCGTTTCCCGGATTGGTTTGTACGGTTTCGACGCGGCGAGTTTATCCGCGCGGCGCGTTTGCGTGCTTCGTGCTGGGCTGCGTGAACGACCTCAACGAGCAGGATGAGGATCAATTGCGGCAATACGGCGTGCTGCTCGAAAGTCCCGCGCTGCGCGCCGCCGCGTGGGTCAAAACGCGCGAAGCGCTAAACAAATCGCCTGCGCAGGCCGCGCAACTCGCAGATATCTTCCACGAAGATCCGCTGCAAATCGACGACATCGGGCGGCTGTACGATTTGATGAGCCGCCTCTCGCCGCAGGAGCGCGACGCCGCCGCGCGATTGGGGCTGGCCGATCAGATCAAATGGACGCAACGTCCGCCGCGCGTGAAACTCAACGAGCCGGAATTGCTCTGGCTGGGCGTGGGCTTGCCGACGTCCGCCGTGCATCTTTCGCTGCTCAACCGCACCATCGGCGAGTCGGGCGCGGAGCGCTATTACAACGATTTTCTGCGCGGCAAGCACACGCTGAAATTCAGCGACGCGAGCATTGCCAACCTGGCGCTGCCGTCGAATCTTCAGAATGACGCCGAACCGCGCGAAGGCAAGCCGCTGCGGCTCACGATTTCGAGCGCGTGGCAGGAAGCCGCTGAAAAAGCGCTGCAAGATCAGCCCAATCGCGGCGCGATCATTGTTCTCGATGCGCGCAGCGGCGAAGTGCTGGCGATGACCAGCAATCCCGGCTTCGACCCGAACGTGTTCACGCCTCCGCGCAACGGGCCGAAGCGGCAAGAGGAAATCCTCGCGCTGTTGAACAATCCCGACAAGCCGCTGCTCAACCGCGCCATCGCCGGCGAATACCCGCTCGGCTCGATCATGAAAACAATTGTCGCCGCTGCCGCACTCGAGCGCGGGCAGCTTACTCCCGACGAAACGTTCGAATGCCCCGGCTACATCAAGGAGGGCGGGCAGATTTTTCATTGCGACGGCAACCACGCGCACGGAACGGTCAACGTCTACAAAGGCCTGCGCTGCTCGTGCAATGTGATGTTTCATCAAGTCGGCGCGCGCGTCGGTGTCGAAAATCTCGGCCCGTATGCGAAACTGTTTCTCGGCAAACGTACCGGCATCGATCTGCCGTTCGAACGCGGCGGCGTTTATCCGGATCGCGCGTGGCGCATCGCGACGTTTCCGAATAATCCGCAAGCGCGCGTGTGGACGCGCGGCAACGATTTTCAACTCGCCATCGGACAAGGGCAAATGTCTTCGACGGTGTTGCAAGCCGCGGTGATCATGGCTGCGATGGCCAACGGCGGCAACGTCGTCACGCCGCGCATTTCGCTCGACGGCGAAGCCGCGCCGCCGGTGCCGCTGGGCGTCAGCGAGCGCAACCTAAACATCGTCCGGCGCGGCCTGGATGAATGCGTCAACGTCGGCACGCCCGGCGAACGCGGCACTGCGTACACGGCGTTTCATGCCAACGGCACATTGGCCGTGCACGTAGCCGGCAAGACCAGCACGGCAGAGCACAAAAAAGGCGCGCAGCCGCACGCGTGGTTCGCGGGCTATTTGCCCAATGAAAAACGACCGATCGCGTTCGCGGTGATGCTCGAAGAAGCCGGACACGGCGGCGCGGTCGCCGCGCCGATTGCGGTCAAAATGTTGAAAGAAATTTACGGGACAAAATAATGGAGCGCCGGGTTCCAGCCGGCCAGAATCGTTGCTTCACACCGGGCCGGCTGGAAGCCGGCGCTCCAACGGGAAAAACAATGACCGAAACTATCGCCAACAAACCCGCCAGCGACAAAGCGCCGCCGCGTGTCGATTTGATCCTGCTCTGCAGTGTCGGACTTGTCGCCGTGCTCAGCCTCGTCTACGTCACGAGCGCCACACAGACGATGCAGGGCGGCGGCGCCAGTTATGGATTAAAGCAGACCGCTTACGTCGCGCTCGGAATTTTGCTCTTCGCCGCGCTGCAAAAAGTTCATTACATGACCATCCTCCGTTTCGCGCCGCAGCTTTACATCGGCGCGATTGCGCTGCTGCTGGGCGTGTTTCTTACGCGGCCAATTAAAGGCGCGCATTGCTGGTACGATCTGTATTTTTTCAAGTTTGAGCCGAGCGAAATCGCCAAGCCGATCCTGATCGTCACGCTCGCGTATTATCTGATGTATCGCGAGAGTTACAAAACCATCAAAGGCCTCGTCGCGCCATTTTTGCTCGCGATGATTCCGCTCGCGCTGATTCTGAAACAGCCGTACCTCGGCGGGGCGATGTCGTTTGCGCCGGTGATCTTCGTGATGCTCTTCGCCGCCGGCGCGCGGCTGCGGCATCTGGCGCTGACGTGCTTCGCGGGCGTGTGCGGCATGGTGCTGATGTGGATTTTCGTGATGCATCCGTACCAGAAAAACCGCATCCTCGCGTGGCTTTATCCGGAGCAGTACCAATTGGGCGAAGCATGGCAGCAGTTGCTTTCGCAAACCGCCATCGGCTCCGGCGGATTCTGGGGCAAAGGCTGGGGCCTGTCGAGCCAAAACAATCTGCATCTGCTGCCGGAGAAGCACACCGATTTCATTTTCGCCGTCGTCTCCGAAGAAGGCGGATTCGTCACGGCGGCGCTGCTGTTGCTGCTGGTCTTCGTTGCGGCGCTCAGCGGCCTGGGCATCGCCGCGCGCACGCGCGAACCCGCCGGGCGCTTGATCGCCGTCGGCTGCGTGACGATTTTCTGCTCGCAAGTCCTGATCAACACCTGCGTGACGCTGGGGCTGTTGCCGACGACGGGCCTGACGCTGCCGTTCGTGTCGTACGGCGGCAGTTCGATGATCGGCTCGTTCATTCTGCTGGCGCTGCTGGTGAACATCGGCTCGAAGCGCGAAGTGGTGTTGGCGAAGGAGGATTTTGCGTGAGCAAGAAATTGAAGCTGGCGCTGACCGCGGCGCTGGCGCTCGTGTTCGTTTCGTCGGCGGCGTACGTGACGATCAAAGCGATGGCGCCGAAGAAATCGCCGCACGGTTTCCGCCCGCCGCAATGTACGTGGTGGGTGGACAACCGCTGCGCGCAGGACGGCTGGATTTTGAATTTCAAACAAGATCACGGCCGCGACGCTTGTCTTTGGCCAACGCTGCTCGTTAATGGAACCAAGATTCCCACGCCGAAACCCGGCTGCATCGCTGCCTTCGCTCCGTGGCCGGGCGGGCCGGTCGGACATGTGGCATTCGTCGAATCCGTGGACGGCGATGCGTTCACGATTTCGCACGCGAATTACGCAGTGGGAGAAATGTCGAAGATATTTGAACAAGTTCCGGTGCGGCAGGTAAAGATGATCGCCGGCAAAAATGGGCGCGCGAGATTTGACGGGAGTGTGATGGATTTTGAGATGACGTTTTTGGCGCGGGAGTAGCTCGCGTCAAATGGGCGGATTCTTGATGTGTTCGGGGAGCATGCTCAGGCGCGGCTCGTCTTCAACGTATCTGATGATCACGCCTTCAATCCGCTCGCCGGGTTGAGGAATTCGCGGCTTGCCTTTGATTGGAATGTAGCGCAGATCAACAAACGCTTGCCGGTTCAAACCGACATCCGCCCAGAATCCGAACGGCACTGAAACGGCAACTTTACCCTTTACTTTCGTGCCGAGCGGCGCAAGGGTAGTTTCATTTTCGGAAATCGCTATTGTCTTCATTTATGCAATCTCCTCTCGACGACGTATCGGTTGAACGCCTCAAGCTCTGAGTACGGAACCAGAACCTCGTTTTGCTCAAACTCGGCGAACGGGCGACACGTCTTATTCAGCCGCGCATAGTCGGCCGAATCGATTCTAAACTCGATTATACCCGCTCCATAGTAATATGCAAAGTGGGCTGCATCCTCTTTTGTTTCAGCGAAAAAAACAAAGCCGTAGTCGCAATGTCCACGCCCAAGAGGGTTATCCACGTCCTGCGCGCGAACGCCATGTTTCAAAACGGCCTGCTGCTTTTCAACCGACTGAGGCGCTTTCCATATACTCATGATCGCCATTGAAAATTTCCTCAATCTTCAAACAATCCCTTGGCCAAGCGTTCATTCGAGTGTTAATAATACTAAGCAGCGCCGCGTCTCAATTCAACGCGACCGCATTCGGAGGACCTCCCCTTGCCCGCAGACCGCATCGAAGACCGTGTCAAAACCATGATCGTGGACCGCCTCATGCTCTCCGCTCAGCCCAGCGAATTGGGCGACGACGACGATCTCGTTTCAAAATGGGACGTCGATTCCGTGCGCTTGATGGAACTGGTCATCGGGCTGGAGGAAGTCTTCGGCATCCAACTCGGTGAAGACGAGTTCAGCATCAAGAAATTCCGGACCGTGAAGAACATTTCGGAAGTCGTTCGAGCAAAGGGCGTGAGCTGATTTGGAGAGGCGGCACTCTTGCCGCCTTAAATTGGTGGCCACATCCACGGCGGCAGGAGTGCCGCCCCACCATTCATACCTCGAACGACTTGAACGTGTGCCCGTCGTCCACGTATCCCGCGGGATGTTCGCACCACGGCGGCAGGACGACCAGCCGCATTCCCGCGCCCAAGTCCTCGGTTTGATGCGTGTGCGTGTGCCCGCAGATCAGCAACTGGCATTTGTGCTCTTCGAGCCGCGCGCGCGCCGCGGCCAGATCGATCCCGAATTCCTCCGGCTTCTTTTTGTTCTTGTCGGCGAGCGTCGTCGTGCGGATGCGCTCGATCATTTTCTTCGCCATGCTCCACGGCATCAGCTTGAACAGCCAGCGCACCGGCCGGCTGCGGATGCGTTTGCGAAATTTCAAGTAGCGCTTGTCCTGCGTGCAGAGCAGATCGCCGTGCTCGACCCAGGCACGGCGATGGTCGCTCATGTGGATGTCCTGCCCGTCGCCGAGCACCGTCGCGCCGAAGCGCTTGTGGACGTACGCGCCATAGATGAAATCGCGGTTGCCGAAGAAGAGATAGATTTTAACGCCCGCTTTCCACGCGGTTTCGAGCGCTTCCAGATCGCGCGCGTAGATTTCAAAAAGCTGCGGCTTGTACTCGTACCAGAATTGAAATAAGTCGCCGACGATGAACAATTCCACCGGCCCGTGCGCCGTGGTCTCCGCGATTTTTTTTAAGAATTGGTGGAATGCCTGCGCGCGCGGCGTGTCTTCGCCGTCAAGATGCAAATCCGCAATGAAATAGCGCAGCGGCGAAATGTCCTGCAGCGGCGGCGGCGCGGAAAGGTCTTCTCGCTTCATGCCCGGCGATTGTAACGCGCCGCAAAAAAAGCGCGAAGCGGATTGAGCTTCGCGCGAAAATCCTCGAATTCATGCAGGCTGGAAGCCTGCGCCACAAGGGGCCGCTACTTCCCTCCCGCCGCGGCCTTCGCCGCTTTCGCCGCCTCGGCGTCCTCTTTCTTGTACTTGTCCGCCAATTCGCGGTCGGCTTGAACGAGCTTGCCGGAATTCTCAGCCAGCCATTGCTTCACCTTGTTCGGCGCTTCCTTGATCGGGGTCACTTCGCTGTGCGCCATGGTGTTGAAATCTTCAAGCAACTCCTCGTATTCCTTGCGCTGCTTTTGAACCGCTTCGATCTGCTTGAGGTTGTTGCCGCCAGTCTGGAACGCCATTGGTTTCGGAACGTCCGGATAGCGCATCTGCGTGAGTTGATAGCCGATGGCATTCGCAATTTCGTATTTGAATTCCACGCCAGTCAGAATTTTGGCGACCGCCAGACGGTGCTCGATATCGTTGAATTTAATCGCGCTGTAAATCAATGCGAGCTGATGCGCGATGCTGCCGTCGTGCGCGGGCACCTTGGCCAGAATGCCGATCGCCGCCAGTTGCACTTCCTTGTCCGGGTCGGTGCGCGCCACGTTCGCCACCATGTCCCACGAGCTTTTATGCTTGGCGCCGTCCAGCATCCCCACCGCCGTCTTGCGCGCGTCTTTGTCGTTCACACGGTATGCCTTGGTGAACTCTTCCTGCAGCTTCTTCTCTTCCGGTGAAATTGTGTCGGCGGCGAAGAGCGTGGTTGAAGCAAGAAAACAGAAACCGGCGAGAGCGATCAGGACGCGCATGGCAGGCCTCCAAACGGGATTTGCACTCGTGCACCAATTCTGACAAGGGACCGACGCAGCGCAAATGTTTTTTATTCAAAGAAAAACCAGGAGCCGAGACTCCTGGTTATGGTACACCATTCTGATTGCGGTTTGGATTAAAAGAAGTTCATCAACCGTAGATGCCCGGGACCGGCTTCGAACCGCGGTCGGCGACCTGGATCGGTCGGCCGTCGGCGGATTCGCGGACCTTCGTCGAATCGATCCCGCAGACTTCGCAGATCGTCGCGAACAAATCCGGCACCGAAATGCCCGTGCCTTCCGGCTCGTGGCCCGATGCGTTCGACTTGCCCACCGCCTGCCCGCCCTTGATCCCGCCGCCGGCGAGCATCACGCTGTAGCAGCGCGGATAATGATCGCGTCCGCCGTTGGCGTTAATGTCCGGCGTGCGTCCAAATTCGCCCATCCAGATCACCATCGTGCTCGAGAGCAGCCCGTCGTACGCCAGTTCTTCCACCAAGCGCGCCATCGGCGCGTCGATGTCTTCGCAGTTCTTCTTGGTCGCGTCGTCGTTCATCGTGTGCGTGTCCCAACCGCCGCGATCGATTTCCACGAAGCGCACGCCGCCCTTGGAGACCAATTGCTTGGCGACGTAGCAGGCCTTCGCAAAACCGCTCATGCCGTAGTTGTCGCCTTGGCCCTTGGTGACTTCGAAGAGCTTGGCCAGCGGGGACGTGGAGAGCTTGATCGCGCGGTCGTATGTCTTCTGATGTTCGATCGCCAACTGCGCGCCCGTCAATCCGCCGTAGTATTTGTCAAGACCCGTGAGCAAGTCGCGGCGCCGCTCCATGTTTTTCGCGCCCACGGCCGGCTTGAGATCGGGGATCGGCTGGCCGGCGCCGATGGAGAACGGAGCGTAATCCGCGCCGTAGAAACCGGGGCCGTAGCCGCCGCCATTGATCGCGACGTAGCTGGGCAGTTCACTCTGCGGGCCGTCCTTCGCTTCGGCGCAGACGATCGAGCCGAGGCTGGGGAAGGAGACGCCGGACTGTTCGCGGTAGCCGGTGTGCATGACGTGGCTGGCTTGGCCGTGGTCGCCTTCCTTGCTGTGCACGCCGCGCAGCACCGCCATGTACTTGCCGGCTGCCTTGGCGAGCTTCGGCAGCTTCTCGGAAATCTGGAGGCCATCCGCGGCTTGGATGCCGTTGACACCGCCCGACTGCTTCGTCCCAGGCTTCGGGTCGAACGTGTCAAGGTGGCTCGGTCCGCCGCCCATCCAGCACAGGATCACGCGCTGCGCCTTGCCCTTGGCGACCACGTACTCCGCCGCCGTGCCCGAAGGCTTGGTGTCCGGCGTCGGAGTCTTGTCGTTCTTGCCCTTCTTGTCGTCAGCCGCCCACGCAGCCGGAATGTAGTTGCGGCCCAGCACATAGCCAAGCGACGCGGCCATCGTGCTCTTGATCAACCCGCGGCGGGACACGGGGCCCGGACAATGAATCGGTGGTCGTTGCATCTGCAGCCTCCTGTGATTTTCGTACTTAAATTCCGTTGTCAAAGTTGCACATTGTGTTCGTTCGTAGTCCCGCCTTTAGGCGGAACAGTCAAATTCGAGGAAAAAGTTGCACGTCGTTCCCAATCTGACCTCTTTTCTCCGCGCCTTCCCTCTGCGCCTTCGCGCCTTGCGTGAGAAACTCAGGGCAAAAGTTGCACATTGCGTCGAAACTCAGAACTCAGCACTCAGCACTTCTTTAGTGGATCGTCACAAACTCCGACGAATTCAACAGCACCCACAACATCCCTTCCGGATCACTTGACATCGAACCAAACGCGCTCGATTCAACCGGCGACGGCGGACGCCCCAATGTGCTCGCGAACAGCCACGTCATATCGCCACTGTACCGCTTCACGCCCAACTTGATGTAGTTGGTCACGAACGGCGAATGCATCATCATCAGCGCCTGGCCGACCGTTCCTTCAAACTGCAGTTTGCCCGCGC
>Ga0209579_10001417_pt1 | contig 19932 bp, 24 predicted proteins | sample Coa_R1_2_FD_187152 | JGI IMG/M metagenome (GOLD analysis project Ga0209579, IMG submission 187152) | Surface soil microbial communities from Centralia Pennsylvania, which are recovering from an underground coalmine fire - Coalmine... | ecosystem: Environmental > Terrestrial > Soil >... | reverse complement strand
TGCGGCAGCTCATGGCGACGCACCCCCGCTTGGGCGACACCATCCTGTCGGCGTTCGTGGCCCGCCGTACGGCGCTCCTCACGGGGGCGGCGGCCGCCATCAGGGTGATCGGTTCGCAATTCTCGCCCGAGTCCGTCCGGGTTCGCGAGTTCCTCACCCGAACCCGAGTGCCGCACGAGTGGCTGGATCCCGACCGCGACCCGCACGTCGAAGACATTCTGCGAGGGTTCGCGATCGCGCCCAACGAGCTGCCAGTGGTCATTGTGTCGAACGCCGTGTTGCGGCGACCCACCCCGGGCGAGCTCGCGAGCTACCTCGGGCTGACCATCGAGAGCCTGCCCGGCCGCTGCTTCGACTTGGTGGTGGTCGGTGGTGGCCCGGCCGGTCTCGCCGCCGCCGTGTACGGCGCCTCTGAAGGGCTACGGACCCTCGGGGTGGAAATGACCGCGCCCGGCGGCCAGGCCGGGACGAGCTCGCGGATCGAGAACTACCTCGGCTTTCCCATGGGCGTGTCCGGCGGGGAGCTGACCCAGCGTGCCGTCATCCAAGCGGAGAAATTCGGTGCCAACCTCACCGTGCCTTGCACGGCTGTGTCTCTTCGCCACCAAGCCGGGCACCTTGTGGTCCGCTTGAGCGACGGGAGCGACGTCGCAGGACGGGCGGTGATCGCCGCCACGGGCGCGGCGTACCGCCGAATCGAGGCATCGCGGCTAGCCGATTTCGAAGGAAACGGCGTCTACTATGCCGCCACGGAGATGGAGTCGCGAATGTGCGGCACCTCACCGGTCGTCGTCGTCGGCGGGGGTAACTCCGCTGGGCAGGCGGCGATCTTCTTGAGCCAGAGCGGCTGCGCGGTGACGCTCGTCATTCGGGGAGCTGACCTGAACAAGAGCATGTCGCGCTACCTGGTTGAGCGGGTCGAGGCTGACCCTCGCGTCACGGTGCGGTCCGACACGACGGTGGTTGCGCTGGAGGGAAACGGCGCACTGCGGGCCGTTCGTCTAAGTGGGCCCGAGGGCGTGAGTGCCGTCGCATGCGCGGGACTCTTCTCGTTCATCGGCGCCGATCCTTCGTCCGGGTGGCTCTCCGGCTGTGCTGCCGTCGACGAACGAGGCTTTGTGCTGACCGACCTTTCACTGGGCGCGGGCGATCTCGACGAAGGATGGCAAGCCCTCAGACGGCAGCCCTTCCCGTTCGAAACCAGCCACCCCGGCCTTTTCGCCGTCGGTGATTTGCGTTCGGGGTCCACCAAGCGAGTGGCTGCGGCCGTCGGCGAGGGCTCGTCCGCCGTCCGTTCAGTCCACCAGTACCTCGCCTTCTCGTCCTGATCGGCGGGTCATCCCGGCAAGGCTCACGCCCCTCGCTGGAAGTCTGGCTTCTCCGGGCCATCGAGGGAGGACTGGCGACTGGTGCCCGCGCGGCTCCTCGTCAGCGGAGCAGGCGGCCCAGTCCGCCACCGTTGAAGTGACCGTTGCGACTGTGCGGGGCACGCGTGCGAGACCAGACAGAGATCTCTGCAGCCATGGGGTCCGAATACTTCACATCTATCTGCGAGTCACCGGATTACCTCGGTCGCATACCTCGCCATCGTTCGACCGATGTCGGCAGGGTCGAGCAGTCCCTGGTCATTGACGGGGAGTTTGCTCAGATCCCGGAAGTACTCGACATAGAGGTCGGGGGTGAGCGTGCAGATGAACGTGGCTGCTTCGCCGAAGGGGTTCGAGAAGGTGTGCGGAGTCCCCGTTGGGACGGTGACGCAGGATCCTGCCTCGACCTCGGTGCTGTCGGCTCCGGAGGTGAATATGAGCTTGCCCTTGGTCACAATGAAGGTCTCGTCGTGATCATGGTGAAGATGCTGGGGCGGCCCGACCGGGGCCGGTGGCACGACCACCTCGATGAGCCCTAGCCGGTGCCCGGTGTGCGAGCCGTTCTCGATGATGCGGCAGCGGATCGGGCCGCCACCCGACTGCTCACCGTCGTTCGGCCCCACGACGAAGATGGACATGGCGTCTCCTTTGCGCTGATGGATGGTCGTCACGTCGCCGGTGCAACGGGCTCTCCGGCGAGCGCGAACTCGTACGAAGCGCGCACCAGCCCCAGGACCACGTCATGCTCGGCTCGGTCACGAGGCGCGTAGAGCATGACGATGGTCGCGGGCGCTCGGCCGGTCTGCACCAAGAAGTGCGGCTCCGCCCATCCTGCACGCTCCGCGGCGGCAGCGAGCGTGAGAGGCAACGCGGCGTGCAGGCTGAAGTCCCCCTGTGCGTGGACATGGCAGAACTCGCGGTCGCGCAGGAACGCCTCGGGTGGCCCACCCACGGCGTTGGAGTCCAACGTCAGAGCGCGGGCTCCCTCCACCGAGATCGCCGATGGAGCTCCGACAACCGATGGCCAGGTCAGTGCGTCGGCGAGAATGGCGTCGACGTGCCGGCTGTCGTCTGGTTGCTGGTCCATTTGGCGCTGCGGGAAGTCGGTCGTGGTGACCGGGCGGGACCCGGTCCGGAGCGGCAGGTGAGGTTGGTCGGCCATCTCAGCCGCCGAACCAGAACAGCTCGATCGGGATCCCGTCCGGGTCGCGGAGGACCACCAGGGCGTGCGGCACCGGCTCCGCGCTCTCAAACAGTGTTTCGCGCTCGACGTCGAGAGTGTCCAGGTGATTGATCCACTCGTCGATCGCTTCCCGGCTGGGGAGCCCAAGCGCCAGATGGTCGAGGCCGGTGCGAAGCGGGCTGAACTCGCTCCGGTCGGCGTCGGGATGGTGGTCAAGGCCCACGAACAACCCGGTGCCCGGGCGCGTCATGACCACGGCATAGCCGTCACCGGCTCCGTGCGGTTCGACGAACGCTCGCACGAGACCGAGAACCTTGGCGTACCACGCCTCGCTGGCAACGACGTCGCGGACCGTGAGACCAAGGTGCTGGAGCCCGGTCAGGGCCGGAGCGTTCCGGGTGCTCGGAGGGGCTTCGGTGGCAGTGGTCATATGGTCCTCCTTCGTCGCTTCCAACCAGAGAGACTGAACATCTCATCACGAGATCTAACGTCTCACCGTGAGACTATGTGTATCATGCGCTAGAGATTCCGTCTTGTCAAGGAGCGGCCGCCATGAATCGTCCAGGCGACACCGGGGGGCTGTCCGGCCCAAAGGAACGGACCATGCGTCTGCTGAGGGAGGCGGCGCGGGAGCTGTTGCGCACGGGCGGGCCGCTCACGGTCCCAGCCGCCGCCGAACTCGCGGGGGTGTCTCGGGCAACGGCCTACCGCTACTTCCCGAACAACGAGGCCGTGGTGCTCCACGCGACCATGTCCCTGGCCGACGACCCGCTCGACGAGACCGATTGGCCCCCGCCGGCACCCACATCACCCGGTGAGCTCGGCGCACGGGCAGCCGGCCTCGTGCGAGCAACCGCAGCTTGGGCCTTCGAGCACGAGACCGAGCTGCGAATGATGCTCCGCCTCTCACTCGAACCGGAACGGGAACACGTAAAACCCCGTCGTGGACTGACCAACCGCGCTCACTGGATCGCCAGCCTCCTCGAAGGGCTCCCCACCGATGTGCCGCAAGAGTCTCGGGATCGTCTCGCGAGCGCACTCGTCCCGCTGTTCGGATCCGATGCCATCGTCTGGACCACCGACTTGGCCGACCTACCACGTGACGAGGCGATCGATCTCCTCGCGTGGATGGCGCAAGTCCTCGTCAAGGCCACCCTGGCGGGCTGGTAGACCGCACGGACGGGGCTTGGGTGCCGCTGCGTGGTCAGAAGGCTTCGCCGGTGGGCTCGTCGACGACGTTCGTGGACTTGAAGATGGCAATGTCGCGTTCCGGAACATCTTTCGGAACGGGCGAAGGCCCTGCAGGTGTTCCTCCCGATGTCTCGACCCCCTCCGATCCGTCGATGATCCGATTGGCCATCCAGCGTGACGAAGTTGGAGCCACCGTTCGGGAGTCCCTGGACTCACATGCCAAGGGGACCAGGGCAAACGCGACGGAGACTGACCTGTGGGGCACACCTGGCCTTGCTCTCGTGGTGCAGACGCGGGTTCGAAGCGCGCCGCGCGCGATCGCTCGGCGTCGTCACCGGCGACGACTGCGACCGAGTCGAGGTGGCGATGGCGTCGTCGGGCACACGCACCGGCCTCCAACCGACGAGCCGCCGGGCAGGCACATGGGGCGCATCTGGGAGTAGCAGGCTCCGGAGTGTCCTTCGCTCGGAAGAACGCGGTCCCGGCGTCCGATGTGCTCCGCTCCCGATCGAAGTGGTCATGGTCGATGGACCTCGCAGCCCGCCGGCCAGGTTCTCAAACTGCCATTTGTGCTAACAGCCCGGCGACGGGCGCGGGTGAAGAAAGGTAATAGCCCTGACCCAAACGGATGCCGAGGCGCCTGACCGCATCGAGTTCCCCAGCGGTCTCGATGCCCTCAGCGACGATCTCGGCACCCGATTCGCTGGCGAAGGTCACGAGCGCAGTCGCCATGGCGCGGCGGACGGGGTCGACGTCGATGCCCGCCACAAGGTCGCGGTCAAGCTTGATGAAGTTTGGGGCCACCTTCAAGATGTGGGCGAGACCGGCGTACCCGGTGCCAGCATCGTCGACCGCGAGCCGAAGGCCTCGTCCGCGAAGAGACATGAGGACGGTCGCGACCTCGCCATAGTCGACCACTCGTGTGCCCTCGGTCAGCTCGATGACGATCCGCCGAGGCTCGGGGACGTGCGTCATGAACTCAACGAAGGACGGTGCCACGAGCACTGACGGGCCGACATTCACCGCGACGGAGACACCTGCGGCTAACACAGAAAGGGTCTCCAAGGCCCTCCTGACGGCCAACATCTCCAGCTCGGTTCCGAGGCCGACCTGGTGCGCGTCATTGAACCAATGCTCAGGGCTGGTCATGGGCGAGGACGAAAAACGGGCGAGAGCCTCGACCATCGGTGCGGCACCGGATGTGAGGTCGATGACCGGTTGGTACACCATTGACAAGATGCTCGGATCGTCGAGCGCCGATTGCACGCGCCGGTGAGCGTCAACAAGGGCCACCGCGCGTGGGTTCACGACGTTCAAGAAGAAGCGGCTCGCGCTCGATGACGTGACTCCATCGCCTGGATTGGTGCGATGGTCGAGCCTGGCCAATGAATCGCGTACGCGCTCGCAGTCGTCGGCGATCCGCATCAGTGCGCTGATGAGGTCGGCCATCTTGCGGAGGTTCACCACGTCGCCGTCTTCGAATGCCGATGGCCGCGTGGCGCACGCGGAAAGCACCCCGAACAGGTCGTCGCCACGGGAGAGCGGAAGACAGACCGCCGATCGGGTGCCCAGTCGCCGACACGCTTCACGATCGACTCGAGGGTCGGTCTCGGTATCTGTGCATACGAGGACCTGTCCCGCGGCGATCGCAAGGCCCGAGATGCTTCCGTCGACTCTGGTCCGGGTGCCGAGGGCTCCCTTCAGGTTCCCCGAGCCGCAGACGTACGTGATGATCTCCCCGTCGCTCAGACCGACGAGCACCCCGTCGGCGCCCGGTACGAGGGTGAGAGCTTGATCGGCGACGCGTTGGGTCAGCACGAGCGGATCGAGGTCCGCGAGGCTCCATCCCAAATCATCGCCCACGCGCATCGGGCGCACCCCCAGTTTCCCCAAACTCCTCCAAAGTGTAGCAATAGGCCTTGCGTACCCGAGATCGCGCCGGTCCGCCGACCCCCGCATGCAGGACCACGCCAGCTTGGGGTTGATTCCGTCAGCCGGCAGCTGATCGGCGAGTGGCAGGGGCCCGAGACTGGCCATTGATCCTCGAGCTCCGCTGGCAGGAGCGGCCATCTCGCTCGTTCCCAGTCCACCTGCAGTGGCTCGTGTCCAAATGATCGCGATCATCCGGGTCACACACCGCGCATACTGCGGCGAAGCCGCCGCACGGCAACTCGCCCGGCCGGGTGGGAAAACCTTCGACCACCGGTTTGATGAACGACTTCTGGCTCGTAATCACTGCCGAGTCGCCGGGGACGACGCGATGCCTTCGCCGAGGTAGGGGATGTCGTAGTAATGGATGACGAACGGGCACGCCAGCATGGACTGGAAGGTGGTCGTGAAGCCGTGCTCCGTCCGCCAGGTTAGGTAGTCGTCGTAGTCGTGGCGGTCCGTCCACTGCGTGATCCCGGCGACATGATCCGGGTCGTCCTGATCGCGTACGATCCGGATGGTCTCGCAGCCATCGTGCTGAAGGCTCTCGCCTAGAACTTCGATTAGAAGGTTCGCGACATCGCCTCCACGACCTGGCCGGGCAAAGAACTCGGTGGTCACTAGGGTGCTCATTCGGCACACTCCTTTCCGGTTTTGGGCTCGTTTTGGCTCTCCGCCTTCGCAGGGCCAACGCGCTGGATGCGTCGAAGTTGGTGAGGTTGGGTTCAAGGCGAAGCGGGCTCATTGCAGACAAGATCGCCGTCAGTACGGACTCGGATGATTGGCGATAATCGTGAGGCTCGTGATCTTCCCGTCACAGATCCCGAAGTAGCTGGTCAGGACCAGCTCGTCGGGCAGGTTGGTCTTGTCGTACGTCCCGTCGATGCTGGCACGGACGATGATGTCGCCGTAGTGGTCGAGGACCTCGCGGACCTCCATCGTGACGTGGTCCCCGACGATCTCCTTGGCCATGAAGGCACGGATGGCATCGGTGCCCCACATTTCCCGGCTCACGTCGTTGACGTAGGCGTCGGCGGTGAACGTGGCGACAATCCGGTCGAGATCGAAGGCATTGACGGCCGCGACGAACTCGGCTCCCACACCTCGCAGTTCCGTGACAACGGGCATGACTTCCTCCTTGATCTGATCGGCCCATTTGGGCTGATGGCCATGTTCGGCGATGCCGTAGGGGGAGGGTCAAGGGGTCCCGGCACGGTTGACTCTCCCCCTGGGGGAGGGTCAAGACTGGGTACATGACTGGCTCGTTGACGATCGGCGACTTCTCCCGGGTCACGTTCCTTAGCATCAAGACCCTGCGCCACTACCACCGGGTCGGCCTCCTCCAACCCGCAGAAGTCGATCAGGTCACCGGCTATCGCCGATACACGAGCGCCCAGATCCCCATCGCTCAAGTGATCCGACGGTTCCGGGATCTGGACATGCCGCTCGACGACATCGGAAGGGTGCTGAGGGCACCCGATCAGACTGCTCGGTCCCGGCTCATCGCAGCCCATCTCACCCGGTTGGAGGAGACCCTCGCCGAGACCCAGCGCGCCGTGGGCTCCTTGCGCGACCTCATCGAACACCCCTCTCTGTCCGCCGTGATCGAGCACCGGCGACTACCGGCCACCTCGGCTGCGGCCATCACGGCCACGGTGGATGTCGGCGATCTCGCGGCCTGGTATCACGGGGCAATTGGTGAGATTCAGGGAACTCTCTCGGCCCAAGGCGTCGTCGCAAGCGGACCTCCCGGAGGGATCTACGCCAACGAACTGTTCGCCGACGAGCGCGGCGACGCCACCCTCTTCTTCCCGTTGATCGGCAGGTTCCGGCCGGTCGGGCGAGTTAGACCGATGTCGGTGCCCGGAGCAGAGCTTGCCGTGATCACTCACAACGGCTTCCACGACGATCTCGACCGTTCCTATGGGGCGCTGGCGACCTACGTGAGCGAGCACGCCCTCGCGGTCGATGGCCTCATTCGCGAGTGTTACGTGATCGGACCCCATGACACTGACGACGAGTCGGCGTGGAGGACCGAGATCGGCTGGCCGATCTTCGAGACGCGGCACCACTGACAATGACGCATCTGAGCTGAACGCGGACCAACATCCGCGGGCTCGGACTGTGCGGTTAGCCCGACCGACCAACCGCTGCTGTCCTTTGGGTGAACCTGGCGGTCTCAACATGACGCGGTGGGCGCACGCAGCGCGCAACTCAGAACGTCATCCGATCGGCACTGCCGTCCGACCGTTGACGACCGGCGTGCCAACCGCCTCCATGAGCTCGTCGCCGCTGATCGTCTCCTTGTCGAGGAGCAGCCGGACGACTGCGTCGAGTGAAGCTCGACGCGCTGAGAGCAGGGCACCGGCCCGTTCTCCGGCCTCGGCCAGCATTCGGCTCACTTCCTCGTCGATGACGAGTTGGGTCCCCTCGGCGTAGGGCCGGCTTTGCCCTCCTTCCTGGCCGAGATAAGCCGGTCCAACAGATCCGAACCCGATGGGTCCAAGCCGCGGTGAGAAGCCCCAATCCCGGACCATTCTGATGGCGAGCTCGGTCGCTCCGGCTAGGTCGTTGGCGGCCCCGGTCGACGCTTCGCCCAGTACGAGGATTTCGGCGGCGCGACCCCCGAGACGGACAGCTAGAGAGTCGCGCAAGTAGCTCTCGGCGTATAGGCGTCTCTCGTCCGCTGGAAGCTGTTGCGTCACACCGAGGGACTGACCAGCCGGCAAAATCGTGACCTTCGTGACCGGATCGGCGTTCTCGGAGCAGACGGCGACCAGGGCATGGCCGGCTTCGTGGATGGCGACGGCGCGCTTCTCCCCGGGAAGCAGGGCGTTCGAGGCGTCGCGGGGACCGAGCAAGATGCGGTCTCGAGCGTCGTCGAGGTCCATTGCGGCGATGACGACTCGGCTGTGCCGTACGGCAACGATCGCTGCCTCGTTGATGAGGTTGGCGAGATCGGCTCCCGAAAATCCCGGCGTACCTCGTGAGACAGCACTGAGATCGACGTCGGCAGCAAGGCGCTTATCCCGAACGTGGTTGCCCAGGATGGCCAAACGCTCCACCTGGTTGGGGAGCGGGATCTCTACCTGACGGTCGAAGCGTCCGGGCCGCAGGAGTGCCGGATCGAGCACCTCGGGCCGGTTGGTGGCCGCCATCACGACGACACCGGCCGCGGGGTCGAAACCGTCCATTTCGGCCAAGAGCTGATTGAGCGTCTGTTCCCGCTCGTCGTTGGAGATGACGGATCCCCCCCGTCGCCGACCAATGGCGTCGATCTCGTCGATGAAGATGATGGAAGGCGCCATCCTTCGTGCGCTGGCGAAGAGCTCTCGCACTCGAGAAGCGCCAACGCCGACAAACAACTCGACAAAGCTCGAACCGGTTAGCGCGAGGAAGGGAACCTCGGCCTCGCCCGCGACAGCGCGGGCGAGCAACGTCTTGCCGGTTCCCGGAGGGCCGACCATCAGCACGCCACGGGGCCCGATGGCGCCGGCGCCGACGTACTTGCCGGGGTGTTTCAAGAAGTCCACGACCTCGCTCACCTCGCGCTTGGCTGCCCCATAGCCGGCAACATCGGAGAACCGAGTCGAGGGACGCTCTTCGTTGTAGACCCTGACCTTGGACGCCGTCATTCCCATGACTCCGCTCGCGGCGTGGCGCGGGCCTCTGCGGCCGAGCCATATGAAGACGGCCAACAGCAGCACCAGCGGCAAGAGCGAAGCGATGACCGCCCAGATGCTGGTCTCGGACCCGACACCGGTGATTACCACGTGATGCGCGTTGAGGATGTCCGAAAGATGGGTGACCCCGAGAGCGGTGGGGAGCTGGCTCGAATACCCCGTGCCGTTCGTGAGCCTGCCAGTGACTGCACCGGCCGGATCGATGATGGCCGTTTGGACGTGGTTCGATTGCACTTGGGAGAGGAATGAGCTGTAGCCAAAACTGCGGGTGGGCGTCGCGGCGCGCTCCCGTTCGAAGGTCAGGAGGAAGAGAACGGTGGTCCCCAACGCGGCTAGAGGCAGCCAGTGTCGCCACGGGGGGATTCGGGGAGGAGTCGGTGTCCCTCGCCGGCGATCGGGCAGTCGCGTATCCGTCCGGTTGATTTGACGGCGGTCCCTGGTCGTCATGATGGGACGACTCCTTGGACCGCTCCGGAGCGAGCAGGTCTCTCCAGGCGCAGGTAAAGAAGAACCAGCCAGCCAACGGTTGCCACCAGCCAGAAGCTGATGAGTCGATAGAGCAAGACTGCACCCAGGGCTTTTCCCGCGGTCAGACCGCTTCTCACCAGTCCTACACAGAGGGTGGCTTCGACCACGCCAATTCCACCGGGAGTGATCCCCGCACTTCCGACGATGGTCGCCACGCCATAGACGAGGAGCACGGCCCGCCAGGGAACGGGAGCACCGACGGCTAGGACGCTCATCACGAGAACTCCGGCATCGGTCAACCAGTTGGCCAATCCCATCCCACCGACGTTGACCCAGCCAGATCGCGAAAGCCGCAGCGATTCAACGCGGTCAAGCCAACCCTCGACGGCGTCGTGTTGTTGATCGACCGGGTGGGAGACGAGACGGGCCACTCGTTCGAACGTCCGTCCAGCGGCTCGCACCAAAAGACAACGCAGGCGGGGACGCCGCAATCCTGCGCGCACCGCCAGCACGACGATCACCGCCAACAGGCCGACGAGGACAGCCGCTCCCGTGATGAGGGCGTTGCCGGAGAGCGCGCCTCCGGCTACGAGAACCAGGATCGCCCCAACCCACGAGACGAGGCCGCCGACGAGCAGCGACCAGCTCGCCAGTGACGCATCGGCGCCCTGTTTCTTCAAACGTCGAAAGGTGAACGCAGTTCCCAGCTCGGGGCCGGCGACCGGCACTGAGACCGAGAGTGCGTTCGCGGCGAGGACGGTCGCCATCATCGGTCGCTTGCCAACCCGTCTCCCCCCGACCTTGAGCAGCCGGCGCTGGATCCAGGCGAGGGTCGCCATGGACGCCAACTCCAGAGCTACAGCGATAGGGATCCAGGTCCAGTGCGGGTGACCAAGCCGATCGAAGGAGGCCACCAACGCTTCTCGCTTGCTCATAACGAGGACCACGAATGCCGCGCCGGCAACCACGCTGATTGCTCGTCGTAGCCGACGTCTGCTCTCTCGAGCCGGGACCACGTCGCCGAAGCCCTCGCTCGCAGGTTTGTCGTTCGGCGCCTTGGCGCTGGGGGGATGGACGAGGCACACCGTCATCGCCGCGGGGGCCACATTCGGTGCGAAGCCCGCGCAACGGTGAACCGTTCGTCTCCGGTGGCCTCGAGACTCGGGCAACGAACGATGGTGCGCTGGAGTTCGCGGTTTTGCGAGCCGAGCGTCTTCGCGTTCAGGGAGCTCCGAACGACCAACGCTCCGCCGATGAGGAGTAGGCCGACGGCCGTCACTTCGAACCCGAAGGATATTGAGGCAAATGGAGCGGCGAACCCGTCGTGGAAGCCGAAAAGTCCGACAGTATCAGCCAGTACGAAACCTCCAATGGTGGCGATCATGGTGGCCGCAGCCGCAGCCACCGACACCAGCCAGCGCGTCAGTACCAGCACCACTGCGATGATCGGCGTGGCGATGCCTTGGGCAAGAAAGAGCGGACCAATGGTTGGAATGGCGCGGTAGCCCGAGGCCCAAAGGTGGAGGTGGAGGACAGCCGACACCACGAGAAGGCTGGAAGCCACCACCAAGATCAACGTGGTCCCGGACCGCAGGGGCGCCGACGCAAGCGCCCACGCCGACCGTCGGCGAATGCCGGGTTGGGTCGGCCGGCGCCACGAGGCGGGGATCGTGTCAGTAGCCATAACCGAGCCTCGGCGAGGCTACCGGAGTGGTCGATGCCGTTGACTTTCCGATCGCCTTCAAGTGCGGGGTGACCACGAAGAAGTCCTCGACACCTTGACCGGTGACGTGCCCTGAGGAGTCGGCGGCGAAGGTATAAAGGAAGTGGCCGTTGTATGCGACTTGTCGGCCATTGGCATCCTTCCTCACGGTGAGCTTGCCGCGGGAACCGCTAGCGGTTGCCGACTCTGCGATCAACGGTGGCCACAGTCGGGCGAGCGATCCCGTGACCAAGGACTTCTTCGCCGTGTCGAGCCGGTAGTAGTAAAGAGGGAGACCCCTCCCATTGACGAGGATCGTCTCGGTCTTTCCGTCAACGGTCGTCTTGGCGGTGTGCAGCCTCGCTTCTTTGGCGACGCTCCGAACACCGACGGCCTGCACTGAGGCGGCCGAGGATGACCGACTCTTCGTCAATGTGCCGTAGGAGGTCGCGGCTGCGGCGCCTCCACCAACTGCGGCAAACGCGCCGAGGGCGACAGCGCCACTGAAGATGGCAATGGCTGAGCGATGGTGATGCATGAGAGTTGCCTCCTTGGTTAGGTTTGATTTCGGGGAGCCATTGTCGAGTTATTCCGGCCAGTGGTCACGTTCTTTAGGCGCCGTTGGGTCCGATAGCCCGTACATGGCTCGGATTTCCCGAGGGGTTTCCTTTCGTGCACTGCTCAATACAGCCGGGGGTTACAGGTCTTCACCGGGGACTGAAGCGGAGAGGATGTAATCGTCGCCGCATCCCCGCGTGCGGACCCTCAGCGCCAAAGGATGCCGGCTGGTCAGTGATCCGAGAGTCAGGCAGAGGCTCCGAGATGTGACTCTCGCGCCCATCTATTGACGGGCGGGGGCTCCGCGCTGCTGCCGGCCGCACCCGCTGCTCCCATCCCCCCTGGAGCCGACACCCCTGACGAGCTTTGGCAGGGGCTTGGGGCGCACATCGCGCTCTCGGCCGTATCTCCGACGTCCTGGCCGGTGGCGGACCCGCTGTAACCCAGGTCCCTACTCTAAAGTGAGATGTTTCCTGCTCCCCAACCGTCACTGCGCCCAGTCAGCCGATATCCCGCTTCGAGCGACGGTAACGGGGCCGACCTTCGCGTGGTCAGCGCTGACGTCTATGCAAATTGGGAGTCGGTATACCGCGACAACGTCGGCCGGCTCTACAGATTGATGTATTCGCGAGTGGGCAACCGCTCAGACGCTGAGGACCTGACGTCGGAGGTGTTCCGGACGGCCCTCGGTCCACTGCGACTCGCCGCATCCAAAGGTGAGGTGCAGTCTTACCTGCTGGTCACGGCCAGGACGGTGCTCGCATCTCATTGGCGGCGTCACCTCGGCCTGCCTGTCACGTCTATCGACCCGCTGTCAGACTTGGCCGCTCTCGCCGATCCGACGGGACCGGACGAGCCAAGCGACGCCCCTCAACGGACCCGCAAGATCCTCGCCGCCCTTCCTGATCGCTATCGGCGCATACTCGAGCTCCGATTTCTCGAGGCATGCTCGATCAGGGAAGCGGCACGCGCCATGGACGTCTCGGTCGGTAATGCCAAAGTCCTCCAACATCGAGCGTTGCGCATGGCGGCGAAGGCCGCGGAGGAGATGGAACAATGACGGGCCGGCGGCTGTCCGCCTTCATCGATGCGCTCGCCGCCGGGCGACGTCCCAAGAGCTTCCCAGCCGATCCGGAGGACGCTGCGATCGTACGGATGGCGATCGAGCTGCGTGCAGCGCGACCTGGCGATGCAAACCCAGATGAACAATTCGTCTCCGACTTGTTTGAGACGCTTTCAGGTCAGTTGAGCCCGCCGGTCGTGCCCGGTCGTGTGAAGACCCATCGGGGACGCATCGCAATCGCAGCCATTGCAGCGAGCGTGGCGCTCGTAGGTGGGACCATCGCCGTTACCGAAGCCGTCAATCAACCGGCTCCGACGACCTCGGCACTTCCGGCCCCCCACGGGAAGGCATTGCGCACTGCGACGTTCGAGAACGCGGACGATCGCGTCATGGGACAGATCGTAGTGTACAACGGGCATCCGTCCTGGGTGTACATGAACGTAGCAGCATCAACATACAACGGCCCGGTCCTCTGCATGCTCCGAGGCAACGACGGTTCGGTTGTGGCCGTCGGCGGCTTCGTGCTCCGCCACGGGTCGGGTGCATTCTCCAAGACCATCCGGGTGAACGTCGGTCAGCTTCGAGGAGCGCGACTCGTCACCCCTGCAGGCACCGTGTTGGCTTCCGCCCACTTCGCGTGAGGCTTCCTTCCGGTAGCCGTGGGGATATCGGCCAGAGGACGACCGAACCGTCGCGCTGAGCGAAGTGCGTCTCTGTGCTGTAACTCCCAGCCGTATTGAGCATCGTTGATTCCCTCCATTCCATCTTGTTGAAGGGGCTGAGATGCAGCTTGACACGAGTGATCCGCCAAATTCCCCTTCGCTGCCATCGGACCTTGACCGGCGGGCGATCATGGTCGCCGGTCGCCTCCTCACGGTGGGGTTCTGGCTGGAACGCCGACTCAAAGATGCGCCGCGCCTCTGGGTTGGGATAGTCCAGCGGTCGGTTTTGGAGGATCCCTCTGAGCAACGGGGTCCAAGAGACGCCCATGATGGTCAGATCAGAGAGAGCGCTGCCCGAACAGATCGAGATCGAGGCTGAGTTCTGTCGCCTTGGCCACACTGACGAGGCGAGCGTCACGAGCGTGGCCGATTGCGGCGTCTTCATCCTCGTTCGAGATAGAAGTCCCTCGTGAGATCGCAGGACCACTTCCCGTGTGCTCGCCGACGGAACGGTCGGCCATTCGAGGCGGGGGGACCTGCAGGACCCGTCACCCACAGAGGCTCCCCCGCGCCGCGGGGACCGGTCTCGGTGTCGTCTTTGTAGTCACATTCGTGCAGACCTCAGGCGTTCGGCGGTGGGGTGGGTCCGCGGTCTGGTCGCGTCGGTCTTCTGCACTGCGGAGGAGAAATCGGAGAGCCGGCGCGTGGTCGCTGCTCACGCTCAAATGCTCGGCCTCCTCGGTGTTGGTCGCGTCCTTCGCGCATTCCAGCAAGTCCCGGCACTGCAGTGCCAACACCTGCGCGCTATTCGGCCGGCGCGCGCAGTTGCAGCGTGTCGCGCTCGCCGCCGCTCAAGACGCTCTTCGCCGTGGTCTTCTCTCCGTTCCATGTCTGCCTCCCATCGTCGTTGACGACGGGAAGAGCGCCGCGGAGGACGAACATAGATGTATCGACAGCAATCTTTGACTGAGGACACCAACTGCCAGTTAGCTGATCAGCCCAGCGAGCCGGAAGAAAGCCAACCCATCGACCATTTGCCACGCTTCGGCGACGCGCCTCTCTTGAACTCGGTAGATGAACACGGCGTTCGCCGAGAGCCTCTTGCCGGTCGCCGGACGGCCGAGTAAAGCCTGGCCCGTATGGGTTCCGGTCATCCGTATGCGCACAGCTGCTCGGTCGCCCCCAACGAAGATGTCCGCGACGTCGATCCGGAAGTCGGGCATCGCGGCCAGGATCATTCCGACAAAGTCGGATCCGCCGCTCGTTCCCTGGCTGTCCGGGAAAAGCTCAACGAGGTCGTGGCGCACAATGGACGGATCGAGAATCTCCTCAGCACGTGTTCGTAGAGTTCGATTGTTGATCGCGTTGATCGCTTCGCGCGCTACTGCTTCCGCTTCAGAGGGCATCGTTGATGCCTCCCACCACCCGGTGTGGCTCGCTCACTCGGTTGGTTCACCTCCGTCTTGGCGTATGACCTAGGCCCAGGCAATCGGCGCTGGTCAACCTTGGCTTGCGTATGCCAAGTTGGCCGCGGTCAGAGACTCGAGTGCCATGCCCACCGCCATGCCCTCGGTAAGCCGGCGGCTGATTCGCTGGCGGAAGATGAGGGCGATGTAACGGTTGGTCAACTGCGGTCGCGCGGTCATCTTTTCGGCCAATTCTTGCGCACGATCGAGGACGGCTTTCTGAGGAACGACCTCGGCTACGGCCCCCCAAGCCAAAGCCTCGTGCGCGGAGAACGACCCGCTGGTGATCTCGAGGGAGCGGGCTCGGTTCAGTCCGAGGACCTCCTCCCAGACGACGAACAGCCCGTCTCCGGGGGCTATACCAAAGGCGAGGTGAGGTACGTCTGAGAAGACTGCGGTCTCACTGGCGATAACCACGTCGGCCAGGAGCGCGTATTCGCTGTGAACAGAGACCGGGCCGTTGACGGCCGCGATGATCGGAATCTCGAGATCCACCAGGCGCTGGACGCCCCGGCGGCCCTCGACGTACAAAACATCGGCCGACCACGGCTTCGTAAGGTCGCCGAGACTGGGGCCGTCGATGCTATCGATGAAGGTTCCGCCAGTTCCGGTCAGGACGAGCACCTTGTTGTCGCGGTCATAGGCGATGGCCTCAAGGAGTCGAGGAAAGTCGTGGTGAGTCGTGCCGGTGAACGTATGCTCCTTGCCCTCGGTGTGGAATCGCACCGTGAGCACCCCGCTCGCTGAGCGGCTAAGCACGAAGTTCTCGTATTGGTCGAAGTAACCAGGAAGCTGCTGCTCCATCTCTGGTGCTCCTCAAAAGTCCGCGGGATTGCTGGTGGTCGGTAACGTTGCTCACCAAAGATCCTGATCCAGCCGCGATCTGTACGCATCTAGGAAACCCGTAGTTGAGCGATGACCCGCCTCTCTCGCGAACCTCGACACCGAGTCGGTGCCTGGTTGCCAGAGCGCGGGCACGGCTATGCGACGATGCTCCGGTCGCGCCGAGCCTGTTCGTCTAGTTCGACGTGCTCCGAGGCGAGGTTCTCTGCGAGATGGACCCTTGAAGAGGTGCCGGGGATCACCAACAGGTTCGGGGCGAGCTCAAGCCCAGGCCAGAGCGACCTGAGCCGGCGTCACACCCAGGCGCTGGGCCGCTACCGTTACCCGCGCGTCGCCCAGCACCGCATTGGACTGACAGCTGCCGGCTCCAAGAGAGAAGATGGGGCACAAACGCAATGTCCCTGAGGGTGGACGCGCGAAACAGGGAGGGATGACAGGTCCGCCGGGTTCAAGAGGTTCGGTGCGCACACGATGTCGGTAACTTCGAGAGCGCGCCGTAGGTGCTCGACCCTGATGTTGCTTCGCCCGATGCCCGCCCTGAGCCCGTCGTCGCGTGCCCGGGTCATGGCCGACAACTGTTGGGGGGGGGCGCCCTCGGGCCCGGATGGCCGGGAGCACGCTGGCTCCCGGCCATCGAGACGTTCCTCGGGCTCAGATGACCACGATGCCGGCGGCGGCGGCCCCGGCCGGCAGTGTGACCGAGGGCAGCTGGGTGAGGCTCGTGCCGTTCACAGCGAAGACGCCGATCTTGTCGGCCTTGGTCTCATCGACCCAGAGGGTCTTGCCTGCCGGTCCGAGGCGGAGGTCGACGGCGCCGACCCCTGCTGTCGAGGACACCGGCGTGTTCCCCGCAAGGGTGAGAGCCCCGTTGGCGCTGATGGAGTAGCTGGAGATGGTGCCGGAGCCAGTGTTGACCGCGAAGAGGGCTGTTCCGCCGCTGTTCACGTCGACCCAGCAGGTTCCCGACTGCCCGTTGGCGGAAGGTGTGGGAGAGACGGCCGACAGCGTTCCGTCGCTGGCGGTGATAAACGACGACACCGAGCCAAGTCCGGCCCCTTGGTGGGCGTTGGACACGAACAGCTGGCTCGGGTCGGCCGGGTTGAACTCGCTTCCGAACGGCCCCGCGGCCTGAGCGGCGATGGGCGACGTCGGTGATGCCGTCAGCCGTCCGCCGGCGCCCACGCTGAAGCTGTCGATGAGCGACGTTCCGACCCGGGTGCCGATCAGGTTCGCGCCGGTGGAGTTGAAGCTCACGTCCCCGGGCTGAGAGCCGTTGGGCAGGGAGACGGTCGAGCCCGGCAGGGGGGCCAAGCGCCCGCTCGAGCTGAGGGTGAAGCCGGTGTAGTTCGAGTCGGTCGGCCCGGCGTTGCCACGTACACGAGGTTGTTGTGGATGGCGACGCTCACCGGGAGTGTCCCTCCGGACGAAACCAGCCCACCCGGTAGCAGCTTGAGGCTGCCGTCGTTCTCCACTTTCAGCACCGAGAGCTGGTTGCTGCCGGCGTCGACGGCAACGATGAATTTGTCATCCGGGGTGATCTGGAGGGCACCCTGCGACGCCAGGCTACGGCCCGACCCGGTTCCTCCGGCGACGAATGGCGAACCGGTGAGCGGGGTCAGGCTTGCATCGGCGTGACGGGCGAATCCCGCAATGGTGTTCACGCCCGTCGTGTTGTCGTTGACGTACACGTAGCCGACGACAGGTGATGTCGTTCCCGGCGAGGCGCCGGCGATGGCGGGAGCGCCGACGAGTGCGAAGGCGCCGAGGGCCGCCGCGCAAACTGCCAGACGCTTGGTTCGATGATGTTGGTGACGCACTGTGTGGTGACCTCCGTGGTCTAGGGCTAACTGTTCCGCTCCGCCTCTTACAGTCCGGCGGCTGGGGGCGCCGTTACACGGATTCGAAATTTCCAGTGGGCGTCTGCCACTAACGAATCAGTGGAAAGACAAAAGGTGCCCCGCGCCCAGGCGCCGGTTCTCGATGAGGCCGGGCTTCTTGAACGCTTACGGGCGGGAGACGAGGAGGCCTTCGTCGACCTGATCCGGCGGCACCACCAGGTCATGGTGCGGCTCGCCCGTTCCTACGTTCCGAGCCGAGCGGTGGCTGAGGAAGTCGTCCAGGAGACCTGGCTGGCAGCGCTTCGCGCCCTTCCGTCGTTCGAGGGCCGTTCGTCGGTGAAGACCTGGCTCTACCGTATCCTGCTGAACCGAGCCCGGACGGCCGGCCTCATCGAGCGCAGACAGATTCCGATCGAGGACCCGGAGCGCGCGGTGGACCGAGAGCGTTTCGATCGCGACGGGTCATGGTCGTACCCGCCGGTGCATTGGGTCGATGAGGTGGAGGATCGGGTGCGGGCGGAGAGACTGACCAAGTCGATCCGGATCGCGATCGACCAGCTTCCCTCGCTCCAGCGGGACGTCGTGACGCTCCGCGACGTGCAGGGCATGACATCGATTGATGCCTGCGAAATCCTGGGCCTCACCCAGGGCCACCAACGGGTGCTTTTGCACCGCGCCCGGAGCCGTCTCCGGAACGTCCTGGAGGCCGAGTTCGGAGATGCCGGGGTATGAGGCCATACCGACGGCGTCGCCTCACGTGCCAGGAGATGGTCGAGCTTGTCACCGACTACATCGAGGGTGCCCTCTCACGGAGGGATCGTCGCAGGTTCGAGGCCCATCTTTCTGGATGTGACCACTGCGCCGAGTTCCTTCGCCAGATGCGGGCAACCATTGCGCTGACCGGATCGCTCATGGCCGACGCGTCCCCGGACCGAGAGAGCGAGCTGGTAGCGCTGTTCCAGCGATGGTGTCTCGAGCCCCCGTGAGATCAACGAGCGGCGTTCGGCCGAAGCCCGGGCCGATCCCACGACAGAGCGCGCGATGGACACGAACGCTTAGGACGTTCCCCGATCGACCAGGCAAATGACCGTGAAGGCGACCTCGTGAGCCTCCCCTGTGCGACCGTGGTTGACCGATTTCCGGGCCCACTTACCGAAGATCGATATTCCGGTCTTCGTTCTCCATGGCACGGCGGATCGCATCCTTCCGTTCGAGGTGACGGCTGCGCGACTTCCGGCGCTCATCGCCGACTGCACCCTCGTAGCAGTCGCTGATGGTCCCCATCGACGCGATGAGGCCTTTGTTGCGAATGAGCCCGCTGAAGGCCCAGGAGGTGAACTGGGCACCCATGATCGGAGTGGATCACCGAGGCCGGACCCGTCATTCGTGACTGGCTCGTCATCATGACGGCGTCGTTGACGAGCGCGGTCTCACAGCGCCGGTCGATGGCCCATACGACGACGCGGCGGCTGAAGGCGTCAAGCACCACACAGCAGTAGACCTTGCCCTCTCGAGTCGGGTGCTCGGTGATGTCGGTGAGCCACAAGAGATCGGCGCGATCGACGGTGAAGTTGCGCTGGACCAGGTCCTCTTCGGTGGCACGGTTGACCAGGTTCTTCACCTTGCGCTTCGGGCCACGGAGGCCATTTATGCCGAGCTCGCGCATGATGGAAGGATCAGCTTCTTGTTCACCACCATGCCCTGCTCGCGCTGGAGCGCAGCCCTGATCCGCAGCATTCCGGAGGTGCCCCTGGAGCGCTTGTGGATGTCGGTGCGACGAGCCCGCTCACCAAGAGACGGCGGATCTCGCGATCCGAAGGCACGTGTTACTTGAACTCGTAGTAGGAGTGCCTCGAGACCCCGGCGACCTGGCAGGCCACGCGCTCTGAGTTGCCGAGGTTGCTCAAGAGTTTCGAGGCCGACGAGTTATGCGAGGGAGTTCCGTCGGGCGGTTTGCGAGCGGGCATGGACTACCTCCT
>Ga0209579_10001416_pt1 | contig 19958 bp, 20 predicted proteins | sample Coa_R1_2_FD_187152 | JGI IMG/M metagenome (GOLD analysis project Ga0209579, IMG submission 187152) | Surface soil microbial communities from Centralia Pennsylvania, which are recovering from an underground coalmine fire - Coalmine... | ecosystem: Environmental > Terrestrial > Soil >... | reverse complement strand
GCCGCGGATCGAGAAGGGAACGGAGGACGAGCGACTGGGGCCGCGGTACGACCTCCGCCATCGACTCGATCCACGCGCGGGCGACCTGCGTCACGTGGACCGGCAGCCGGCGGGAGTCGAGCCGGGCGAGGACACGCCCCGCCTTTCCCATCGCCGCGCCCTTGACGCCCACCGCCGCATGGCCGCCCGGCCCGCGCACGCGACCGCGGAGCCAGCAGATCTGCTTCTCCGCCACCTGGATCGGATAGAACCGCACGCCGCCGATCTGCTGCGACACGCCGCCGAACTCGCCGAGCGAGTGGTGCACGCCCTCGAACAGCTCCGCATGCTCCTGACAGAGGAAGCGCGCGCCGAAGTCGCCGCCGTTCTCCTCGTCGGCGAGGATGCAGAGGATCACGTCCCCGCGCGGCTGCAGGTCACCGCGGGCGGCGCGGAGGAAGGCGTCGACGATCATCGCCACCCCGCCTTTCATGTCGAGCGCGCCCCGGCCCCAGACCCAGCCGTCGACGAGCTCGCCGGCGAACGGCGGGTGCGTCCACTGTTGGTTCGCGGTCGTGACGACGTCGACATGCCCGTACAGGAGCAGCGGCGGCGCCTCGCCCGAACCGCGCACGCGCGCGATCAGGTTCGGGCGCGCGTCGTCCTTGGCGAGGATGGTTGTCTCGACCCCGGCGTCCTCGATCAGGCGTCGCACGTATGCGATGCACTCGCCCTCGTTGCCGGGTGGGTTCGTCGTGTCGAATCGAAGGAGGTCGCGGAGGACCTCCACGACCTCGGTCACATCGCCTCCAGCGCGCGTGCGAGCCGGTCGACCTCGGCGACGGTGTTGTAGTGGACGAAGCCGGCGCGCACGGCGCCGTCGTCGCCGAGGCCGAGTCTGTTCATCACCTCGATCGCGTAGTAGTTCCCGTCCCACACGGCGATGTCGAGCCGCCCGAGCCGCTCGGCGACGACGCCGGGTCGCAGGCCGTCGACGGTGAACGCGAACGTCGGGACCCGGCCGTCCATCGTCCCGAGGCCGTACAGCGTGCAGTTGTCCGGAAGGACCGCGAGGAAATGCGCCCCGAGCATGCGCTCGTGCGCCTGGATCGCGTCCCAGCCGAGCGACGCGAGGTAGTCGACCGCGGCGACGAAGCCGGCGAGCAGCTCGTGCGGAAGCGTTCCCGTCTCGAAGCGGTGGTGCGCGGGCCGCACCTTGTACGTCCGCCACGACTCGGCGAGGTCGCGCCGGACGAAAGCGAGGCCGAGGTGCGGCCCGAAGAACTTGTACGGAGAGCAGACGAGCACGTCGACCCCGAGGGCGGAGACGTCGATCGGGCCGTGCGGGGCGTAGTGGACGGCATCCGCCCACGCGATCGCGCCGACGGAGTGGGCGAGCTCGGACACACGGGCCGCGTCGACGAGCGTGCCGACGGCGTTCGACGCGAGCGGGAACGCGACCACGCGCGTCCGATCCGAGAGCTGGTGCTCGAGGTCCTCGAGGTCGAGCGTCGTGTCGTCGCGGATGTCGGCGAAGCGGACGGAGAGGCCGAGATCGTGCGCGAGCTCGAGCCACGGCGACACGTTCCCGTCGTGGTCGAGACGCGTGACGACGATCTCGTCGCCTTCCTGCAGCGTACGGCCGACCGTTCGCGACAGCGCGAAGTTGAGCGTCGTCATGTTCGCCCCGAAGATCGTCTCTGCGGGATCGCACCACAGAAACGAGGCAGCGCTCAACCGCGCCTGCGTGACGAGCGCGTCGCTTCGCCGGCTGTTCCCGAAGTGGCCGCCGAGGTTCGCATTCGATTCGCGCAGGTAGGCGGCAATCGCGTCGACGACCGAGTCGGGGCACTGCGTCCCGCCGGGCGCGTCGAGAAAGGCGGTGGAGACGTTCAGCGCGGCGAAGCGCGCGCGAACCGCCTCGACGTCGAGCTCCGTCACCGCCACGGCCTGACACTACCCTGTCGCGCGTGAGCACTCTCACCCCTCCGAAGGAGCGCCTCGACCGAGGCGAGCGAACAGGTCTCGGCCGGGCGTGGCGCGTGATCGTGCTCAACGACGACCACAACACCTTCGACGGCGTCGCGCACGCGCTCTCGTCCGTCCTGCCCGGGGTCGACTTCGACGCCGGCATGCGGCTGGCCAACAGCATCCACAACACGGGCCGGGCGATCGTGTGGTCGGGCGACCGCGAGCACGCGGAGCTGTACTGGGAGCAGCTCGCCGGCCACGGCCTGACGATGGCGCCGCTCGAGAGCTAGATCGGGTTCCAGCGGTAGATCGGCTTCGCTGCGAGCGAGGAGCCGACGAAGCAGCCGCGCTCCGCCCACGAGAAGATCTCGGCGAGCTCGGTACGGCCCGGCTTCGGGTCGAGCCTGACGTCGAGCGCGACCTCGGAGCGGACGACGGCGTAGCGCCCGTCTTCGTCCCGCCGGCGCACGAGCGCCTTGGCCGCCCCGCTCACCTCGACGGTCTCCGTCCCTCGCTTCTTCGCCGAGTAGCGCAGGCTCTGGGCGGTGCAGCGGAGGAGGGCGCCGAGCAGCAGGTGCTCGGCGGAGGCCTCCTCCAGCCGCGCGCCGCGGTCCGTTCGGAGGCCGCCGTCACGGTCGAGCAGAACCTCGTAGCGGAGCTCCTTCTCCGTCAGCGCCACGCCGGAATGATGCCGTCCGGGCTCGGACCTAGGCTTCGGGCGTGCGGCGCCTCCGATCGCTGACCGAGGCAGAGTGCTACGCCCGCTGCTACCGCGGCTGGAAGCCGACGGTGACGCTCGTCAAGCTCGAGCCGCGCCGCCCGCGCTACGAGACGCCTGTGTCGGGAGAGACGCTGCGGCGCCTCTTCGAGGAACGCATCGACTCGCGCATCGAAGACGAAGAAGCAGCAGCCTAGCGCCGTCCCGGACGTCCTCGCGCCCGGGCTGCGCGTCGTCTTCGTCGGGATCAATCCCGGACGCGTTTCGGCGGCGGCGGGGGCACACTTCGCGAACCCGCGGAACGACTTCTGGCGGCTGCTGCACGCGGCCGGCTTCACCTCCCGCCAGCTCGACCCGAGCGAGCAGTTCGACCTGCTGCACGAGGGGATCGGGGCGACGAACGCCGCATTCCGCACGACGCCGGGCTCCGGCGACCTGCGCAAGCGCGACTTCGACGGCGCCCGACTCGAGCGGATGGCGCTCGAGCTGAAGCCGCGCTGGCTCGCGTTCGTCGGCAAGGAGGCGTATCGCGGCGCGTTCGGCGAGCGGCCCGCGCTCGGCCTCCAGGACCGCACGATCGGCGAGACGCGGCTCTTCGTGCTCCCGTCGACGTCGCCGGCGAACGCGGCGGTGCCGTGGGACGCGCGGCTCTGGTGGTTCCGTCAGCTGGCCGGCTTGGCCGTCTGAGTCGTCCAGCCGTACCCGTTCCAGTAGCGCAGGAGCGCGTCGTCGTTCGGGTCGCGGTACCACCCGGCCGGGATCGTCGGCACGTTCAGGTCGAGCTTCTCCGTCTGCCGCACGGGCGGCGAGTCGACGTCGGTGACGAACCAGCCCACGCCCGCCAGCACGAGGCTGATCGAGCCGACGAGAGCGACGTTCAGCCCCCAGCCGACGTGCACGAGCGCGCGTCCGATCGCCCCCGCGTTCGAGAGCGCCGAGTCGAGGCGGTGCCGGTCGTGGTACTCGAGCCCGACGCCGGCGAGGCCGATCGCGATCATCGTCCAGCCGCCGGAGAAGTCGCTCCGCCGAATCCAGGCGACCGCGCCGGCGAGCAGCGAGAGCGCCGCGACGTACCAGCCGTGATGGTCGAAGTCGGTGCCGGCGATGGAGATGATCCCGAGCGCCGTCACCCACGGGCCGAACGCCCCGACGAGCATCAGCGTCGAGCTCACGAACGCCCAACCCACGACGGCCTGCCGCCTCATGACGCTTGTCACTATCGGCCGCGCCGCCGGGCTGCTTGAGCCTGCGCCTCCTCGTCAGCCGCGCCAGCGGTTGGTGATCGGTGTGCGGCGGTCGCGACCGAACGCCTTCGGCCGCAGTCGCACGCCGGGCGGCGCCTGGCGCCGCTTGTACTCCGCGCGGTCGATCATCGCCACTGCGCGCACGACGACGTCGGGATCGAATCCGTCGCCGGAGAGCTCCTCGAGCGAGCGGTCCTGCTCCACGTACGCCTCCAGCACCTCGTCGAGCGCCGGGTACGGCGGAAGCGAGTCCTCGTCGCGCTGGTCGGCCCGCAGCTCCGCGCTCGGCGCTCGCTCGATGATCGAGTGCGGGATGAGCTCGCGGCCTTCCCGCTCGTTGAGGTAGCGCGACAGCCGGAAGACGTCGGTCTTGAAGACGTCCTTGAGCAGCGCGAAGCCGCCGGCCATGTCGCCGTACAGCGTCGCGTACCCGACCGAGAGCTCCGACTTGTTCCCGGTGGCGACGAGCAGCCAGCCGAACTTGTTCGACTCCGCCATGAGCAGCGTGCCGCGAATCCGAGCCTGGAGGTTCTCCTCGGTGAGATCGGGCTGCGTCCCGGCGAAGCTCGGAGCCAGTGCGCCGAGGAACGCCTCGAACACGGGCTCGATCTCGATCTCGCGGAAGTCGCAGCCGAGCGACTCCGCGAGCCGCCGCGCGTCCGTACGGGTCGCCGGCGACGAGTAGCGGGACGGCATCGAGACGCAATGGACAGCGTGCGGACCGAGCGCGTCCACCGCGAGCGCTGCGGTGAGCGCGGAGTCGATGCCGCCCGAGACGCCGACGAGGATCTCGCGGAACCCGTTCTTGCGCACGTAGTCCCGCAGGCCGAGGACGAGGGCCTGCCGCATCTGCTCGAGCTCGTGGTCGAACGGTGCGATCGCGGCCGGCTCCCCGCCGCTTCGCGTTTGCGCCGCACCGACATGGATCACGGGCACGTCGCCGAGGTCGCCGCGGTCCTTCGCGAGCGCGCGCCGGCGCGCGTCGGTCAGCCGCCGAGCGACGACGGACGCGAGGTCGAGGTCGACGACGAGCAGCGCCTCCTCGAAGCCGGGGGCGCGCGCGATCACCTCGCCCTGGTCGTCGATGACGCACGAATGGCCGTCGAAGATGAGCTCGTCCTGTCCGCCGACGGTGTTGCAGAACGCCACGAATGCGTTGCTGTCGCGTGCGCGTGTCCGGAACATCTCCTCGCGCTCGCGGTCCTTGCCGACGTGGAACGGCGACGCAGAGATGTTGACGAGCAGCTGCGCGCCAGCGAGGCCGAGGTCGGTGGCAGGCGGCCCCGGCTGCCACATGTCCTCGCACACGGTGGCCCCCACGAGAGCCTCGCCGACCTCGAAGAGAAAGAGGTCGTGTCCCGGGGCGAAGTAGCGGAACTCGTCGAACACGCCGTAGTTCGGGAGGAAGCGCTTCTTCACGAGCGCCTTGACCTCGCCGCCGCTGCACACCGCGCACGCGTTGTAGAGGTCGCGGTCGAGGTGCGGCGCCCCGACGAGGAGCGTCACCCCACGCGACGCGCGCGCGATCTCCTCGAGCGAGCGCTCGGCGGCGCGGATGAAGCCGGGACGGAGGAGCAGGTCCTCGGGTGGGTAGCCCGTGACGGCGAGCTCGGGGAACACGACGACGTCGGCGTCCTTCGCCCTCGCCGCCTCGAGCCGCTCGAGGATGAGCGCGCGGTTGCCGTCGAGGTCGCCGACGGTTGGATCGATCTGGGCGAGGGCGAGCCGCATGGTTTTCGCCTCTGAGTCTAGAACATGGCGCGGGCCCTAGCCGACGGCATCCGCGATCTCGGCCAGCGCCTCCGGGTTCTCGAGCGTCGACAGGTCGCCGGGATCCTCGCCGATCGCCTGCGCCCGCACCGCGCGGCGCACGATCTTCGCCGAGCGCGTCTTCGGCAGCGCGCCCACCCACACGATCCGGTCGGGCTTGAACGCCTTCCCGAGCGCGTCCGTCACCGCCGTGGCGACGCGCGCGTCGTCACGATCCTCGCCGCTCGGAACGCAGAAGATCCAGGCGACCTCGCCCTTCACCTCGTGCGGCACGCCGACCGCGGCGGCCTCGGCGACGATTCCGCTCGCGATCGCCGCCGACTCGAGCTCCGCCGGCCCGATGCGCTTGCCTGCGATGTTCAACGTGTCGTCGCTGCGCCCGTGCAGGAACCAGTAGCCGTCCTCGTCCACCGAGGCCCAGTCGCCGTGCGTCCACACTCCCGGGAAGCGGCGCCAGTACGTGTCGAGATAGCGCTCGGGATCGCCCCAGATCCCGCGTGTCATCCCGGGCCACGGCCCCTTGCAGACGAGCTCGCCGACCTCCCCCCGCACCGAGCTCCCCTCGGCGTCGACGACGTCCATGTCCGCACCGAGCGCGGGGAAGCCGAGCGCGACCGGCTTGACCGGCTCCGTCAGCACGGTGGTGAGGAAGCACGCTCCGACTTCCGTGCCTCCCGAGATGTTCACGATCGGCACGCGCGAGCGGCCGACGTTCTCGAATAGCCACCGGTACGGGCCGGGATTCCACGGCTCGCCGGTCGTGCAGAACGCACGCAGCGACGACAGGTCGGCGGACGGGTCGCCGTGCGGGATGAGGGCGCGCGCGAGCGTGGGCGAGAGACCGAGCATCGTCACGCGTTCCGACTCGACGAGCTTCCACAGCCGGTCGTGCGGCCGGTCGGGTGCGCCCTCCGCGAAGACGATGGCCGCGCCGGCCGCGCCGCCGCCGACGACGGTCCACGGTCCCATGATCCACCCCATGTCGGTGGCGAAGTGGATGCGCTCGCCCGGCTTCACGTCGGTCTGGTACACGGCCTCGCGCGCGATCGAGACGAGGAAGCCGCCTTGCACGTGCACCGCGCCTTTCGGCCTGCCGGTCGTCCCGGAGGTGTACGCGAGCAGGTACGGGGCCTCGCTGTCGACCTCGAGCGGGGCGAGCGTGCCGGGCTGGGCAGTCACGAGCTCGGGCCACGAGCGCGATTCGCGGCTCCACTCGATCACCGTCCGCTTGCCGGTCTCGTCGAGAATGGAGCGCATCTCGACGCGCTTGCCGCGCCGCAGCGACCAGTCCGCGCAGATCACGACCTTGGCCTGCGAGTCCTCGAGCCGCGCCGCGATCGCCGGGGCCGCGAAGCCGGAGAAGATCGGCACCTGCACCGCGCCGATGTGCGCGCACGCGTGCGAGGCGACCGCGACGGCCGGGCACATCGGCATGAAGATCGCGACCCGGTCGCCCGCCTCGACGCCGAGCTCGACGAGCGCCTCGGCGAGCCGCGTCACCTGCTTCGACGCGTCCGCGTACGTGAGCGACTCGCGCTCGCCGTCCTCGTACAGCCCGACGAGCGCCTCCCCTTCCGGCTCCTGCGCGTGCAGGCAGACGCGCGCGACGTTGATGCGTCCGCCGACGAACCACCGCGCCCACTCGGGCCCCCGCGAGGTGTCGACGACGGCGTCCCACGGCTGCGAGAACTCGATGCCGACGTCGTCGATCAGCTCGGGCCAGAAGAGGTCGGGCTCCTCGATCGAGATGCGGTGGAGCTCCCGGTAGTCGGCGGCGCCGAGTCGGCGTGCGAGCCGCGTCAGGTTCGCCTGCTCGATGCGCTCCGGAGGTGGAGCCCAGATGAAGTCGCCCATGCTAGTCTGCACTAACTTAGTAGATGCTAACCGGGGAGGTACCGGGTGAAGGCTCGCATTTTCGCGGAGGAGAACAGGAAGTGGTGGACGCTGGCGGCGGTCGCCTTCGGCCTCTTCATGATCATGCTCGACAACACGGTCGTGAACGTGGCGCTGCCGTCGATCGAGCGCGATCTACACATGTCGATCTCGGCGCTCGAGTGGATCGTGACTGCGTACGCGCTCGTCTTCGCCTCGCTTCTGATCACGGGCGGAAAGCTCGCCGACCTGTTCGGCCGCCGAAGGATCTTCGTGGCGGGCCTCGTCATCTTCACGCTCTCCTCGCTCGCATGCGGTCTCGCGCCGACCGCGGGCTTCCTCATCGGGGCGCGGGCCGTCCAGGGGGTCGGCGCCGCGCTGATGAACCCGGCGACGCTCTCGATCATCACGGCCACCTTCCCGGCGCGGCAACGTGGCACGGCGATCGGTATCTGGGCCGGAGTCTCCGCGCTCGCCCTGGCGATCGGCCCGCTCGCCGGCGGCCTGATCGTCGACAACATCAACTGGAACTGGATCTTCTTCATCAACGTTCCCGTCGGCGTCGCCGGCGTCATCGCCTCGCGGATCTTCATCACCGAGTCGCGAGACACGTCGCATGAGCAGACCGTCGACGTCCCCGGCCTCGCGACGTCCGGCCTCGGCCTCTTCGCGCTGACGTACGCACTCATCGAGGGCAACCGCCACGGCTGGGGGTCGGCGGAGATTCTCGGCCTGTTCGCAGCGGCCGTCCTCCTCCTCGCCGGATTCGTGCTCGTCGAGCACCGCCAGCGGCTGCCCATGCTCGACCTGTCGCTCTTCCGGAACAGCTCATTCACCGGCGCGAACATCGTCGCGCTCCTCGTCTCGCTCGGGATGTTCGGCGTCTTCTTCTACGTCTCGCTGTACATCCAGAACGTGCTGCGCTACACGCCGACACAGGCGGGCGCGATGTTCCTGCCGATGACCGTCCTCATCATCCTCGTCGCGCCGTTCGCGGGCCGGGCGTCCGATCGCCTGGGTTCGCGCTGGCTCATGGGCGGAGGCATGACGCTGCTCGGGATCTCGCTCCTGCTCTACCAGCGCGCAGGCGTCCACTCGGACTTCTGGACGCTGCTCCCCGCGATGATCCTCGGCGGCATCGGGATGGCCTCGACGATGTCGCCGATGACCTCGGCTGCCATGGGCGCTGTTCCGGTGGACAAGGCCGGGGTCGGCTCGGGTGTGCTGAACAGCTTCCGCCAGGTTGGCGGCGCGCTCGGCATCGCGGCGATGGGCGCGATCCTCGCGTCCTATCTCCCTGCCGGCGCTGCTCCGCGCTCTGCGGCCGCGGCGCAGGCATACGTCAACGGGATGCACGCCGCGCTCGCCGTCAGCGCAGGGATCGTGTTCGCGGGCGCGATCGTAGCCGTCCTCCTCGTGCACGTGAAGCCGCAGACCGAGCGTGCGCACATCCGCGAGATGGAGGTCGGGACGGCGTGAGCGTCGCACCCGTCCGCATGCCGGCGGCGGACCGCCGCCGGCATCTGATCGAGACGGCGATTCGCGTCTTCAGCGACGGCAGCTACCGCGGCACCACTACTGCGGAGATCGCGCGGGAGGCCGGCGTCTCGGAGCCGATCCTCTACCGGCACTTCTCGTCGAAGCGTGAGCTCTACCTCGCGGCGCTCGACCACGTGTGGACGAAGGCGAAGGCGCAGTGGGAGAAGGTCCTCCTCGGCTCCCCCTCCGTCGACGCCGGGCTCGCCGACATCGGGCGCACCCACTTCTCGGTGCGCGACTGCAAGTTCCAGCTCGCGGAGCTGTGGGTACAGGCGCTGGGGGAGGCGGCCGAGGACGAGGAGCTGCGGAAGCACCTGCGCAAGCACATGCGCGAGGTGCACGACTTCGTGGCGGACACCATCCGCCGCGGCCAAGCGGAGGGCTCGCTCCATCCCAACCGGGACGCGGAGGCGGAGGCCTGGGTCTTCATGGCCGGCGGCCTCTTCGGGATGGTCGGCCGACGGGTAGGCCTGCTCGGCGACGACGACGTGGCTCGCATCCGCAAGGCCCGCCTCGACTGGATGCGCGCCTCGTCCGGCTGAAAGCTGCCGAGACTCTTGCTTTCGCTCGAAGAAGAAGGCCCCCGCTGCGGCTCGGGGGCCTTTTTCTGGTTCAGAGGCGCGTTCTCCCTGCGCTCCCGGGCCCCGGGTCTGCGGCCCACCCGGGCTGTCCGGTGTCGCTGGGCTGCGGCGACGCGCCCCCTGCAAACCCGCCTGGCGTCCGGCTTGGTTGCAAGGTGATCCGCACTATAGGCCCCGTCCGCCGCCGAGTCAAGTACCCTGGTCAAGTGATTCTGCATGTTGGCTAGTTCACCGGCTCTACCGCTTGCTTATGCCCTTTTTGGGGGATGGCCCGAGGGGACAACTTGCGTTTGAGTGAAGCGTACGCTTCACTGCGCCCAGCCGCATGGCCAGAGATACCGGACTCCGCAGCCACGCCACGACGTCCGCCCTCCGACTCGGGGAGCGGCTTCGCCAGCTTCGCGTTGCCGCCGGGCTGACTCAGAGCGAGCTCGCCGGCGACCGCTTCTCGAAGGAGTACGTCTCGCAGATCGAGCGGGGGAGGACCCGCCCGACGACGGAGACGATCGACTGGCTCGCCGCGCGGCTCGGGTGTGATGCGGGATTCCTCGCGAACGGCGTCGCCACCGACGAGCGCGGCCGGCTCGAGGCTGCTCTCGCGCGCGCCGAGACCCTGATCGAAGCGCACCGAAACGAGGACGCGGCCGCCGAGTACGAGACGCTCGTGCCCGCGTCGCGCGCGACCGGCATCCCGGAGATCGAGGTTCGCGCACTCCTCGGTGCGGGCCGGACGCAGATGCGGCTGGGCTCGCTCCGCACGTCGCTCGAGCTGCTGAACGACGCCCGCGGGATCGTCGAGTCCGGAAACTTCTCCGATCTCGAGCGCGCCGAGGTCTTCTACGCGCTCGGCATCTGCCGGTACCAGCTCAACAGCGTGCAGACGTCGCTCGGGCTGCTGAACGAGGCACTCGGGCTCGCCGAGCGCTCGGGCATGCCGTCCGACTCGCTCCGCTCGAACATCCTCTCGTGGCGCTCGCGTTGCTGGCGTCGGATGCGCGACTACGAGGCCGCGCGCGAGGACATCGAGCGTGCGCTTCAGCTCGCCGAGGACGCGGACGACCCGCGCACGATCGGCGACGCGTTCTTCCAGGCTTCGCTCGTCGCCGACCGCGAGGGCCATTGGGTCCTCGCCCGCACGTATGCGGAGCGTGCGCGGGCGGCTTACGAGACGCTCGCCGATCGTGTGCACGTCGGGCAGCTGACGAACAACCTCGGCGGACTCAACTTCCTCCTCGGCAAGACCGACGAGGCGGTGTCGCTGCTGAAGGAGGCATTCGGCATCGCCCTCGAGACCGGGCGGGAAGCCGATGCGGCGCAGGCGGTGTCGTCGCTCGCGCAGATCCATCTGCGCACCGGCGAGGTCGCGCAGGCCGAGGAGCAGGCGCGCCACGCGCTGCAGCTCCTCGCCGACCGAGAGGACTATCTCGACGAAGTCGGCAGCGCGCAGCTCGTGCTGGGTCGCGCGTTGCTCGAGCAGGACCGCCTCGACGACGCGGAGCAGGCCTTCACGGCCGCCGAGAAGAGCTTCTCGCAGCTCGGCTCGGCCAGCCATCGCGCCTCCGCCTGGGTCGCCCGGGGCGACCTCGCGACGCGGCGCGGCGACGACAGGCTTGCAGCCCACCTCTACCGCACCGCGGCGGAGGCGCTGCAGGACGTCCGGTTCTAACTGACGGAAGGGGGGTGAAATCGATGTCCAAAGCACGGCTTCTCACGCTTCTCATCGCGGCCGTCATGCTGGCTGCGCTCCTCGCTGGGGTAAAGCACGGCATCGGCATGAGCGACGGCGGGTACTGGTAAGCCTCAGGCACGGGGCAGGCGCTGATCGCTGAGCGCCCCCGGAAGCTCTGCGGCTTCTCAGCGTCCTCTTGTCGTTTCGGCTTTAGGGCAGCCGAATCCAGGTTCCGAGCCGGCCAACGCGGCCTGGAGACGCGTGGCATCCGCCTCGAGCGGACTCGTCCCGCCCTCCACCTCAAACGCGTTGTCCGGCACAGCGGCGGTAGGCAGGCGCTCGCGCCGGCGCCGCCGTGGTCAGTTTCCCCTGCTACTCGCGCCCCACGCCGGGCTGTAAGCTAGGACCGGCATTACTTCAAAAGGGATAGTGAAGGGAGTCGCGAATGGGCTTGTCGATCGGCGATACCGCGCCCGACTTCGAGGCAGAGACGACGGAGGGGCGCATCAACTTCCACGACTGGATCGGCGATTCGTGGGCGGTGCTGTTCTCGCATCCGAAGGACTTCACGCCGGTCTGCACGACCGAGCTCGGCTACATGGCGAAGATCAAGCCCGAGTTCGACGCCCGCGGGGTCAAGATCATCGGTCTTTCGGTCGACCCCGTCGACCGTCACGGCGAGTGGGCGAAGGACATCGAGGAGACGCAGGGCACGGCGCCCAACTACCCGATCATCAGCGACGCCGATTTCAACGTGTCGAAGCTCTACGGGATGCTGCCGGCCTCGACCTCCGGCGATCCGCTGCAGCGGACCCCCGCCGACAACCAGACGGTCCGCAACGTCTTCGTGATCGGCCCGGACAAGAAGGTCAAGCTCATCCTCGTCTATCCGATGACGACGGGGCGCAACTTCGACGAGGTCCTCCGCGTCATCGATTCGCTGCAGCTGACGGCGAATCACAAGGTGTCGACGCCGGCGCAGTGGCAGTTGGGCGACGACGTCATCATCGCGGGCTCCGTCTCGAACGACGAGGCGAAACAGATCTTCGGCGAGTGGGACGAGCCGAGGCCGTACATCCGGATCGTTCCTCAGCCTCGTGAGGCTCAGAAGACTCCCGCGTAGGCGTTCAGTGCGGGTTGCCCGCCTAGGTGGGCGTAGAGCACGCGTGAGCCCGGCTCGATGCGTCCGTCGCGGACGAGGTCGATCAGCGCCGCCATCGACTTCCCTTCGTAGACCGGATCGGTCAGGACGCCCTCGAGCCGGGCGCACAAGCGGATCGCATCGACCGTCTTCGCGTCCGGGATGCCGTACGTCCCGGCATGCCACTCGTCGAGCAGCACCACGTCGAGGTCGCGCTCGACGCCGATCGCGTCGGCGGTCGCGCGTGCGATGCGTGTGATCTGCCCGCGCGTCTGCTCGACCGTCGCGGAGCCGTCGATTCCGAGAACCGCCCGTTCGCGTGCCTGCAGCGCGAACCCCGCAACCATCCCCGCCTGCGTGGAGCCCGTCACCGAGCAGACGACGACGGTGTCGAACACGACGTCGAGCTCCGCCTCCTGTTCGGCCACCTCCTGTGCCCAGCGGGCGAAGCCGAGGCCGCCGAGCGGGTGGTCGGACGCGCCTCCCGGGATCGCGTACGGGATGCCGCCCGCGTTTTCGACCGATCGCAGGGCTTCTTCCCAGCTCGGGCGGAACGCGATGTCGAACCCCGCATCGACGAGGCGCACGTCGGCGCCCATGATCCGCGACAGGAGAATGTTCCCGACCTTGTCGTAGACGACATCGGGCCAGTCGACCCAGTGCTCTTGGACGAGCACGCACTTCATGCCGAGATGGGCGGCGACCGCGGCGACCTGCCGCGTGTGGTTCGACTGCACGCCGCCGATGGAGACGAACGTGTCGCATCCTTTCGCGACTGCATCCGCAGCCAGGTACTCGAGCTTGCGCACCTTGTTGCCGCCGTACGCGAGCCCCGAGTTGCAATCCTCACGCTTCGCCCAGATCTCGACGCGTCCGCCGAGATGCTCGCTCAGCCGCTCGAGCGGGTGCACGGGCGACGGGCCGAAGAGCAGCGGAACGCGCCGGAAGTCGTCGAGCACTGCTAGCCCGGGGCGTCGCCGTTCGACGAGCCCATGCGCTCGATCACGACCTGAGGGATCCGCGCGTACGGGCTCAGCCGCAACGCCATGCGCACGACCTCGGCGCAGTCCTCCGGCCGGATCATCTCCTCGCTCGGGATGCCGGACCACTCCGCCATCGGGGTGTCGACGAAGCCGGGGCAGATCGCGATCGCGCGGACGCCCGCGCCGTCCAGCTCGCCGTTGAGCGAGCGCGTGAGCGAGATAACCGCCGCCTTCGTCGCACCGTAGGTCGCAAGGCCCGGTGTCGGGATCGTCCCTGCGATCGAGGCGAGGTTGACGATCCAGCCGCGAGACTCGCGGAGGAGCGGGATGGCAGCCTGCGTGACGAGGAAGAGCCCGCGCAGGTTGACACCCAGCTGCAGGTCGAGGTGCTTCGCCGGGAGCTGCTCGACGGTGCCGCCGATGCCGATGCCCGCCGAGTTGACGAGCACGTCGAGGCGGCCGAACCGCTCGCGGTGCTCGGCGACGAGGCGCGTGCATGCGTCCGCGTCGGAGACGTCGGCGGCGACCGCCGCGGCGCCGAGCTCCTCGGCCGCCGCCCGCACCTTCTCCGCGCGCCGGGAGACGAGCGTCAGCCCGTAGCCCTCGTCGCGCAGCATGCGCCCGATCGCGAGGCCGATGCCCGACGAGCCGCCCGTGATGAGCGCTGCCCGCTCCACCGCGCGTACAGTAGACCGCGTGGAAGCCCCCGCGCTCACGGGTCTCACGGTGGGCGGCGGCTGCGCCGCGAAGTACTCGGCCGCGCGGCTCGAGGAGCTGCTCCGCGGCTTCGTCCCCGCGGAGGCGGAGAACCTCCTCGTCGGGCTCGACCCGGCCGACGACGCCGCCGTGTACAAGCTCGACGACGAGCGCGCGCTCGTCTTCACCGTCGACTTCTTTCCGCCGCTCGTCGACGACCCATCGATCTTCGGCCGCATCGCGGCGACGAACGCGCTGAACGACGTCTTCGCCATGGGCGGGACGCCCCTGCTCGCCCTCTCGATCGCCGCGTTCCCGGAGGAGCTGCCGATGGACGTCCCTGCGCGAGTGTTCGCGGCCGCGGACGAGACCGTCCGCGCGGCCGGCGCCGTGCTCGCCGGCGGGCACACGATCCGCGACGCGGAGCCGAAGTACGGGCTGGCGGTCGTCGGCACCGTGCATCCGGACGGGATCTGGCCCAAGGCGGGCGCGAAGCCGGGTGACGCGCTCTTGCTGACGAAGCCGCTCGGCACGGGCCTCGTGCTGGCGTCGAAGGGCGACGCGGAAGAGGCGATCCGCTGGATGACGACGCTCAACGCGGCAGCCGCAGACGTGCTGCGTCCGTTCTCGCCCAATGCGGTCACCGACGTCACCGGCTTCGGGCTCTTCGGGCACGCACGCGAGATGGCGACGCGAAGCGACGTGCGCGTCGTGCTCGATGCCGGGTCCCTGCCTGCGCTCGCGGGTGCGCTCGAGGCTGCGCGGACCGGGGTTCGCACGGGCGGCGACCGTCGCAACCGCGAGTACGCGCCGGTCGACGCGGAGGGCGTCGACGATGCGGTGCTCGCGCTCGGCTACGACGCCCAGACGGCGGGCGGTCTCTTGATCTCGCTGCCGGCCGACAAGGCGCTGTCGCTCGAATCGGAGTTCCGTGCGCGAGACCTCTTCATCCGGCGCATCGGCCGGGTAGAAGAGGGGACGGGCGTCCTAGTTCGCTAGCTCGCGTCGGCGCGCGAGGATCGCCGTGCGCTTCTCGGCGAGCTCGTGCTCGAGCTTGCGCAGCTCGTCGATGCGATGGCGTACGAGCTCGAGCTGCGTCTCGACGTGCGGCAGCGCCGCGTCGAGCAAGCGCAGCCGCTCCGGCGTCGACTGCGTCTCGTGGAACTGCCTGCGAATCGCGGCCCGCGCCTCCTCCGCCTCGATGAGCTGCTTCAGGTCGTCGAGCGAGAGGTTGAGCAGGTCGCGCAGCCGGGTGAGCTCGGTCAGCCTCTCGACGTCGCCGTCGCCGTAGGCGCGATGCTCGCCCTTCTTCCGCTCCGGGGGGCCGGGGAGCAGACCGATCTCCTCGTAGTAGCGGATCGTGCGCGGCGTCAGGCCCGTGCGTTCCGCAACCTCACCGATACGGATCACGCCGCCTCCGCCTCGTAGAGCTCCTCGGGGCTCGCGTGCGCCGCGTGTGCGGGCCGCATGAGCGACACCGCCGCGCCGAGCAGCGAGATGCCGGTGAGCACCCACAGCGCTGCGTGCATATTGGCGATGAACGGGTCGAGCTGCTTCGTCGAGAGCCCGGACGTGATGCCGGAGAAGATCTTGAAGAGCACCGTCGTCGGCACGGCCGACGTGACGATCGCCATCACGAACGCGATCGAGATGACGGCGCCGGTGTTCTGCAGCATGACGCGTGCCCCGGCGGCGATGCCGCGCCGGTGCACGGGGACGACGCCCATCATCGCCGAGGTGTTCGGGCTGTTGAACATGCCCGAGCCGATGCCCACGAGCAGCAGCCACAGCGCGCTCCATACGTATGCGGTGTGCGCCTGCAGCGAGGTCATCCCGGCGAGCCCGGCGGCGGAGACGAGCATGCCGAGCGCGGCCAGGCCGCGTGAGCCGCGACGGTCGGCGACGATACCGGCAAGCGGCGACGAGACGAGCATCCCGATCGCCATCGGCGCGAGCTCGAGCCCTGCGACGATCGGCGACTTCCCCTGCGGCCCCTGGAAGTAGAAGACGAAGAGGAACATCAGCGCAAAGCGCGACAGGCCGTTGATGAACGCAGCGCCCGACGCCGCGGCGAACAGCTTGTTCTCGAAGAGCGACAGGTCGAGCATCGGCGAGCGGCCGTGGCGCTCGATGAGGACGAAGAGCGGCAGGAGGACGACGGCCGCGGCGAGCCCGCCGATGACCATCGCGTTGTTCCAACCCGACAGTCCGCCTTTCGACAGCGCGAGGACGAGGCCGGTCAGGCCGACGACGTACGCCGTCGTTCCGGCGAGGTCGAGTCCCCGTTCCTCGTTCCGCCCGGAGATCTCGTGCAGCACGAGGTACGCCCACGCCGATCCGAGGAGGCCGAGCGGGACGTTGAACCAGAAGACCCACGGCCAGTTGATCGCGACGAGCGCCCCGCCGAGAACCGGGCCGATCACGAGCCCGACGGCGGCGACCATCGTGTTCGTCCCCATCGCGAGGCCGAGCTCCTGCTTCGGGAACGCGTCGGTGACGAGCGCGGCGGCGTTCGCGAACAGGAACGCGCCGCCGACGCCCTGCAGGACGCGCCAGAGGATGAGCGTCGTCCCGCTGCCGGCGAAGCCGGCGCCGAGCGAGGCGGCCGAGAAGAGGAGGAAGCCGAGCACGTACGCGTGCTTGCGGCCGAACAGGTCTGAGAGCCGTCCCGCCGTCAGCACGAGGACGGTCGAGACGATCATGTAGACGAGGATCACCCAGACGAGCTGCAGCAGCGTCGTGTGCAGGCTGCGCTCGAGGTCGGGAAGCGCGATGATGAGCGTGCCCGAGTTGATCGTGGCGAGGAGCATCCCCAGGCTCGTGCAGGAGAGCACCCACCACTTGAAGCGATCACTGTGTCTGCGACTCCGAAGAAACTTCATTCTTACGTTAACGTCAGTTTAGCGGACCGGATCGTCCTCACGCCGGCGGCGTTCCGCCGTGTGGCCTGGTGGGGAGTGGTCTGCCTCGTCGTGATCGTCGGAACGGGCGCGACCGTCCGCCTGACGGGCTCCGGGCTCGGGTGCCCGCATTGGCCGACCTGCAACGCGGCCCACGCCTTGCCGAAGGGCTACCACTCCGACATCGAGTTCTCGAATCGCGTCGTCTCGGCGGTGACTGTGCTGTCGACGCTCGCGGTCGCGCTCGCAGCGTGGAGGACGCTCGGGCTGGGCGCGCGAGGGAGATGGCTCGCGACCGGCGCCTTCCTCGGAACGCTCGCGCAGGCGCCGCTCGGCGCGATCACCGTCTACTACGACCTCAATCCGTACCTCGTCATCTCCCACCTGCTGCTGTCGCTGACCGTGCTCGGGGTCGGTGTGCTGACGCTGCTCGAGGCGTCTCGGCTTGTGCGGGGCGGCTCGCCGCCGCTTCCGTCGATCGCACGGCTCGGCGGCGCCGTGCTTCTCGTCGCGATCGCCGTGCTCGTCGTCACCGGCACGCTCTCGACCGCGTCCGGGAGGTTCCCCGGAAGCTCGGGGACGAAAGTGGTCGAGCGGATCTGGATCTTCCACTCGGCGGTGTGGCTGCACGTGCGGGCGGTCGCAGCGTTCGGCATCGTGTACCTCGTCCTCGCGGTGTGGGCGTGGACGAAGCGCGCTCGGTGGCCGTGGCTCCTGCGTGGATGCGCTGCGCTCCTCGTGATCCTTCTCGCACAGATGGGGATCGGCGAGTACCAGTACCGCAACTACGCGACCGTCCCGTGGTGGCTCGTCGTCGCGCATGTGGTGACGGCTGCAGTTCTCTTCGCATTGACCGTGGGCCTGGTCGCGCGTCTTTGGCGTCCGGTCCGTCACTAGACTCCGGGAATGTCCGAGCTGAACGTCTCGTTCGCGCCGACCCTCCGGCGGCCGGTGCTCGTCGCAGCGTTTCGCGGCTGGAACGACGGAGGCCAGGGTGCGTCGCTCGGCGCTGCGTATCTCGCGAAGCAGTGGGGCGCTGCGCGCTTCGCTGAGATCGAGCCGGAGGGGTTCTTCGACTTCCAGGCGGTGCGCCCGCACGTGTCGCTCGTCGACGGCGAGACTCGGAAGATCGACTGGCCGGACAACGGCTTCTTCCACGCCTCGATTCCCGGCGCGAACCGTGACGCGATCCTCCTGCTCGGCATCGAGCCGAACCTGCGCTGGCGCACGTTCACGGGGCTCGTCCTCGACCTGGCAAAGGAACACGGCGTCGAGATGCTCGTCACCTTCGGTTCGCTGCTCGCCGACGTGCCGCACACGCGGCCGGCTCCCGTGACGGCGTCCGCGACCGATCCCGCGCTCATCGCCGAGCTCGGCCTCGAGGCGTCGCGGTACGAGGGTCCGACGGGGATCGTCGGCATCCTGCACGACGGCGCCCGCGAGCTCGGCATCGCGTCGGTCAGCCTGTGGGCGGCCGTGCCGCACTACGTGTCGCTCGCACCGAGCCCGCGTGCGGCGCTCGCGCTCGTGCGCAGGTTCGGCGAGCTCATGCGCACCGACGTCGACCTGCGCGAGCTCGAGCAGGCGGCCGAGGAATACGCCGAGCACGTAAGCGAAGCCGTCTCGACCGACGCGGAGACGGCCGCATACGTCGAGGAGCTCGAGCAGCGCGTCGACGCGCTCGCGCCCGAGGGCGACATCCCGTCGGGCGACACGCTCGCCGCCGAGCTGACGCGCTTCCTGCGCGAGCGCGAGGAGCAGGACGACGACGGCCCCGGCGGCCCTGCCGTCTAGCTGATCAGTGGTCGGCCTGCTCGAGGCCGTCGCGTTCCTGCTCGAGCTCGCCGCGCTCGCCGCCTACGGGATCTGGGGCGACCACGTCGGCGGCCTCGGCCTCGGCGTCGCGCTGCCGCTTCTCGTCGCCGCCGTCTGGGGCTATGCGCTGTCGCCGCGCGCGCGGCTGCACATCCGACGGTGGCCGAAGCTCGGCCTGCGCGTCGGGGTCCTGCTGCTCTCCGCCGCCGCGCTCGCCGCTGCCGGCCACCCCGGTTGGGGCGTCGCCCTCGGCCTGGCCGTCCTCGCCGACAACGTTCTCCTCGTCGCCCTCGGCCGCTGACGGCCTGCGCCGGCGGCGCCGCCGCTTCGGGGCAGCCTCCGCATCCGCGGGTGGCTGCTGCTTCGTCGCCGTCGTGGCCCCGTCCGGTGCGGGAGCCGCGCCCTCGACGCCCGTCTTCTTCTTGCGCCGCCTCCGCCGCCGCCGCGAGCTCGACGGCTGCTTCGGCGCCGGCAGGTTCTCCGACAGCGCGAGCGCGACCTCGTTGATCGAGCCGAGCCCCTCACGTGCCTCCTCCAGCAGCTTCGTCGCGCGGGGGGTGTAGCCCTCCGCCGACGCGAGCAGCGCGGCGCCGACCTGCACCGGCTGCTCGAGCGCTGTCTGGACGAGCTTGGCCGCGTTCTCCTCATGCCGGTGGCCGCGCGAGTTGGCGAGCGCGCCGAGCAGTCGCTTCGCCTCCGGGTACTCGGTGGACGCGCGGCGGTCCTGCACCTTGCGCGTCGCGCGCGCGAGCCGCCAGGTCCAGCGCGCGAGGATCTGGTCCGGCGCATCCGGCTTACCTTCCGCGACGGCACGCAGAAGCACGCGAATGCCCGCGAGCCGCTCCTTCTCCCACGTCGGGGCCTGCGTCACGAGCGTAACCAGGTCGTCGAAGTCGGCGCGGTCGACGCGCATCGACACGCGGTCCTGCAGCGCCATCAGGCGCAGCCGTCTGTTCGGGTTCTCGGCGGCACACGTCGTCAGGAACTGCTCGAGCGCGCCCTTGCTCGCGCGGCCCTCGGTCAGCTTCTGCACGAACGCTCCGCGCTCGTCGAAGCGGATCTGGCGGCCTGCGATCGTCA
>Ga0209579_10001414_pt1 | contig 19969 bp, 17 predicted proteins | sample Coa_R1_2_FD_187152 | JGI IMG/M metagenome (GOLD analysis project Ga0209579, IMG submission 187152) | Surface soil microbial communities from Centralia Pennsylvania, which are recovering from an underground coalmine fire - Coalmine... | ecosystem: Environmental > Terrestrial > Soil >... | reverse complement strand
GTCCGGCAGCTCGGCCACGCGCGCCGCGGTGGTGACGCCGAGCGCGTTGAGCTTGCCGGCCTTGATATGGCCGATGCCCGACGAGATGCCGCCGACGCCGGCCATGAGCTGGCCGCCGAGCAGGTCGGTCACCATCTGGTTCTCGCCCACATAGGGCACATGGATGATATCGATGCCGGCCATCATCTTGAGCAGTTCGACGCACAGATAAGGCGGCGTGCCGGCGGACGGCGAGCCGACGCTGAGCTTGCCGGGATTGGCCTTGGCATAGGCGACGAAGGCGGCGACGTTTTGCGCCGCAAACGTCGGGTTCACTTCCAGCACCAGCGGAATGCGATTGATGGTGCCGACCGGCGCCGTGTCGCGCGCGAAATCGTAGGGTAGGTCGGCGAACAGTGTGGTGTTCACGGTGTTGGACGCCGCGGCGAAGAACAGCGTGTAGCCGTCCGGCGCGGCGTTGATCACCGCCTGCGCGCCAAGATTGCCGCCGGCGCCCGGCTTGTTCTCGACCACGACGGTTTGACCGAGCGCATCGCCCAGCCATTGCGCGGCTAGCCGCGCCGTGATGTCGACTTGGCCGCCGGCTGGGAAGCCGACGATGAGGCGGATCGGATGCGCCGGGTAGGTCTGGGCACGGGCAAAGCGTGGCGCCAACGGCAGCGCCGCGGCGCTTGCGGCCAGTTGCAAAAAACTTCGGCGCTTCATCGTTTCCCCCGGGCATCAGTGCACGCGACGCGCATGGATGCATCCACGTCCTACTCGACCGTGATATGCGCGGTCTCGATCAGCTTGCGCCATTGCGGCTCTTCGGTGCGAATGCGCTCGCTCAGCTCCTGCGGCGTACCGGCAATGGATTCGAAATATTGCGCGTCGAGAAACGTCTTCTGCACGGCCGGATCGGCGAAGATCTTGCGCACCTCGCCGTTGATCTTGGCGACCACGTCGGGCGGAATGCCGGCCGAGCCGAACAGCGCGAACCACGACACCGCCGTGAAGCCCGGATAGCCTGACTCGGCGACGGTCGGCACGTCCGGCAACAGCGCCATGCGCTTGGGCGCGCCCAGCGCGATGAATTTGACCGCGCCGGATTTCGATTGCGGCACGGCGTTGCCGACGCTGACGAACATCAATTGGATGTGGCCGGCGATCACGTCCTGCATCGCCGGCGCCGCGCCCTTGTAATGCACGGCGACCAGATCGGTGCCGGTGACGGCCTTGAACATTTCCATATTGAGATGGCCGCTCGAGCCGGCGCCGTAAGTACCGTAATTCAACTGGCCGGGCTTGGCCTTGGCGAGCGCGACCAATTCCTTGACGTTGTTCGCCGGCACCGACGGGTGAAGGATCAGCCCATGGTTGATCTGCGCGAGACCGGTGATCGGGGTGAAATCGGCGAGCTTGTAGCGCAGGTTGGGGTAGAGCGTCGGATTGACGATGAAGGTGGTTTCCGGGCCGATGAACAGCGTGTAGCCGTCGCCCGGCTGGTGCATCACATATTCGGCGGCGACCTGGTTATTGGCGCCCGGCTTGTTCTCGACCACCGTTTGGGCGCCCCAGTCGGCGTTGAAGTGCTGCGCCAGGATGCGCGCGAGCATATCGGTCACGCCGCCCGGCGACGCCGGCACGATGATGGTGATCGGCTTCGCCGGATAAGCCTGGGCGCGGGCGATGCGCGGCGCCAACGGCAGCGCCGCGGCGGTTGCGGCCAGTTGCAAAAAACTTCGGCGCTTCATCGTTTCCCCCTGGCATCGCCGCACGCAACGCGCGTGGACGCGTTTATGCCGATGGCTACACTATACTAGACCCGAGCACAGCGAGAGTTGGCAAAGAAGCGCACATGAAGCTGCCAGCATCGCCGGCAAACCCCGCCGAATCGCGCCAGCAGAGTTCTGGACACGGCGGCCGCGACCTGCTGCGATAGCAAACTTGCTGAGCCCAGAGGAGCTTCCCCGATGACCATCATCGATTGCCAGGTCCATGCCTATGAGGCGAACACACCGAAGCGGCCCTGGCACAATGTGCCGAACTGGCCCCCTCACGTGACCGGCGACGAGATGGTGGCGGCGATGAAAAAGGTCGGCGTCGATGGCGCGATCTTCATCTCCGCCTTCTCCTTGTACCAATACGACGCCAGCTATGCGGTGGAAGTGCAACGCGCTCATCCCGGCAGTTTCGGCATCGTCAAGCCGGTCGACCCGGACGATCCTGCCGTGGCCGACGTCATCGCCGACTGGAAGAAGACGCCGGGCGCGGTCGGCATCCGCATCATGCTGACCAAGGAGGCCAAGCGCGATCCCAACGATCCCGGCCTCGACCGCATCCTCCGTGCCGCCGTGCGCTACGACATTCCGGTCAACATCTTGTGCTGGGGCAACCTCGACGACGGCACGGCGCTGATCGATCGCCATCCCGACGCGCGCTTCATCATCGATCATCTGGGTATCCTGCAGCCGCGCACGCCGCCCGCCCCGCCGCAGCCCTGGGCCGACCTGCCGAAAGTGCTGGAGCTCGCCAAGCGCAAAAACGCGGTGATCAAGGTCAGCGGCGCCTGCACGCTGTCCAAGGAACCGTATCCGTTCCCGGACATCTGGGATCCGCTCGCGCGCGTGTTCGCGGCCTGGGGTTTCGATCGCTGCCTGTGGGGCACGGACTGGACTCGCGCCGCCGCGGTCGTCAGCTACGAGCAGGGCGTCATGCCCTTCCTGAAGACCGATCGCTTGAGCGACAGCGAGCGGGCGATGTTGATGGGTGGCGCCTGCAGCAAGGCTTATGGCTGGTCGCCGAAGAAAGGTTAGAAAGCCACGCCGCCCTTGCGTGCCCCTCAATTCTTTATCGCACGCGCGTTCAGTTTGATTTCGCTGCAGCCATCGCAAAAGCGTCGAGCGCTTTGGTCAACGCCTGGACAGTTGCGGCGACGTCGGCGCCGAGGCCGTGGCGCCGCGCGATCCAGTCCGGATTATTGTAGGCGAGCCATACCTTGCCGGCGGCATCCTGGTACACCAGCGCCTTCAAGGGCAGGTCGATGCCGACGACCTGGTTGGCTTGCATCAGCGGCGTGCCGCCCCGCGCATTGCCGAAAATCAGGAGCTCCGTCGGGCGCAGCGGCAGGCCGACCTCGGCGGCTCCGGCCGCGTGGTCGACGCGCGCGAACACCGTCAACCCTTTGGCTTTGATCGCGGCTTCGAGCCGATCCATGGTTTCCTTGGCGCTAAAGCTGCTCGCAACGCTGCTCAATCCATCGGCCATAATCCTATTCTCCTCAACGTCAACGGACTTGCGAAGCGGCCGCCACGCATCCTTCCGGCGCAACTTCGACGGTGCTCCATCGGGCCGGGCGGCTATGATAGCTTGGCTGGCATCGGCCGCCAGGTCAGACTGCAGCTCTGTATCTCCCCCTTAGGATCGCCTCCGGAATGTCGCGAACGATTGTCCCGAGCCGCAGCCAAGCCCGGCTGATCTTGATTGGAACCGCCCTGTTGCTCACGCTGGGCATGGGCATACGCCAGAGCTTTGGACTGTTCCTGGCGCCGGTCACCCACGATCTGGCGGTGACGGCGGCCGATTTCACGCTGGCGCTCGCGGTGCAGAATATTGTCTGGGGCCTTTCGCAGGCGCTGGTCGGCGCGACCGCCGATCGCTTCGGTCTGCGCATCACCATGATGGCGGGCGCGGCGATCTACGTCATCGGCTTGGGCATCATGGCCGCGGCGCAAGGCGCGCTCGCCCTGATCGTCTCCGGCGGCCTCATGGGCGTGGCGTTGTCATGCACGGCGACGTCGTTGGCGATGACCGCATGCGTGCGTGCGGTTTCGCCGGCGCGGCGCAGCCAGATGCTCGGTGTCGTCTCCGCGGCCGGATCGCTCGGGACGCTGGTGGTGCCGCTCGTCACCCAGGCCGTGCTGGCGCGCGGGCCGTGGCAGATCGGAATACTGCTTTTCGTCCTGATGGCGATCGCGATGCTGCCCGCGGCCTACTGGGCCGGCGGCGCCGACAAGTTTCCCGGGCACTCTGCCGCGACGACATCGATGCGCGAGGTGCTCGGCCAGGCCATGCGCAACCGGCCGTTTCTGGTGATGTCGGGGGCTTATTTCGTCTGCGGTCTCAATCTCGTTTTCCTGACCACGCATTTGCCGGCCTATCTGGCGATCTGCGGCCAGGACCCGATGCTGAGCGCGGAGGCGCTTGCGGTGATCGGCGGCGTCAGCGCCGTCGGCTCATTGCTGACCGGCTGGCTCGGCGGCAGATATCCGAAGCACATCATCCTCGGGCTTCTTTACATCCTGCGTTCGCTCATATTCGCCGTCTATTTCGTGATGCCGCCGACGCCGACAAGCACGCTCTTGTTCGCGGCCGCGATGGGCATGTTGTGGTGGCCCGGCCTGGCGCCGCTGATCGGCGGTCTGGTCGCCGAGATTTTCGGCACGCGCTATATGGCGACGCTGCTCGGCCTGTCCTTCGTCGTGCACCAGGCAGGGTCGTCGCTCGGCGCCTGGGGCGGCGGGTTGATCTTCGATCTTTTCGGCTCCTATGACTACGCTTGGCAGACCGGCACGCTGATCGGGTTTGCCGCCGGTGTCGTCCAGATCGTGGCCGGCGGTCCGAGCCGGCGGCAGGATCGGATGATCGTGCCTGCGGTCGCGACGACTTAGCTCGTCGAACAGCTGCGTGCCCAACCGCAGGCTTGCCGTCTTTGCACGGCCGCTCGATTGACGTAGCATGATTGCAAATAGCTCGAGATCGATCCGCCAGGGAGGACAACATGTCGCCAGTCGCCGAACGGACGCGTGCGATTTCGGTCACAAAACTGCATCCGGACATCGGGGCGGAGATTCGCGGCGTCGATCTCAGCCGTCCGCAGGACGAGGAGACGGTGCGCGCGATCAAGGACGCCTGGCACCAGCATGCGGTGCTGCTGTTTCGCGATCAAAATCTTGGCGAAGACGATCAGCGCCGCTTCGCCTCGCATTTCGGTCCGGTCGCCAAGCGGGTGCCACCGAAGCCCGGCGCACCGGGGGCGGAGGATGCGCTGGTGTGGGACGACATGATGACGATCAGCGATCATGTCGACGCCAACGGCAAGGCGCTCGGCTCGCTCGGCCACGGCGAAATGTGGTTCCACACCGACAAGTGCTACCATCGGCGGCCGCATCGCGCGACGTTCCTCTATGGGCTTGAAATTCCGTCCGAGGGTGGTCACACGCAGTTTTCCAGCATGTATGCGGCTTATGAAAACCTGCCGGCCGATCTGAAGCGGCAGCTCAGCGGCGCCATGGTCATCCAGGGCCAGCAATACGGCGTCGGCCGCCGCATCGATATCACGCTGCCGCTCGAGAGCACGCATCATTGCGCGCAGCCGATCTTCGTCACCAATCCCGGCTCCGGCCGCAAAGCGCTCTACGTCGCCAGCCAGAACTCGATGTGGATCGAAGGCATGGACCGCGATGAAAGCGAAGCGCTGTTGCAACGGCTGTTCGCGATCGCCGAGGATCCGGCCATCATCTACGAGCACGTCTGGCGGCCCGGCGATCTCGTCATGTGGGACAACCTGGCGTGCCTGCACGCGCGCACCGATTGGCCGAGCGAACAGCGCCGGACGCTGCGGCGCTGCACCGTCGAGGGCGAGCCGCTGTACTAGTATTCATAAGTGGCGAACGCGTTGCGGGACATGCCGTGAAACTTCCCCGCCGGACTTTTTTGCACATGGCGGCCGGCGCCGCGGCGCTGCCGATATTGCCGCGCACGGCTTGGCCGCTCGATTATCCGACACGGCCGGTGCGCGTGATCGTCGGCTTTCCGGCCGGCAGCGGTCCCGATGTCATCGCCCGCCTGATCGGACAGCGGCTCGGCGATCGGCTCGGTCAGCAATTCTTCGTCGAAAACCGGTCGGGCGCGGGCTCAAGCCTGGCCGCCCAGGATGTCGTGGCGGCGCCCGCGGACGGCTACACGTTGCTGCTCGCTGCCAACGCCAATACGGTCAACGCCAGCCTTTATCCGAACCTGCCTTTCAAATTCGTGCGCGACATCGCGGCTGTCGGCATGATCTGCAGCGCGCCTTTTCTGCTGACGGCGAATCTGGAAGTGCCGGCGAAAACTTTCGCGGAATTCATCGCCTACGCCAAAGCCAATCCGGGCAAGATCAATATGGCGTCGCCGGGCATCGGCACCACGCCCCACCTCATGTACGAGCTGCTGAGGATGATGACGGGCATCGAGCTCACGCACGTGCCGTATCGGACCGGTTACATTCCCGATCTCCTGAGCGGGCAGGTGCAAGTCGCGTTTTCGACGATAACCCAGTCGATCGCCTACGTCAGAGACGGCAGATTGCGCGGCCTCGCCGTCAGCAGCGCAGCGCGGTCGGAAGTCTTGCCCGACGTGCCGGCCGTGGGCGAAGTCGTGCCGGGCTATGACGCCAGTGGCTGGTTCGGCATCTGCGCGCCTGCGGCCACGCCGGCGGCCATCGTCGACAAGCTCAACACTGCGATCAACGCCATCGTCGCCGAGCCGGACACGCGGACGCGCCTGGTCGACTTGGGCGTCCGGCCGCTGTCGATGACGGCCGCGCAATTCGGGCATCTCATCGCCGACGATACCGAGAAATGGGCTAAGGTCATCCGGTCGGCCAATATCAAGGCGGAGTAATCCAGCGGACGCGAGCAAAGGTCAGGATGGACGCCGTGAAGCGGCAATTGCATTTGAATCTGTTCATACATGGCCGCGGCCATCACGAGGCATCCTGGCGGCATCCGGCCTCCTCGCCGCTGGCGCTGACCGACATCCGTTATTATCAGGACCTGGCACAGCGCGCGGAGGCCGCGCTGTTCGACTCGGTTTTTCTGGCCGATCAGTTGGCTTTGGGCGACGATGCCGCCCAGGCGGCGCGCACCTGGCTTGAGCCGGTGACCGTCCTGGCGGCCTTGGCAGCGTCGACCAGCAAGATCGGTTTGATCGGCACCTGTTCGACGACCTATACCGAACCGTTCAATCTCGCCCGGCAGTTTGGATCGCTGGACCACATCAGCAATGGTCGCGTGGGTTGGAACATCGTGACCTCGTGGCTTGCGACGGCGGCAGCCAATTACGGCGGTTCCGGCCAGATCAACCACGCGGACCGCTATGCCCGCGGCGAAGAGTTCATGACCGTGGTCAAGGCATTGTGGGACAGCTGGGCCGCAGACGCCGTCATCGATGACCGTGACCATGGGCGCTACGCGTTGCCGGAGCGCATTCGGCCCATCAACCATAAGGGCGATTGTTACCAGGTCGCGGGTCCTCTCAATCTGCCGCGCACGCCGCAAGGCCGGCCGGTCTTCGTGCAGGCGGGTTCGTCCGACACAGGTCGCCGCTTCGCGGCGCGGCATGCCGAGGCCGTGTTCACCGCCCATTTGGAGAAGGCTACGGCGCAGGCGTTCTACGCCGATCTGAAATCGCTGACGGCGGTGGAAGGCCGCTCGCCCGAGCAAGTGGTGATCCTTCCCGGGTTGAGCCCGATGATCGCTGCCACGGAGGCCGAAGCGCAGCGCCTGGCGCGCGAGTTGAACGAGCTTTCCGACCCGGAAGTGGGCCGCAAGCGATTGTCCGGCCGGTTCGGAGGGCATGACTTCTCGAACCTGCCGCTGGATCGTCCGCTTGTGCCGGAGGACTTTCCGGCGACAGCGTCGGTCGAGGCGGCGCGCAGCCGCACCGAGGTGATTCTCAGCTTGGTGCGACGGGAAAATCCCACGCTGCGTCAATTGCTGGGTACGCTCGCCGGCGCCCGCGGCCATTTTACTTTTGCTGGAACGCCGGAGCAGGTCGCGGACCTGATCGAGGATTGGTTCACGGACGGCGCCGCAGACGGCTTTAATATCATGCCGCCACTGTTACCACCGATGCTCGACGTCTTCAGCGCCGAGGTGATCCCGCTGTTACAGCGGCGAGGCCTATTTCGCACGGCTTATGAAGGCTCGACATTGCGCGAGCATTACGGCTTACCGTGGCCGCAAAGTTCTTTTGATGAGGCAATGCTCGAGAAGGTTTGACGCGAAAGCGCCAAATCAGGCAATGCATTCATCGCCTTTGATCTGGCTCCGATGCATGATGCGCCGCGACTTCGGATCGAACGGATCGCGTCGGTGCAGCACCGAGAGATTATTCCACATCAAAATGTCGCCGACCTGCCATCGGTGGCACATGGTGAAGCGCGACTGCGTCGCATGGGCCCATAGCGCGTCGAGCAACGCTTCGCTTTCCGCTACGCTGATGCCGAGCACATAGGCGTTCGGCCGACGGCCAAGGAAAAGCGCCTTCCGGCCGGTCTTCGGTTCGGTGCGAACCAGCGGATGACGGGCGCCAACCGTCTCACGAACGTCGGTTACTTCTTTGTATCCCTTGCGCAGCATTCCGGCGCTATTGCGCGATGCGTCGTGCACCGCGACCTTGCCTTCGACGGCCTTCTTCAGCTCCGCCGGCAGTGTCTCGTAGGCCCTGAACATGTTGGCGAAGTAGGTGTTCCCTCCGGCCTCGGGCGGCGGAACCTCCAGCGCATGCAGTAACGCCGCTTTGCATGGCACTTCGACATATGTCATGTCGGCGTGCCAGACGGCTTCGCCGTCGCCGAGATTGCCGATCGGCTTGCCGTTTTCAACCACGTTGGAGATGACGTTGAGTTCCGGATGCGCCTTGTTGACCGGTTCGCCGTAAGGATTCGGTCCGGGCGGATCAAGTTCTCCGAAGTTCCTGCTGAAGGCAATGAGTTGCGGATCCGAGAGGTTTTGCCCGTGGAAAACGACGACCAGCCGCTCGCGCCATGCGGCGGCGATTGCGTCGATGTCGGCTTGCGGCAAGGACTCGGATAAGTCGACGCCGGCAACCTCGGCACCCAACGCAGCGTTCAAGTTCTTGATTTGCATGGCCATTGACACTCCTTCCAGTCGTCTCGCCGGCGACCGGATTTTCCTGGTGCATGGGTTTGCCGATTCACTCCAGTTGAACGCCGCTCGCCGTGATCGCACGTCTCCATTTCTCGACCTCGGCGGCGACGAACTTGCCGAGATAATCCGGCGTCATGTGATCTCTTGGAACAAGATCGGAACCAAGCTCCATCAGCCGTTGCTGCACGAGCGGATTCTGCAGCGTGGCCACCATGCCGCGGTTCAGCTTCTGAACTATATCTGCTGGCGTCGCTCTCGGCAGGAACAGAGCATACCAAGTTGGAATGTCGAAGTCCGCCAAGCCTTGCTCCTCGGCAGTCGGCAAGTCGGGCAGGCTCGCGGAGCGGGTCTTGCTGAGGATCGCAAGCGCCTTAACCACCCCGGCTTTGATCTGTGGAATCGCCAGCGGGAGGCTCGGGCACTGATAATCGATGCGGCCCGCCAGCAGGTCTTGCATCACCTGCCCGGCGCCGCGATAGGGGACGTGGGTGACCTCGATGCCGATCGTCGAATTGAGCAGCAGGCAAGCCAGATGGTTGGAGCTGCCCACGCCGCCGGAGCCATACTGCAATTTCGCCTGGTTTGCTTTGGCGTACGTCATGAATTCCTGCAAATTGTTCGCAGGGAAATCCTTGCGCGTGATCAATGCGAAGCCCTGGTACACGACGAGCCCGACAGGGGCGAAATCGGTCACGACATTGTAGAGCGGCCTTTTGTAGATCGACTGGTTCTGGGCGTGGGTGCCGACATTGCCGAGGACGAATTCATAGCCGTCCGGCGCGGCCTTTGCCACGCGGCTCGAGCCAATCATGCCGCCGGCGCCGCCAACGTTCTCGACGAGCACGGCCTGGCCGAGCTCGGTGCGCAAACCTTCCGCAAGAATGCGCGCGATTGCGTCGCTCGATCCTCCCGCCGCAAACGGTGCTACCAGCGTCATCGGCCGCGTCGGCCAATTTTGCGCGGCGGCAGACGAAATACCGGCCAATAATGCCGTGATTATCACGATTATCATTCGCATTCTGCCGGGACCTCACCTGCAAAAATGACCGAAACAATCGGCCATTGGTCGACGTCATTGTACACAATTCCCAACGGCGCGCTCCATGAGCCAGCGTCGCGGTGAGCCGCCGGCGAAACGATGGCAGGGATTGGTTCGACGTCATTACGCCTTACGGCGTCTCATGAGGGATCAAGCGCGGTTGTCAGATGCTGCCATCGAGGTCATGTTGCTGTACAAGACCAGCGGTTGCCAAGGGAGCGTCCATGAATCTGCAAGCCACGCCGACAAAACCGGCCGGATCGCGCGAGCGCTCGCTGGACGAGGTCAAGGCCGAATTCATGCGCCGCGCCGGGCGGCTCAATCCGTTCGAAGATATCCGCCGCGAGGATGCCGAGCGGGTGATGCATGCGCTGCAAAGCCTCGACAAGGATCATTGGGCGCAAGAGTGGTCGAAGATCGGCCTCGGCTATGAGGAAAAAGCCGACGCCCGCGCCAAGGCCGGCGCACCCGGCGCGGAGCTCGCCGAGCTTTACATGCACGCCTTCGACGCCTGCCGCGTCGGCCGCTATCCGACGCCGAATTCGCCGGGAAAATTTCAGGCGTACCAGCACTCGCTGCGCATGTTCCGCAAGGCGGCGAAATATTTCGACCCGCCGTTGGAGATCGTCGAGTTGCCGTTCGACGGCGGCAAAAAGCTCATCGGCTATTTGCAACTGCCGCCCGGCGTGACCAAGCCGCCGGTGGTGCTGCATTGGGGCGGCGTCGACGGCTGGAAGGAAGATCGCCTGCGCATCGCCAAGGCGGTGATGGACGCGGGGCTTGCTTCGCTGACCATCGACATGCCCGGCAGCGGCGAGAATCCGGTGCTCTATCGCGATCCCGCAGCCGAGCGCACCTTCATCACCTGGCTCGATTATTTGCCGCGGCGTGGCGAGATCGACAGCGCCAGCGTCGGCGTCTGGGGTGGCAGTTTCGGCGCCTATTGGGCGGCGCGGCTCGCCTATACCGCTGCCGACCGCATCAAGGGCGCGGTGTTCCACGGCGGCAATATTCATTACGGCTTTCAGAGAGAATGGCTGGTGCCGGCCTTCACCACCGGCGGCGCCACGTACCTCTTCGGCGCGCACAGCCTGCTCGAAGCGCGCGGCCGCGCCATGGGCACAAAAACGCTCGAGGAATTTCTCGAAGCCGCACCGCGCCTGTCGTTGAAAACGCTCGGGCTGCTCGACAAGCCGTCGGCGCCGATCCTCGGTGTCAACGGCAAGCTCGACGACCAGGCGCCGGTCGACGACATTTATCTGCTGATGGAGCACGGCAGCCCGAAATCGGCGCGCATCTATCCGCAAGGCGCGCACATGGGCCGCACGCCCGGCGAGCCGTCGGAGCATATTACGACGACCATCGTGGAGTGGCTCAAAGGGCAATTGAAGCGATAAGGGACGTTATGACTTTGCGCTCCGCGATCACCGTGAATTGATATTTTTCGCCGCGGCGCCGGAACCTTTTCGGCCGCGATCCCTCTATTTTTCTGATGCGGCGACGTTTTCCGGCCGACCGCGCAACGGAGGAATACAGCCATGGCACAAGAGCAGGCACCGCCGAGCGGCCCGGATCTGACCAAGGGTGTCGGCATCGGCGATTTCAAGGACGACAAGCTCTTGGGTCATGTCGGCGACGAAGAGGTTTTGCTGGTGCGCAGCGGCAGCGACATATTCGCCGTCGGCGCCCATTGCAGCCACTACCATGGCCCGCTGGCCGACGGCCTTGTTACCGGCGCGAGCGTGCGTTGTCCTTGGCATCACGCCTGCTTCGATCTGCGGACCGGCGAGGCGGAGCGAGCCCCGGCGCTCAGCCCGATCGATTGCTGGACGGTGGAACAGCGCGACGGCCGCATCTTTGTCACGCAAAAGCGCGAGGCGGCGAAACCGCGCGCCATGGCGGCGAAGGCGGACGCGCCCAAAAAGATCGTCATCGTCGGCGGCGGCGCGGCCGGCTTTGCGGCGGCCGAAATGCTGCGCCGGCGCGGTTATGGCGGCGGCATCGTCATGGTGAGCAACGATGCCGCGCCGCCGGTCGATCGGCCCAATCTGTCCAAGGATTATCTCGCCGGCAGCGCGCCGGAGGATTGGCTGCCGCTGCGGCCGGACGATTTTTATTCTGGAAGCAAAATCGACTTGCGGCTCGCCACCGAGGTCGCTGCGATCGATAGCAAGGCGCGCCAGGTTCGGTGCGCCAATGGCACGAGCCTCGATTACGACCGGCTGTTGCTGGCGACCGGCGCCGAGCCGGTGCGGCTGCCGGTTCCCAGCGCCGATCTGCCGCGCGTCCATACGCTGCGCTCGCTCGCCGATTGCCGCGCTATCATTGCCGACACCAAAAGCGCGAAGCGTGCGCTGGTCATCGGCGCGAGCTTCATCGGGCTCGAAGCGGCGGCGGCGCTGCGCAGCCGCGATCTCGAGGTCCATGTCGTGGCGCCGGAAGCGCGGCCGATGGAGCGCGTGCTCGGGCCGCAGCTCGGCGACTTCATTCGCGCGCTGCATGAGGAGCGCGGCGTCGTGTTTCATCTTGGTGAAACGGTGACCGCGTTCGACGGCCGCCGCGCCACGCTCAAGGGCGGCGGCACGCTGGAAACCGATGTCGTGGTCGTCGGCGTCGGCGTGCGGCCGCGCCTGGCGCTCGCCGAACAAGCGGGCCTGGCGATGGACCGCGGTGTCGTTGTCGACGCTTATCTGCGCACCAGCGCTCCCGACATCTATGCCGCGGGCGACATCGCGCGCTGGCCCGATTCGCATTCGGGCGCGGCCATCCGTGTCGAGCATTGGGTCGTGGCCGAGCGCCAGGGCCAGACCGCGGCGCGCAACATGCTTGGTGCCGAAGAGCGTTTCGACGCCGTGCCGTTCTTCTGGAGCCAGCACTACGACGTGCCGATCAACTATGTCGGCCACGCCGAGCAATGGGACGAGATCGCGATCGACGGTTCCGTCGAAGGCAGGGACTGCGTGCTGCGCTACAAGTCCAAGGGGCGCGTGCTCGCGGTCGCTTCGATCTATCGCGATCTCGACAGTCTCAAAGCCGAGCTCGCCATGGAGCAGGGCCTTTCACCGTAGCTGAGCCCAGGCCGGAGGTGCGTCCCGAACTGCGAACAGATTGTGCACTCGCTAGAGCTCCGGTCGCGGGCTCATCGCCCGCGAGCGGTAAGCAGCTTCTTCAGCGGTTAGAACTCACCGTTTCGGTAGTCATCAGCGCCTCGGTCTCGCCATTGGCGAACCTGGGCGTGGTCTTGCCAGCCCGGGGCGTAGGCGTAGAGGCCGCCGCCATAAGGGGAGGCATAACCGGCGGCAGCGCGGCTCGCGGCCGAGCCGGACGTATAGGCGCTCTGCGCCATCGCGGCCGCTGGCATTGCGATGCCCAGCGCCGCAACGGCGGCAATCAGGGCGATCTTGGTCTTGTCGATCATGGTCGTTCTCCTGCGTTTCACAGCAAACCGAAGGCAGACGCCACGCTGGTCGATGATCAGGAGACGCCACGTTGTTTGCTGAGCGGGAGATGTGTGCGGTGCGGGAGAACTCAACTAAATTTTAGTTTATCAATCCATTCACGGATATTGAATAATCGACGGTGCCCGATAGCGGGTTTACTCAAACTTTATTCGAGAAGGATTCACGGATACGTGTTTGTGGCGAGAGATACATCGTCACATTCAGCCGCGCAACCGCAGCGGCAGACCTAGCAGGCCCCAATAAGGAATCGTCAGCAGGATCACGATCACCGTCAGAACGAGCATGCCGATGCCGAGGCGGCGGACGTCGGCGGCGCCGTAATAGCCGGTCTCGTAGGCCAGCAGATTGGTCGAGGTCTGGATCGGATAGAGAATGACCGCGTCGACCACGATGGTGACGATCAGGCCGCAGACGATCGGATTGAGCGAAGCGCGCTCGGCGATGGTCGCCGCCACCGGAATCAACAACGCGATGCAGGCGGCGAGATTGGTGATGGCGAGGTGAATGAGGACTACGGCCAGGATCAGGCCGATGACCAGGAGCGTCGGCTGGTCGGCAAGCCCGGCAAGATGCGACACCACCGACTGGCTGACGAAGGCGGCAGCGCCGGTCTTGGTCATGGCGGCGGCGAGCGACAGTGCTGCGCCGATGCTCAAAATGATGCCCCAGGAGAGCTTGCTTTCGAATGTCTGCCACGTCAGCACGCCGATCCTCGGCAGCAGCAGCACGGCGGCGCCGATCAGCGCCGGGATCGCCGGCGACAGGTGGTGAAAGCGGTCCGTCAGCCATAGTGCCAACGTGCCGGCCAGCACCGCGAGCGTCTTGATCTCGGTGGCGGTGAACGGTTGCGGCGGCGGCCTTAGTGAAGTTTGCGCGGTCTGCGCCGGCTCGAACGGCCCGACCACGCAGCGCAGCACGGCGGCGCCGCCGAACAGCAGCGCGTAATACGGCACCGCCATCAGCGTGAACCAGCGCAGCCAAGTAAAGCCGCCGAGCAACGAAGCCGCGGTGATCGAGACAAGGCCGCCCGTCAGCAGCGCCGACGACGCCAGCGGATTGAGCACGCCGAGCGCGAGCATGAGCATTCGCCCGCTGCGATCGGTCTTGGCGATGCCCATGCGGTCGAGCGCCTCCTCATAAGCCGGGATCAGGATGGCATTGCGCGTGATCGCCGACGGCACCAGAACCGCGAAGGCGGGCAGGCTTCCGATCATCTGCACATAAAGCCGCGCCGGGCTGCCGCGCGCCATGCGGCCGAGGAAGCGGGCGGCGCGCGCGGCGAGCCCGCTCACTTCCACCGCCGTGCCGATGGCGACGGCGCCGATCAAAAAGAACACCACCTCGGAGGCAAAGCCGCCGACGGCGTCGGCGAGTTTTGCGCCGGGGCTCAAGGCCAGCAAGACCGTGACGACGATCGCCGTCACCCCGATCGGCGTCGCTTCGGAGATCCACAGCATGGCGCCGGCCGCCATGGCGCCGAGCACGGCTTGCCCCTGCGGGCTCAAATTCTCCAGCGGCGGCGACAGCCGGGCCAGCGCATAGGCCGCGAGCGCGGCAGCGACCCAGCATCCGCGCCATCCGATAGGCGATCCAACCTTGGCGGCGGTCACGGCGCCCCATCTGTCTGTTGAAACAAGCTCAGCGGCAGCCCCTATTGCGTGTTGCATGCCCGGCATGTGGCCGACAACCCCAAGATCGCGGAGTTTCGGTCGCGAATCGTCAGTACCGACGGTTGATTGCCATGGCGGGGGCGGGGATCGCTATAGTAGGCGCCTGGGCCGCGGCGGGATGGTAGCGATGGACGAGCGGACGAGCGTGACAAGACCAAGCCGGTTGGCGGCGGCAACCCGGCATCTCGGCGACCAAGCGCTCGACGGCCTGATCGCCGCGAGCAACGGCCTCAATAATTTTCTGGAGTCCAACGCCGTCTATGTTTTTTCGGGCGTGCGCCCGATCGGCGAAAGCGCCGTCGTGCTCGACCGCGACGGCAGATCGACGTTGATCGTGACGCCGGCCTGGGACGAGGCGCGCGCCGCGGCGGCGTCATCGACCGATCGCACCATCGGCACCGACGATCTCGCCGCCGCGCTCGAGAGCGTGGTGGGTACGCATCGCTTGAATCTGTCGCGGACCGTTTCGGTCGGCCTGTCGCTCCTCGGCGCGGCGCTGGTCGATCGCATCGCGTCGGCGTTCGGCGTATTGCCGCAAGCCGCCGACGAATTGGCCCGCGATCTTGCGCGCCTGCGCACGCCTGACGAATTTGCGGCGGCGGAGCGGGCGACATGGATTGCCGAGCGCGGCTATGAGCGGCTCCTCGAATACGCGCGGCCCGGCATCCGCGAGTTCGAGCTTGCCGCCGAGCTCTATTGCTTCATGAAGAAACTCGGCGCCGAGGACAATTTTCTGCTGATGAGCGCGTCGCAGCACAATCTCGCCGTCCGCGCCGCCGGCGAGCGCGTGCTCGACGTCGGCGACATTATTCTGTCCGAGATCACGCCTTGCTATCGCGGCCAGTTCGTCCAGATCTGCCGCACTACGGTGATCGGCGAGCCGCGACCGGTGATCGGCGAGAAATTTGCCATCTTGCAGGACGCCATGGGCGCGGGCCTGGTCGCGGGCCGTGCCGGCGCGACCGTCGCCGACGTCACGCGCGCCATCAACGGCATCATCCAGAAAGCCGGCTACGGCGATTATTGCCGGCCGCCTTACATGCGGGTGCGCGGCCATGGCCTCGGCATCACCTCGGATCGTCCGGGCGACATCGTCGACAGCAATGAGCGCATGCTGGAAAGCGGGATGATATTCGTCATGCATCCCAACCAGTACATCCCGGAGAGCGGCTATCTGATGTGCGGCGAGCCGGTCGTGGTCACGGATAGCGGCGCGCGGGCGCTGTCGGCGCGGCCGGCCGCGCTCGACGTCATCGCGGTTTGAGGCAGGCACCATGCGGACCGTGCAACCTTGCGTGACGATCGGCTCCTATATCTGGGCGCAGGATCGCCTGCCCTATGACGAGTTCACGCTGCGGCTCGACGCGTTGCGCGCCGCCATGGAGCGCAACGGCTGGCCGGGCGTCCTCGTTTACGGCGATGTGCGCGAACACGCGGCGCTCGCTTTTCTCTCCAGCTTCATTCCGCGCGTGCGTTGGGGCATGGCGCTCTTGCCGCGCACCGGCGACGCGCGGCTGCTATGCGCCATGAGCACGCGCGACCTGCCGGCGATGCGGACGCTGACCTGGATCGCCGACGTGCGCTCCGGCATGGGTCCGGAATGGGTCAACGCGTTCGATCCCTGGGTCGGGCGCTTCAAAGGCGATCAGGCGCAAAAACTCGGCACCATCGGCTTCGACATCATGGCGCCGGTGCTTTACGCCGCGGTGCGCCGCAGCCTCGGCGAACGGTTCGCGTTGCAACGCGCCGACGATATCGTGGCCATTCCGTCGCGCCGCAAGCGGCCGCGCGAACTGACGATGATCCGGGCATCATGCAAGTTGCTCGAAACCGCGGCAAAAACTTTTGCCGAGGGCTGGCGCGGTAACCGTGAGCCGGAAACCGCAGCGCTCGATGCCGAGCGCGTCGCACGTTCGCTCGCCGCGCAGGATGTCCGCACGCTGGTCAGTCTCGACGGCGGCCGCACGCTGGTGCCGTTCCAGGGCCGGTTCGAGAAATGCGAAGGCCCGCTGGTCGGCTACCTCGCCGTCAAGGTTTTGGGTTATTGGGCCGATATGTTCATCACCGTCGATGACGGTAGCATCACCACCGTCGCGCGACAAACCGCGGCAGCGCTCGATGCGATCATCGCAGATATGCGGCCAGGTGCGCGGATCAGTGCGTTGCACGCCAAAGCCGTCGACGCGCTTGCGCCCTACAAGCTTCATCCGGTTCTCGGCGGCAGTATCGGCCACGGCATCGGCCTGTCGCTGCACGAAGGAGCGGAATTCCAGGCGTCGGGCGATGCAGTGTTGATGGAAGACGGCGTCTATTCATTACAAATCGGCACTGCCGACGCCAAAGCCGGCAATGTTTTGACGTCCGCGATCGTGCGCGTCGCGGCGAACGGGACGGAAGTTTTGGTTTGCTCGAGACCGCAGGCGAGGTGAATGATGCGAGCGTTCGCCGCATTGCTGTTTGCCGCGGTGGTTTGCGCAGCCTCCGCGGCGGCCGCCGCCGACAAGGTGCGCGTCGGCAAATCGGTCAGCCAGCCGTTCGCCTTTGCGCCGGTCGAGATCGGCACGGCGGAAGGCATTTGGGCGAAGCATGATCTCGACGTCGAAACCGTCATCTTCGCCGGCGACGCCAAATTGCAGCAGGGGATGGTGGCGAATTCTGTCGACTTCGGCCTCGGCTCCGGGCCGGCGATGGGATTTCTGGCCAAGGGCGTGCCCGCCAAGGCGGTCGGCGCGCTCGCCAACGAGCCGCTGAGCATGGGCCTGATCGTCAGCGCCGCGCCGGACATCGGCAAGCCCGACGATCTCAAAGGCAAGAAGATCGGTGTCACCACCGCCGGCTCACTGAGCGATTGGCTGGTGCGTGAGCTGTCGCGGCAGTTGGGCTGGGGCTCGACCGGTATCACGCCGGTCGCGCTCGGCGCCATGACCGCGATGGTGGCGGCGCTCAAGCGCGGCCAGATCGATGGCGTCGTGTTGTCGGCCTCGCAGGGCTACGGGCTGGAGAAGACCGGTGAAGCGCGACTGCTACTGGAGTTCGGCACCTACATCAAAAATTTCCACACCCACGTCATTTTCGCGACGGATGCGATGATCGCCGACAAGCCCGACCAAGTGCGGCGCTTTCTCGCCGGCTGGAAGGAGACGATCGCGTTCATGGCGGCGAACAAGGCCGAGACCGTGCGCATCGCCCGTCAGGTCACCGGGCTCGACGAAGCCATCGAGAGCCGCGAATACGACGACGTCATGCCGATGATGTCGCGCGACCTGCGTTTTCAAGCCAAGGCGCTTGATGTGATCGGCGACTCGTTTCCGGAAATGGAAATCTTGCCCGCCAAGCCCGACATGCGCACGCTGTATACGGAAGAGTTTTTGAATAACTAATCTCCCTCTCCCCGCGTGCGGGGAGAGGGCGGGGCGAGGGGGCCTCTCCGCTGGGCTGAGAAATTCGGGGATGTCTGAAGCGCTGTCGCTGTGGACCGCAAAGCTCAGAATCGCGGAGAGGCCCCTCACCCTCGCTTCGCTCGACCTCTCCCCGCACGCGGGGAGAGGTGAAGACGCGTCACGCCGGCTTGAAATTCATCGCCACGCCGTTGATGCAATAGCGCAGGTGCGTGGGCGGCGGGCCGTCGTCGAAGACGTGGCCGAGATGGCTGCCGCAGCGGCTGCAGTTCACCTCGGTGCGCTCCATGCCCCAGCTGCGGTCGGTGGTGGTGTCGATCGCGCCCGGCTCCGGATCGTTGAAGCTCGGCCAGCCGGTGCCGCTCTCGAATTTCTTCTTCGAGGAGAACAGCGCCTGCTCGCAGCCGGCGCAATAGAAGGTGCCGGCGCGTTTCTCGTAATTGAGCGCGCAGCTGCCCGCCCGTTCAGTGCCATGCTCGCGCATGATGTGGAACTGCTCGGGCGTGAGCAGTTTCTTCCACTCCGCCTCGGTATGCGTCACGGGGTATTGCTTGGTGTCCGCTTGCGTGCTCATGGCCGGTTCGCCCGTTCGTTATGTGAGATGGCATAAAGGTAGTCGATGCGCGGCAAAGCGCAACCGCGCCGGGCCGCGGCTTGCGAAGCTGTGATGGCCGCTTGATCGCCTGGCCTAGCTCGCGGCTATTTCTCGGTGACGCGGTTGGTGTAGGTGACGAGAAAGTCCTTGATCTGGCGCGGCACCTTGCCGAGATCGGCCAGTATGCTCTGGCCGTCGGCGCCCGAGACCATGATCGGCTTGGTCGCCAGCACCTTGGCATAGCCGCCGAGGAAATCCTGGTCCTGCCACAGCTCGTCGAACGCCGACCGCATCGTCGCCACCACGTCGGCGGGAGATTTCGGCGGCATCGCGGCGACGCGGAACATCGCCAGCTGCGGGTCGGACGCGGCACGCATGGCCTGATAGCGGAAATCGCCGGCGAGCGGTTTGTTGCCGGTGACGCTGGCATAGAATTCCTCAAAGGTCGGCATGTTGGGCAGCGAGCGGCTGCGCGGATAGCTGCCGTCCTTGCCGCGCGGCGCCAATTGCCAGAGCGGCATGACGATGTCGCGCATCGACGGCTCGGCCGAACCGAGCCAGCCCGACAGCGACGTGTTGGCCATCTGCCCGGTGTTTTGCAGGATCGCGGTTTCGACCTCCTTGAGGCCGCGATAAGCGGGGATCGCCTGATATTTGACGCCGAGGAGGTCCAGCGACAGCTCCTGGTTGATGCTGTTGATGTTCTGGGCGTTCAGCGACAGCGCCTTGAAGTCCTTCGCCTTCATCAAGTCGGCCGGCACGTTGATACCGGGCGGCGTGTCCTTGCGGATATAGGCGACCAGCGGGCTTTCCACGCCGGCGAGCAGGACGAAATCGGAAAAGTGGGTGCGAACCGAAGGATTGTCGGTCAGCTCGGCCATCACATCGAGAGTA
>Ga0209579_10001412_pt1 | contig 19974 bp, 18 predicted proteins | sample Coa_R1_2_FD_187152 | JGI IMG/M metagenome (GOLD analysis project Ga0209579, IMG submission 187152) | Surface soil microbial communities from Centralia Pennsylvania, which are recovering from an underground coalmine fire - Coalmine... | ecosystem: Environmental > Terrestrial > Soil >... | reverse complement strand
GAGAACGGCTAGGCGGTCTTGCCGGCTTGGCGGAGGACCTTGCGGGCAAGCCGTTCGGCGGCCGTCGGCAGCGGCCTTCCGCGGTGTTCGAGGACGAGGCGGGCGAGCTCCTCCCCTGGGTCGGGCTGGCCGGTTTCGAGCCAGTGCACCGACACGTCGAGCTTGGCGGCGAGCTTGCGTAATGCCCGTACGCTCGGTCGGCGTTGGCCTGCCTCGATGCGGCTGATGTAGGCGTAGCTGACGCCTTCGGCTGCGATCTCGCGCTGGCTGAGACCGAGCACTGTACGGCGTTGCAGGATGCGTTCCCCGATCGTCGTCGCCATCGCGTCCGCGAACGTACACGCCCTCGCTGCTTCCTCGGGTCAACCGGTCGAACCGTCAGCCGCGGGTGCGGGCGGAAGCGCAAGCGGCTCTCCCGTGCCGGTGCGGAGTTGGTGGTTGTTGTCAGTGAAGAGCTGGCCGATGTCCTCGCCGATGCGGCTCTTCTGCGCCTCGTGGTATTTCCACTGGTGGGCGTACACGCGCAGGGTGATGTCGGGCGTTCGGTGTCCGAGGCGGTGCTGGACGTCGACGGGGGTGTAGTGGCGGGCGATGAGCATGGAGGCGTGGCTGTCGCGGAGGTTGTGCAGTGTCGGTGCCGGTGCGGCGATGCCGGAGGCGGCGATGGCGCGGGTGTAGGCGGCGCGGACGGTCTTGCGCTCGAGGCCGGTGCCGTTTCGGCTTGCGAACACGAACGCTTCCGGTGTGCCGAGGTCGCCGCGCTGCAGCAGGAGCGCGCGTAGGCGGCGCATGAGGTGGGGCGGGATGTCGATCGCGCGGCGCGACTCGTCGGTCTTCAACGGGACGCGGGCGCCGTCGCGGCCGAGCTGGCATTCGACCCGGATGATCGAGCCGTCGGTGTCGAGGTCGGCGACGGTGAGGCCGAGCGCTTCACCGATGCGCACGCCGGTGGTGAGGAGGAGCTCGAACAGGCAGCGCATCTGCAGCGGCACGGTGGCTGCGAGGAGGGCACGCATTTCGTCGAGTGCGAGGATGCGCTTGGGGCGTTGGTCGTCGTGTTTTGGCCGTTCGCCGCGCTCGAGTTGGCTCATCGGGTTCACCGAGATCTGCCCCTTGCGGACGGCTTGGGCGAAGATCATCGACAGCGGCCGCAGCGAGCTCGTGATCGTCCACCCCTTCAGGCCCTTCCGGCGCATGTGCACGATGTAGGCGGCGACGTCGTCGACGGTGATCTGGTCGAGGCGCCGCCGCCCGAAGTACGGAATCAGATGCACCTGTAGCGCCCACCGGTACAGCTCGAGGGTGCGCGGACGCACGTCCTGGCGGTCAACCCAGCCGGCCGCGTGCTCGGCGAAGGTCTGCCGGGATGGCTGGATGCGCTCCCCGCGCCGACGGCGCAGGCGCAGCTCCGCCCGGCGCGCCTCCGCATCGTCGAGCGAGCCGTGCACGACCTCCCAGCGGCGCTTACCGGCGGAGTCGAGATAACAGATCTCGTACGGCGGCCCCACCTTCCCGTCCGGCCGGGGCCGGTACGAGATTCCAGGATGCCGAGACACCGGCCGCCGGCGCGGGAGCCGGGCGGCCTTGCGTGGCTTCGGCGAGGTGTCGCGCTTGCCTGTTTGGGGCGGTGCCGGACGGGCGGCCTTGTTGCCATACATGTCAACGACGATAGCTCTGTTCATCGCGCCGGTCCGAAGTGGAGGAAGGTGGTTGCAACCCAGTGGTCGAGCTCGTCTCGGTGGAAGAGCAGCCGCTGGCTTCCGGGGCGCTTGTGGTGCGGAATGGCGTCGGCGGCGGTGAGCTTGTACAGCCGGTCGGGCGTGAAGCCGAGGTAAGCGCAGGTTGCGTTGAAGTCCATCCACGGCGAGGGAGTCTCAGCCCGCCGGGACACGTGGGCTGCCACGAGGACGGCCACCTTGTTGGCGATGCTTTCGATGAGGGCGTCCGGGATCGGGACGGCGACGACGGGGACGGCCGTCTGTGCGCTCATCTCCGGCGCCTGGGCGAGCTCGACGGCGATCCGCCTGCGCGCTTGTCGATGCGCCGTTGCACGTCCCTCCGCTGGCGTTTGAGGATCGCGCACGCATACCGGGTCGGGTCGCGGATCGGGTCGTCGTCGCCCGCGTGGTTGCCGACTCCCGCCATGACCTCTTCGATGACGTTGGTGATGTCGTTGGCGGAGAGGTCTTGCGCGATGCGACTGAACGTCATGGGCGTGTTGTCGTCCTTGTGCCTGTTCGGGAGGAGTGCGAGCAGACGAGCGAGCTCGCGCGCCTTGACGGCGTCGTCTGTCGCGAAGCCCGCGATCGGATCCGCCGGCAGCCGGTCGCGCGTGTTGCTTGTCTCCAGGGACGCGCTGATACGAGCGGCGACGCTGCTCTGGTTTTTCTTCTCTTCTTCTTCTGCTACTGCGTGTGTCGTGGTAAGGCCCCCGCTGTCGCTGGCGAGGCCCCTGGTGGCATCGCCCGGTCGACGCTGGGCGGGTGGCTGCTGGTCCGCCGCGTCTTCGGTAAGCACGAGGCTGTAGATGATCCGTCCGTATTCGGTGCGACCGACAGCGCGGATGAAGTGCTTCTTGACGAGCTGACGTAGCGCCCGTTGCACGGTGCTTCTGGAGTAGCCGGTCCGGAAGGCGATGCGGGCGACGGAGAGGTAACACAATCCCCGTCGATCCATCACCTCCGCGACCACGAGTGCCACATGGCGCTCCGTCGGCGACAGATCACTAACGTACGTACGCTCGCGCCACGCTCGCCTGCGCGGATCGCGCGGCGGCTGGTTCTCCTGCTGCATACGACACCACCCCTTAAAGTTCGATTTGCCTTCGACTCCGTTCGTGCTCCTCTGGGGTGGAGTTCCTCGACGGTACATACCGGTTGCGACGACGTCCGCTCGGGCGAGCGCGCGTCTGAGCGTGGTTCTGCCTCCGGTCAGCCGTCGTGATGGAGCCAGAACACCTGTGGACCGTCGCTACCGCGACCTGTGTCGTGTTGTGCGCGGGCGTGTGCGATGACGGCGGCGGCGAGGGCGTCGATGCGGCTTTGGGATTGCAGCTTGCGCACCTTCCATCCGCTCTCTGTGCGGTCGGCGGCGGCGGCGTCGACGTGTGCGGCGAGCACGGGGTCGCGGTTGTGGGTGATGGTGCCCTCGACCGCGGCTTGGTAGAAGCTCGTCCACGCCGCGCGCATCGGCGCGCTGAAGGGGAGGAACTCGACCATGGTGACGCCCTCCTGCTCGAGCGTCTCCACGCTACGCCCGAAATAGGCGGGGTCGAAGCCGACCTCGGCCAGCGTGTAGCGGCGGCGGAGAACGCGAAGGTGGTCCTCGACGAGGGCGAGGCGCATCTTGCCGCCGGCGACGAGCTGGATCGTGTCGGCGCCGTGGGCGGCGCGGAGGGCGGGGTCGTCCGGGTCGGTCGTCCACACGTGCGAGCGGAGCACGATGCGGCCGTCGCTGGTGCGGTGGGCGATGGCGACGGCGGTGGAGTCGTGTGTCCAGCCGACGTCGACGCCGGCGTAGACGATCGCGCCGTCGGGGATGTCGGTGTCGCTGGCGAGGGCGGCCCAGCAGCCGGCCGGGAGCCACGCCTGTCGGGCTGCGGTCCACTGGTTGAGGTGGAGGCGGCGCCAGTCGTTTTCGTCGGTGTCGGGGCGGTGCAGTTCGCGGATGAGCGCGCGCGGGGAGACCCAGGAAGCGGGGTTACAGGCGCGGACGAGCTTCGGGTTCTCGATGTCGGCGGTGGTGCCGTCGGGGAGGCCGTACCAGTGCATGAGGAAGCCGGCGTCGCGGTCGCGGAGGACGAGCAGGTGTCCGTCGCGGTGGGTCTCGAGCTTGGGGTGGTTGAGGGCGGCGGTGTAGGTCTCGCCCAGCTGGCTACGGATGTTCCAGCCGGCGGTGGTGATCGCCAGCAGCCAGGACTCGCCTTCGCGTTTGTGCAGTGCCTGGGAGAGGGCGGTGAACGCCTCGCGTTCGCGAGCGTGGTCGAACAGCCACCACTCATCGACGATTGCGGCAGTTGGATTTACGCCCTGGGCGAGCCGGCCGTCGCTGCTGAGGATGGTGTAGCCGCCGTGCCGCTCAGGGCAGCGGATCGTCCTCCCCGGCGTGCACCACTGGTTCAGGTCGCCGTCGTCGACCCAACGGTTGGCGAAGGAGTGCGCGATCGCGGCCTGTTGCTTTGAGCCGGCGATCCCGTAGACGTCGGGGGTGTGCTGGCCGGTGACGAGGGCGTGGAGGCCGAGGCCGGCCGCGAACGGCGTCTTCCCGTTCCCCTTCGGCACGCCGAGGAGCCCGACCTGGTAGACGCGTCGGCCGTGTCGGTCGCGCCGCCAGAACTCGGACAAGAACGCTTTCTGAAAGGGGGCGAGGGTGAACGGCTTACCGGCGCTCGCACTCGCCTGGTAGTGGCGCAGGAAGCGGGGGAAGAACGCGGTCACCTGCTTGATGCTGTTGGTGGGGCCGAGGGTGGCGATCTCGTCGGTGAGCGAGTTCGCGAGCGGCGCGATCCCGAGCTTGTCCGCTTGCGTCCGCACGCCGCGCACCAGCCGCTCGAAATCCAACGCTACAGCCCGCTGCTCAGGCACCGAGCGAGCGCGCCGGTACTCGACCTGCAAGGTCGCGAACCCCGGCCAGGGCAGATCGACACTGCTCCCAAGAAGCTCGCCGTGCTGGCGGGCCAGAAACGTCCCGGACAGCACGTGGTCGAGCAGCCGCTTCTTCGGCCTACCCGCCACAACGACGACAGCCCGCCCTGTCCGCAACCAGCACGAAGAAGCAGAAACCGAAGCCGCCGACGTTCTTCATGACGACAGCACGAAACCTCACCTACTCAACCACCGCGAGAAACGGCGATCGCGGGAAGAACACCGCGCACGTTCTCGATCGCGACCGCACGCGGCTCCATCTGCTCGACCAACCGAGTTATCGCGCGCGGACATAGGCCGTGTAGCGTTGACGGATGACGTCGCAGTAGCCGGCATCGAGCTCGATGAGGAGTGCACGCCGGCCCGTCTGCTCGGCGGCGATCAGCGTCGATCCCGAGCCGGCGAACACGTCCGCGATGATGTCGCCGGGCTTGCTGCTGTTCAACAGGTGAGCGACGATGAGCGCGACCGGTTTCGCGGTGGGGTGGTCCGGGCTTGCGAGCGGTCGGTCGATCGCGAACACCGTCGTCTGCGCGTTGTCGCCGTACCAGCGGCTGCCCGTATGGCTACCGCGGCCGGGCCGGCCGCTACCGGGCTTCCAGCCGTAGATGACGTCCTCGTGCTGGTAGTGGTAGTCGCTGTGGCCGAGCACCATCGTCTGCTTGACCCACACGAGCGTCTGGTGGATGCGCCAGCCGGTGTCGAGGATCGAGAGCCGGAACTCGACGCTCCCCGGCGGCCCGGCGATGTAGAAGCGGCCGCCCGGTACAAGCACGCGGTCGACCGCGGCAAGACCGGCACGGAGAAGCGCGTGCGCTGCGGCGGGCGCGTCGTTCGCGATCGCCTTCCTCGTCGTGCCCTCCTTCTCGGCGCGGCCGCCGCCGCGATAAGACACGCCGTACGGCGGGTCTGTCCAGACAACGTCGACGTGCTCACCGTCGGCGAGACGCTCGAGCTGGCCGGGGTCGGTGGCATCGCCGCACAACAGCCGGTGCGGCCCGAGCTCGTACACCTCACCCGGCTGCGAGTCCGGCGCGACCGGGATGTCGGGCACCGCGTCGGGGTCGCCGGTGTCGAGCCGCGCCGCGAGCAGGATCTGCTCGAGGCGCGCCGGCGCTTCGGGCAGGAAGCCGGCCGCCTCGGCCGGCGTCGCCCCCATCAGCAGCTCTTCCAGCAGCCGTTGGTAGGCGAGTGGGTCGTCCTTGCCGCGCGTACGGTTCAGCGTCTGGGCGAGGATGCGCGCGTGCGCGTCGTCAAGGACGACGACGACGACCGGCGCGTCGGCGTGGCCGAGCTCGCGCAAGATCTCGAGCCGGTGGTTGCCGGAGATGACCTCCAACATGTCCGCGTTCTCGGGGTGGGGGCGAGCGACGAGGTTCTCGACCACGCCGAACTCCTCGATCGAGCGGCGGATCTTCGCCCGCACCGCCCCCGACACCCGGTTCGCGTTCCACGGCGCCGCCCGCAACCGCGCCAACTCGATCTGCTGAACATCCATCACGGCCGCGCCTATCGGCCAGACCGCACGGCATGATCCGCGCCAGCGGCGATTCTCTACGAAGTGGAGGGTATGGTCGAACCCCTAACGCGGGGTAGGAGCGCGACCAATCCCCTAACTTCGACCCCTACCCCTAGGGGTCGCAAGTCGTTCTAGGGAATCAGATCGTGCTTGCGGAAGATCGCCGCCTTCGTGGAGGCGAGCTCGTTGAACACGGCTCTGACATCTTTGCCGTTGCCGGCTCGCTTCCACGCACCGAAGCTCGCGTACTTCTCCCGACAGAGGGCCTTGGCAGCGCGGAACTCTTCCTTACCCTCCGGCGGGAGCTTCTGAAAGAGCTCCGTCTCGCGTGCCTGCTGCGCAAGCGATCGCTGCTCGATCGACTGAGCGGCGGCTTGGTCTCGTTGCTGGTTGCGAAGCTTGCCGACTTCCTGCCTTGTCTTCTTTGCCTGGTGGTACGTAAAGATGCCCACGAGAGCGCTCCCCCTTGGCTTTCCGGATCCGGTCTCGGTTGACGCTACTCATGAGTCTGTAGACCGTCAAGTAGCACCAGGGCAGCCTTGCCCGCGTGGAAGGAGACCTTCAACGCAATTTCGGCCGGCACCTCCGCGCCTACCGCGAGCAGCGCGGTCTCTCGCAGGAGGCCTTTGCCCAAGTCCTTGGTGTCCATCGGACATACATGGGCGGGATCGAACGCGGCGAGCGGAATCTGACGTTGAGGTCAGTCGAGCGCATTGCCGCGCGACTACGAGTCGACCCGCACGAACTCCTTCGTTAGTCGCGGCTCGGCAGTTGCGCGGGTCTTCCAAGCACGGAGGCTAGGCATGTGTCAGAAATGGAGTACGGGTCTGTCGATGACCTGAAACGAGTGCTACGGGGTGGAGGACCCGGCTATGCACCCTGAATCGCTCGCGGCCTTAGGCTGCGGGATGTCGCGGGCATGAATCGCGGCGTTCAAGTCGGCATCGCAAACAGGCGCTTGCCGAGCCTCCGCCTCGTGAAGTCCGGTTCACGAAGATCCTCCGCATCTAATGCACAGAAAACGATTCTCAGATCCGGGAAGAGATCGCGGTAGAGCACGTATTGGTGATTGACGGCGTAGTCGAACGAGTCCGGCCCTCGCAACACTTCGATTCCGAGCTGCGCTTGGCCGCCGGCGCTTGCTCGCCAGAACTTGAGGAGATCGAAGTAGACGCGCTGCCAGTTCCACTCGACTTCAACTGCGATGCCGACCCTCTCGCTTTGCTCGTGGCCAAAGACCTTCCAGCCGTCGAAGGAGTCGCCGGTCGTCCGAGGCAGACCCTCCGGCGCCCACACGTAGGTCTTGCTCCAGCCGAGCGCCTTGAGTTCGTTCTCGACCACCGCGCTGGGCCGAAGCCGTCCCTTCTCTGCCATGGCTGTCGCATCGTAGGCGCGTCGAAGGGCATGCTCGACCTGGGCGAGCGCGCCAGTGCTCTTAGCCTGTTGAAGCGCGTCGACGTGAGGTGACCATGAAAGAAACTTCATCCGGCCGTCGATGCTGGAGGCGGTACACGCGTGCTGTCGTACCATGAACGCTCGGCTGCGTGGCGCGCAAGCACCCATTCTCGCTTGCGCTCGAAGTGCCGGTCGCGCATGGTGAAGAACTCTTCGACGGTGAGCGGTGCTGGTTCGGTGACTCGGTACCCGTTTAGGAACTCGTTGCAGGCGCGGCAGCAGGTAATGAGATTGGCGATGTCCTCGACCCACTCGGTCGGGTAATCGAGGCGTCGCCCGTCGCCCCCTGGGATGACGTGGTCGATCGACAGGTTCAGCCAAGCCTCGTAGGCGGATCCCATGTCATAGCCGCAGTAAACGCAGCCCGTCCCACACCGGTCGAAGACCGCTAGACCGTACCCGCGTCGGCTCGAGCCGTTGCCCCATGCCGGCTTTCCGAGTAGGCGGCGACCGCCGCCCTCATATCGACTGAACGGTGTGTGCATAGGCGGAAGGTTCTCGCGCATGCGCGGTTCGGTCAATACCACCGTTCGAAACGAGACCGGGCACCTTCTCGACGAGACGGTTAACGTCCTGTCCGTGGAATCGTTCGAGCATGTCTGCAAGGTCGCTTTGGAAGCGGAGGGATTCGTCGTGACCACGAACGTGAAGTTCCCCGTAACTCGGCAGACGAAGAAGGCAAGCCGGACTGAGTTCCAAACGCACGGGTATGAAGTCGATCTTGTTGGGGCGAGAACGGGCGCGCTTGTGCTCGCCTCGGTGAAGTCGTTCTTCGGTTCGCACGGCGTCAGCCTGGCGGGTCTTGAACAGTCGGGGTACAAGCTGTTCAACGACCTTAAGCTTCGCAACGAGGTTGTGCGGGTCGCAGCGGAGCGGTACGGCTACGCGCAAGACCAAGTCGACCTCCGTCTCTATGTCGGGAGGTTCGCGCCTCGTAGCCGGGACGGGGTGATCGCCCATCTTCGTGAACGCGGGGTAGACATTCGGACGCCTGAGGAAGTCGCGGAGTTTGTCCTGAGGGCTGCGGAGTCAAAGACCTACACGGACGATCCTGTGATCACGACGGTCAAGCTGCTCAAAGCGACCGGACATCTCAAGCCCGGAGACGCAGACCTACGGCCGAGCCACTGAGACGGATGCCGGACATGAGGCCCGCCTATGGATGACGGCGATCCGATCGAGACCTTGCGGAGGTTCATCAACGGTCGTTGGGCCGCAGTTCAGCGAACGGTCTTTCCGAGCGTGCCTGAGTTGCGCTTCTCTCTTGACGCGGTGACTCGCCCCGAGGCTGAATGGTTCCTTGAAGCGGTCATCCCTCACCGACACGAGCCCGCGCTCTTCACGGTCGAGGACAACAACAAGTACTTGTCCGTTCGTTACCCGCCAAACGCCGGCGATACGCCGAGAGGGAATGTGTTCTTCGAGAAATCGCCGTCTGGCAATTGGTGCGTCCTGCGCCTCGAAACCATCGTTCACCAAGGGGCGACATGGAGGCTCCACGACGAGTTTCGATGGCCCCTTTCGCACCTGTCGTCGAGTCGCCCGATGTGTTCGACGCCAGTGGGGACGTGTTACGGCGCGAAGCCCTGGATATCCTCGCATTGGAGAAGCCTTGCGAGCGGCTTCCGTCCAAGATGCAACTCACCGCAGCTCGACCGCGTGTTGGCGTTGAGGCTAAGGCCACCAGCGATCAACTTGAGCATCTGCTCCAAGGGATGCGGCGCTGTGAAGGAGATCTCGGTAGAGGGCACACAAAGTCCGACCACTCCAAGTGTCGAGCGATCGAGGTGCTTCAGCCGCGCTTCTTCCTTGGCGTGGCCGCTGGTGAGACCTGGCGACTTTTGCCTGTCGTCGAACGCAACGGGCGATCCGTTTTAGGGGGCGAGCTGCCGGGGCTCGACGACCTTCATTTCGATCGGTGACAGAACCCTCATCGGGAGAATCGTCTCGCGCCTGACGCGGGGCGCCCGCGCACGAGAAGGCGCGATTACGTCAAGTTCCCACGACGCGTTGGCTACCTGAGCACCTACACCTCGAGGCCTCGATCGAGCGCCCACTGTGCTACCCCCGCGAGCGATTCAGGAAGGCCCTTGAGGGCGTTGTCGCGCGATAACCGACGCGCGAGTTCGTCTCGCTGATAGCGAAAGAATCCGCTCGATGTGACGCCTGCGTCTTCGATAACGGAGTCGTAGGCGGCGATCGCACGCTCGTCTCCTGTGGCCGCGAACGCTTGCTGAAGCGACCGATCGAGTCCGCCGCCAAAGTCAGCCCCGGCTTCAGCGATCTGCCTGAGCAAGCCCTCCAGCTCGTCGATGATTTCGGGATCAGCCGATTCTGCCCAGGTGAATCCTTCACGGCCGTATGCCCCCGGATCGGTGGCCAGCTCTTGGCGCATCTGCTCGAGTTCGCGTCGCTGAGCTTCACCTTCGCCGGCGGCAGCGAGTTCGCGTTGGGCGGCGCGGCGGATTTCAGGCGCCTCCGCCTCAGCCTGGAGGCGTCGGAGTGCTTGAAGCTGCCCTCGCTCCCGAAACTCCCGCAGCATGAATATCGAGTCGACGGCGTTGATGCGGATCAGAGCCGTAGCTGCCGCGTCCGCGACCGCGGCTGAGACCGTGTCGAGCGAAGACAGCGCTTGGCGGACTTGGAACTCGGTCTCAAGGTTCTCGAACGCTGTGATAACGCGGGCCTCGTCGATGTCTTGGCTATGAAGCCTGAGCCAGTTCGTGGCATCCCACCAGAAGAACACGCTCTTGGTCTCGAAGACTTCGAGCCACCGGTCGGCTTCGAGTGGAAGGTCGAGCGCGGTTGAGAACGCCAACGCAGTCTCTAGCGCGGCCGGTGCGGTTCCGGTACTGCCCTCGACCTTGACGGCCCCTTGAAGACCCTCCTCGGGCCATAGGCGGCCTACGGTCTCGGCGAGGGTGTCGCGCTGGTCCGCGCTGAGGTCGTCGACTTGACGCGTGTAGCTCTCAAGTAGGGGGCGCGGAATCCTCCCTCGCGCTCGCCGCTCGAGGCTACCGTCATCGATGATCTCGGCCAAGCTCGGCGGCTGGGCCGCCGGCGCCCGCTCTACTCTGGGCGGAGCGCCGACGGGCGCCTCGCGCCGATCGAGAATCTCGAGCAGCATCGTTAGCGGCGCCTCCAGGCGACCCACAGCTGCGGCCTGCAAGGTCTCTCTCGGGATCTTCTCGAGGAACGAGAGGTCGTTCCAGTTGACGTCGTTCGGTGCTGCTTCTCGGACAGCGCCGATCGCGGCTTCAGGATGTCTGCTTGCAAGTTCTTCGAGGAGCTCTCGCTCGCGGAACTCACGGTAATAGAGGCGCTGGCTGGTCATCAGGATCCTGATCAGGATCTGGACCTGGTGATCCGTCCACTCGTCGACCGGCTGTTTGGTGGCAAGCTCGCTTAGCTGGCGTTCGTCACTATCGTCGCGCACGCCGGTGCGCTCAAAGATGGCGAAAGCATCGTCAAGCTCGAGGTCGGCGATCAGGTAGCTGTTGCGTCCCCAGCCGATCGGATTGGTGAGGAGCAGCTCGATCGCCTCGGCGCGCTCTTCAGGCGCCGTTAGTTCAAAGATCGCGTGTCCGATTGCTTCGGCGGCAAGTTCGTCACGTTCGTCGGGGTATGCGTTTCGCAGAGAAGGAAGCAGCGCCTGACCGGGCCGGCCGAAACTAAGTGCTGCCGAAACGGCGTGTCGCCGAACGACCGCGTTGTCGTCGCCAAAGAGCGGCTCGAGCCAGGCAGTGGTCTCTTCGTCGAATCCGAGCTGGCTCATGAAGAAGGTTGCGTTCGCGCGAGTCGTTGGCTCGTCTGATCGCAGTGCGTCACGCCAGCGTGAACGCCGCGTCGCTCCGACGTCGTCAAGCGAGGCGATGAGGCGCCTGGCCGCGGAGCGTGCGTCGCGTACCTCGCGTCCCTGGTTCGTGTCTAGCCACACACGCCGTTCGACGTATACGTCCCAGAGTTCGTCGAGGGCGGCTTCGCGCTCTTCGGCTGGCGCGTCGGCACGCGCGGTGCGCGCCCAGCGGAGTTTGTCGAGGTCGCGGAGCGCCGGACGGATTTCGGAGGGGGCACCTTCGTAGAAGAGATCGATCATGTGGTCGAGATCGGCGCGGAACACCGGATGCCCCGCCAGAGTCGTGACAGCGGCCTCCTCGAGCGCCTCGACCGGATCGCCCATGCTCAACATGGCATCGGCGGCGAGCGCTTCCTGCACGGCGTTGGTCTGCAGGGCGGCGACATTCGGGATGTCCTGCAGGAGTGCACGCTCGACGAGTCGCTCGCGCGCTTCCGGCCCCCGCAGCTCTTCCGGTCCGGGTATCTCGGCCAGTTCGTCGATCGTCGCGTTGACGCGGCCACGTAGCTCGAGGCTAAGCGCGAGCAAACGGAGCCAGCGGTACAGCTGGTCTGCCGAGTAGCCGAGGTTCTCGGCCTCGCGTTGGACGGCGTCTTTGACCCCGACCTCGATCATGAGGCCGAAGCCTGTCGACGGGACAGCTTCGAGCGGCTCTTGTGCGAGGCGTTCGCCGATCAGCGCCGCGTACTGGGGAACTGCGACGAGATCAGTCACTGTCTGGACGTCCGCGAACAACTCGGTGACCCGCTCGTCGGGGATGCCACGGTGCTCGAGATAGCGGCGCCCCCAGGCGCCGTCGCGTGGAATGCGGTAGACGTCGAAGCCGGCGGCTTCCAGTGCCAGCACGTCGTCGGTGACGCGTGTGGTGATGACAATCACGTGTTGCGGGTAGCTGTCCGCGACGGCGATTAGGAGCGCAACGATGGCCTCGCGCTGGTCTTGGCCTACTTCGTCGAGTGCGTCGAAGAGCAGCGTGTACGCGTTTCCGTCAAGCGCCTCGCGGCTCGGCGGCGCGACATCGCCCGTCAGGACTCGGCCACGGGCGAGCGCGGCAGCGAGCGTACGCTCCACGTCATCATCAAGCCGTGCCGCAACTTCGGTGAGCTTGACAACAACGGCTACTCGATCGGGGTCGATCTCTCCGAGGTGATAGAGCAGCTGCGTCTTGCCCATTCCGGGTTCAGCCATGACCACGGCACGTCGGGTTTCCAGGATGTCACCCGGCGAACGCGTGGCCTCCGTGAGGCCGAGCGTCGCCATCACCAGCCGGCTGTCCGGCTCGGTCCGATCGCGGTCGCGGTCTTCGGGAAGGAGTGTGGGTGGCAGGTAATACTCGGCGCGGTCGCGTATCAGAGGAAGCCGACCTTCGCCTTCCGCCGTGCTTCCCGGAGCGATCAGAAGTGCGGCCTGCTCGAGTGCCTGGTAGCCGCGGCTTGAATCGAACGTGTCGACTGTGACCCCGAACGCCTCCAGGGGCGCGAGCTCCGCGCGCCGGCGCTCGAACTCCTTCGCTGGCAGGAGCACCCGATGCGGCCCGCGATCGGAGAACATCTCTGCGAGTGCCTCGATCTCGGCCTGCAGGTACTCGTCCTCGGGAGGTAGCCGGTACCCGAGGTAAACGACAGCCCGTGCGACTACGAGGCCTCGCAGCACCACCTTGAATGCCTCGTTCGTGGCAAGAGCCTCCATCGACTCGCCAGGCAGAGCCATGCCCGCTGGGTCGGAGACATGGCCGTGAAGATGGACGAGCACGACGTGGCCTTCCTCTGGCGGCTCGAGTGCTCGGGCCTCATTCGGCGTGCGGACGACGGGTGTCAAGCCAGCTTCCGTTGCTGCAAGGGAGAGGGAATCGTCAAAGTTGGTCGTGACGATCACGCGGGTCGGCGCGCGAACGATCGTCTTCTGGAGCGGTGTCGGCCTGAGCTCGAGGCCGCTGATGATCCGGGCGGTGATCTGCTGGAGGCGCAGGTGGCTCAGCTGCCCGGAGGTGGCGCGACAGACCTCGGCGAACGTCGCTCCCTCGGCGACTACGACGCCTTCCTCACGAGCCGCTGCTGCCATCAGGATGGCGAGACCCTCGGCGGCGGGCACTCCCGCACCGACAGAGACGCCGGCGCCCAAGAACGGCAGCACGCGGCCGCGCTCCCTGTGTAGGAACTCGGCGAGCTCGGCGGAGATCTTGGAGTAGGTCATTTCCCGAAGGCACCAGTCATCGGACGCCGTCCCAGTGGGAGCGGCTGCCGAGCTGCGTAGTCGGACGCGAACCTCGTTGTTCTGGTCTGGGACACTGCGATGGTCAGATCGCTCGGTACCGAACTACATCCGCAGCCGGGATCTGAGGTGCCTGGGGAATGCCGGCCGGATCACCAAGGTAGGTCCAGTGGCGGCAGCCCGATGCGACCACCTTACTCTTGCGCTCGAGCACATCAAGAACGCGGACGACGTCTGACGGACGCATCCCATCTAGGTCAGACGTGAGCTCCGGCACGGTGGGGTGGCCGAGACGCTCGACGGCTGCGAGAACGGACACCTGCCTCGTGGTGAGGCGGCGGCTCGCCCGGCGAGGCGGGTTCGGATGGCGGCTCACGCTAGCGACTCCTTCATCGAAGTTCAGAAGATGCTAGCAGATGTGTGTCAACGCAGGCTGCCGAGACCTTCAGTAGCCGAGCTGGCAACGAGGGCATGGAATGCCTAGTGGCTTCTTGGATGAAGATCCGAGGCCATGGGACGGCACGCTCAGACCCCTTACGGGTAGAGTCACTGCGCCCTGCAACGTAAGAGCGAAGGCATTGCCGGATGAAGATGGATGGAGCCTCTTGCGTTCTGTTTTAGCATTTGCTAGGTTATAGCGATAATCGACCGAAAGGTGGCTAACATGGCCCCTCGCAACACACGCACCAACCATCCGGCGATCTCGCCCCAGGTGGAGCAGATGCTCACCGCCCGGAACATCGACTACGACTTCGAGCCGAATGTCCGCATCTCCGAAATCCGGGACGCCGAAGGGAACCAGGTCAGGTTCCGCGAGCATCGGGCGACGAAGGATCAGGTCCAGAAGTACGCGACCGCCATGAAGCACGGAGCGACGTTCCCGGCGATCGTGCTCAACGACGCGAACGAGCTGATCGACGGCAACACGCGACGGGCGGCTGCTCTCAAGAACGGATACGACACGATCGCGGCGTACATCTGCCACGGGACGACGCCGCTGGAGAACCGGTCGCTTTCGGTCGAGCTGAACCAGTCGAACGGCCAGAGCATGACCGATCCCGAGATTCGCACGTTCATCGAGCGCGCTGTCCTGGAGGGGCAGCATCCCGAAATCAAGACCCTCTCCCGGATGACCGGCGTGCGGGAGACGAAGATCGCCCGCTGGATCGCCGAGACGCAGTTCCGCTCCCGCGCAAAGCGCGAGGGCATCACGGACGCGCATGTCGACGTCCTGCCCGACAGCACCCGGGCGGCGCTGAACGTCACGCGCCTGGCGCCCGTCTTCAAGGAGCTCTCGACTCTGGCGGCGGAGGCGCGCATGCCGGCTAACGACGTGAAGAAGGTCGTGACGGCGGCGAACTCCGCGCCGTCCGAGGCCGAGGCCCTCGCCATCATCGAAGGAGAGCGGCGCTCGCGCGCGAGCGAACTGCGCGCTGTTGCCTCCGGATTCAAGCCTCGCGAGCACCGGAGCAAGGGGTCGGCTCAGCACATCGGCGGCTTGCTCAGGTTCAACGTCGACGACCTGCTCGACGTCGCGGAGGAGAAGCAGTTCGAGACCTACGACCGGATGAAGTCGTTGCGCGACCGGCTGAACGCGGTGGTCGAGCGGGCGGAGCGTGAGTGGGATCTCACGCCGCGCGAAGACGACTCCGTCGCAGCACTCGCCGGCGCGGCGTCCGCGTAGTCGGCGACCAGAGCCGAACGACCATGACCATCGATGAGACGAGGAGGCGGCCGGACGCCCACCACTCCGCCTCCTCCGCAAGGACGGAAACGATCCTGGAGGAGCGCCATATCGGATACTCGTTCGAGCCGAACCTCGCTCTCGACGCGATCCAGACGCCGGAGGGACACCAGGTACGGCTGATCGAGCACCGCGCCCCGACAGATCTCGTGAACACGTACGCAGTGCAGATGCAGCAGGGCGCCGTTTTCCCCGCCATCGTCGTGACCAACTCGTTCGAGATGATCGACGGCAACACTCGGCTCGCCGCGGCGATCAAATGCCGAGCGCGCTCAATCCCGGCCTACGTATGCGCCGCGATGACGGCGCTGGAGATCCGTTCCCTGTCGATCGAGCTCAACCAGATTCACGGGCAGCGGATGACGAGCGGCGAGGTCCGCAGCTTCGTCGTCAGCTGTGTGCGCAGCGGCGTCGCAATCGAGCCCAAGACATGTGCGCGAATCACGGGAGTGAGAGCTTCAGTGATCGCGCGTTGGCTGTCGATCGAAAACTGTCGTGCCCGCGCTGCCGCACACGGGCTATCGATCGACAGATTGTCAGACTCTGCCATCGCCGCCATCGCGACGGCGCGCCTCGATCGCGTCTTCGTCGCGCTTGTTGCTGTGGCGACGACCGGGCGCCCTCCGGCCTCACGATTGCGCGCGATCGCCTCTAGAGCCAATTCCGCATCGTCGGAGGAGGAAGCCGTGGCTGTTGTCACTCGCGAGAGCGAGGAAGCGACGTCTCGTTCGGAACCCGATGCGAGGACGCGTCGAAGCCGTGGGTCGGCGTTTCACATCGGGGGACTCCTCCGGTTCACGGTCGACGACTTCCTCGACGTCGCACTCGACAGACAGGAAGAGACGTACGCCAACCTTTGCTTGGTTCGAGACCTCCTCGACGCGGCCGTGTCGGCGGCTGGGATCGGCTGGCGACTCGAAGGGTCAGCGCTACCGCAGCGTGCGGACCTGCTAGAGGTCGCGTAGATGGCTAAGGCGAAGGTGACGGAGCTGCCGCCGGACAACGGCGCACGGATCGTGATCTACGACGGGATGTGCGAGCTCGCCGGCTCTGCCCGCGCAAAGCAGCGTGTCATATCCCCGGATCGGCTCTTTGAGCAGGTGATCGGTCGGTTACGCATCCTCGTGCCCCGCGAGCTGCACCTCGAGGGCGAACGGCCCTATTTCGATGAGAGACTGAATGCGTGCATCGCCGCGGGCTTGGCGCGGGGGTCAGGCGGCGGCGTCACGCTGGGGGATCAGGTTCCGTCTGTCCGATACCCGGACGGAGGGTTTCGTCCGTACACCGCTGGACTGCAGGCGGCACGAGCGCGTCTTGACCGTGACGACGCGGCTCTTCGCCGCGCAGGCTTCGACGTTCGCAAGCTCGTGCCGTCGCTCGCGGACGCGCGACGTTCACCGGGCTTCCAGGCACTGGTCGGCTCGATGCGCGAACACGGCTATCTGAAGCAGTTCCCGATCCTTCGCGGCGCCGATGGCGAGGTTGTCGACGGGCGTGCACGGGTCGCGGCCGCGGCAGTTGCAGGCGTCCAGGCGGTCGAGATGCCGGAGAAGGATCGTCCACCCAACCGCCTCGATACGCCACTTCACCGTGTGGTGCTCCTGCTCGCCGTGAACGCGGCGCGCATGACTGAGGACGACCGAAACGAAGTTCTGGAGACCGTCGCCGACAAAGCAGGACGGCCCTGGGCCGAGATAGAGTCAGATCTCCTGCTAACGCGAGACTGGCGACGCGCCGTTCCGAAGTCATACGAGGCGTACTTCGAGGTGGAGGAAGTTCCGTTCCGCCCTGATGAGCCAGAACCCACTGTCCAGGTCACGACGGACGACCGGGTTCGAGTTGGGATGCGCAAGCTGATCGAGGCGGCAGGGATGTCGAACTACAAGCTGCAGGAAGAGTTGCGCGGACACGTGATCGAAGAGCGTGCACGGACACAGCTCACGACAAGGCCGGCGATCTTCGTCGAGATCTCCAACGCCATCGACGGCATCGGAAAGATGCAGGCTGACCGCCGAAAGAGGAAGCTGAAGGTCGACCCGCAGTGGGAAGTTGTCAAGCAGTGGCTGATCGACCAGAGGCACGCACGAGCTTCCCGGGCGAAGGCTTCCGAGGGGCCGGCAGAGAGCCGTCAACCTGCAGCACAACGAGTCTGACGGCAGGGACGGGCTTCCTCCGGAGCCCCCGATATCGTTGCGTCCGTGCCTAGCTACGAGCGCGCGCGACGCGACATCAAGCCGCAGTCCCCGGTGACGTCGTGGTTGCGGCGCGACGTCCTCACCGACGACGACCTCAGGCTCTCTTTTGACATCGATCTCACCGCGGCGCTGGTAGGGATGAGCCGCAGCTACATCGCCCGAGCGTTCGGACACCCCGGCGGCCGGCCCCGCACGCTGACACTTGAACAGGTTCTTCACCTGCTGGAGCTGGACGACTTCCAGGAGACGTTCGTCCCGCGCAGCAAGATTCCGGAGTATCTGCTTTCCCTCGGCGAGTCTGAGAACCACCCGAGACTTGAGCTCGAGGAAGAGGTGGCGATCCTCCAGGGGAATGCTCTGTCGCTCGTTCGGAGTCTCGACGCGGCCACCGTCCGGTGTGTTGTGACGTCAAGTCCCTACTGGGGGATGCGGCTCTACGACAACCTGCGCGACGTGGCATGGGCAGACGGTGAGCGGTGCCCCTACGGGTTCGAGCAGACCCCAGAGGGCTTCATCCGGCACACGGTCGAGTTCCTCTATTCGCTTAAGCCCGTGTTGACGAAGGACGCTTCGGTCTGGTGGAACCTGATGGACACCTACAACACGAGGACGCCGATTCGTGGCAACGCGCGAGAGCGCCTCGAAGCGATGAATGGAAAGCCGGACTACCTGCGCGGCTGGACCGAGCACTTCGCAGTGCGCCACAGCGCCGGCCACGCCTACCTCGAAGACGGGGAGCAGGCGTCGATCCCTTCGCGCGTCGCCGAGCGTGCTTCGCGCATCGGATACCGACTCAAGAGCGTGATCACTTGGCGCAAGACCGGTCCAGTTCCGGAGCCCGTAAAGAGCCGCGTTACCCGCCAGGCTGAGTATGTCCTCCAGCTCGCGGTCGGCCAGCCGATCTTCAACAAACGCGCCTGGCAGCAGCTCCCTCCGCGCTTGGGAGGCGCTAACCCGCAGTACGAGTCGATGGAGAAGATCACTGACGTCTGGTGCCTGTCGACGGCGGGGGGAAAAAATGGCCACGGCGCCGAGTTCCCGCTGGCGCTGCCAGGGCGCTGTATCGCCCTGTCGACCGAACCTGGAGACCTCGTTCTTGATCCCTTCATCGGGTCTGGGACCACCGCTCTTGCAGCGCTCGAACTGAGGCGGAGGTGTATCGGTTTCGACGTCAGTGACGAGTACGTCCGAGTAGCAAGCGCTCGGGTGGCTGCGACGCGCGCGAGCGATGTCGCTCTGTGGGATTACGAGCCGGCCGCGCCAAACGGCTCGGGGCTCAACGGGGTGAGCCACCCCGGGGCTGAACTCCGTGCTGTCGGCGCGAAGCGTTCCCGACGTCGCACGAAAGCCTGATGCACGAGAGCTTCCGGCGGCCAGCTCGGCCTAACCCGAACCCGCAGAGACGCCGGCAGCTCGGGGTTCGGAGCGCCCGTTGCCAACGCGAAAGCTCCATAAACGGCTCCATACCCACCGCACGCGGCTGTAGCTGCAAGTCGTTCTGAGCGCGGAATCCGCTGACGTGCGGCGACTTTGCAGAAGCCCTCTGACGGACTCGAACCGTCGACCCCCTCCTTACCATGGAGGTGCTCTACCAACTGAGCTAAGAGGGCGCGGTGCGCATGGTATCGCTCATCGCCGGACAACCTCGTAGCGCAGGTGGACGGTAGTAGGCGCCCGCAGCGCGCGGACCAGCTCGAGCTCGACGTGCTGCGGTGGAAGCTCGTCGAACATCCGTCGGCCCTGGCCGAGGAGCACCGGCCGCAACTGGATCTCGATCGCGTCGAGCACACCGGCCTTGAGGGCCTGCTGCGCTGTATACGCGCCGTGCATCAGGACGTCCCGGCCGCCTGCAGCTGCCTTCGCTTGTTCTACGCAGGCGGCGATGCCGTCGGTGACGTAGTGCACTCGTTCGAACGCATTCTCGGCGGGTGCCTCGTGGGTCGGCACGAAGATCGGCACGCCGTTGTGGTGATCGCCGCCCCAGTAGCCGGCAAAGTCGCCGGTCCGCTTCCCGGTGATCACCGCGCCGGTGGCCAGTCCCTCGTCGAACACGATCCGGCTGTTGGGGTCGCGGGGCCGGAACGTCTCGACGTCGCCTGCGTCGCCGCTGTCGCTGCCGTCGAGCCAGTCCATGAGTCGCATGCCGTCGACGCCCGCAGGGTTTTGGGCATCGTCGTGCGGTCCGGTGATGAAGCCGTCCAGCGACATTGCCATGGAGACGTAAACCTTGGACATCCCGCATCCCCTCCTCGATTGGAGACTCCTCGCGAAGACGCTAGACACGATCGAGCTTCGGACACGGACCAATCGGGAGCGCGTCGCTGAGCCCAATCGGGGGTGGTCTTCGCATC
>Ga0209579_10001409_pt1 | contig 19995 bp, 18 predicted proteins | sample Coa_R1_2_FD_187152 | JGI IMG/M metagenome (GOLD analysis project Ga0209579, IMG submission 187152) | Surface soil microbial communities from Centralia Pennsylvania, which are recovering from an underground coalmine fire - Coalmine... | ecosystem: Environmental > Terrestrial > Soil >... | reverse complement strand
GCTATACCCCCGAGAAGAATCTTCCGCTCACCTGGGGCGGGGAAAAGGGCGACAACATCGCCTGGAAATCTCCCCTCGTGGGGGAAGGGCACGCGAGCCCCGTGATCTGGGGAGGCCGGCTGTTTCTCTCTACCGTCCGCTGGGCGGGCGGGAAGCAGGACCCCAAGGTGCTGCCCGAGCATCACGTCCTGTGCTATCAGACGGCCGATGGAAAACTGGCGTGGGACACCACGATCGAGCCCGGCCCCTGGCTTCGAAACGACTTCCGCAGCGGCCCGGGCGGCGGCTACGCCGCGTGCACACCGGCCACCGACGGGAAACGCGTCTATGTCGTCTTCGCGTCGTCCGTCATGGCCGCGCTGCAGATGGACGGCAAGATCGCCTGGCGTCAGGAGATCAAGCCGTTCACGTTCGACGTGACGATCGGGGGCAGCCCGATCCTCTTCGGGGATTCGGTGATCTTCCTCTGTGCCATGGCCAAGGCCAGCGACTCCCGCCTGGTGGCCTTCAACGCGTCGGATGGTCTGATGAAATGGGAGGCGAAGCTGCCGAAGGTCAGCTTCGCCCATTCCACGCCGGTGCTCCTGACGATCCAAGGAAAGCCGCAGATCGTGATCGTGGCGTCCGGCATCGGCGTGACTCCCGAAGCCGTCCAGGGCTTCGATCCCGCGGACGGCAGACGGATCTGGTGGTGCAAGGGCGCGGGCGACGCGTCGTCGCCGGCCTTTGGCGGGGGAATCCTGTATACGGATTCGGGCCGCGGCGGGAGCGGCACGGCGGTCGATCCTTCCGGCGAGGGCGATCTGACCGGAAAGATCAAATGGACGGTGGGCGGCCTTTCCGAGGCCATCGCCTCCCCGATCATTGTCGGCGAGCAGGTCTTTCGCCTGCAGAGTCCGGGCATCCTTCGCGTCTGGAACGTGGCCGATGGCCAGGAGACGGACAAGCAGCGGTTGGCGGGGGTCAGTTCGACGTGGGCCAGCCCGATCGCCGATGGAGACGGCCGCGTCTATTTTGCGAGCGGTGGAAAGACGACGGTGATCCAGGCCGGGCCGCAGATCAAGATCCTGGCGGTCAACGACCTCGGGGATCCCAATCATGCCTCGCCCGCGGTCTCCAATGGCCGGATCTATATCGCGGGGCTGAAGAATCTCTACTGCATCGGCGCGAAGTAGAGGGGACGATGCGTGGTCCCCGCCCGGAGGGGCGGCCTCCGTCCCTGGCCGCCCGGGAACCCCGGGAACGGAGCGTGCGGCGACGGGGCCCGGGGGGCCGGACTCGCCGGAGCGGCGGATCCAAGTCGTCGTGGTAACCGCTCCGGTCCTGAATTATCATCGGACGTCATGGCTGCCCGGCCGGAGGAGACGCCGAATCCCCGAATCACGGTGACGGAGCACGAGGGGTATCTCGAGGCGACGCTCCAGGCGACCGACTCGATGAAGGTGGTCCAAGATCAGCTCGAGGAAATCTTCAACCTTTGCGTGGAGCGCAAGCCTCCCCGTCTTTTAGTGGACATGACTCCGGCCACCGGAAGTCCGAGCACCCTCCAGCGATACGAATTCGGCGTGATCGGGGGCCGCTTGGCTCCGTTCGTGGGCCGGGTGGCGGTTCTGGCGCAGGCGATCTGGATCGATCCACAAAAGATCGGCGTGACGGTGGCAAGGAACCGAGGGCTTTCGGTCGAGATCTTCGACAATCGACAGGCCGGCGTGTCCTGGCTCCTCGGCTAGGAACGCCGGAATTTCACGGTGAAGGATCGAGGGGGCGGGGTGGTTACGGGGACCCTCCGCTCTCAGGGAGACTGGACGGGCTTGGCGACCGCACCGCAGAGCCGCCGGAAGTGCGGTTTTTCAACCAGCTCGTTGACGATGAGGATCGAGGCCTGGGCAAAGAGCGAGGCCGACAGTCCATACCACGAACCGCAGACCAGGGCCACTCCGTAGGTCTGGAGATAGCCGAGGGTGTACATCGGGTCCTGGAAGTAGCGATAGGGCCCCGAGCGGCAAGGCTCGAATCGCTCCTTGGGGACGAAGAAGTCGTGCCACGTGTAGCTGCTGGGTCCCAGGCAGCGGACCGCCCAGGCTTTGGATCCGACTCCGATCAGAATCAGGAAGAATCCAGCCGCGAGGAGCCCCGGCTCCCACTTGTCCCAGGGGAGGGTCGAGCGGGTGGCCACGCAGAGCGACGTGAACGCGATGCCGTCGAGGTTCTGCAATCGAAAGACCCGGCGGTTGAAGCGAACGTGACGGGACTCGGCAAGCTCGCGGGATTCCTGGCCCAGCCGGAATGATTGGGCGCGGAGTTCAAAGGACGCGTACAGGACGTAGGCGAGACGCGCGAGGAGGAAGTAGAGAAGCGCCAACGGACCCTGCTCCGGCACCAGGGCGACCCAGGCCCCCAGGGCGAGGGCGGCGAGCGAGATCCCCAGATCGAGGAGCACTCGGGTAAGCGGCCAAGCGGCGGGTGAGCGCACGGATGCTTTCGTCCTCCCGGGCGTCCATTAAGCCTTCATCAAGGAAGTTCGTCCACCCTTAGATTGTGAAGATCCTCGCCGGAGGGGGGGCCCGCCGGGGCGCCCCCGGCGGCGTCGGGAATGGCGCTTTCTCCCTTGACCTCGACCCGAGGGGCCCCTATAATTCGCCTTCCTATGGCACATAAGAAAGGCGGCGGCTCGTCCAAGAACGGCCGCGACTCCCATTCCAAACGGCTGGGCATCAAGGTCGGCGACGGCCAGGTCATCCGCGCGGGCGGCATCATCGTCCGGCAGCGCGGGGCTCGCTGGGTCGAAAACCAGAACGTGGGCACCGGCCGCGATTTCACTCTGTTCAGCCTCGTCGACGGCAAAGTCAAGTTCGAATCGGGCCAGCGCGTCAGCGTCTACCCCGTCTCCGCGGCTCCCGCCGCGGCGCCGGTCAAGCCCGTTCCCGCCCCCGCCGCCAAGAAGTAGGTTGAGGACTGCGAGAGAACCGATGAGCTGCACGATCGCCGCCCGGGACCTCGCCTTCAGCCTTTCCCTCCTGCTGCTTACGAAGGGGACCCGCTAGAGGTATCTCTGGCGGCGCTCCCCAGAACCCCGGTTCCCCCGTACTAGGAAGAGTAAGCAGAGTCCGAGGAAATTCATGCGAAAGATCATCGTCTTCGATACAACCCTCCGCGACGGCGAGCAGTCCCCCGGTTTCTCCATGAACGTCGCCGAGAAGGTCTCCCTCGCCGAGCAGCTCGCCCAGCTGGGCGTCGACGTCATCGAGGCCGGCTTCCCCGTCGCGTCGAACGACGACTTCGAGGCCGTCCGCCAGGTCATCAAGGCGGTCGCCGGACGCGCGACGGTCGCGGCGCTGTGCCGCACGAAGACCCTGGACCTGGACCGCGCCGGCGAGGCGCTCAAGGGCGCCGCTCGGGGCCGCATCCACACCTTCATCGCGACGAGCGACCTCCATCTTCAGCACAAGCTGAAGATGACCCGGGACGAGGTCGTCGAAGCCGCCGTCGCCGCCATCAAGCATGCGCGCCAGTACACGGACGACGTCGAATTCTCCGCCGAGGACTCCACGCGCAGCGACCGCGACTACCTCTGCCGCGTGGTCGAGGCCGTCATCAAGGCGGGCGCGAAGACCGTCAACCTGCCCGACACCGTCGGACACACCGTTCCCTGGGAATACTCCGCGATGATCAAGGACGTCCTCGCCCGCGTGCCGGGCGCGTCGGACATCGTGATCTCGGTCCACTGCCACAACGACCTGGGCCTGGCGGTGGCGAACTCCCTCGAGGCGATCCGCGCCGGGGCGGGCCAGGTCGAGTGCACGATCAACGGGATCGGCGAGCGGGCGGGAAACGCCGCGCTCGAAGAGATCGTCATGGCGCTCAAGCACCGCCAGGCGGACTTCGGCGCCGATACGGGCGTGCGGACCGAGGAGATCATCCCGACGAGCTCGCTCCTGGTCGAGATCACCGGCGTTCCCGTTCAGCCCAACAAGGCGGTCGTCGGTTCGAACGCCTTCGCCCATGAGAGCGGCATCCACCAGCACGGGGTCATGGCCAAGCAGGAGACCTACGAGATCATCAATCCCGAGTCGGTCGGCGCCAACAGCCGGCTGCACCTGGGCAAGCACTCGGGCCGCCACGCGTTCCGGCGAAAGCTGGTCGAACTGGACGTCGATCTCGACGAGGCGGCCTTTGAGGCGGCCTTCCTCAAGTTCAAGGAGCTCTGTGACCGGGTCAAGAACGTGACGGACGACGACATCCGCCAGCTGGTGGGGGTCTCGGCCGATGCGCCGCACGCGGGCCCGTTCATCCTGGAGCACCTCCAGTTCACGAGCGGCACGGACATCGTGTCGCACGCCACGGTCACGATGAAGGTCTACGAGGAGACGGTGATCCGCTCCGCGTGGGCCTACGGTCCGATCGAGGCGGCCTGCAAGGCGATCGACCAGGCCTGCTCGATGACGGGCAAGCTGCTCGACTACACGGTGAAGGCGGTCTCGGCCGGCAAGGACGCCGTCGGCGAGGTGCGCGTGACCGTGGAGCACGAGGGCCGCAAGGCGGAGGGTCGCGCGTCGAGCGTGAACGTCGTCGAGGCGAGCGCGCGGGCGTATGCCGCGGCGCTAATCAAGCTCGCCAAGATGACCGGCAAGCTGCTCACGAAATAGTCGTCGGCGGGTCCTGTCCCCCTGCCTGCCCCCGGAGCTCGTCGCTCTCCACGAGGCGACGGACGGCGGCTCCGCCGCAGGAAGACTCCCTCGGCCCCTCCGGCGACCCGGGAACTGCCCGCCCGAAAGCGGCCGGTCGATGGGAGCGACGGGGAGCTGCCGGGGCGATCCATCCGAACAGCCGGCCCTCGTCCGCGACGACCCCCGACGGCTTGAGGCTAGACGCGGCGCACGGCGCGGCTGTTGCCCGCCTCGAGGCCGATCAGCTCGTAGACTTTCGCGATCAGCGCGCGCATGCCGGAGGACTTGGACAGGAATTCGTCGGCGCCCAGCTCCATCAGCCGGGCCTCGAGGTTCGGGTGCTGGCGGATCGCGTCGCGGGTGTGGGCGGAATAGACCACCATCTTCATGCGACGGTCGCGGTGGCTCTGGATCGCGGCCATGACCTCGTCGCCGGTAATGTCCGGCAGCATGAAATCGATGAGGCAGAGGTCGGGCTTGTAGGTCTCGGCCATCATGACGCCGTCCTTCCCCCAGGTGGCGAACTTGGCTTCGATGCGGGAGTCGCGCTCCAGCTCGAGTTTCATGATGTTGGCGAAGTTGATCTCGTCGTCGATGATGAGAACGCGGCGCTTCCGAAGGCCAGTGCTGAGGGGGACGTTGCGGGACCGGCGCATGTAGAGATCCAGCTCCGAGTTGGCGAGGTGGTACTCGCCGGTGTTCTGGAGGAACTGCCCCTGGATGAGGCCGTCCTTGATAGCGCAACGGAGTTCGTCTTCGGAGACCCCGGCCAGCCGGGCGGCCTCGGGGAGGGTGTACATCTTTTTCGGGTTTTCCGTGGGCATCGGGCCTCCGATGACAAAGTATACCCTGGAACTCTCCGCGTCAAACACATAAAGCATGTATTCTGGGCCTCCCCTTGTCTTTTTCCCGCGACTGGGTATAATCCCCGCGGATAGAGAGGGGGCACGCCAAAACAGGTGGCCTCCAAGGCGATTTGAAGATCAAGCGACCCAAAGTTGGTCCAGCCGCGAAGAAGGGGGATTCCATGGGCGGTACGTCTCCGGCCAAGAAAGAAGCCATTCCCGACCTCAAGCAGGTCAAAGACGCCCCGGTCCACCGGGTCAGCGCGGAGGACATGGCGAAGAAACAGCGCGAAATCTCCGTATCGGAGTTCTTCGCCAAAAACCGGCACCTCCTCGGCTTCGACAGTCCCCGCAAGGCCCTCCTCACCGCCGTCAAGGAGGCCGTCGACAACTCCCTCGATGCCTGCGAAGAGGCCCGCATCCTTCCCGAGATTGAGGTCAAGATCGAGGTTGCGGGGGGACTCCGGCTCGCCGAGTCCAAGCCCGAATCGAAGGCCGAAGCCAAATCCGAGACCGGCAAGCCGGCGGATGCTCCGAAGGGGCCTTCCGTCGCCCAGGCGGAGCGCTTCATCGTCACGGTGACCGACAACGGCCCCGGCATCGTTCCGGAGCAGATCGGCCGGATTTTCGCCAAACTCCTTTACGGGTCGAAATTCCATCGCCTCCGCATGAGCCGAGGCCAGCAGGGGATCGGCATCTCCGCCGCCGGCCTCTACGGGCAATTGACCACCGGGAAGCCCGTCCGGGTCACCTCCCGCTTCAACGAGAAGAAACCCGCCCGCTATGTCGAGATCACCATCGACACGGCCAAGAACGAACCTCGGGTCCTGGCCAATCGTGAAGCGACGGACTGGACCGCGGAGCACACGGGAACCCGCGTCGCGATCGAGCTTGAAGGCCGCTACCAGAAGGGCCGCACCTCCGTCGACGAGTTTCTCGAGCAGACGTCGGTTGCGAACCCGCACGCGAAGATCGTGTACGTGAATCCCGAGGGGCTGCGGCAGGTGTTCGACCGCATGGTCAACGAGTTGCCCGCCGCTCCGCGGGAGATCAAGCCCCACCCCTACGGCATCGAACTCGGCGTCCTGATGAAGATGCTCCAGGACACCAAGAGCCACTGGGTCGGGGGCTTCCTGTCGAGCGACTTCTCCCGCGTCTCCACCGCGACCGCGGCGGAGATCTGCAAGAAGGCGGGCATCGATCCGAAGATGCTGGTCCGGAAGATCCACGGCGACACGGCAGAGAAGCTCTACAAGGCGATCCAGCAGACCCAGATCATGAATCCGCCGACGGACTGCCTGTCGCCCATCGGCGAGAAAGCGATCCTGGCCGGCCTCTATAAACAGATCAAGGGCGACTTCTATACGGCCGTGAGCCGGAAGCCCGCGGTCTACCGCGGCAATCCGTTCGCGATCGAAGTGGGCCTCGCCTTCGGCACCGGGCAAGCGGGCATGATTGAGAGCGCCGTCGCCCAGGAGGACGCCGTCCCCCTGGCGGAAGGGGAGGCCGACGAGAAAGAGGGCGAAGTCCAGATGGCGCGCGTCATGCGCTTCGCCAATCGCGTGCCGCTGCTCTACCAGCCGGGTGCCTGCGCGGTGACGAAGGCGGTGGTCGAGACCTCCTGGCGCAACTACGGCTTGTCGCAATCCCGGGGCGCGCTTCCGACCGGGCCTCTGGTCATCTTCATCCACATGGCCTCCGTCTGGGTGCCTTTCACCAGCGAGTCGAAGGAGGCGATCGCCGACTATGACGAGATTCGCAAGGAGATCCGCCTCGCCCTGAACGAGGCGGGCCGTCGGCTGAGTTCCTTCGTCCGGAAGCGCGAGCGCGCGGCCCTCGAACTGAAGCGGCGCGACGTCTTCGAGGCCTACATCGAGGAGGTCGCCGACGCCTGCAAGCGGCTGAAGAAGGGGAGGCTCGACGCCGAAGACCTGAAGAAGCGGCTCTCGAAGATCGCCAAGGAGGTCACCGGCGGCGACAAGACGGACGAGATCCTGAAGAAGAAGGGTCAGGAGGAAGAACCCGCGGGCGAGTCGACGATCATCATCACCCCCGAGGGCGCCCTGGGCGCCGTGCCGTCGGCGCCAGCCGCGGCGGTCGCCCACGATGCGGCTCCGACGGCGGCCGAGGTCGCCAAGGAAGAGAAGCCCTCGAAGCCCGCGAACGCGGAAAAGAAGGAGAAGGGTCATGGCAAAGGAAAGCGTTGAAGACCGCCTCGTCGGCCTGGCAGACGTGGTCCTGGAGGCCGCGAAGAAGAAGAAGGATCCGGAGTTCCAGATCCCGGTCCGCGCCCTGTCGAACGTCGAGTTCAACACGAAGAAGCGCATCATCGAGATGAAGAGCGCGACGACGGGCCGCTCCTTCTTCAACCTGGGCATGGCGAAGAAATTCATGCAGACCATGCTCGTCGCGGACGCGCTCGCCGAACTGCAGCGGGCCGATTGCACGACCTCGCTCCGCGAAATCTACTACCGCACGAAGCACACGCTCCGCGATTCCAGCGAGAACACCTTCGACGACCAGAACGAAAGCGACCCGGTGATCGAGGACCTCGAGGTCACCCTCGAAGCCCTCCGCGAGGAGCTGCACGTCTCGGCCGAGGGCCGCGGCAGCATCGTGGGGAACATTACGCTGGTCGACGATGGCGACTCCATCGACTGCACCAAAGCCGGGAAGAGCGGCCACACCGTCCCTTCGATCGTCGAGGAGCCCGGGATCAAGATCAAGAAGTGCACGGCGGACTTCGTCCTCCTGATCGAAAAGTCGACGCAGTTCAACCGCCTCTCCGAGGACAAATTCTGGAAGAAGCACAACTGCATCCTGCTCACCGGCAACGGGCAGCCCCCGCGGGGCGTCCGGCGCCTCACCCGGCGCATCCATGACGAGTGGAAGAAACCGGTCTATGTGCTGGTCGACAATGACCCGTGGGGCTATTACATCTACTCGGTGGTGAAGCAGGGCTCGATCAACCTCGCGTTCGAAAGCCAGCGGATGGCCATCCCCGATGCCAAGTTCATCGGTCTCTCCAGCTTCGATCCCGAGAAGCACAAGATGCCCCGGAACCTGGGCATCAAGCTCAAGGACAACGATATCTCGCGCGGCAAGGAGCTCCTCGCCTACCAGTGGTTCCAGAAGAAGGAATGGCAGAAGGAGATCAAGAACATGCTCACCAGCGGCCTCAAGTACGAACTGGACGCGCTGGCGAACAAGGACTTCCGATACCTGACCACCGACTATCTCCCCAAGAAGCTCAAGGACAGGGATTTCCTCGACTAGGAAAAATCGAGTCCGGGGTGAACCGAAGGCGGCGTCGGACGTCTAACTAATCGGATGCCGAAGCTCAACGCGGTCCTGATGGTCGTCCTCGCGGTTGCGGTCATCGCCGCGACCGGCGTTCTCGTCCTCCGCAGCTCCTCCGCCCAGGAGGACGCGCCCGCCCAGGCCGAAAAACTCCTCCGGAAGCTGGCGGACGCGGACGGCGACCTCCGGCGGGAAGGGGAGGACGGGCTCCGCAGGATGGGAGCCGCGGCCCTGGGGCCGCTCCGGGAGGCATCGAAATCCGCCGATCGCATGCTGGCCGGCCGGGCGGCGAAGCTCCTCCTGGAACTCGTGCCGCCGCCCCCCGCGGAACGGTCCTCGGCGACCGCCGAGTAAGCCGGCGTCTAGCCGTTGCTTTCGAGGTCGACCGCCCCCTGGGCCACCCGTCGCAGCTCGGTCGACGGAGGGAGGGACGCGAGCTCCTCGGCCGGTAGGCGGCGGGACGGATCGTTCGAGCGGCGGAGTTCCTGGAGCTTCGCCTCGGGAACTTCGAACGGCAGTTTCTGCCCGCAGGACAGACAGAAAAAGCGGGGATAGAAGTAGGCGATGTCCGCGTCCGTCATCGGGTGTTTGCGTCCGCACTTCGCGCAAGTGATCATCATCGTCGGTCCTATCAGGTATCCTATTTGCCTTTCGTCGACTCGAGCGCTTTCTTGTACTCCGGATCCTCCGGCCGCAACGTCACGATCGAGCCGTTGCGGCGCAGCACATTGATTGTACCATCCCCGTGGTTCGCCGGCTCGTCGCAGAAGATCACGTCCGTATCGGCCATGGTGTTCAAGTCCTTCGCCGGGCCTCGGTAGGCGCCGCCGGTGATCGGGCAGACCGGCGCCTGGGGCAGATAGTTCAGCTCCTGCAGCTGCTTGAAGAACTCCTCCCCGGTCTTTTCAGGATACTTCTTCTTCTCCTCGAGGTGGTTGAGCAGGGCGAAGTAGACCGTGGTGCCCTGCGAGCGGCACTGGCCGAGCCGGTTCTCCTCGGCCATCTGGGTGGCCGCGGGAAACAGGACCACCCCGGCGGCCCCGACGATGGCCGCCGTCAGGAGCGTCGTCCCGCTGCCGGAGATGCCGTCGGTCCTCAGACCGTCGGGTTCCACCGAGACCCGGGTCACCGCCTGTCCCAGGTACTTCCCGAGCGTCTCGCCGAGCGGGAGCTTCATCAGGTCCGTGCCGCCCTTTTCGGTTTTCAGCTTCTCCTTGAAGAAGAGGGACACCGGGCCGAGCGTGTTGTACACGGCCGTGAAGGCGCGGGCGATGTCGACGTACATCACGAGCGAGGCGCCGTCGGTCTTCCCGTTCGTCCAGCGGACCACGGACGGCTGCGTCGCGAGCGTGGGCTTTTCCTGGCGGAGGAGGTGGCGCTTGAGGCCGTTCGCCGCCCCGAGGCCGCCGATCAGGCTGCTCACCTGGAGCTTGTCGCCCTCGCGGAGGAAGTAGACGGTCGACAGGAACATCCGGGCCGGGTCGAAATTGTCGGGCCTGGAGAACTTGAAATAGTGGATCTTCTTGCCCTTGAACTCCAGATCGGCCAGCTCGACATCCAGCCGTTTCACCACCGCCTGGAGGCACTTGTCGAAGCGGGCGGCATCGCGGATCTCGAATCCCGTCACGCCGTCCGGGAGGAGGCTCCCGGGCGGGAACGCCGAGTACCACCAGATGCGAGGGCCGAACGCCGGGAAGAGGTCGTTCTTGAGCGAGAACCCGGCCTCCTTCTCGAACTCGGCGATGGAGTCCAGCGTCTTCTGCTGCTGGAACTCGTCGGCGGACTTGAGGATTTCGAGCACCGTGTCGTAGAGCTCCGGGAGCTCGATCGACAGCGACACGAACTGCAGCGCGTCCTGGGGCGCGACCTCGAACCCGGCGGCGGGGCCCTTCAGGGAGAGGAACTTCGCCAGCCCTTTCCTCTCGCCCGTGGTTCCCAGGAAGAAGCGCTCGGTGACCCCCTGGTCGCCGATCGTGAGCCCTCCCGCGGCGAACGTGAACCCCTCGAGGCCCAGGGCAGCGATGAACTTTCGGTCGTGCTCTTCGAGGTCTTCCTTGGCCTCCTTCACGAAGCCCGCGACGTCCGCGTAGAAGAAGATCTCCTTGGCGGCGGCTTTCTCCCGGGCCTTGAGGAACGTCGAGGCCCTGCCCAGCGGCTTGGGCTGGCCACCCCGGATGGCGGCGGCCAGCTTTTCCATGGTGCCCTTCCACGTCGTGAAGAGCACCACGTCGCCCACGACGGCCGCGTGAAGATTCAGCTCGGGCTGAATGGCGAGGGTCAGCACCTCGATCTCCCCCGTCTTCCAGGCGACGCCCTTCTTGCCGGATTTCTCCTCGTAGGTCTTTCTCAGCCGGCCCAGCCCCTGTTTCAGGAAGTCGTCGTGGCCGGCGCTGTCGAGCGAGAGGACGAAGTCCGCCTCTTTCTTCCCCCCCTGCATCAGGCCGGGCATGGCGACGGCGATCTGTCCGCTGATGTTCTTCAGCGCCATTTCCCAGCGGAAGTCCTTGTCGTCCAAGGTGAGGCCGTTCAGGGTCTTGACGTAGCTGCCCAGAGCCTCGCCCGCGAAGGCCCGGACTTCCTCGTCGTCCAGGAGCTTGGCGAGAGGGGTTTTCTTGAAGGCCTCCGCGAAGGCGGGGGCGGACGGGGTCTCGGCGAAGAGGAGCGTGGTGTCCGGCAGGAAGGCCTCCAGGCGGAATTCCGCCCGCCTCGCGGCGCCGAGCGCCAAAAGCGGCAGGAGGAGCGCCAGCCGTTTGAGGATCATGGGAGGCTCATTATAAGGAGAGGGCAGAGGGGTTCAAGCGGAACTTCGCAATTGCATTCCCCGCCATCCCTGCTAATCTGTGCGCGTGGTCAAGCCCATCAAAGTCGACTACGAGCGCGTCGAGCGCCATGAGTTCGAGATCTACAAGGAATCCATCCTCCAGCGGCTCGACATCTACATCCATAAGCGGAAGCCCGAGTACTCCCGCACGCTCGTGCAGAAGCTGATCAAGGACGGGATGATCACCGTGAACGGGCACCCCTCCAAGCCTGCCTACGAGATCAATCTCGGCGATAAGATCGTCTGCGACCTGCCGAAGCTGATCCAGCCCCACGTCGTAGCCAGCGACATCCCTCTCGAAATCGTCCACGAGGACGAGCATCTGATCGCCATCAACAAGCCGCCCCAGTTCGTGGTCCATCCGGCGGCGGGGCATTGGGACGACACCCTCGTCAACGCGCTCCTCCACCACTGCGGCGTGCTGCCGGAGACGGACGAGATCTACAAGCCCGGCATCGTCCACCGGATCGACAAGGACACCAGCGGGGTGATCATCGCCGCCAAGACGCTCCGGGCGCACGGGGAGCTGACGAAGCAGTTCCAGGACCGCGTGGTCCAGAAGTCCTACCGAGCGATCGTGGAGGGGGAAGTCGCCTTCGACGAGGACATCATCGACAAGGACATGGATCGCAGCAAACACGACTTCGAGAAGATGGCGGTGGTGAAGAAGGGGACGGGGAAGTCCGCGATCAGCTACTACCGCGTGTTGGAACGCTTCGACGGCTTCACCTTCGTCGAGGTGGCGCCGAAGACGGGGCGCACGCACCAGATCCGCGTGCATATGGCGTCGATCGGCCACCCCTGTGTCGCCGATTCGGCGTACGGCCGACGCGACGCGCTGTTCCTCCGGGACCTAGGCGCCACCGAAGATCCGCTGGTGCCGGACCCGCTGCAGCCGATCCTCATGCGCCAGGCCCTCCACGCATTCCGGATCCAGTTCACGCATCCCGGGACCGGGATGACGGTGGACTACTCCGCGCCCCTGGCGGAGGACTTGGAGACGGTGCTGACGCTGCTCCGGAAGTACCGGTCCAAGGAACGGCCTCAGCCCCCGGACTCCCGGCCGCCGACGATCGTCGAGGAGCCCCGGGCCGCCGAGAGTGAAGCCGCCCGGAAGGGTCCGGCGAAGAAGGGTCCGGCGAAAAAGAAGAAGGCGGCGCCGAAGGCCAAGGCCAAAAAAGCGAAGGCGAAGAAGGCGACCTAAGCTCAGGCCCGATTCGAGATCTGGATGCGATTGCCGTCCGGGTCATGGCCGTCGCAGAGGACGAGCTCGCCGAAGTCCTTCACCGCTCCCATCCGGGCTCCCCGCCGGATCAGCTCTTCTCGCGCCCGCCCCACCTCCCTGGTCCCGAAGGCGATCGTGGTGGAGCCCGGCGTCGACGGTCCGCGGTGGAGGGCGAGAGAGTCGAATTCGACCCAGCCTTCCGCGGCCGAACCTTTCCGGAGTTCCAATCCCAGGACGTCGACGTAGAAGGCGGTGAGCTTCACGATCCGGGGCGTGAAGAGGATCACCCGGGTCATCCGGAGGGGGGCCGTCACTTGGCCGCCGTCGTCGGAAGCGACAGATCCAGCCGGTGCTTCACCCAGGCGCAGTCCTCGCCGGCCCTCTGGCGCTCGACCCGAAGCCGCTGCGCCGGATCGAGCGCGACCAGCGACAGCGCCGCCGACACCCGGACGTCCGGATCGTCGTCATCGAGCCGCGACGGAATCCGGGAGGCCGCGATGGTGAAGGACAGCGCCCTCGCGGCGGCGATGGCCGCGCTGCGCACCGACGCCTCGGGGTCGTCGATCAGCGCGATCAGGCCATCGTAGGGAAGCCCAAGGTCCCCGGCCGCCTGCACGGCCCCGCGGCGGACGCGGCGGTCGGCGTTCGCGAAGAGCCGGCCGAAGGCCGCCGCCAGCTCCGGGTGGCCGGTGTCCGGATAGCGCTTGCGGGCGTCGCGCAGCCGCGAATAGACGGAATCGTTCAGCGACGCGTCCGGGCCGAGCAGGCCCGCGAGTTCGGCCGATGCGCGGTCTCCGGCCCAGTCCGAGATCGCCCGGACCGCCCGGTCGGGTCGCGGCGCCCGGCCCGAAAGGATCAGGGCTCGGACGGCAGGCGCGGCCGAGGGGTCGCCATGTTCGAGGATCAGGTTGAACGTCAGCTCGAGGGGCTCGCCGTTCAATCCCGCAAGACCGGACGCCAGTCGCGCCAGCACCGCCTCGTCCCGCCGGGCGCCCAGCATCTGGCGCAGGTACTTGGCCGCGGCGTTCCCCAGACGGCCGTCCGGATCGGCCAGTTCGCGGATCGCGAGGTCGCCGACCTCGCGGTCGTTCCGGTCGGCCAGGGCGAAGTAGCCCAGGCGGCGAAGGGGCGCGTCGGGATTGTCCAGGAGCTTCCGGGCCAGCGCCTGCGCTCGGTCGTCCCGCAGGGTGAGCAGCGTCTCCACCGCGTCGAAGCGGACCGAATAGTCGGGGCTGGCCAGGAAGGTTTCCAGCGCCGCCGCGTGGTCGCGCCGCTCCAGGCGCACCAGCGCGCGCAGCGCGTCGAAGCGGATCGCCTCGACCGGGTCGGCCGCGAAGGGCTCCATCGCCTCGACGGCGCCCGGGGTCTCCTGGCGCCGGAGCAGCTGCTGCAGGGCCCACTGGCGAACGACGGGTTCACGGTCCTTCGCAAGGGGGGCAAGCACGCGGACGGTGTCGATCCTCGCCCAGAGCTCGTACGCGCGGATGCGGCGATTCGGGTCGGCGTCGTCGACCAGAGGCCGGAGGCGCTCCATGGACGGCTTGGGCCAGCGGGCCAGGATCGCTCCGGCGGTGTCGCGGCTCTCTCCGGAATCGCGCAGGTACAGGGCCCACAGCTCCTCCTGGGCGTCGGGCCCTCCGAGCCGCGAGTAGGCGCTGATCGCCGACTGGCGGACGGACATCACCGGGTCCCGGAGCAGGCGCTTGAGAGCCTCGAGGCAGGCGCGTTCCTCGAAGACGACGGCGGCTTGGATCGCCTCTTCGCGGACAGGCGGCTCGTCGTGCGACAGCAGGGCTTCGATTTCCGAGGCGGGCGGCCGCCAGCCGCAGGCCCGAAGGGTGGCGAGCGCCTCCGCGACGAGGGTCGGGTCGGGATGGGAGAGCAGAGGCTCGACGAATGGGAGGGCGCCCGGGCAGCCGCGCTCCCTCAGCCACGACAGGGCGAGGCGACGCTCCGAGGCGTCTCCCGCGGTCAGCCAGTCGCGGAGCAGGTCCGGTCCCAGCGGGAGCGGCAGGCTCGCGTTCATCGCCAGCTGGACGATGCGGACGCGGCCCGAAGGGCCGGCTTCCGCGAAGGTTCGATTCAGGTCCTCGGCAGCGAGGCGGCTCGACGCCATGGTCAGGAGCTCGTACGCGCGGCCGGACCTCGGGCAGTTCTCGGCGGCATAGAAGCGGAGCAGCCGGGGCGCCCAGTCGCTATTCCGCCGCTCCTGCAGGATCTCGGCGGCGGCCAGGACGACCTCGGGATCGGGATCCTGGGTGAGGTCGACCAAGAGATCCGAGGTCTCGTCGAAAGACCGGGCAAGGACGCGGATGAGAGCAATGCGCTCCAGGGTCGTGCCGCCGCGGAGGACGGCCACGGCATTGGGGGCGTCGTCCAGGACGCGCCAAGGGAGACGGCGCCGGAGGCGGGAACTTTCGAGGAGATCAAGGCAGCGGGAGCGGACTTCGAGGTCGGGATGGGTCCGGGAGGCGGTTTCGAGCTCCGCCCAGGCCGAACGGCCGGCGGCCTTCAGGTGTAAGGAGGCTTCATCCCGGACGGCAGGAGCGTCGTGGCCGAGGTCATCGATCCACCGGCCGACCTGCCCGCCCCCCGGGGAAAGGCACCACAGGACCGCCACGGCAAGCGCAACCAACATCGGTTCGCCTCTTCATTCCCTCTCCCGCAGCGGACATTAGTGAGTATGGACCAGAGTCCGCGCAGAAGCAAGGCGAAACCATTCTTCATGTGCTAACTCTTTCTTCGTCCGTCCTTAACACGGCCGGATCCGCCGGACCGCCCCCGAGAACGGGCCGCGGCGGGAAAAGCTCCCTGGAATCTTCATTCTCATCCTTGACTCGAGTCTCCCCTTCGGCTAAAGTTTCCCTCCTTGCCCCGTCCCGGTCGGGCCGGGGGTCGCCGTAAGGGGAAGAAGATCCCACTGGCGCTTTCGGAGGAGATGATGCCTTCGCTGTCGATTTCCGCGCGTGAACTGCTGACGTCCGGAGTCCACTACGGCCACAAGGTGAGCCGCTGGAATCCCAAGATGCGGCCGTACATCCACGCCAAGAAGAGCCTGATCCACATCATCGACGTCCGCGAGACCATCAAGGGTCTCGTCCGCGCCTGGCACTTCCTCCAGAAGCTGGCCTCCCGCGGGGAGCTCATCCTCTTCGTCGGCACCAAGCGCCAGGCCGGCGCCGTCGTGAAGACCGAAGCTTCCCGCTGCGGCATGGCCTACGTGTCCGAGCGTTGGCTCGGCGGCACGCTCACCAACTACGACACCATCCGCAACCGGCTCAACCGCCTGAAGGAAATCGAGCAGTGGGAAGCGGACGGCACCATCAACCGGTATTCGAAGAAGGAGCAGTCGTCCATCCACCGCGAGAAGCGGAAGCTTCTGCGCAACCTGGACGGCCTTCGGACGATGGACCGCCTTCCGACGTGCCTGGTCATCGTCGATCCGCAGCACGAAGCCATCGCGGTCGCTGAGGCGAAGAAGATCGGCGCCGCCACCGTGGCGCTCATCGACTCGGACGGCGATCCCGACAAGATTGACATCGCCATCCCGGGCAACGACGATTCCATGAAGGTCGTTCAGATCATCGTCAACAAGCTCGCCGACGCCATCCTCGAGGGGAAAGCCCACCCCACGGGCGTTCCCCGCGCCGAAGAGATTTCCAAGGCCGGCGCCGTGTCGATCTCGGTCCCCGAGCGGCAGGGTGCGATCAACGTCGGCAAGGGCGGCCGTCCGCGGCGCGCCTCGATGCCCGGCCGCCCCGGCGGCGGGTTCGGCGGCGGAGGCGGCGGTCCCCGTCCTCCTCAGCCCCAGCAGCAGCAGCCTCCGGCGGCTCCGCCCGCCGCGGCGCCCGCAGGAGCATAGCGACCATGGCGAACATCGACGCGAAAGCCGTCAACGATCTCCGTCTCGAAACCGGCGCCGGCATGATGGACTGCAAGCGCGCGCTCGAGGAGGCCGGCGGCGATACGAAGAAAGCCAAGGAGATCCTCAAGAAGAAGGGCCTCGAGAAGGCGGATAACATCGCCGCCAAGGGCGCCGGCGCCGCCGTCAAGGAAGGGCGCATCGGCACGTACATCCATTCGACCGGGAAGGTCGGCGCGATGGTCGAGCTGACCTGCGACACCGACTTCGTCGCGAAGAACGAGGAGTTCCAGGCGCTGCTCAAGGATCTCGCGGTCGCGGTCGCCGCCTTCGAGCCCAGCGCGGTGTCCAAGGACCAGGTTCCCGCCGATGTCGTCGAGGCGGAGAAGGCGAAGTACGCCAACGACATCAAGGGGAAGCCGCCCGAGATCGCCGCGAAGATTCTCGACGGCAAGCTCGAGAAGAATCTCTACGCCCGGATCCCCGGAGGCTGCCTCCTCCACATGCCGTACCCCAAGGAGGACGAGTTCAAGGGCACGTACGGGGACCTTCTGAAGTCCAAGGTCGCGAAGCTGAAGGAGAACATCCAGCTCCGCCGCTTCGTGCGCATGGAAATCGGCAAGTAGGGATTTTCTGGCCCGAGCCCCCCTCTTTTGATTCAATCTCCTTCGATGCCCGCTCCCAAATACAAACGCGTCCTGCTGAAGATCAGCGGCGAGGCGTTCTGTAAGGAAGGGAACACCGGCATCGACATCGATGAAGTCCAGTCGATCGCCCGGCAGATCAAGGAAGCCACTCAGATCGGGACCCAGGTCGCGATCGTCGTCGGCGGCGGCAACATCATCCGCGGCAGCTCGATCGCGAAGCACGGCCTCACGCAGGCGACGGGCGACTCGATGGGCATGCTCGCGACGGTGATCAACGCCCTGGCGCTGCAGGACGTCCTGGAGCATGAGGGCCTGGCGACGCGCGTGCTGTCGGCCCTGTCGGTGCATTCGGTGGCGGAGCCCTACATCCGCCGGCGCGCGGTGCGGCACCTGGAGAAGAACCGGATCATCATCCTGGCGGCAGGCACGGGAAATCCGCACTTCACGACGGACACCGCCGCGGCCCTGCGCGCGACCGAGCTTGGCTGCGAGGTCCTCCTGAAGGCGTCCAAGGTGGACGGCGTGTACACCGACGATCCGCACAAGAATCCCAAGGCCAAGAAGTTCGACAAGCTGTCCTATCTCGACGTGGTCAACCAGCGCCTGGGCGTCATGGACATCACGGCGATCACGATGTGCATGGAACAGCGGCTGCCGATCATCGTGTTCAATCTGCGCCGCGAGGGGAACATCGTGAAGGGGGTGAGCGGCGAGCCGATCGGGACGCTCATCGATGAGGGCCAGCTGACGAAGAAGGGGAAGAGATAGGATGCCGTACGACGACATCGTCCTCGAGGCCGAGGACAAGATGGAGAAGGCCGTCTCGGTCCTGATCGAGGAGCTCCGCGGCGTGCGCACCGGCCGCGCATCGGCGGGCCTGGTCGACCAGCTCAAGGTGGACGCCTACGGCGCCCCCACGCCGCTCAAGTCGCTCGCCTCGATCACCGTCCCCGAGCCGCGCATGATCATGGTGAAGCCGTTCGATCCGAGCGTGATCAATGACATCGTGAAGGCGATCCAGAAGTCCGAAGTGGGGATTACCCCCCAGTCGGACGGCAAAATCATCCGCCTGGCGGTGCCGCCCCTGTCGGAGGAGCGGCGCAAGCAGATGTCGAAGATGGTGAAGGAGTTCGGAGAGAAGGCCAAGGTGTCGATCCGCAACATCCGCCGAGAGGGCAATCAGTCGACGGAGAGCGAGGAGAAGGGGAAGTCGATCAGCGAAGACGAAGCCAAGCGGACGAAAGGCGAGATCGACCGGCTGACCAAGGAGTACGAAGGAAAGGCCCAGGAGTCGGTGGACAAGAAGACGAAGGAAGTGATGGAAGTCTAAAACCCCTTCCCGAAGGACCAATCCGGAGAGAGGCCGCGCTGCCGCGCGGCCGTTCTGTTTTAGGGGCCGTCGATGGGCCCGTTGTCCATGCCGTCGTAATCGCGGATCTGGAACTGCCGGGCCGCCTCGTAGAACTCGCTATTGCGGACCAGCAGGCTCTCCACCGTGTGCACTTCCACCCGGTCGACCTGAAGATAGATCGTGTCCTGGTTCTCGTCGTCGTCCCCCGGTTTCAAAAGTCCGACCAGCTGATACCCCTTCGGTCTCAGGTGCTCGCCGAGCCGGACCAGCTTCTCCTCCGAGGAGTCGGCGAAGAAATACGACCAGCGGCACATGCCATCGATGTCCCAATCCACGCGACCTTCCCGGCGAAGCTGCCGGGTGTGCTCGAAGAGTCCCTCGACTTGTTCGCGGGTGATCACTGCTTCGGGTGGAGCGTCGCCTCGGCCTCTTCCTCGAGGCCCTTGGCTTTGATTTCCTTGCCGGCGCTGCGGTAGACCACGGCGGCCTCCTTGAGGAGATCGGCGTAGTCCCCGTGGCTGATCTGGCCTTGCTTGGGCGGGATGTGAGGGGCGGCGGGGAGCTGCTTCTTTTTGAGGGGAAGGGCGTTCTCGTAGAGCGGAATGGCGTCCTCGAATTTGGCCTGGCCGGCGAGGGCCGCGCCCAGCCAGCGCTCGGAGTCGGCAAACGAGGGCGGTTGAAGGCCGATCGTCGCGCGGCCGAGCTGGACGGCGCGCTTCGCGACCGTCTCCGCTTCGGGGAACCGGCCGGTCGCGACGTAGAGCTCCGCCAGGCGGTTGAGCGACGGCATGAGCTTCGGGTCGTCGGGCTCGAAGGCCTTCTCGCGGTGGGCCAGGGATTTCTTCAGCAGCGTCTCCGCCTCGGGGAACTTCTTCTGGGCCATCAGCGCCATCGCCAGCTTGTCGCCGGTGCCAATGACCTCCGGATGGTCCGGGTCCAGCTGCTTCGAGCGGATCTGCAAGGAGCGGCGCCACAGCGGTTCCGCCTCCGCGGTCTTGCCCATCGCCTCGTAGATATGGGCGAGAAGATCGAAATGCTTCACCAGGGTCACGTCCTCGGGGCCGCGGGTTTTCTCGATCTCCTGGATCACCGGGACGAGGAGCGCAATGGCCTCGTCGAACTTCCGGTCTTCGAGGAGATTCCGCGCCTTCTGGATGACCGGCGGAATCGCCGGGACCCGGAGGGCGAACGAGATCAGGATCCCGATCAAGACGAGCATCGTTCCCGCAAGGGCCCCGATCGTGATCACGAACTGCTTCGTGGTCTTGGGCTGCAGC
>Ga0209579_10001408_pt1 | contig 20007 bp, 16 predicted proteins | sample Coa_R1_2_FD_187152 | JGI IMG/M metagenome (GOLD analysis project Ga0209579, IMG submission 187152) | Surface soil microbial communities from Centralia Pennsylvania, which are recovering from an underground coalmine fire - Coalmine... | ecosystem: Environmental > Terrestrial > Soil >... | reverse complement strand
GAGGTTGGATGCGTCCACTTTCCTGTTGTAGACGTCGAAGCCCTGGCTCACGCCGTCCACGGTGAGGTAAGGATTGAGGTATGAAAGGGAGATGTTTCTGTTCACCGAGCCCGTGTTCATGTTGAGGCCGACGTATTTTCCGCTGCCGAAGATGTTCGTCTGCGAGATGCCTGCCTGCAGCACCACCTTGTCGACCGTGGAGTATCCCGCGCCCAGCGTGATCGCGCCGGTCGGCTTCTCCTCGACCGTGAAATTGACGTCGACCTGGTCCGGGCTGTCGGCCACCGGCGCGGTCTCGACGTTCACGTCCTTGAAATACTGGGTGCGGTCGATGCGCGTCTTCGACAGCTGGATCTTGGAAGCGTCGTAGTAGGCGCCTTCGAGCTGCCGCATCTCGCGCCGGACGACCTCGTCGCGCGTCTTGGTGTTGCCGCCGACGTTGATGCGCCGCACGTACACGCGCCGGCCCGGATCGATAACGATGGTGAAGGCGACGGTGCGCTTTTCCTTGTCGATCTGCGGCACGGCGTTGGCGTTGGCGAAGGCGTAGCCGTCGTTGCCCAGCCGGTCGGTGATCGCCTTGGTGGACTCGGTCAGGAGCTGGCGCGAAAACGTCGCGCCGGCCTTGACGCGTATCAGCTTCTCGAGCTGCTCGCGCGGTACCAGCATTTGCCCGTCCAGCCGCACCGCCGACACCGTGTACTTCTCGCCCTCGAAGATATTGATGGTGAGGTAGATGTCGCGCTTGTCGGGAGTGATGGAAACCTGGGTCGATTCGACGTTGAAGTCGAGATAGCCACGGTTCTGGTAGAAGGCCTTGAGCGTCTCCAGGTCGGCGGACAGCTTGGGCTTGGAGTACTGGTCGGCCTTGGTGTACCAGGTCAGCCATCCGGGCGTGCGAAGCACGAGCTGGTCGAGCAGCTCTTTTTCGCTGAATACGCGGTCGCCGACGATGTTGATGGCGCGGATCTTCGCCACTGAACCCTCGTTCACCGTGATGGTGATGCCGACCCGGTTGCGTTCCAGCGGCGTCACCGTCGTCTGCACGTCGGCAGCGTAGAGGCCGCGTGACAGGTACTGGCGCTTCAATTCCTGCTCGGCGCGGTCGAGCACCGAGCGGTCGAAGGTGCGGCCGTCGGCCAGTCCGACATCGCGCATGATCTTACGCAGGTTTTCGGTCTCGAATTCCTTCACGCCAACGAAGTCGATCTGCGCGATGGCCGGCCGCTCCTCGACGATGACCACCAGCACGTCGTTCTCGACCTCGAGCCTCACGTCTCGGAAGAAGCCGGTGGCGAACAGGGCGCGCACCGCCTGCTGCGCTTTTTCCTCGGTCAGGGTCTCGCCGACTTTCACGGGCAGGTAGCTGAACACCGTGCCGGGCTCGGTCCTCTGCAGTCCGTCGACCCGGATGTCCTTGATGACGAAAGCATGGAACGCCTGGCCGAAGGCGCCTGAGGCCAGCGTGAACAGCAATACGCCGGCAGCCACGACGAGGGAAGGAAAGCGCATCACTATCCTGAGAACAGGCGATTCAGGTCGTTGTAAAAGGCGAAGGCCATGACGACGAGCAAGAGCGCCATGCCTACGCGCTGTCCGAGTTCCATGGCACGCTCGGACACCGGGCTCCCCTTTATTATTTCCACTGAATAATACATTAAGTGCCCCCCATCAAGGAGCGGAATCGGCAGCAGATTCAGCACCCCCAGGCTGATGCTGATGAGCGCCAAGAATGTGGCATAGGCGAGCCATCCCAGCTGCGCCGACTGGCCGGCGTAGTCGGCGATGGTCACCGGTCCGGAGAGGTTCTTCCAGGACACTTCGCCCAGCAGCATCTTGCCGAGCATTTTCAGGCTGAAGATCGAAATGTCCCAGGTCTTGACGGCGGCCTTGCCGAGACTGTCGAGCGGGCCGTAGCTGACTCGTACGACAATGCGCTCCGATTCGGCCGTGGAAATGCTGGGCGCCGCGCCAATGCGGCCGATGCGCGTGCCGTTCTCGGTTATCGTGTCCGGCAGCACGTCTATGCTCAGGGTCGAGCCGCCGCGTTCCACCAGCAGCCGCAACACCGCGCCGGGGCTCTCGCGCACCGCCTGCACCAATTGGTCCCAGGTAGCTATGTCCCTGCCCTCGGCCTGCGCGATGCGGTCTTCCGCCCGCAGGCCCGCACGTTCTGCGGCGCCACCCGCGATAACGCGCCCGATCACCGGCTGCAGCGGCGGCCGGTACAGCCGCAGCCCGATTTTCTCCATGGCGTCGCTTTCGACGTTCTCCGAGGGAAAATCCCGCAGATCGAGCACGTGCATCGCGATGGTGCCGCGGCTCTCCTCGACTTCGACGCGCAGGGCTTCGCGCTGCAGCGCGCCCTGCAGCACCCGCCAGCGCAGGTCCTGCCAGGTAGCGATCGCATCGCCTTCGATCGTGCGCACGGCATCCCCGGCGGCAAAGCCCGCCGTGTTCGCGAGCGTGCCCGCCGCCGGCGCGGCGAGGACCGGACGCGCCTCGGGAAGGCCGTGCATGTAGAGGCCGGCGTAGACCGCGATCGCGAACAGGAAATTGAACACGGGGCCGGCGATCACGATCAGGAAGCGGCGGCCGACGCTCTGCCGGTTGAACGCCCGATGCGTTTCCGCGGCATCGACAGGCGCTTCGCGCTCGTCCAGCATCTTGACGTAGCCGCCGAACGGGATCATGGCGATGGTCCATTCGGTTGCGTCGCGGCCTAGCCGCCAGGTGGCGAGGGATCTGCCGAATCCCACCGAGAACCGCAGTACGCGCACGTTGCAGAGCCTCGCAGCGAGGTAGTGGCCATATTCGTGCACCACGATCAGCACGCCCAGCGCGACCAGGAACGACACCACGGTATGCAGCAGGTTCATGCCGCCCGGCCCATCAGGCCCGCGACGCAATCCGCAGCCGCGCGCCGGGAACCGCGGTCCGCTTCGAGCACGGCCTCGAGCGCGTCGGCCCTCAGGCCGGGCGCGCGCTCCAGAGCGTGTTCGATGACCTGCGGGATCGCGGTATAACGCAGCTTGCCCTCAAGGAAGGCGGCGACCGCGACCTCGTTGGCGGCGTTCAGCACCGCGGGCGCGGCGCCGCCGGCACGCAAGGCCGCGTACGCCAGCTGCAGGCAGGGAAAGCGTTTCGCGTCCGGCCGCTCGAACGACAGCTGGCCGATCGCTGCCAGGTCGAGCGGCGTGGCGCCGGATTCAATCCTTTCCGGATAGCCAAGCGCGTGCGCGATCGGGACCCGCATGTCAGGGTTGGAAAGCTGCGCGATCACCGAGCCGTCGACGAACTCCACCAGCGAATGGACGATGCTCTGGGAATGGATCAGCACCTCGATGCGCTCGGGCGGCACGTCGAACAGCCAGCGAGCCTCGATCACTTCGAGGCCCTTGTTCATCATGGTCGCGGAATCGACCGAGATCTTGCGTCCCATGATCCAGTTGGGATGCGCGCAGGCTTCGTCCGGCGTCACCCCGAACAGGCGCTCGACAGGCGTCGCCCTGAAAGGCCCTCCCGAAGCGGTGAGCAGGATGCGGCGCACGGCGCTTCCCGCCCCGCCCGGCGGCAGGCACTGGAACACCGCATTGTGCTCGCTGTCGATCGGCAGCAGCGTGGCGCCGCGCTCGCGGATGGCGCGCATGAAAAACGGCCCCGCCATCACCAGGGCTTCCTTGTTGGCGAGCAGAATGCGCTTGCCGGCGCGCGCGCCTGCCAGCGTGGGAGCGAGTCCCGCGGCGCCGACGATCGCGGCCATCAGCACGTCGCATTCCGGGTCGGCGGCAACCTGCTCCAGAGCCTGAGCGCCGAACAACAGCTCGGTCTTGCAGCCGGAGTCCGCCATGCGCCGTCGCAGGGCCGCGTCTTCCGTCAGCCCGGAGAGCACCGCGTAGCGCGGGGCATGCTTTGCGCAAAGCGCAAACAGCGCGTCGGCCGCGCGATGCGCGGTCAGGGCGAAGATGCGGTAACGGTCGGGATGCCGCGCAGCGACGTCCAGCGTGCTGGCGCCGATCGAGCCGGTCGCGCCCAGCAATGTCAGGTCTCTGGTCATGCCGCGCCCATGGCCTGCATCAGCAGCAGGGCTCCGGGGAGCGCAGCCGTGGCGCTGTCGATCCGATCCAGCACGCCGCCATGGCCGGGAAGCAGTTTGCCGCTGTCCTTGGCGCCGGACTGCCGCTTGAGCGCGGATTCGAACAGATCGCCCAATACGCTGAGCGCGCAGAGCAGCAATACGCCGGCCAGAAACGGCACCCAGATTACCCCCTGCACGCGGGCCCTCAATTCCGGATCGAAAGACGCCCAGATGATAGCGTAGATGATGCATCCGGCGACTGCGCCGGCGACGCCTTCCCAGGTCTTGCCGGGGCTGATCGAGGGCGCCAGTTGGTGCCGTCCGAACGCCCTTCCGACGAAGTAGGCCGCGGTATCCGCCGTCCAGATCAGGCCGAGGAGGAGGAGGAGCAGATCCCGCGCAAGCGTCGCCATCGCGACCCCTGCCGGCACGATCACGATCAGTCCAGCCGCGAGCGTCCAGAGGACCGGCGTCGGCGCCAGGCCTCGCGCAAGGCGCCACGGAACCACCACCGCCCAGAACGCGAACGCGCCCCACATCAGTCCGCGCGCCAATTCCGGCAGCAGCAGGAACAGGCCGTATGCGAGTACGCTCGCTCCGGCATAGGCCAGGCGCGTGATCTTTCCGGCCCCTGCCAGCGCCGACCATTCGTTGGCGGCTATCGCGACCACCAATGCGACCAAGGCGGCAAACTGTTTTTGATCGAGGTAGAACAGCGCCGCCAGGAACGCGGCAAGCAGCGCGGTTGCCGTAAGGATTCGGGTGGCGAGCAAGCGCTCAGGCGTCGGTCGCGGCCGGCAGCGGGGCGAGCTTGTCCTGCTTCGCCTCGTTCAGCTGCTCGCTGGTGCGGCCGAAGCGCCGCTCCCGCTGTCGGTAGGAGGCAAAGGCGCTCTCGAGCGCGGCGGCGTCGAAATCAGGCCACAGCGTGTCCGTGAAATACAGTTCCGTGTAAGCAAGCTGCCAGAGCAGGAAGTTGCTGACGCGCTGCTCGCCGCCGGTACGGATGAACAGATCGGGCTCGGGCGCGTAGCTCATCGACAGGTAGGGCGCCAGCGCCTCTTCGGCGACGCCCGCCGCCGCGGCTTCCGGATGCTCGCGCGTGAGGCGCGAGAGCGCCTGCAGGATGTCCCAGCGGCCGCCATAGTTCGCCGCAATCGTCAGCGTCAGGCCGTCGTTGGCCGCCGTCAGCTGCTCGCCCTGCGCGATCAGGGCCCGGATTTTCGGATCGAAACGGCTCTGGTCGCCGATCAGCCTGAGCCGGATGCCGTTGCGGTGCAGTTTCTGCACCTCGTTCTCGAGCGCGCCGAGGAACAGCTGCATCAGCAGCGCCACTTCCTCCGGCGGGCGGCGCCAGTTCTCGGAACTGAAGGCGAACAGCGTGAGGAACCCGACGCCGCGCTCGGCGCAGGCTTTCACCGTCGCGCGCACCGCCTCGACCCCGCGCCTGTGGCCGGCGAAGCGCGGCAGGCGGCGCTGCTTCGCCCAGCGCCCGTTGCCATCCATGATGATCGCGACGTGCCGCGGCACATCGCCGTGCGGCGGAATTTCGGCGGTGGAGCTGGCGTGCGCGGCGCGGGGTTTCATGCAGCCTCACACCGCCATAAGCTCGGCTTCCTTCTGCGCGAGGAGCTTGTCGATTTCGGAAATGTGCCGGTCGGTCAGCTTCTGCACGTCGTCGGCGGCACGCCGCTCGTCGTTCTCGGAAATGGTCTTCTTCTTCAGGGCTTCCTTGACTGCATGGATGGCGTCGCGCCGCAGGTTGCGGATCGCGACGCGCGCGGTCTCCGCCTCCTTGTGCACCACCTTGGCGAGCTCCTTGCGGCGTTCTTCGGTAAGCGCGGGCATCGGCACGCGGATGGTATCGCCCGCGGCCGCCGGATTGAGCCCCAGGTCGGACTCCCGGATCGCTTTCTCCACCGCCTGCGCGATCTTCTTCTCGAACGGCGTCACGCCGAGCGTGCGCGCATCCATGAGCGTGACGCGCGCGATCTGGTTCAGCGGTGTCTGGGCGCCGTAATAATCCACCGTGATGTGATCGAGGATGCCGCTGTGCGCGCGCCCGGTCCGCACCTTGGAAAGGTCGATTTTGAACGCCTCGACGCTCTTGTGCATCTTCGCTTCGGTGTTTTTCTTCAGGTCCGCGATCATGGCTGGCTCCGTCCCCCCGCGTCTACACGTGCACCAGGGTGCCTTCGTCTTCTCCGGCAACCACGCGCCCCAAGGCGCCGCTGTTGAATATGCTGAACACGTTCACCGGCAATCTCTGGTCGCGGCACAAGGCCAGCGCGGTGGCATCCATGACCTTGAGATTGCGCTGGATCGCCTCGTCGAAACTGACCCGGTGATAGCGCTTGGCCCCAGGATCCTTCTTCGGATCGCTAGTGTACACGCCGTCCACCTTGGTGGCCTTGAGCACGATTTCGGCGCCCATTTCGCTGGCGCGCAGGGCCGCGGCGGTGTCGGTGGTGAAGAACGGGTTGCCGGTGCCGGCCGCGAAGATCACGATCTTGCCCTCCTCGAGATAGCGTATCGCCTTGCCGCGGATGTAGGGCTCCACGACCTGCTCGATGTTGAGCGCCGATTGCACGCGGCTTGCCACGCCCGCCTGACGCATCGCGTCCTGCAGCGCCAGCGCGTTCATCACGGTCGCCAGCATGCCCATGTAGTCGGCGGTCGCCCGGTCCATGCCCGCAGCCCCCGGCGCGACGCCGCGGAAGATGTTGCCGCCGCCGATCACCACGCCGATCTCGACCCCGAGTCGCGCCACCGCGGCGATTTCGGCGACGATGCTCTCGATGGTCGGGCGGCTGATGCCGTAGGCGCCGTCTCCCATCAGGGCTTCGCCCGACAGCTTGAGCAGGATGCGCTTGTACTTCGGTTTCATTTTCTCAGTTCTTCACCATCGACATCACTTCGGCCGCGAAATCGCTCGCTTTCTTTTCAATGCCTTCGCCGACCACGAGAAACCGGAAGCCGAGCACTTTTGTTTTCTTCGCAGCAAGCATCTTCTCGACGCTCTGCTTGTCGTCCTTGATGAAGGGCTGGCCGAGCAGCGTGGCTTCGGCGAGGAACTTGTTCAGGCCACCGTCGACCATCTTGGCGACGATTTCCGCCGGCTTGCCCGATTCCTTTGCGCGCGCCGCGAGGATGTCGCGCTCGCGGGCAACGACGTCGGCCGGGACTTCTGATTTCGCGAGATAGGCGGGCCGGGAGAACGAGATGTGCATGGCCACGTCCTTGCCGACGTCATCTGCGCCTTCGTATTCGAGCAGCACGCCGATGCGCCCGCTATGCACATACTGCGAAAGCTTCGCCGGCGAATTTTCCTTCACGTTCATCTGCGAAAAACGCCGGATCGAGATGTTTTCGCCGATCTTTTGCACCATGCTCTGCCGCTGCGCCTCGATGCCCGGGTAGGCAACCAGCGCCGCGACGTCAGCCGGATTCTTGGTGGCCACCAGTTCGGCCAGCACCTGTGCGTAGACGACGAAATCGTCGTTCTTGGCGACGAAGTCGGTTTCACAGTTGAGTTCCACCAGCGCGCCCGACTTCGCATCCGGCGACAGGTAGGCGCCGATCACGCCTTCGGCGGCGATGCGCGACGCGGCCTTGCCGGCCTTGGCGCCGCTCTTGATACGTAGCAGCTCCTCGGCCTTCTTCAGGTCGCCGTTCGCTTCCGTGAGCGCCTTCTTGCATTCCATCATTCCAAGCCCGGTCATCTCGCGCAGTTCCTTGACCAGGCCCGCGGTTATCTCAGCCATGCTGTAAGCAATCCTTTCGTTCCCGCATCAGATTGAAAAAAGGGGCCCGAGGCCCCTTTCTCGAAGACTCGTGCCGCTGCACTCAATTGCCGCCCTCTTCCGCCACTTCGACGAACTCGTCGCGCGACGCGGCGACGACTTCCTCCACCGCCTGCGAGCGGCCTTCGAGGATCGCATCGGCCATGCCGCGGGCGTAGAGCCGGATCGCGCGGTTCGAATCGTCGTTGCCAGGAATGACGTAGGCAATCTTGTCCGGCGAATGATTCGTGTCGATCACCGCGACTACGGGAATGCCGAGCTTGACGGCTTCCGTCACGGCGCCCTTGTGGTAGCCGACGTCGATGATGAACAGCGCGTCGGGCAGGCCGCCCAGGTCCTTGATGCCGCCTAACGAGCGCTGCAGCTTGGCAAGCTCGCGCTGGATGCCGAGCGCTTCCTTCTTGGACAGGCGCTCCAGCGAGCCGTCCTCGATCATGCCTTCCATCTCCTTCAGGCGCTTGATCGACTGCTTGACCGTCTTGAAATTGGTCAGCATGCCGCCGAGCCAGCGGTGATCGACGAACGGCATGCCGCAGCGCACCGCCTCTTCGTGGACGATCTCGCGCGCCTGGCGCTTGGTGCCGACGAACAGGATGCTGCCCTTGTTGGCCGCCAGCTGGCGCACGAATTTCAGCGCCTCCTGGTACAGGGCCAGGGTCTTTTCCAGGTTGATGATGTGGATCTTGTTGCGGTGGCCGAAGATATACGGCGCCATCTTCGGGTTCCAGTAGCGGGTCTGATGGCCGAAATGGACCCCCGCCTCCAGCATTTGACGCATTGTCACCGACATGAAGCACTCCAAGTTTAGGGTTAAGGGTCAGCCGCACCGGTCAATTGCACCCCGGCTCGTACAACCAGCAGGGGCACCCTAAGCGCCGGGCGGGAAATTTGGTCCGCGCATTTCCCTATCGGAATGCCCAGACCAGCCTGAAATTCTAGCATAATCAGCGCTTTTTCCGGCTATCGGATGTCCATCGTCCTCAAGGATCAGGAAGAAATCGCCAAGATGCGCATCGCGGGGCGCCTCGCCTCCGAGGTGCTCGACTACATCGCGCCGCACGTACGTCCGGGCGTGACCACGGGCAAGCTGAACGACCTCTGCCACGCCTACATGGTCGGCACCCAGGGAACGGTTCCGGCGCCCCTGAACTACGCCCCGCCCGGCTACAAGCCGTTCCCCAAGTCCATCTGCACCTCGGTGAACCATCAGGTATGCCATGGCATTCCCGGCGACCGCGTACTCAAGCAGGGAGACATCCTCAACATCGACGTCACCGTGATCAAGGATGGTTTCCACGGCGATTCGAGCCGCATGTTCCACATCGGCGAGCCCGGCATCCAGGCGCGCCGCCTGGTCGACGTGACCTACGAGTGCATGTGGCGCGGCATCGCGCGCGTGCGCCCGGGCGCGCAACTGGGCGACGTCGGCGCCGCGATCCAGGCGCATGCCGAGCAGCATGGTTTTTCGATCGTGCGGGAATTCTGCGGTCACGGCATTGGGCGCAAATTCCACGAGGAGCCGCAGGTGCTGCATTACGGCAAGGCCGGCACCGGGCTGCGCCTGGAACCCGGCATGATTTTCACCGTCGAGCCGATGATCAACGCCGGCAAGGCCGGAATCCGCGAACTCGCCGACGGCTGGACCATCGTCACCAAGGACCACAGCCTGTCGGCGCAATGGGAGCACACTGTGCTGGTCACCGGCGAGGGGTACGAAGTCCTTACAGTCTCGGCGGGAACGCCGCCGCCGCCGTGAACGTCGATGCGCTGCGCGAGTCGTTGCGCGAGGCCCGCGAGGCGCTGCATCAGGCCTATCTGAAGGGCAAGACGCCGGGCTGGCAGCTGCGCGCGCATTCGCGCCTCATCGACCGGACGCTGCAGGAACTCTGGCAGGCGCATGCCCCCTCGTCGTCCATGGCGCTGGTGGCCACCGGCGGCTATGGCCGAGGCGAACTGTTTCCTTTCTCGGACGTCGACGTTCTCGTGCTCCTTGGCGCCGAGCTGTCCGCGGCAGAGCGCGGCAGCGTGGAGCAGCTGATCGGGATGTTCTGGGACATCGGCCTGGAGATCGGCCACAGCGTGCGCACCGTGGAAGCCTGTGCCGATTCGGCCGGGGCCGACATCACCATCGAAACTTCACTGCTGGAAGCGCGCCTGCTCGCGGGCAATGCGCCCCTGTTTCGGCGCCTGTGCCGCACCATCGAGAAAAGCGTCGATCCCGCAACCTTTCTGAAGGCGAAGAAACTTGAGCAGGAACAGCGCCATGCCAAGTACCGGGACACGCCGTTCGCGCTCGAGCCGAACCTAAAGGAGGCGCCCGGCGGCCTGCGCGACCTCCAGGTCATCCGCTGGATCGCGCAGGCCTGCGGCATCGGCAGGCGCTGGCGCGACCTCGTCAGTCGCGGCCTGCTGCAGCGGGGCGAGGCGCTGCGTCTGGCGCGCCACGAAACCGCGCTGCAGGACCTGCGCATCCGGCTGCATTACCTGGCCGGCCGGCGCGAAGACCGGATCGTGTTCGACCACCAGGATGCGCTCGCGGCGCAGTGCGGCTTTTCGTCCACGCCCTCGCGCCGCGCCAGCGAACAGCTGATGCAGAGCTACTACCGCCATGCCAAGGCGATCACCCAGCTCAACACCATCCTGCTGCAGAACCTGGAGGCGCGCGTCGTTCCGGAACCGGATGCCGCGCCGCGCGTCCTGAACGAGCGCTTCCAGGCCCGCGGCACGCTGCTCGAGGCGCGGCGCGAGGACCTGTTCGAGCGCGAACCGCGCGCCATCCTCGAGAGCTTCCTGCTGATGCAGCAACACGGCGACCTGCGCGGCATGAGCGCCGCCACCCTGCGCGCGCTGTGGCGCGCGCGCGGCAGGCTGGACGCGAAGCTGCGGCGCGATCCGCTGGCGCAACTGCTGTTCGTCCAGATCCTGCAGCAGCCGCGCGGCATCGTGCACGAGTTCCGCCGCATGAACCAGTACGACGTGCTGGGCGGCTACATGCCGGAATTCGGCCGCATCGTCGGCCAGATGCAGCACGATCTCTACCACGTCTACACCGTGGACCAGCACATCCTCATGGTGCTGAGGAACGTGCGGCGCTTCACCATGCCTGAATTCGCGCACGAATTCCCGCTCTGCAGCCAGCTGATGAGCGGTTTCGAGCGCCGCTGGCTGCTTTACGTGGCCGCCCTGTTCCACGACATCGCCAAGGGGCGCGGCGGCGACCATTCGACGCTCGGCACGATAGATGCGCGGCGATTCTGCCGCCGGCACGGCTTCGCGCGCGAGGACACAGAGCTGGTTTCGTTCCTCGTCGAGCATCACCTGACCATGTCCTCGGTGGCGCAGAAGCAGGACGTCGACGATCCCGAAGTGGCGCGCGATTTCGCCGCCAAGGTGGGCAGCGAGCGGCGCCTGGTCGCCCTGTACCTGCTCACGGTGGCCGACATCCGCGGCACCAGCCCGAAAGTCTGGAATGGCTGGAAGGCGAAGCTGCTGGAAGACCTGTTCCGGCTGACGCGCCGCATCCTCGCCGGCGATGCGCCGGCGCTCGACACCGCGGTCGCCGAGAAGCAGGCCGAGGCCACGCGCCTGCTGCGGCTATACGCGCTGTCCGACGCGGTCAAGGACCGGTTCTGGGCGAACCTGGATACCACCTACTTCCTGCGCCACGACGCCCAGGAGATCGCCTGGCAGACGCGCAACCTGCACTACCGTATCGATACCGCGACGCCGGTGGTGCGCGCGCGCCTGGCGCCGTTCGGCGAAGGCCTGCAAGTGATGATCTACGCGCCGGACCGTGAAGCGCTGTTCGCGCGCATCTGCGGCTATTTCGAGCGCGCGGGATTCAACATCGTGGAAGGCAAGGTCCACACCACGCGCAACGGCTACGCCATAGATACCTTCCTCGTCATGGGCAAGGGCCCCGGCGCGCACTACCGCGACATGATGGCGATGATCGAAAGCGAACTCGCGGAGGAACTGCGTTCGCAGGAACCGCTATTGCCGCCGCGCGGCGGCCGCGTATCGCGGCGCGTGCGCCACTTTCCGATTCCGCCTGCGATCGATATCCGGCCCGACGAGCGCGGCACCTACAATTCGCTGAACATCGTCGCCAGCGACCGCCCGGGCCTACTCTACAGCGTGGCGCGGCTGCTCTCCAGCCACAAGCTCAACCTGCACTCGGCCAAGGTAAATACGCTGGGAGACCGGGCGGAAGACGTGTTCCTGGTCTCCGGTTCGATGCTCTCCGACTCGAAGGCGGTGCTCAGGCTGGAGCAGGAACTGCTCGCGGATCTGCAGATCTGAAGACTAGTCCTCCGCGGGCATTTCCTGCCCCGGAAACAAGGCTTCGTTGAATCCGAATCGGGCGAGATCCCGGATCCGCATCGGGTAGAGGATGCCGTCCAGGTGGTCGCATTCGTGCTGCACGACGCGGGCATGGAATCCTTCGACGTTGCGCTCGAAACGTTTTCCCCCCTCGTCAAACCCCGAGTACCTGAGCCGGTGCCAGCGCGGCACCCAGCCGCGCATGCCGGGCACCGACAGGCAGCCTTCCCATCCTTCTTCAATTTCGTCCGACAGCGGCCGCAGCTCCGGGTTGATCAGCACCGTATCCGGCACTTCCTTCGCGTCGGGATAGCGCGGATTGGATTTAAAGCCGAAAATCACGACGCGCAGGCCGACGCCGATCTGCGGCGCGGCAAGCCCTGCCCCATTCAGGTGCGCCACGGTGTCGCGCATGTCGGCGAGCAGGGCCGCGAGCTCGGGCGTGCCGAAGCGCTCGACTTCCGCGGCGCGCAGCAGCAGCCGCTCGTCGCCCATCCTCAGCACCTCACGGATCACGGCGTGTACGAAGCTGCGACCAGCTGGGCGATGATGCGGCGCACGCGGTTCATCGCCTGGTCGACCACTGCCTGGATCCTCTCCAAGGGTATGGCATGCGTGCTGTCGCCCCGCCCGGCGGCATGGTTGGCGACGACCGCGATCGCGGCGTATTCCATTCCTGCTTCCCGCGCCAGCGCCGCCTCGGGCATCGCGGTCATGCCGACCAGGTCGGCGCCGTCCCGCTCCAGGCGGTTGATCTCCGCCGCGGTTTCCAGCCGCGGCCCCTGGGTCGTCGCATAGACGCCGCGCTCGGCGACGGTTTCGCCGCAGGCCTCCGCCGCCTTGAGGATGCGCTCGCGCAACGCGGCCGAATAGGGTTCCGTGAAGTCGATATGCGTGACCTTGGCGCCGGCGCCTTCGAAGAAGGTCGAAGGCCTGCCCCAGGTGTAGTCGATGATCTGGTCGGGCAGCACCAGCGCTCCGGGCCCGAATTCCCGGCGGATGCCGCCTACCGTGGCGACCGACACGATTTCCTTCACGCCCGCCTCCTGCAGCGCGCGGATATTGGCGCGGTAATTCACTTGGTGCGGCGGAATCGAATGGTCGTCGCCGTGCCGGGCGAGGAATACCAGCTCGCGGCCGCCGATGCTGCCGAAGCTGAGCGCCCCGGATGGCTCGCCGTATGGTGTGTGCACCACCTTGCGCTGGACATCGCTCAGGGTCGCGAGCCGCGACAGCCCGCTGCCGCCGAGAATCGCTAGCATCGGGTCCCCCGCATCGCCCGGATTTCCGGCAGGTTGCGCCAGAAACCTTTCGCGTCCATGCCGCAGCCGAAAACGAAGCGGTCCGGGATGGTCAGCCCGACGAAATCGGCCGCGATGGGTTTCTTCTCCTGCAGGATCTTTTCCACCAGCACGGCGCAGTGAAAGCTCGCGGCGCCCAGTTCCAGCAGCCGGTCGCGGATCGCGCACATGGTCTGGCCGCCGTCGAGGATGTCGTCCAGCACCAGCACCGCCCGCCCGCGCACGCCGGCTGGAGGATCGACGCGCCAGTCTATGCCGCCGCCCACCGTCGCGGCGCCGTACCGGGAGGCGTGGATGTAATCGAGATCGAGCGGCATCCGCAGCTGCGGCAGGAGCTGGCCTGCGAAAACCACGGCGCCGCCCATGACGACCAGCACCAGCGGGTACCGGTCCGTGAACTGCTGCTGGATTTCCCCCGCAAGCCGGTCGATGGCCGCGCGAACCTCCGCGGCGCCTGCTACCGGATCCGACCGTTCGAGAAAAGCCCAGGCTTCGCCGATGTCTGGCATGTCAGCGGTTCCTGCCGGCGAGGAAGCCCGAGAACTCCTTGCCCACTTCCGCATGCCGCAAGCCGAGCTCGACCGTCGCTTTCAGGTAGCCGAGTTTGGTGCCGCAATCGTAGCGCTTGCCGCCGATGCGCATCGCCATCACGCGCTCACGCGCCAGCAGCGCGGAGATGGCGTCCGTAAGCTGTATCTCGCCGCCGCTGCCCGGTCGGGCCGCCGCAAGCATGTCGAAAATCGCCGGCGTGAGCACGTAGCGCCCGACAACCCCGAGCGTCGACGCCGCATCCTTGGGCGCCGGCTTTTCGACGATGGCGTTTATTTGAGTGACATCGGCCTTGGCGTCGGCCGGACTGACGATACCGTAGCTGCCGGTACGCTCCCGCGGAATGTCCTCGACGCCCAGCAGCGAACAGGCTTCCTTCTCGAAGCGGGACGCCATGGCGGCAATGGTCGGGGGCTGCGCGTCGATCAGGTCGTCTGCCAGCAGGACCGCGAAGGGTTCGTCGCCAACCACCGAGCGCGCGCAAAGAACGGCATGTCCGAGACCAAGCGGTTCCGCCTGGCGGATATAGATGCACTGGCAGCCCGGCGGCAGGACGGTGCGCGCGATCTCCAGCAACTCGCGTTTGTTCACCAGCGCGCGTTCGAGCTCCGGGTTCATGTCGAAATGATCTTCAATGGCGCGCTTGTTACGCCCCGTGACGAAGATCATGTCGGTGATGCCCGCGGCGGCCGCTTCCTCCACCGCATACTGGATCAGCGGCTTGTCGACGATGGGCAGCATTTCCTTCGGACTGGCCTTGGTGGCCGGCAGGAAGCGGCTGCCCAGGCCCGCCACGGGGAATACCGCCTTGCTGATCTTCTTTTGCATCCGCTTACCGCTCTCCAAGTAGTCGTACCAGGCCGCGCTCATCGAGCACGGCGACGCCAAGCGCGCGGGCCTGCTCCAGTTTGCTGCCCGCTTCGGCGCCGGCCACGACGTAGTCGGTCTTTTTCGATACCGACCCCGCGACTTTGTGGCCTTTCGATTCGATCAGCGCGCGCGCCTGATCCCGGCTCATCCCCGCAAGAGTACCAGTGAGCACGAAGGTTTTGCTTGCTTCTCCCATCCCCCTGGTTGCGGCAACTCCTTTGACGGATACGCCATGCGAGGGATCGACCAGCCTGACAATGACCTTGCGGTTGTGCGGTTCGTGCACGAATTTGTCGATGCTTTCCATGATCTCGGGCCCGATCCCCTCCAGCGGCACCGGCGCTGGCGCTTCGTTTTTCCGTTTGCGCCTGGCGTTATCCTTCCGCGTCGCCTCCTTTTCCGCTGCCAGCGCCTGCCAGTCGGCATCCAGCAACGTCTGCAGTCGGCCAAAGTGCCGTGCCAGGATCTTGGCGACTTCCTCGCCGACACCCGGAATGCCGAGCGCGAAGATGAACCGGGGAAGATCGACGCTACGCGAGCGCTGGATGGCATCGGCCACGTTCTGCGCCGATTTTTCCGCCATGCGCTCCAGTCCGGCGAGCATTTCCTTGTCCAGCCCGTAGAGGTCGGCGGGGTTTTGTATCAGGTCGCGATCCACGAGTTGTTCGACCAGCTTCTCGCCCAGGCCTTCGATGTCCATGGCGCGCCGGCCCGCAAAATGCAGCAGCGCCTGCTTGCGTTGCGCCCCGCAGTACAGTCCACCGGTGCAGCGGGTCGCCGCCTCGCCCTCGAGCCGGATCACGGGCGACTGACACACTGGGCACCTCTCCGGCATCACAAAGCGGTCCTCCACCCTGCGCGGTCCCTTTTCGCGGACGCTCACCACCTCGGGAATCACATCTCCTGCGCGCCGCACGACGACCGTGTCGCCGGCCCATACGTCCTTGCGCCGCAGGTCGTCTTCGTTATGCAGGGTCGCGTTGGTCACCGTGACGCCGCCGACTTCCACCGGCTTGAGCCGCGCGACCGGGGTCAATACTCCGGTGCGCCCGACCTGCACTTCGATCTTCAGCACCTCGGTCGCCTGCTCCTCGGCGGGGTACTTGTGCGCGATCGCAAACCGGGGCGCGCGGGATACGAAACCCAGCTGTTCCTGCCAATCCAGCCGGTTCACCTTGTAGACCACGCCATCGATCGCGTAAGGCAGATGCTCGCGCCTGGTTTGGATTTTCCTGTAAAAATCGATCAATCCTTCCGCGCCCTGCGCGATGCCGCGCTCCCTGGATACGGGGAATCCCAGCGCGGACAGCCGATCCAGCAACTCGATATGGGTTTTCCAGCGTGACCTCGCAGCGACGCCCACTCCGTATGCGAAAAAACGCAGCGGCCGCCGCGCCGTGATCCTGGAATCGAGCAACCGCAGGCTGCCGGCCGCTGCATTGCGCGGGTTCGCGAACACCTTCTCCCCCGCCTCGCGCTGCCGCTGGTTGAGTTTCTCGAAATCGTGCTTGTAGTACAGGACTTCGCCGCGCACTTCCAGATCGGCGGTATCCGGCGCCCGGGGCAGCCACAAGGGGACGGCGCGCACCGTGCGCAGGTTTGGCGTGACGTCCTCTCCCGTGGCGCCGTCACCCCGGGTTGCGCCTTGGACGAATAGCCCCTCCCGGTAGGCAAGGCTGATCGCCAGGCCGTCGAACTTCGGCTCAGCGGCGTACTCCACGCTCTCGACGCCGAGCGCTTCGCGCACACGCTTGTCGAAGGCGCGCACCTCCTCCTCTTCGAATGCGTTGCCCAGCGACAGCATCGGCACGCGATGGCGCACCTCGGCAAAATCCGACAGCGGGGCCGCCCCCACGCGTTGGGTCGGGGAGTCCGCGGCCGCGAGTTGCGGATGCGCTTTTTCCAGCTCGGCCAGTTCTCGAAAGAGCCGGTCGTATTCGGCGTCTTCTATTTCAGGGTCGTCGAGGACGTAATACCGCTGATTGTGGCGCTCGATATCCTTGCGCAGCAATGCGGCCCGTTCGAGGACCTTCTTCGGGACCGCCATAACTCAGGAAAACAGGCGCAGCGCAGCCGGGCTGCCGGGAGGTACGCCCCGAGCCTCCAGCCGCGCGCGGACAGCATCGAGCTGCACGGCTATCGCCTCGATCGCGCGCTCGTCGAGCGCATTGCCGTTGTCGTCGGCCATGCTGCCGCCCAGTACCGCCGCGAGCTGGTGCGCGAGCCGCGTCATGGATTCGAAGGAATGGCGCATGTCCGGCGTGCGCGGAACGTCCAGCGCGAGCGTGAGCGAAGCGGGCGTGGCCTCGCGTATCGTCGCCGCCGAGAACGCCGTGCCGTCGCGCGCCCCCAGCGTGTAGAGCAGGCGTTGTTCGTCGTTGCGCAACGCGAACTTTCCGTCCGGCTCTAGCGCCAGGCCGCTCGCTTCGGCGGCGGCGCGGATTTTGGTGCCTGCAAACGGCCCGCCCAGGACATGGACGACGACCTGAATGTCGGTTTCGGCACAGAAATCGTCCAGCAAACGGGCCGCATCCACTGCGGTCCGCATTTCCGGCGCCGATACCGTGGCGCCGGCGGCGGCGGCCAAGGTTTCGACCGCTGAACGGAATTCGATCAGGTCAGCCTCGCCAATGGCGCCGTCGCGGGAAACCAGCTGCAGCCCGGCACGCCAGGACTTGCCGTCGGCGGATCCGGCCAGCAACGCCCGCCGCGCGTGCCTTCGCTCTATGGCGTGCCATTGCTCGCGCAACCCAGCCGGCGTCAAGGAATGCCCGGCGGTGAATTCCACGATGTAATCGATGGCAGGGTCAGGCTGTGCCGCCGCGTCCGGCGCCGCGGGGCGCACGGCTGGCCGCAGGCTTTCCTGCGGCGCGTCCCGGCCGCTCTCCGCAGCATGCGGCTCCATCAGCGCATCCACATGGCCGGAACGGAAGGCTCTTTCCGCCGCGCGCCGGGCGCCGCGCTCCTGCAGGCGGTTGTATATCAGCACGCCGGTCACCACCAGCGCTCCGATCGCGAGCAGGCCGATCTGAAGCTCGGTCATGGCCTGGACATGGAGAACTGCGCCGCCTGTGGAGGCCCGCTGCGGGGGCTCAGGCGGCGAGCTCCTCCCGGATGCGCAACGCTTCCTCGATGTCCACTTCCACCACGCGCGATACGCCGGACTCCGGCATCGTGACGCCGATCAGCTGCGTCGCCATTTCCATCGTGATCTTGTTGTGGCTGATAAACAGGAACTGGGTCTGCCCGGACATTTTCCGCACCAAGTCGCAAAAGCGCGTGGTGTTGCTGTCGTCGAGCGGCGCATCGACCTCGTCCAGCAGGCAGAACGGCGCCGGATTGAGCTGGAACATCGCGAACACCAGCGAGATCGCCGTCAGGGCCTTCTCGCCGCCGGACAGCAGATGGATGCTGCTGTTGCGTTTGCCGGGCGGGTGGGCCATTACCTGCACCCCTGCGTCGAGGATTTCCTCGCCGGTCATGACAAGCCTGGCCTCGCCGCCGCCGAACAGCACCGGGAACAACGAGCCGAAATGCCGGTTGACGCTGTCGAAGGTCTCGCGCAGCAATTCGCGCGTTTCGCGGTCGATGCGCCGGATCGCGTCTTCCAGCGTCGCCACGGCCTCCTCCAGGTCGGCCGACTGCGAATCGAGGAAACCCTTGCGCTCGCGGCCGCTTGCCAGCTCGTCCAGCGCCGCCAGGTTCACCGCGCCGAGCTCGCTCACTGACTGGGTAAGCCGCGTGATCTCGCCCTGCAGCGCGGACGGACGCGGCGCGTCGTCGGCCTGCGCCGCCAGCCGGGCCTCGTCGGCGCTGGCATCGTGCAGCTGCATTTCATACTGGTCGTGGCTGATCCGCGCCGCCTGCTCCTTGAGCCGCAGCTCGTTGATCCGCTCGCGCAGCGGCGCAAGCGAATTCTCGATCTTCAGGCGCTCTTCCTCCAGCGCACGCAAAGCGTTTGCCGCCGCTTCCACTGTTTCGCGCGCGCCGGACAGCGTCTTCTCGCACGACATCCGCGACTCGGCCGCCGCGCCCAGCGCGCTGCGCACGGCGGGCACCGGGTCCACCGCCAGTTCGGCGGTCAGGCGCCCTACTTCCTCCTCCGCGCGCACGATCTGCTGGTCGATCATGCGCACAGAATTGTCGATCTCGGAAATTTTCGCCGACACCTCGCGCTCGCCGAACACCGCGTCCTGCGCCTCGCGCTCGGCCTGCTGCGCACGCACCCTCTGCTCGGCGAGCGCGGTCTCCGCGGCCACATAGCCGGCGCGGACGCCCTCCAGCTTTTCCTTGGCGCCGCGAATCTCGCCGGCGATGCGCGCCAGCGCGGTCTTCGACTCGGCGAGCCGCAGGCCGTCGCGTTCCGCTTCCAGGCCGACTGCGCCCAATTCATCCCGGATCTGCGCCGTGCGTTCTCGGTAGCGCTCCTGCGCCTGGCCCAATTTGAGCGCTTCGATCTGGGCGGCGTGCTTCTCCTGCTGCCTGGCGCCCACCGCGTCCCGCGCCTGCTCCAGCGCGCCCATGCGTTCGGCCAGCTGGCCGCCGAGGCGATCCGATTGCGCACGCGCCGCTTCAGCCCGCTGCGAGAGCCCGCGGCAGCGCTCTTCGAGGGCCTCGATATCCGACTGGCGAGCAAGAATGCCTGCATCAGCCGAATCCGGCGCGTGAAAACCGATCGTGTAGCGCGTGAACTGATCGCCTTCCCGGTTGACCAGCAGCACGCCGGGCGGCAGCGCCGCCCGCCGGGCCGCGTCGGGCGCTCCCTCCACGACGTAGACGGACGCGAGCCAGTCCGCCAGCGCACCCGCGAGGCCGGCATCGATCGCATGGACTTTGTTCTGCAGCGGCGTGAGCCCGGCCAGCGTCGCAGCGCTGGCGGCAGCGCCCGGGCCGAAGAGACTCGCCTTGACCGGCGGCCGGTCGCCGCCGAGAGGACTGCTGTCCCGCAGTTCCAGCGCATGCAGCCGCTCGCGCAGCACCGACTCGACCGCAGTTTCCCAGCCGTGGTCGATGCGGATTTTCTGCCAGAAACGCGGCAAGGCGGCGAGCTGGTGGCGTTCCAGCCACGCGTGCAGCGGCGCGTCCT
>Ga0209579_10001406_pt1 | contig 20034 bp, 17 predicted proteins | sample Coa_R1_2_FD_187152 | JGI IMG/M metagenome (GOLD analysis project Ga0209579, IMG submission 187152) | Surface soil microbial communities from Centralia Pennsylvania, which are recovering from an underground coalmine fire - Coalmine... | ecosystem: Environmental > Terrestrial > Soil >... | reverse complement strand
GGGTAGTCCTAAACATGTAGTGCTCGTGGCTTAAAAAATATCTTTAAGTGTGCATAATGGGCGGCTTTTTTAAAATGGAGCCACTCTATGGAATGCAAATGCCCCTCTTGTTCATCGAATCTCATCAAAAAGAACGGTCATATTCATAATGGTAAGCAGAAATATCAATGTCTTGCCTGTAAGAAACAATTCGTCTTGGATCCTGTACACAAAGTCATTGATGAAAACACCAAGAGTTTGGTCAGAAAAACCCTTTTGGAAAGGGTGTCCTTGGAAGGAGTGTGTCGAATATTCGATATAAGTATGCCATGGCTACTCGATTTTATCGGTAATTTGATTCAGGAACTTCCTGAAAACCTGAATGCAGAAGTCGTTCACGAAAACGACGAAATTGAAGTGGTTGTTCTTGAGGCAGATGAGTTATGGAGTTACGTTGGTTCTAAGGATAATCCCCAGTGGCTCTGGTTAGTTATGCATTCTAGAACGCGCCAAGTCGTCGCGATGCAAGTAGGACCTCGCAGCAAACAAACCGCAGAAAAACTCTTTTATAAACTCCCTGAACCATTAAAAAAAAAGCCCTCTACTATACTGACTTCTTCCTTATGTACTCCGATGTCATCCCTTATCGGCAGCATCGACCCGTCGGCAAAGACTCTGGTAAGACATCATATATTGAAAGACTTAATTGCACCCTCAGACAGCGATGCTCAAGATTGGTGAGAAAAACCCTCTCATTTTCAAAGAAATTGGCCAATCACATTGGCATGATTGCCTACTTCATATGTGACTACAACTTACGAGTCAAAGCACTACATGTTTAGGACTACCAAAACTTGCAGCAAAACGTTATAATATTAAATTGATATTGAAATAAACACTAAATAATAATAAAATATTAACTATCACTAAATAAAAAAAAGGAGAAAAATATGAGTTCTAGTTCCCTGTCAAATACGATTTCGGGTTCTTTTACGTCCACACAGGATGTTGTTACGCCCCTCTCAAGTCCAGTGCAGCGTTCTGTATCTCCAAAAACCCTAACAAGTATCGTGTCGACAGCTCTTCCTTCTATCCCCCCTCAGCCTCCTGCTTCTCTGGATCCAACTGGTAATTGTGTCATTTGTATTGAATCATTAAAAGAATTCAATGAAAAAACTGTTGTTCTAATCACTCACAAATGTACAGCAGGTGACCAAAATCGCGCCCCGATTCTTCAAGGTTTTCATATTCCCTGTGCACAACGTTGGTTTGCGGTTCATCCAGAAGGGCAAACTAAATGTCCCTGCTGCAATCAGCCAATGACCCCTGAAACTGCTGAAACCGTGACATTGGATGAACAGCATAGAACTATCGTAAACGAAGGCGTACCGTTGCCTGCTTCGAACGTGCAATCCATACAAGAACAGCGAGCCTATATACAAACCATCCTACCCTCTTTTATACCCGGAATACAGGTGCAACCTCTTCAAGAATTTCGATTCTGGGAACCGCGAACCTGGTTGTTCCCGTTCGCCGATAACATTCCCAGTCATGCAAGGATCCTCAGGAGAATCTTATGGCCTATATAGCCGTGGTATAAACTTTAGATAATCAAATTATACCGCGCGCAGGTGGCAGTTAAGTACTGACAATAAAGCTTCTGCCTTTAGCAGGAGTTGTTTACGTTAGCCTCATGATTAACTCACCAATAAAGGCCTTCTACTTGGATTTGCTGCATGTAAAAGCTCTGCATATTTTTCAAGGCTCGGTCTTGCTTGTGCTCTCTCATAGCGAGCATAAGCATTGGGCGATTTCGACTTTAATCTTTTCGAAACATCGCGAATTGTAGATCCACTTCTCAATCTCTGTCTTTTTAAGCCGAGAGCGAAAAGAAGTTTATCATCAGAAGCACCCATACCAATAATACCCTCTTCATAAAGGTTGACGGTAAGTTGAAATTGCTTATCCAAAAAATCCTCATATGAGTCTTTTAAAAGCTCCATCACAGCATCTTTAATCATTGCTAAAGCGTCTTTTCTGGTCCTACCCTGAGTCATTACATCCAGGAATGAAATTTCAATAAGCCACCATGAACTATCAGGATCTTTCCAAACTTTGCCTTCAAGCTCCATCATTTTTGCGCTCCTTGTTATTTCTTCTTTGGGGGATTATTTTTAGCTACTTGTAAAATCTTCCTAGCCAGATTCTCTTTTATTTCCCTATGCCGAGGAATGGGTTCGGTGTCTTCTCCATTGGTCCAAATTTCATGGTTACCGCCTTCTCTTTTAAACCACCAACCCAACCGACTAAGCTCTTTTTCCAAATCTCGCTTTTTCATTCATCGTACACGTTTTAGTGAACAAAGTCAAATTTGTAGCAGAAACGAGAGTTTTTCAGAACAACTAAGTTATTAAAATTTAAATTATTATTCTTTTGAGTTTAGAGAATCGAGGGCGGATTCAAAACTTTTGATTGGCACAAAATGCATCATGAAATGATTCTTCATCATTTATCCAATCTCTTTGAACACTCTAAATGGAACTTTAGCCAAAAATAGTAGAATACTTTCTAGCTCAGCATCGAGGCTAGAATCTCTTTACAGAGCTCGAAGGTGAGCTGTTCGCGATCTTTGTGGGGATTGAATTCGACGAGCTCAAAGGCCTTTAACCTCTCGTCTCTTCCGATGAGAGGCAGACAGGAAATCAGCTCCTGCGCTGACAAGCCGTTGGGTTCAAAACATCCTGTTCCTGGCGCTTCGCTCGGATCGACGACGTCGACATCGAGGCTCACACCATATCCTTGCGTCCCTGTGTTGACATAGGCGATAGCTTCTTGGAGCACCTCTTGGAGTCCGCGTCTTTTTACTTCGTCGATATAATAGATTTTAACCTGTAATCTCTTCAGTAACTCCTCTTCCCCTTCTTCGAAGGAGCGGATTCCAATGAGGCAGAGGTGCTGGGGCAATAAAACAGGCTGCTTGCGTGTGAGTTCTGTAAGCTGCACGATGCCATGACCCATTAAACTGGCAAGCGGCATGCCATGCCATGCTCCGGAAGGAGTGGTTTCTGTGGTATGCGAGTCCATATGGGCATCGATCCAAATCAGGCCAAAAGGTGCGGAATCCGTTTGCGACAAATGGTGAGCAACGCCATTCCAGGTACCTAAGGCGTTGCTATGATCTCCTCCGATCACGATAGGGAAACACCCCTCTCCCATCGCCTCGCGAACATGATCACTCAGCCGCATATTGAAATCGGTGATCACATTCAGCGATTCAGAAAGGGGAATATTTTTTTCGCGGAACCGAGTATGGGGATAGATCATCTCCCAATTGACAATCTCGATTCCTTGCTTATGCAGAAAGGAAAGGCAGCCATTATCTTTGAGAAAATCGGGACCGTCCTCGCATGTGCGAATCTGTGCGCCCCATCCACTTGCGGCTCCGATCACTTTATATTTTTTGGAAATTCTTCTTCCCATCCGGCTTCAATAATAGATGTTAATATTTCTCTGATGTCGTCCGAAGGAGCCAGGCTGGCCAATCTCAACAGCATTTTGTACATCTCAGTATGAAATTCTAGCCAATCGTTATAGTCTTCCTCATCCTCAAACTCTTCCTCTTCTTCCTCCTCATCATCGTCTTGATTCAAGGAGAGAATTAAGGCACTTAACGATTGCTCAGATTTTTCTCTTAATTGCAAATTATCATAAGCAACAGTCTGTCCAAATAAAACAAAAAATTCTACTGATTCAGCAGTCTCTGGATCGCTCTGTTCTGCACAGATAGACGCTTTACGGAAATCCTCCAAAGCAACTTCAAAATCTCTGAGCATTAAGTGCACATTTCCGCTTGCAGCGTAAGCAACGGAAGGATGCATAGTCATAAAAGGCAATTCTATTTCTACTGGTATCTCCTGCGAAAAGCAGGAAATAGCTGATCCAAAACATAACACCGTGGAAACAACATACTTAAGCATAAAAATCCCCCTAAAATCTTTTGAAGATGCTAAAGGGTACTTTCTTGATTTTTTTTTGACCAGAACGAAAAAAGTATACGTGTCAAAAACTTAAAATGCTACAGATGTCCTAAGAAAAACAGTTAAAACAATTGAATTTAATATTTTTTATTTTTAAAAGAAATTAATAACAACTAGAGAGGCTTCCATGTTATACTGGGCATTAATATTTTTTATTGTCGCAATTATTGCTGCAGCTTTTGGTTTTGGCGGCATTGCTGCCGGCGCAGAAACGGTCGCTTTATGGCTCTTTTGGATTTTTATTATCGTCTTCTTGGTCACTCTCATCTTAGGACTAATGCGAAGAGGACCGCGGGGCTAACTGTGTTCTTTCACAGCCTGGATAAAATATTTCACATGCTCAAAAGGAATATCAGGCAATACCCCATGGCCTAAGTTCACGATAAATCCTTGCTGCCCTTTCATGGAACGCATCAACTCCTCGACATGCCTTTGAATCTCGAGAGTGGGGCCTTTTAGAAGCTCTGGCGTGATATTGCCCTGCACCGCAATGGATGCAGGGATAGCATTTCGTAAATCTAGCATCGATCGTTTTGCATCCAGGCTAATGCAGGCAGGTTTTAATGCGGCGAGCTCTGCATATCTGATACTCGAATCACGGCAAAAAAGAATCACTGGAACTAAATCTCTTAATGCATCGACTATTCGGCGCAAATAAGGCACACACCATACAGAAAACTCTTCTGTGGAGAGGATATTGGCCCAGGAGTCGAATATCTGCACCGCTTGAACACCCGCTTTTACTTGTTCTTTTAAATACGTGATGGAAGCTATGGTGATTTTATCGAGCAAAAGATGCAAGCTTTCTGGATCTTCTCTCATCCAGCATTTGGTTCTCTCGAACTGTTCTTTGCTCGTGGAATCGATAAAATAGGTAGCTACCGTAAAGGGTCCGCCGCAAAACCCGATGAGGGGAACGTTGAGATTTTTTTTCACCTCGACAATTGTTTCAAAAACATAAGCAAGTGTGCTTGCCACATCTAAAACTGGAAGAGCGGCAACCTGTTCTTTAGTCGCAATCCGTGGAACGACACGGGGCCCGCCCTGTTCGGGAAATTCTATGCAGAGGCCTAAACTCTCGGCAATGACCAGAATATCGGAGAAAAGGATCGCTGCATCGACATCGAGCAGTGTAATGGGAAGCATCGTGATTTGAGCGGCAAGCTCGGGGCGATGAAACATCTCCCATAAGGAATATTTTTCACGCAAAGCGCGGTACTGCGGCATATAGCGTCCTGCTTGACGCATCAACCAGACAGGAGGCCGGTGGAGATTGCTGCAACGCAGGGCATCGAGTAATAGACTATTCATGAGAGAAGGCGGTCCAGAATGCTGTCCACCGTGAAGCCGAACTCAGCGGCAAGATCGCTTTGCGGAGCAGATTCTCCATAGGTATCCATACCGATAGCGATTCCCTCTGGTCCGATCCATTTCGACCAACCAAATGTCGATCCAGCTTCAATGCTGACGCGTTGTCCAAGATCTCCGCCTACTATGCTGATTTTATATTCATCGCTCTGTTCATCGAAAACTTCCCAGCAGGGCATGGAAATGACCCGCACGGATTTGCCGATCTTTTCAAGAGCTATTGCCACATCCATCGCAAGAGAGACCTCCGATCCGGTTGCGATGAGCGCGAAATCGGGTTTTCTATCTTCTTTTTTGAGAATATAAGCTCCTTTGCTCATCCCCTGATCATACGGAACATGCGGAGAAAGATCAGGTAAGTTTTGGCGAGAGAGGACGATTGCGGTAGGGCCGCGATAGCGCAGAGCTGCGATCCACGCCATTTTTGTTTCCCAATTATCTGCAGGGCGGATGACATGCAGATTGGGCACGGTGCGCAGAGAAGCGAGATGCTCAATAGGTTGATGCGTTGGCCCATCTTCCCCCAGGAAGATAGAATCATGTGTGAATTGGTAAATCACATGCACGCGTGAGAGCGAAGCTAGGCGTATTGCATTGCGCATGTAATCGGAAAAAGTGAGGAACGTCCCAATGTAAGGGACGATCATATCGGTTTGTGAAAGTCCCGTTGCGCAGGTAGCCATCCCGAATTCACGTACGCCGTATTTGATGTTGCGGCCTGTGAAATTTCCCTTAGTGATGAGGGGATATTTTTTCATCATCGTCATATCGGAACCAGAAAGGTCTGCCGATCCCCCGATCAATTGAGGAAGCATGTCTCCTAATGCATTCAAGACGACATTGGAAGCGCTCCGGCTTGCGAGAGGACTTTTGATTTCCACCTTTGCGAGCTGTGCTTCCAGATCATCAGGCAATCTTTTTTCCACCATCTGCATAAACATTTTATATAAATCGGAGTGGGCCTCAGACCATGCGCGGAACATCTCTTTCCATTTTTGTTCTAGTCCTGCATCTTTCGCCAACTTTTGCTCAAAGAAATTATAGACAGCTTGGGGAACATAAAATTCTTCTTCTGGAAGCCCCAGCGCCTTTTTCGTCGCCTCGACTTCTTCTACTCCAAGCGGAGAACCGTGCACCTTGTGCGTTCCAGCTTTATTAGGAGAACCTTTACCGATAATAGTCGTCATCATCACATAACAGGGTTTGGTCTGATGATCCCTTAAATGCAAAAAGAGTTTTTCCATGGCATCGAAATCATAACCATCGAGATCAAAGACATCCCATCCATAGGCCTGATAGCGCATTTTAGTATCTTCGGAACAAGATTCCGCTAAAAATCCATCGAGAGTGACTTTGTTGGCATCATGAATGAGGACCAGATTGTCTAAACATAGATGACCGGCCAAAGAAGAAGCCTCATGCGAAACACCTTCCATAATACATCCATCTCCTGCAAGGCAGTAGATCTTGCCCGTAAACAGGGGGTATTCGTCGCTATTGAAACGCGCACCGAGCAATTTTAATCCGAGGGCCTGTCCGACAGCATTGCCAATGCCTTGCCCCAAAGGGCCAGTTGTCGCCTCGACTCCTGCTGTAATGTGGTATTCAGGATGACCGGGTGTTTTAGAATGCAGCTGTCTAAAGCGTTTGATCTCGTCCATGGAAAGCCCAAATCCACTGAGATGCAAAAGAGAATATAAGAGCATCGAACCATGGCCAGCAGATAAAACGAAGCGATCGCGATTGAGCCATTTGGAATTTTTAGGATTGTGCCGCAAAAGCACGCCATACAAAAAGGCCCCGAATTCCGCGCATCCCATAGGAAGCCCTGGATGTCCTGAATTCGCTTTTTGCACCGCCTCCATAGACAATTCCCTGATCGTATTGGCAATTTTGGCAAGCTGCTTCTTCATCTCTGCGTCCATGAAACTAAACTCCTTTACTATTTTGAACCTATCTCGATAAAATTTTTCGTCACTTTTTGGGATTATTTTGGCTAATTTTCGATTTAAATTTTGGGATTAATATCAACACGTATATTGACCCCAAAATTTGAATCGAAAATTGGCTCAAAAGAACCCAAAAATCGACTGAAACTTTTTGTCGAGATAGGTTCTTGTGCACAAATCATACTCCTGTCATGGAATAATTTAAAGAGTCTCTAAATAAATTACGCCTCTGTCAAGTTTAGAGCACTTTTGAGCTGGCGCAGAAATAGTTTTTTTGAAAGGGGTTTGACCAGGGTCATAATGGCCCGTTTGGGTGAGATAAATGCATTTCCCGTTTGGAAACAAATAATGGAATGAAAGGGAATACTATAAATTGCCCTCATCATTTTTTCAAAATGATCCGAGGTAAAAAATTCCTCTTTAGGAATAGTTACCCATACCATCTCTAAAATCCGATTTGGAAAGGCGCGTTGAACATTTATAATAGCATTTTTGATCGCGTCCATTTTTTCTATCTCATTTTGCAAAGAAGAGGTGATGACATAAACTGTATTTTTTGGCGATTCTGTTCTCAGAAAAAGCCATTGAGCACATAAAGATTGAAGAAACTTTTTACGAGTAACATCTTCGACTATCATTTTTAGAGTTGTAGGCAGTGCTGTATCATGATTTTTTTTTGATTCTAAGCGTCTTTTTTTTAAAGGAGGAGAAGAACTGGGAACAAATAGGCTACTGCTAAGCAAATATTGAGGTTTTGATACAATGGCCACAAGACCCTCCCCGAAAAAAAACAAAACAAAATAGCTGCCAGTCTTTTATTTTTCAGCTTTAAATCTCTGCATTTTGACTTTTCATGCGCATTGTGGTATTTTTTCTATACTTTTTTCATGAACATTGGATATGTAGACTTATGATTTCTCAAGAGATCCGCCGCAATTTCCTCAAATATTTTAAAGAACGGGGCCATGCTATCGTCGCCTCTTCCTCAGTCGTTCCCCATGATGATCCGACTCTGCTCTTCATCAATGCGGGCATGAATCAATTTAAAGATGTATTTTTAGGAAAAAGCCATCGAGACTACACACGGGCAGCGACCGCGCAAAAATGCATCCGCGTCGGCGGCAAGCACAATGACCTCGACAATGTCGGCCACACGACACGCCACCTTACCTTTTTCGAGATGCTCGGCAATTTTTCTTTTGGAGATTATTTTAAAGAGCAAGCCATCCAGTATGCCTGGGAAATGTCTACGCAGGTCTTCTCTTTTGACCCTGAACGCCTCTGGATCACGATTTTCCAAGAGGATGAAGAAGCATTTGAACTATGGAAAAAAATCGTTCCAGAAAAAAAGATTGTTCGTATGGGAGAAAAAGACAACTTTTGGCAAATGGGAGACACCGGCCCCTGCGGTCCTTGTTCAGAATTATACTATGACAAAGGAGACAAATACGGATCCGCGCGTTCTCCCAAAGAAGATGAAGACGGCAACCGTTATCTCGAATTCTGGAATCTGGTCTTCATGCAATTCAACCGGGACAAAAGCGGCACCCTGCTTCCCTTGCCTAAACAATCGATCGATACGGGTGCAGGACTAGAACGCATCGTCTCTTTAAAGCTCGGTGTGGAGTCGCTCTTTGGAACAGATATTTTGCGCAGCTTAATCGCTCAGGTCGAACAAGTCACAGGTAAAAAATATGACGAGGCGAATACGCATTTCGCCCCCGCATTTCACGTGATTGCGGACCACATCCGCTCGCTGGCCTTTGCCATCGCAGACGGAGCGCAGCCTAGCAATGTCGAAAGAGGCTACGTCTTGCGCAAATTGCTTCGCCGCGCTGTGCGCTATGGCCGCATTTTAGGTGTCCAGGGGCCGTTTCTGGCAGATGTCCTTCCAAGGCTCATTGATGAGATGGGGCACGATTATCACGAGTTGGCTGCTTCGCAAAAACGGATAGCCGAGGTATTGACTACCGAAGAAGAAGCCTTTATCCGTACGTTGAAGCGCGGAGGAAATATTTTAAGCACAATCATCGACAAAGCCCAAAAGAGCGAACAAAAAAACATATCGGGCGAAGATGCTTTCAAGCTCAAAGACACTTATGGTTTCCCTTTAGAAGAAATACTACTCATCGCCAAAGACACCGGACTCAGCGTCCATCTCGAATCCTACTCGCTTCTGGAGAACCAAGCAAAAGAACGCTCTCGCAGCGCCCAGACGGTACAAGCGCAGCATATCGAAGAAAGCGTCTATAAAGAATATGTTCAGGCCCATGGTCCAAATACTTTTGTAGGCTACACAGAAAAAAGTGCGGAAGGCAAGATCATGGCCCTCATCGTGAACGGCGCTTTTACAGAGGAGATGGAAGAAGGACAAGAAGGTATCGTCCTTCTCGATCGCTCTCCATTCTACGCGGAAAAAGGCGGACAGGTCGGAGATACGGGAACTCTTACTCATCAAGCATCGCATTTTATCGTCGCAGACTGCCTCTCGCCCTATCCGGGCGTCATCGCTCATATCGGGACATTGGCCAAAGGCCAGCTTAAACGCGGACAAACCGTCACCGCCCAGATCGATACGGCGCGCCGGCAATTGATCGAGAGCAACCACACAGCCACTCATCTTTTGCATTGGGCGCTGCAGCAAGTCTTAGGGCTGCATATTCAACAAGCAGGATCCGTCGTCAATCCCCATCGCCTGCGTTTTGATTTTAACCACCACAAGGCACTATCTAAAGAAGAGGTTCGCCACGTCGAAAGACTGGTGAACGAAAAAGTGCGCGAAAACAAACCCGTCAAAGCCTACGAGATCTCTTACGAAGAAGCGCAAAAACATAAAGAGATCAAGCAGTTTTTTGGAGAAAAATACGGAGCCAAGGTCCGTGTCATCGACATTGAGTATTCCAAGGAACTATGCGGAGGAACGCATACTGCCGTCGTGGGGACCATTGGTTTTTTCCGCATCGCTAAAGAAGGCAGTATTTCTGCCGGCGTGCGGCGCATTGAAGCTGTGACCGGCGCGATGGCTGAAACGCTCACATATGAAAACGAAGATCTGTTGGAACATTCTGCCGCTTTGCTAAAGACAACCCCTGCTAAATTAATGGAGCGCATTACGGCTCTTTCAGAAGAAAACAAATCGCTTTCCCACCAATTAAAGACATTCAAGCGCGGCTCTCTCAAACAGATGGCGCAGGAATTGATACATAAAGCACAAAAAGCAGGTCATATCACTCTCTTGGCCGCTATCGTAGACATTGACGCCGAGCTCGTACGCGATTTGATGGAAGATCTTTCTGTGCTCTTGCACTCCGGCGTCATCCTTCTCGGCATTAAAGGAGACGACCGCTGTCAATTGATTGCAAAGGTCTCTTCCGATTTAGTGCAAAAAGGCGTCCATGCTGTGCAGCTCATCAAAGAAATCGCTCCGCATATCGAAGGAAGCGGAGGCGGCAAAGAAGGCCATGCGCAAGCAGGTGGAAAAAATGCGGAAGGACTACAGCAAGCACTAGAACAAGCAAAGCGATGGCTGGAGAAAAAAATATAGAAAGCTTACTGATGAGGAGCCCTTCCCTAAATCAGTTCACAGCGCTGATTTCTCAGGAACCCTCTCTCCTCGTCGAACAACTTTGGGACGCTGCAAAAGCCGCTCTCGTCTGGCTCGTCGCGCGCAGCTGTCATAAGCACGTGCTCATCGTCAGCAGCGGCAGTGAAGACAGACTCTATGACGATTTAAGTTTTTTTTCACTGCCGCTCGTGGTCGATTTTCCTTCCTGGGAAACACTCCCCGGAGAGGATATTGCTCCGAGTCCCGATCTTATCGGAAAACGCTTTGAAGTGCTCCATAGTTTGCTCACACAAAAAAAAAACCATGTCATTCTCGCACCGCTTCAAGCCGTTTTACAAAAGCTCCCCACCCCTTCTACCCTCGAGCAGCATTGCCGACGTTTAAAAAAGGGGGATAGTCTCCTGTTTTCTGCATTGCCCGATCAATTGCGCGCGCTGGGATTTGTACAACGCCCCATCGTCTCTGACAAAGGCGAATTTGCGATCCGAGGCGGCATTGTCGATCTGTTTCCTCTTTCTTCTACCGATCCCTTCCGCTTGGAACTGTTCGGCGATACGCTCGATGAGATCCGTACATTTGATCCTGTTTCTCAAAAGTCTACTGGAAAAGTAGAAGAAATTTTTCTCTCCCCTGCTTCAGAAATGGCTCTGCTGCGCAAAGAAAAAACCTTAAGCTCACTTTTGGACTATCTTGGCCCTCAAACCGTGGTCATTTTCAACGATCTTCTCTCTTTGGAAGATCGCTATGTCGCTTTGCAGTCTCTTCCTGGCGCCAAATCAATCTTTTTCGATTCGCTGGACACATTTTTTACTCAGACGCAACCTCTCCTGTGTCAATTTTGGACCAAAGAGAAGATGGAAGAACTCTCCGATGTAGCCATCGCGAAAAAAGTCGGTCGCGCCTTTTACACAGGGAAAACTCCTTTGCAGCCGCTCCATTTCAATTGTGCCAACCGCACCTTTGAAAGCAAACGCTGGATGCATCCCTTTCATACTGTGAGCGACATTTTTTCTCTGTCTGAAAATCATGCAGCCTCCACAGGAGATGAGATCCTACACGCTATAAAACGCTTTTCCCAATCCGCTCTCGAGCTGCATTTTCTGTGCGCGACCGAATCTGAGGAAATAGCGATAAAGGAAAAATTGCGCTCCGAGGAGATTTCTCTTCCCGAAAAGACATATTTTTCCCGCGGATATCTCTCAGGGGGCTTTTTCATCGAAGATGCACAACTCGCTTGCATTCCGATGACGGAGCTAACGCATCGCTTCAAACCGCGCAGGCAAAAGTGGCGCAGTGCAGCACATACTCCCGCCTCGGAATTCCACGCTCTTGTCCCTGGTGATATCGTCGTCCATTTTCACAACGGCATCGCCAAATTCCTCGGGACGGAAAAACGGCCTGACCATCTCGGCACATTGACCGAATACATGGTTTTAGAATACGCGGAGAACAGTAAACTCTACGTCCCCGTCTCCCAATCCCATCTCGTTTCCCGCTATATCGGCACGAAAGAAGAGATGCCTGTGTTGAATCAACTCGGCTCTATGCGCTGGCAGCGCACACGATTGAATGCGCAGCAAGCGATTATCGGTTATGCAGACCAGCTTCTGCGGATGAATGCAGAACGCGTTGTGCAAGGCGGATTTATTTTCCCATCCGATTCTGAAGAGATGCACCTTTTCTCAGAAGAATTTCCTTTTGTCGAGACCGAAGATCAAACCCAGGCTATCACTGCTATTTCTCAAGACATGCAATCCACAAAAGCCATGGACAGACTGATCTGCGGCGATGTGGGGTATGGTAAAACGGAAGTGGCCATGCGGGCTGCCTTCAAAGCAGTCGCCGATGGCAAAAAACAAGTCGCAGTTCTCGTTCCGACCACCATCCTCGCCATGCAGCATTATGAGACATTCTGCGCCCGCATGGCCAATTTCCCCGTTACGATCGGCGTCCTCTCGCGCTTCCGCAGCAGACAAGAGATTCAAGAGACATTAAAAAAAGCCAAAGAAGGAAAAGTAGACATCCTGATCGGCACCCATCGCATCATCAGCAAAGATGTGCAATTCAAAGATCTCGGGCTGATCATCATCGATGAGGAACAGCGTTTTGGAGTCCGGGCTAAAGAACACCTCAAACGCATCAAAGTCGGCGTAGATTGCCTGACCCTTTCCGCAACCCCGATCCCTCGCACACTCTATCTTTCCTTAGTGGGATCCAAAGAAATTTCTGTCATCAATACTCCGCCCCAAGACAGACTTCCTATTAAATCCATTATCTCCGAAAAAGATCCCACAACGATCCATAATGCGCTGCTGCGTGAATTATCGCGGGATGGACAAGCTTTCTTCATCCATAACCGTGTCGAGACCATTTTTCTTGTCGCGGAAGAACTGCAAAAATTACTCCCAGAAGCGCGCATCGTAACCGGTCATGGACAGATGTCTCCCGAAGAAATCGATGCGGTTTTTCATGCCTTCAAATCAGGCCAAGCAGACATCCTTGTCGCCACGACGATCATCGAAAACGGTATCGACATTCCCAATGCAAATACCATCCTGATCGACAGAGCCGACACCTTTGGCCTTGCGGACCTCTACCAGATGCGCGGCCGTGTGGGAAGATGGAACCGTCCCGCATATGCCTATTTCCTGATCCCCAAAAATGCCTCGCTTCCCGAACTGACGCGCCGCCGTCTCTATGCACTTGTCGAAGCATCGGGCTACGGAGCGGGAATGAAAATTGCCATGCGCGATTTAGAGATACGCGGTGCGGGAGACATCTTGGGAACGCAGCAGTCCGGCCAGGTTTCTTCCATTGGTTTCCACCTCTACTGCAAGCTTTTGAAAAAAGCCATAGATGCACTCAAAAGAAACGCCTCTCCCTCCTTTACCGAGACCAAAATCGAATTTCCCTTCGACGCATCCTTGCCCGATCGTTATATCAATGAACCTTCTCTGCGCATGGAGCTCTACCATCGCTTCGGAGAGGCCGGCAGCTGCGAAGAACTCGAAGCGATCCTCTCTGAACTGAAAGACCGTTTCGGCCCCTACCCAGAACAGGTCCTGTGGCTCTATCATCTCACACGCTTCCGCCTATTTGCCTCAAGCAATCATTTCACCCTCATCAAATGCGAGCCCCGCTCTATTTTTGCCGAGCGCCAGGTCGGCAAGCAGACCATCAAAAATACTTTACTCATGCCGAAAGTTAAAAATCCTGCCGAGTGGGAAAAAGAAGCTACAGCGGTTCTCTCCACAGCTTTTCATATATCCAAATAAATTATTTAATTTAAAATATTAATAAATATAAATTAACAATTATATCACAACAACTAAATTGAATTAAAAAATAATAAATCTGTTATTATATTTGTAATTAACATAAAAACAGGCAACAAAAATGATTGATCAACTACTTCTAGGGATTTTTATTGGAACCACCCCAAAACTGATTTGAAATATTGGAAAGAGTTCAACCAATTATCCGTTTGTAAGCGATACAGGAAATGCGCGAGCGTTTTTTTTCAAGCAAGAAATTCAAGAATTAAGGGAATAAGAACAATATGCTGTTTTCAGCTAAGACAAAAAAACTTAAAATAGGATTATCTCTTCGGCTCGCCCATGCCGATATTGCGATGGTAGGCGCCTTTAATGTGCTGTTCTTGCATGCGGCGCGCATGCTTGAGAATGGCGACCCCTTTTTCGACATGGTCGGCCATGTAGCGGTCATAGATAGATTCCGAGCTTTTTTTCGTTTTGATGCCTTCGTTATTCAAAGGAAGATCGGAGATCAAAAGAAGCGCGCCCAAAGTGAATTTGCGCTTATAGCTTGCCGCGAATAAAGTGGCGCATTCCATCTCAATAGCTTGGGCTTTGGTCGCTTTGAGCCGCGTTTTAAACTCTTCGTTGAATTCCCAAAACCGCATGTTCGTCGTAAAAGTGATCCCGATATGATAGATCGCTTTTTGCTGCTCGAGGATCTCGGTAACCGCCTTTTGCATCAAAAAATTGGAGAGCGCAGGAACGTCGGGAGGGAAATAGAAATCACTTGTCCCCTCTCCGCGAATGCTCGCGACGGGCACCAGATAGTCACCTGGCTGATAGCGGCGCCTTAAGCCCCCGCACATTCCCAGCAAAAGACTAGTTTTGATCGGCATGTACGAGCAGAGGTCTACAACGAGGGCAGCCGCAGGCGATCCGATTTTAAAATCGAGGATGCTCACCTCTTCTTTTATAGAATGTGCGACTTTGAACATCGAGCCTTCGACGACCTTGACACCGCGCGTTTTTGCAAAATAATCGACATAGCGTGGAAAATTGGTGAGCAATAGATTGGTCTGAAATTCCGAAACAGCGCAGCCGGCATAACGCTCTAACGTTTCTTTTGCAAATTGATCTTCTGTAATCTCAGCCATTACATTACCTGTTCTGTTTAAGCCTCATTGTAAAGGGAAAAGTCTGGAAATGCAACTGATATAGATTATTCTACTGCTCTTAAAAATATTTAATATTAACAGTTTCTTAACATTTCTTTTATAACCTCTGAGGAGATTCATCAAAACCAGGAGATCCCTATGGAAATGGTACGTGTTCACACAGCACAGCTTCCGCTATTCACTTGGCGCGACTTTGTCTCTACATGCAAAGAGCACGCGACAAGCCCTCTGGTCAAACGTGTCATCACAAGCCATTGGCAAGAATTGCTCTTCATCGGGGGCATGGTGATAGCGGTCGTCAGCGCTGCCACGGCTTTTTTTTATGGATCTCCTCTTTTGGCCGTTTCTTTTTTAGCTTTAGGCGCACTCAATGCGACAGGCGCATTCTACATGCACCAATTCTCCGCTCTACAAGATCTCGAGAAAACAGCTGAGACACTCAAAAAGGAGACACAGCGCCTCTCTTCCATTGCAGATACTTTTGAAAAAGAAAATCGCACTTTAGCCCAGACCAATCAAAGCCTCCTGCGCACCAATGAACGATTCAAAGTGATTGCATTGCGGCTAAAGCGTACACAAAGAGAATTGTTTCAAACCAATTTGGCGTTTAGAGGAACGAATTCTGCTCTTCAGAGAACCAATGCCCAGCTGCAAGAGACCAATACTTCCCTTGGCCAGCAAGTGACACAGCTCACGATCCAAGTATCCCAGTTACAGGAAAGCGCTGCGCGCATTCGCGATGAAGTGCAGCATTTTGCTCAGGGAAATATCCAGTTCGATGACCATTTACGCCGCTTAAATGCCAGTGTGCGCTTAATCGACGATCAAATCACCTCTTCGCGCCATTTATGCGCACTGATCACAGATAGACTCGATACGCAAAGCCAAGGGCTCGGGGAACAGATTCAAGCATTGAGACAATATTTCCGCGAACTATCCGATCAAAATGCCATCACGCAGCGTATTCAACAATTTACTACTCTACAGGAACAGATTCATCGATCCACACAAGAGTTTCACCAGATGAACACCCAGTACGCAGAGGAGCGCGCACGGCTATTAGAAATTCAAAATGTGCTGCTACGCCTACGTCAGGCGTTTGAAGCGCTGTTGCTCGACCTGAATGCGGCCAACACAGACCACCGCACCCAAAATCAACAACTGCACCATAATGTCGATCGACTCTCCGAGCTACTTGCGAGGATTCCTCCTCTTGCAAATTAAATCCCCGCCCTGTCACAATTAACGCTTGTTCTTTTAAAAAATAAGGTGGAATACATGGCGCAATACAGCACAGGCGATCTCAGAGGAGGATATAAGGTGGAAATAGATGGAGAACCTTATACCGTCGTCAGCAATGAATTTATCAAGCCCGGCAAAGGGCAGCCATTCAACCGCATCAAATTAAAACATTTAAAGACGGGGCGTGTAGTAGAAAAAACATTTAAATCCGGCGAAAAAGTCGATGAAGCCGATGTCGAAGAGGCAAAAATGCGTATGGTCTATAAAGAAGCCGACGCAGTAGTCTTCATGGACGATAAAACCTACGAACAAGTCTCTATCCCCCTCTCTATCATCAAAGACACCGAACAGTGGCTCTTAGAAGAAATACTCTACGACATCGTCATCTATAAGGGACAGCCCATCGAGGTGGTGCCTCCCACATTCCTGGAAATGAAAATCGTAGAAACAACTACCGGCCTGCGGGGAGATACTTCTGGCCGCGTCTTGAAGCCTGCAGTCACGGAAAGCGGAGCCAAAGTCCAGGTCCCTCTCTTTATCGATGAAGGAGATAAAATTAAAATCGATACCCGCACAGGCGAATACGTTTCCCGAGTATGAAGCTGCATTTCTTGCGCGACCGCGCCCACATGCTGCACCAAACACGCAGCTTTTTTACTGAGAGAAATGTTCTCGAGGTCGATTGTCCCGCGCTTGGCCTTGCCGCACCTGTGGACCTGCATATTGAAGTGATGAAGGTCCAGCTCAAAGAACAGCAGATCGGTTATCTCCACACATCGCCCGAGTACGGGATGAAGCGCCTTCTTGCGATGGGAATCGGCGATATCTATCAAATCAGCCACGTGTTCCGCGATGGAGAAATCGGCCCTCTGCATAATCCCGAATTCACCATGGCCGAATGGTACCGGTTAGGATTTTCCTTCGATCAGATGATCGAGGAAACCCTCGCCTTCATACGCCTTTTCTTAGGAGAGCTTCCCTCGAGCCGCCTTTCCTATGCGGATGCATTTTCCCATTACCTCGGAATCGATTACACCACGCAAACACCACAAGACCTTCTAGCCCTCGCTCAAACAAAAGGCATCGCCTTATCCGATGATGCTCCTACCTGGGACAAAGACACCCTTCTACAATTGCTCATGAGCATTGCCATCGAACCGCATTTAGGGAACGACCACCTTCTCGTTTTGCTCCATTTTCCCGCAACGCAATCCGCTTTGGCCAAAACAATGCGCTTGCCCCACGGCGAAGAGGTCGCCTGCCGCTTCGAGGTCTACTATCGCGGAATGGAACTCGCCAATGGCTACCATGAACTCACAGATCCCATCGAGCAGCGGCGGCGTTTCGAACAGACCAATCGCAAGCGCTTAAAAGCCGGAAAGGGTCCCCTTCAAATCGACGAAAAATTTCTCAATGCCTTAGAACTAGGGCTTCCCGATTGCTGCGGAGTGGCCGTGGGATTCGATAGGCTCATGCTCCTTAGACACGCACAGTCTTCTTTAGTGAATATCCTTCCATTTAGCTGGCAGGAAATTTAAAAGGTATTTTTATTCTTGCGGGCAAATAAAAGCTTGGAATCTGTCTCGCTAAATTGTAAATAATTAACATTTTGTTTTGCTTTTTCGTCGTATTCTACGAATTTTAATAGGTGATATTTTTTTACGTTTTTGTTTGGCCTCCCACAAGTTGATATCAGCTTGGAGACCCATCCAAAATTCGGGCGATGTGCCAAAGGCGTCAGCAAAATCCAAAGCAATGTCTTCAGTGATGGAACGTTTGCCATGAATAATAGCGCTTAATTTTGGTTGCGTCCACGATCCCCCTAAATGAAGAGCAAATTCTCTCTGAGAAATCATTAATGGCATTAAAAATTCTTCCAATAAAATTTTACCCGGTGAAGTAGGTTTTCTATGTGTTGGTAACATGGCTTTTCCTAATGATAATCGGTTATTTTAATTTCTGAAGCCTCACGCTTATCAGAATCCCATTTGAAAACAATTCTGTATTGATCATTAATTCTAATGCTATATTTTCCTAAAAGATCTCTTGCCAGCTTTTCTAGTCTATTATTAGGGGGTATTTTTAAATCATCTAATCGATGGGCTCTATTGATCATATCGAGTTTTGTTTGAGCTTTTTCCCACAATACTGGATTAAGCCTTTTTCTTGCTTTCTTTGAACTGACTCCGTTAAAAACATCTTCTGTTTCTTGGTCTGCAAAAGAAATAATCAAGACAAAATCCTATTTCATATCAATATATCGAAACTTGATATATTCTTGCATTATTTTTTTCTTAACTACATCCAGCCTTGGACAATGGGATAGCGTCTGCCGACCCGGAAGGCCTTCTTGCTCACGCGGATGCCAGGTGGGGCTTGCCGCCTTTTATATTCCGCGCGATGGATGCGATGGATGAGATCTTGAACTTGCTCTAGAGGCAGTTGATGGATCTGCGCGATCTCTTCTGGAGTACGGAACTCTTCGACATAGCTTTTCAAAACAGCATCGAGAATGCTATAATCGGGAAGCGTGTCGGTATCTTTTTGATGGGCTTTGAGCTCTGCTGAAGGATCTTTATCGATCGACGTTTGTGGAATAATCTCTCCATGACGATTGATCCAGCGCGCTAAGGCATACACTTGCTGTTTGGTCACATCGGAGATCACACTGAGTCCTCCCGCCATATCTCCGTAGAGCGTGCAATATCCCATCGCCATCTCGCTTTTATTTCCTGTACTCAAGAGAATATGGCCGAGCTTGTTCGATACCGCCATGAGAGTAATCCCCCGCAACCGCGCCTGTATGTTCTCTTCCGTCACATCTTCCGGTCTTCCTTGAAAGAGCGGTTTTACACACTCTAAGGTAGTTTCAAACATCTTTTCGATGGGGACATGCAGTAGTTCAATCCCGAGATTGTGGGCTAATTTTTCCGCATCGGTGATGCTCCCTTTCGAACTGTAGCGCGAGGGCATGCTGAGTCCCAACACATTTTCCTTACCCAGCGCATCCACAGCGATGCATGCCACCAGCGCCGAGTCGATGCCTCCTGATAATCCTAGGCAACCTTTCGTAAATCCCAACTTGTGCATATAATCGCGCACGCCTAAGACCAGGGCGCGATAGAGATCTTCGATATCATCGTGCACAAAAGAGCATTCTTTTCCTTTCTCGGATAAATCGACGAGCATCTCCTCTTCTTCAAAACCTTTCGCGATCTGCCGCAAATGGCCCTGGGCATCCATGTATAAACTATATCCATCGAAGACAAGCTGGTCATTGCCTCCCACTTGGCAACACAAAATAACCGGACAATGCAATGTTTTACAGCTTTTAGAGCAGACTTTAATGCGGATATTAGGTTTTTGAAATTGATAAGGTGACGAGGAGAGGTTTAGCAAGAGATCTATTTTTTCTTCTTTCAGTTCCTCAACAGGATCGTGGGCATACTGGGTGTATCCGAT
>Ga0209579_10001403_pt1 | contig 20056 bp, 19 predicted proteins | sample Coa_R1_2_FD_187152 | JGI IMG/M metagenome (GOLD analysis project Ga0209579, IMG submission 187152) | Surface soil microbial communities from Centralia Pennsylvania, which are recovering from an underground coalmine fire - Coalmine... | ecosystem: Environmental > Terrestrial > Soil >... | reverse complement strand
CTTCGCGAATCTGGTCCAGGGCTTCCACAATGCGGGTGCGCTCGTCTGAGGTGAGGATGCCGGCCTTCTCCAGCGCGCGCGCGAAAGCCTGCGAGCCCTCGATATCGGCGCCGATCAGCCGCCGGTCGAAATCCAGCGATCCGGAAAACCGCTCAAAAATTTCTGAGGGGCCCGTTTCGAAGCGGCCGCCCCAGAGTTTCATGCGACTGAGGCGGGCTGGGAGCCCGCCGCGGGCGTCGTGCCTGCCCCACTCAGCGCGGCGCGCACCTTGATCGGCAATCCGGTCAGGTTGATGAAGCCCAGCGCGTCCTTCTGGTCGTAAGAAGCGCCCATGGTGAAGCTCGCGATATCCAGCGAGTATAACGAATAGGGCGACTTGCGGCTCAGCGGCTGCAACTTCCCCTTGTAGAGCCGCAGCGTGATTTCGCCGGTTGTGGTCGTGGCGACAGCCGCGAAGAAGGCATCCAACGCTTCACGCAACGGCGTGAACCACAGCCCGTTGTAGACCATCTCTGCGTAATCGAGCGCCAGCCGCTGCTTGTAATGCAATGTCTGGCGGTCGAGCGTGAGGGCCTCCAGCTCGCGATGGGCGGCATAGATCAACGTGCCACCGGGCGTCTCGTAGCAGCCACGCGATTTCATGCCGACGAAGCGGTTCTCCACCAGATCGATCCGCCCGATGCCATGCTCGCCGCCGATGCGGTTGAGCGTCTCCAGCAATTCCACAGCGCTCATCCGGCGGCCGTCGACGGAAACCGGAACGCCCGCTTCGAAACCGATGGTGATGTCAGCCGGCGTGTCGGGCGCTTCGCGCGCGCTGCGCGTGAGCATCCAGATATCGTCGGGCGCGGCGTTGGCCGGATCTTCCAGTGCGCCTCCCTCGTGCGAGATGTGCCAGATGTTACGGTCGCGGCTGTAGATCTTGGTGGTGGATTGCGCGATCGGCACGTTGTGCGCCGCGGCGTACGCAATGGCATCCTCGCGCGATACGATGGCCCATTCGCGCCAGGGCGCGATCACCGTGAGATGCGGCGCCAGAGCCTTATAGGTCAGCTCGAAGCGCACCTGATCGTTGCCTTTGCCCGTGCAGCCGTGCGCCAAGCCGTCGCAGCCCGTACGCAGCGCCACTTCCACCTGCTTCTTGGCCAGCAGCGGCCGCGCCACGGAGGTGCCCAGCAGGTACTTGTGCTCGTAGACGCCCCCGGAACGCACCAGCTTCCAGAGATACTGGGTGACGAACTCTTCGCGCATGTCCTCGATGTGTACTTCCGAGGCGCCCGTGCGCAAGGCTTTCTGTTCCAGACCGCTCAGCTCGTCGGCGCCCTGGCCGATATCGCCGCAGACCGCCACCACCTCGCAGCCGTAATTCTCCTTGAGCCAGGGAATGATGACAGAGGTATCCAAGCCGCCCGAGTAAGCCAGGGCGACCTTCTTCGGCTTATTCATAGTTAATCTGATTATCCCAGCATCATGAGCAGCAGCGCCTTCTGCGTGTGCAGGCGGTTCTCGGCCTGATCGAAAACCACCGAGCGGCTGTGCTCCATGACGGCATCGGTAACTTCTTCGCCGCGGTGCGCGGGCAGGCAGTGCATAAAAACGGCATCGGGCCGCGCCAGGGCGAACAACGCGTCGTTCACCTGGTAGGGCGCGAACGCCTTGCGCCGCTTGGCGGCTTCTTTCTCCTGGCCCATACTGGTCCAGACATCCGCATACACGGCATGCGCGCCCTCCACGGCGGCTGCGGGGTCCGCGGTAAGCTGCAAGCTGGAGCCGGAAACGGCGGCCAAGCCATCGGCCTGCGCCACGATTTCGGGATTTGGTTCGTAGCCGCGCGGCGTGGCGATGGCGAAATCGATGCCCAGGCGCGCGGCGCTCAGCATCAGCGAGTGCGCCACGTTGTTACCGTCGCCACAAAAAGCCAGTTTCAGGCCGCTGAAGCCGTCAAACCGCTCTTTTAGTGTGAGCATATCCGCCAGCGCCTGGCACGGATGATAGACGTCGCTCAGGGCATTGATGACCGGGACGGAAGACCAGTGGGCCAGTTCTTCGATGGTTTCCTGTTTGAAGGTGCGGGCCACGATGGCATGCACCCAACGATCCAGGTTGCGGGCTACATCCTTGAGAGGTTCCCGCGCATCGATGGGGCCTTCGCTGAAGACCGCATCGCCGCCGAGTTGCCTGATGGCCAGCTCAAACGTGAGGCGGGTGCGCAGCGATGCTTTTTCAAACAGCAGGCCGATGTACTTGCCAGCTAGCGCGTTGGCGTATTCACGCGGCGACTGCTTCATGTCGAGCGCCATGTCCAGCAGGCCGGCTAGTTCGTCGTCGGTAAGATCGAGGTCGCGGCAAACATCCGGCGCAGCAATCCGGGTGGTTTGTTGATGGGTGATCGGAAAAGCGGCCATAGCAATGCCTCGTTGTGAATGTTTATTCACTACTATGAATAATTACACAAGAGGGTTTGTGTGTCAAGCGGTTAATATTAAGATATTTGTAATCAATGCGTTATAGATCTTTCGGACCAGCCAGCGTCCGGATCAGAACCGACTTCACGTGCCGCAGTTCCTCCAGCGGCAGTCCGTCTCCAAACGTGGTCACACCCTGCCGCGACTTTACTATGATCCCTTTCGACGGCAGGCTCCTTGCGAGCGCCTGGAACAGCTGGGCGCTGCCGGTGGGAGATTGTACGGGTCTTCTGGCCAGATGTCGGGCCGATTCCACTATCCCATGGATCGTCTGATAATCCACGTCCAGGATGTCCGCGGCGGAGATCGTTGCGGTCCTTCGACGCCGGCCTCCGCGCTGGATTGTCAGGCTCTCCGCGGAAGCTGTCACGATGATGCTACTTCTGACCGCGCCAAAGGCCAGGCCGGTCGTGACCAGCGGCAGTACCCCGAAAGCGAAGATCACCAAGCCGGTGAAGAGTATCCGAATCCACACAGGTGTTCCGGACCGCGTGAAATCTATCCGGAGCAAGGGCGCGAACAGGAGCATCGTCAGCGACGACACCAGCACCGCGAATCCCACCGCCACACGGGAAGTCCGGCGCGGGATCACTAGCGTGACTTTCCCGCCCGACTCTGTCACCTGGCAGCGCGTTCCCCGTGGGGGCTCCACCGTACTCTCGCCGGAACCGCAACGTACGCGTTCCCGCAGGGTCTGGCGCGCCTGTTCCGGACTGACCACCAGCTCATTGTCCGTGGTCATATCGGACAACGGCAGGCCCAGAAAATGGGACAGGTACTCGGCCTGGTTCCGGGCATCCGCGAATTTGGCTGGAGAGCAGATCGTGAAGTCCTTCCCCTCCCTCGCCCGCAGCCGGATCGGGTAGCGGTCGGGCGATTCGGAGTCGCCCAATCGGAACGCCATCACCACGCCGTCAAAGCCAGTCAGATCCCGCCGCGCGCTCCGTATAGGAATCAGCAGCGAGTAGCTGGACGTGAGGCTTCCCCCGGCGGCATCCAGCGTTATCGAGCGGCGTCCGAAAACGAGTAGGCCGCCGGCAGCCAGCAGAACCAGGCACAACAGCACCCGCAGCCATTCCTCTTGGGAGCCACTGCGCCACGGAACCATCCCGCCGATGTGCAACGCCAGGTAGGTGCCCGCCAGGAAAAGTGGCGCGCCTACCAGGTACAGAAATCCTCCGCCTTGCCGGAACTCCAGCGCGCCGGAGGATGTCAGCCTGAAGGGCCTGGGCGGTGGCCCGTTGTCAGTTGCCAGGCGCAGACCTGAATGTTAACATACCGCCGTTAAGATCACGCCTCGGCGGTGTGAACCTCACTTATCGATGATTTCAGGTGCGATGCCCAAATGGAGGCGGTGGTATCACCGGCTGGCAAGCTGGGTGATGTGCCTCCTGTTGCTGGGAGTCGGAATGTTTGCAGCCCGCTCGCTATTCCAGCCATCGCATGGCCTTACCGCGCCCACCGCCTGGATCGTGGTCATCGCTCCGTTCGCCGAGAGCCGCGGACGCAGTCCCGGGATCGGTTACGCGGTGCGCCGCCGCGACGGGCGCCGCGTCATCCTGGACCACGCGATCAAGACAAGCTGGGCGGCGGCGTTCCAGATGCTGCGCGACATTAAGGGTTAAGCCGCACTCAGGTCTTGCTGGAGCGCGTGAAATATACCTCCGCGGCCGTATCTAGTTCAGCTCTCGTAACCGCCACCGGCTGCCGCTGATAGCGGCTGCGCCAGAGCAGAATGTCGCAGAGGTCCGCGGGGTAGCATGCTCGCAGGTTGCCGCCGTGTTCGATGCACAGCTTTCGCATGTAGCTGGCCGCTTCCGAATCGCAGGGAAGCCCGCGCTCGGCCGAGACCCGGCCCAGAATTGCGTAGAACGTCTCGTCGGAGATCGGTCCGATAAAGATCTTGTTGTGGATACGCCGCAGGAAGGCCTCGTCCGCCAGTTCCGAAGGATCCAGGTTGGTGGCGAACACCACCACCAGCTCGAAGGGGACGCGCAGCTTTTGCCCGTGGTGAAAGGTCAGATAATCGACCCGCCGGTCGAGTGGCACGATCCAACGGTTGAGCAGTTCCCGCGGCGACATGACTTGCCGGCCGAAATCGTCGACCACCAGGATGCCGTTGTTGGCCTTCATCTGCAAGGGCGCGGCATAGACTCCGGAAGCGGCGTCCGCGCGCAATTCGAGCATGTCGGAGACCAGCTCGCCGCCCACCGCTACCAGCGGGCGGTGGCAGAGGACCCAGCGCGCATCCATGGCTTCCGGTTGCGGTTCCACCGCGAGATGCCATACGGGGTCGAAAAGCGTGATCACATAACCGCCCAACTCCACTGCGTAAGGGATCCATACGGCGTCTTCGTAGATGCGGAGCAGGCGTTCAGCCAAGCTGGTCTTGCCGTTGCCAGTGGGTCCATATAAGAAGATCGATTTTTGCGAGATCAGAGCAGGCCCCAGCAGATCAAGCAGGTGGTCGGGCATGATCAGGTCCGCGAACGCCTGGTGCAGCTTGTCGCGGTCGAGCGATACCTGCGCGGCCTGCGAACGGGCGGCGCGATCGTAGGCGGCCAGCGATACCGGCGCCGGCCCCACGTAGCCGGAAACCGCGGCGCGCTCGGCGGCCAGAGCCTTGCCGGCCTGGGAGAGCCCGAAGGAATAGTCCATGCCGGTCATGCCTTTGACGTCCAGCAACTGCTGTTGCCGCAACTGCCGGAAGGCAGCTTCCAGCATGGGCACGGGCAGCTTGATCCGATCCCGCAGAGACACCAGGCTGGAAATGCCCTCTTCCCGCACGGTGCGCAGGAACAGGTCCTGCACCAGAGTACCCGAAATATCCAGGTCGGCGAGAGTTTCAGGTTTGAAAGGTTGGAACGCGCCCGCTTCAGAAGCCATCATGTCCCAACGCTACCACAGGAGTGCGGGGATCACTGAATCAGCGTAGGGCCACCCAATCCCCCGCTGTATTCCGTCTTCGGTGTCGCGGTGATGTAACTGTTCCCTACGAACACGACCGTGTTGCCGATGAGCAGGGTGGTCAGCGCCGTGCTGGCCGAACCGCCCGTGTAGTCCAGCTCGGCGTCCGGTGCGTATACCGCCCCGCTAATAAACTGGGTGCCCCCGCCAACAATTTTCACAGTGCTCGTATTGGATCGATCCTGAAAGATGGTGATCCCCGTATAGGTGCCGCTTACGGGACCGGAAAGACTGATATTGGCGCCGCCGGAAACCGAAATGCTTCCGGAGAGATTGTAGAGCGTGACGCCGCTACCGTTGACGGTTCCGCCACCGGCCACGCTGAAACCGTTTTTCAATACATAGGTGCCCGGATTCAGGTTCAGTGTCGCGCCGCCCCCCACACTGATGCTGCCGCAGTACACTCCCTGGCTAATTGTCTGAGTGTTGTGACCGGTTAAGTTCACTCCGGAGCTGGTACAGGAACCCACCGTGGGCGTCGGCAAGAACGCCAGCGGATCGGCAGCTACAGCCATATTGGTTGTAGGCGACGGCGACAGCTGGCTGCTATTCTGCGTCGAGGCGCCACCCACGATATCTATCTGGGCGCCGGTAACCGTGATGGTCGCGTTGCCGCCACTGGCTGTCAGCGCGTTGGAAGCGCTCGAGTCCACATAGATGCCGCAGGCGGTTTGCACAGCCACGTTGCCGTTTACGCTCAGGCCGACACCGGAGCCGGCCAGCGCATAGACGCAGTCGCCGGGGGCCGGAAAGACCGATGCCGTGGCATGCGCGCCAACGTTGAGGACTGGTTGGCCGAAAACAGAGGAGAAGCCCTGGTTCTCCTGTTCGTTGATGCTCACCGTAATCCAATATGGCACCTGGATGCCGGGGGCTCCGGGCGCCGGGCTGGTCGTATTGGCCGAAATCAGGACAGTCGTGCCGCTGTTGGGGCTGAAGCCATTGGCCTGCGCGTAGAGACAACCAACTTGCAGGTTGGTGGTCGGCGGGTTTGGAATACTCGTGCCGCAAGTGGTGGGATCCTGGCATACCAACCCGTTCGACCCGCACGTCAGCGAGGAAGACGTGGTCGCGGTGGCCGCGGCCAGCACCGCCGCGTCTGCGGCGGCCTGGGCAGCCTGGTGGCGGTAGTATGCCCACCCAATATCCACGACCAAACCCAGCACCCCGATCATCAAGAAGAGGCTCAGGGTGAACATGATGAGTGTCTGTCCACGTTCCGTCCGGTTAGCATGCATATAATTAGCCCTTAGCTGCCCGGCTGCAATTGTAGTCTTCATCGTGCAGCATTTTTATATACACCCGCAATACTTAGTTTGGTTAGATTCGGTTAGATGTAGTTAACCTTTTTAGTGCAAAAGATGGCCGGACATGCCTAGGATATTTGCTTTAGTTAATAGGGCCCGCGCATCCGTCGTAAGATAGGCTCATGAACGAATCCCGTGGTGACATCGCGTGAAGACCGCCATCATCGGCCTGCCCATGGTGGGCAAGACCTCGCTGTTCACAATCCTTACCGGCGCGCATCAGGAGACTCGCATCGGATCCACGGCCGCGCGCATGGGTGTGGCCAAAGTCCCGGACAAGCGGCTGGATGAGTTGGCCACCTTGTTCGAGCCGAAGAAGCTCACGCACGCCACAGTGGAATATGTGGATATGCCGGCGGTATCGAAGGAGAGTCTGCGCGATCCGGGCTACGTCGCCAGCCTGCGCGTGGTGGATGCCTTCGCGCACGTGCTGCGGGTCTTCGCCGACGATACCGTGCCGCACGAGAAGGGCAGCGTGGATCCGCTGCGCGATCTCGAAGACGTGGAGACCGAGCTGATCCTGAGCGACCTGGTAGTGATCGAGAAGCGCCTGGAACGGCTGGACAAGGATCGCAAGAAGATCAAGAACCCTGAGCTGGATCGCGAATTCGAGCTGCTGCAGAAATGCAAAACAGCGGTGGAGGCCAACCATCCGCTGCGCGAGCTGGAACTGGAGGCGGAGGACGAGAAGCGCATTCGCGGCTTCCAGTTTCTGTCGCAGAAGCCCATGTTGTACGTGTTGAATCTGGGCGAGGCCGACGCGTCGAAGCTGCATGACCGGGAGCGGGAATATGGCGAGGGCCCGCTGGCGGGGCGGAGGCAAACCGCGGTGGCCGGCATTTGCGGCAAAGTGGAAGCGGAACTGGCCGAACTGCCGGCGGACGAGCAGAAAGACTACATGGCGAGTTACGGCCTTAGTGAGTCCGGCCTGGAACGTTTGATCACTGCGACTTACTCGCTGCTGGGGTTGATGTCCTTCCTGACGGCCGGCGAGGATGAAGTGCGCGCCTGGACCATTCCGTTCCACAGCACGGCGGTGAAGGCGGCCGGCGCGATTCATTCGGATTTCGAGAAGAAATTCATCCGGGCGGAAGTGGTGAACTGGAAATCGCTGGTGGATCTGGGCGGATATTCCGGCGTGCGCGATAAGGGGCTGCTGCGGTTGGAGGGCAAGGAGTATATTGTCAAGGATGGCGATGTGCTGGTGATTCGGCACGGCTAGACGGTTGATTCCGATCAGCATTTTCGGCGTACTATTTGAATGCGTACATAAATGCATACCGCGCGGTGGCGCTCAACGACGCCGACCTGACGGAGTTTGTGATTCGTCACGCCCTGCGCGCCGCCAAGGCCGTGATCCAGCAAGCGGATATATACAGCTCCGAAAGGGATAGCCTCCGAGTTCTGGATCTGCTTGACGCTGTGCCGCTGCTGGACGCGCCGTTGACCCGGCTGCTGCCGCTTGCGACAATCGAGGCCACACTCAAGAAAGCCGCGAAATAGCTACCCCGCTGAGCACAACCGCCCGCCAGAGTGATCTCGAAGCCTCGCGCCTGATGAAGGGAGGATATCGGGGAGATTCAGACCATACTCCGCACAACGGCGGAACAGATGTCCGCCGACGATGCCATCCGGACCGTAACTGTGAACGGCAGCGCCGCTCAAGTGGCCACCGCCGACCGGCTGGTACACCAACTCGATGTACCCGCGAAAACGCCGCTTACCGGCATGCACGAATACCGACCGCCAGACCCCGGCGACGCCGTAGTGCGGGTGTTCTACGCCACGCATGTCCCGGCACCGCAGGACTTGCAGGAGATCGCAGTGGCCGTCCGGTCGGTGGCGGATATCCAGCGCATGTTTGTCTACAACACGCTGCACGCCCTGGTGGTGCGCGGGCCCGAAAAGCGTGTAGCGCTGGCTGCCTGGCTGGTGGATCAGCTCAAGGTCCGTTCCGTGGGCGAGATTATGGCGGCTGTTTTTCTATACCAACCGCCACGCAATAGCTATGCGGGCCACGCCGGTTCGCACAACCAGCGGATCGCCCCGCATCTTCATCTACAGTGCGTTGGGAACTCTGGCCGTTCGCGGCACCACCGGATAGGTCGCTACCGCGGAAAGGTGCTCGACGAGATGAAGCGCAATAGCCGCTAAGACCCGTGCCGGCTCCACTCCGGCCCCTTGAACCTGCGCCGCACTACTGCCAAATAGAGAACGCCCAAGCCCGCCAACAAGCCGCCGAGCGTTTTGCCCGCCAGCGCGTTGGGCGGCATAACGAGCACCACGCAGATCACCGCCGCAAAGGCTATGGCGATCAGGTTCATCGGCGCGCCATAGCGGCCCAGTGTCCACACTGCCTGGCGCGGCCAGTCTGAACCCGCGCGCCGCGCGCGCCAAGCCAGCCCGATGGGAATGGTGTAAGCCAGGTACAGCGCGACGGTGCTCAAGGACGTCACCACGGGGACGGCTTCCGTCCACAGCATGGCGGCCATGGACGCAGCCACGATCAGCCAGATGGCCGGCGCGGGCGTGCCGTGCCGCGCGCTGACCCGGCGGACCTGATCCGCGAATGGCGTGCCATGGTCTCGCGCCAACGAGTACAGCGACCGCGATGCCGAGGTTATACATGCGAGTCCGCAAAACCACATGGCCATCGAGGCCAGCGCGGCCATAGCATTGCCCGCCTTGGCGCCCAACGCGGTCTGCAGAATCGCGATCACCGCCGGAATCTGGTTGCCCTGGGCGTCCTTGGCCCCCAGCACCGCGGGAATGCTCCGGATGGCCAGCGTGAGGGCCAGCAGCAGGAAATAGCCGGCTACGCCCGAGACCGCGACCGAAAGCACGATGCCCCAGGGCGCTCGCCGGCGCGGATCGTGAGTCTCCTCCGCCATATGCGCCGATGCGTCGAAACCGGTATAGGTCCACTGGGCTTGCAGCAGACCCAGCACGAACGCCCACCAGTAAGGCGAGCGTCCGTTGGAGTTCATCGCCTGAAACAGAAATGGCATCGGTTGTTTCGGCGCCAGAAGAAAGAGCGCCAGCACTACGGCTGCCACCCCGGCGATATGCACCGTTACGGAGAAATCGTTCAGGATGGCCACCAGCCGGATGCCATAGTGATTCAGGATGCCCTGGTTCAGCAGAATGAAGGCGAACATGAAGTATAAGTTGAAGGGTGTGGACGGAAGATTCAGAAACGGCAGGATGAACTGTGCGCAGCTATAATTGATGCCTGCCTGTGCGGCGATCAGCCCCAGAATATTGAGCCAGGCTACCAGCCAGCCCCAGCCTTTCCCGCCGAGGTCGGCCGCCCAGTGATAAGTGGCGCCTGCCGTAGGATAGGCTGAGCAGAGCTCGGCCATGCTGGCGGCCACCGTCAGCGTGAAGACGGTGGCCAGCGGCCAGCCCAACGTCATTTCCAAGGGCCCGCCCATTTCCAGGCCGTAGCCGAAGAGGGTCACGGCGCCGGTCAGGATGGAGATGATGGAAAACGAAATGGCAAAATTGGAGAAGCCCCCCATGCCGCGGAACAACTCCTGGGCATATCCGAAGCGGCCCAGGTCGGTGCGGTCCTGGTCGGGGAGGGCCATCGCGCGCGCGGCTAGAGTTGCACGTCCTGCTTCAAGTGCTTGCTGATGGCCTGCTCCAGCAGTTCTTTGAGGGTCTGCTGCGTTTCCGTCTGGACGAAGGCATTTTCCACGATGTCCCAGTCGAGTTTGTAAGTGCGCGCGCCGGCCGCCACCTTAAGCTGCTGCGCGGCGGCGTCAGGGACGATCGTAAACTTGGCTGGCGGCCGCGGGAAAGATATGGTGATCGATCCGCCATGCAGGCTCGACTGGAAGCCATAGTCGTCGCCGGCCAGGACCAGATCGCTCTGAATGGTTCTCAAGGCTTCCTCGGTGTGCTTCTTGAAGTCGTGTTCTTCGATCATGGATTCACCGTAGCCTTCCAATAATGGCGCATTGACGCGCGGAGTGGCAAGGGGCTCACCTGCGCCAGATACGAAAGCCCCAGGCTTCCAGCGCGAGCGACGGCAGTGCGGATGGACGGGGGTTCTCGACGCCGGGCGTGACCTCGGTGTAACCCGCGCCGGCCGCGTCCACCAGGCCCAAAAACGGCTGGTTTGAGAAATTGATGGCCACCAGAAACTCCTCGCCGCCGCCCTTGCGCAGATAGGTGACCACCCGGGCGTCACCCGAATTTCGCAGCCATTCTGTCTCGCCTTGCTCGAGCGCCGCATGCGCGCGCCGCAGCGCAATCAGGCTCGCATAGAAGCGCGGGAACTCCGGGCGGCGCTCGGCGATTTGCCAGAACACCGGCAGCTTTTCAAACAGCGCGGGCGCGCCGGATTCGGTGGTATCGCCCGCTTCCATCCCCTGGTAGAGCAACGGCACTCCGTCCATAGTGAACATCAGCGCGGAGGCCGCCAGCGCGCCGCTTTTGCCGAAGCGCACGATGGCGCGCTCCTCGTCGTGATCGTCGGATATGCGCAAATGCAGTGCGCCTTTGCCGTACTGCTGGCGCTCCTGCTCCCAGGCCGTCCGCAAATCCCGCGCGGGGGCTCCTTTGCTGAAGACAGCGGCCAGGGCGCTGTGCAGGGGCCAGGCATAGTCCAGATCGAAGGCTTTGGCCATCAGCGGCGGGTCGTGGGCTTCGGCCAGCATCAGGAGGCCGGGTTTCAGCTTGTCCAGCTCGGCGCGGGCGCTCTCCCAGAAGCCTACCGGAACCATGCTGGCGGCATCGCAGCGGAAGCCGTCCAGATCGAAGTCGTGCACCCAGTAGCGCAGCATATCGATCATGTAGGCGCGCAGCCGGGGGTTCGCATAATCCAACGCGGCCACATCCTCCCAGTCGGGCACGGGCGGGATAATCTGGCCGGCCGCGTTATGCTTGTAGAACTCGGGCTTCTCCATCATGACGCTGTCCCACGAGGTGTGGTTGGCCACCACGTCTATGATCACCTTCATCCCCCGCCGGTGAGCTTCCACAACCAGGCGCTTCAGATCGTCCTTCGTGCCGTAAGCCGGATCGATGGCGTAGTAGTCGCGCACCGAATACGGACTGCCCAGCGTGCCCTTATGCTTGAGCTTGCCGATGGGATGGATGGGCATCAGCCACACCACGTCTACGCCCAGCGAGTGCAGGCGATCCAGGCCGGCCGTCACCCCGTTCAGGTCGCCGGCGGGAGAGAAATCGCGGGGAAACACTTCGTAGATGACAGCGGTTGGCAGCCAGGCGGGCGACGCCGCGAAATCGGGCGGCGCCAGGGCCAGCAGCAGGCCGCACCATGCTGGGAGAATTGCTTTGCGCATCTGGCTCATGGTAGCGCCGCGCTACCATACGCTGGGAGGCACAAGTTGCTACGAACCTTGATTGTGGGGCTGGCAGTGTGCGCGGGCATGCCGGCGCAGGATAGCGCCCTGGCAGAACGCGTAGGCGTCACGGGTTTCGTCCAGTTGACCGCCGATAGCTTCAATAAGCTCTCGCCCCGCGAGCAGGCTTTGGCCTACTGGTTGAGCCAGGCATCCATCGCGACCGATCCCATCATCTACGACCAGATGTCGCGCTTCGGGCTGCGGCAGAAGCGCCTGCTCGAGACCATCGTCACCCGTCCGCAAGGAGTGAAGCCCGACGTGCTGAAGAAGATTGTCGACTTCACTAAGCTGTTTTGGGGCAACAAGGGCAACCACAACGAATTGACCTCGCAGAAATTTCTACCCGGTTGTACGTTCGCGGAATTCAAAGAGGCCGCCGGAACCGGCCTCGCGGCGGCGGTCGACGAACTCAAGGCTTCGCTCTTCGACCCCGGCTTCGAGCCGATGATCACCGCCAAAAGCGCCCCCAGCGGGCTCGACATTCTGCAGGCCAGCTCCAATAACTTCTACGGGCCTGGCGTGACGTTGGCGGCTCTGCAGAGTTTTCACGAACTCTATCCGCTGAATTCCCGCCTCGTGAAGACCGGCGGCAAGCTGATCGAACAGGTCAACCGCGCCGGCACACCGGATCGCAAAGTTCCGCCCGGCCTTTATGCGCAGTATCTGGAGCGCGCCAACAACGCGCTGGAGCATGCCCGCACCTATGCCGATCCGGCCCAGGCCAAGGCCATTGCGGACCTGATTCGCTTCTACCAGACGGGCGAGCCGCGCGACTGGCTACAGTTCGGCATCGACTGGGTGCAGGATAACCCGGCCGTGGATTTCGACAACGGCTTCATTGAGGTCTATCGCGACGCGCGCGGCGCCAAGGGCAGCTCCCAGAGTTTCGTCACGGTAACGGACGCTGCGCTGGCCGGCCGCATGCGCAAGCTCTCGGAAAACGCGCAGTATTTCGAGGATCACGCGCCGTGGCTGCCGCAATACAAAATGCAGGGCGTGAAGCCGCCGGTCGCCAAGGCCGTGGAGGCGTTGATCGAAACCGGAGACTTCCACGTCACCACCGTCGGCGACAACCTGCCGAATGAGAACGAAGTGCACGAGAAGTACGGCTCCAAGAGTTTCATGTTTACCGGAAGTAGCCATGCTCTGGACCACGCCACCGGCTTTGGACCGCTCGAAGAATTCGCGGCATCCCCGGAGGAGATCGCCCGCGGAAAGAAGTTCGGCGACGAAGCGGAGGACCTGCTGACCGCGCTGCACGAAGTGATCGGGCACGGCTCGGGTAGAGTGAGCGCGAAGCTCACTCACGATCCTGCTTATTATCTGAAGGAATACTATTCCACCTTGGAGGAGGGCCGCGCGGACCTGATGGCGCTGTGGAATGCGTTCGACCCCAAGTTGCGTGAGTTGGGGCTGATCTCCGGGCCGGATGTAGCCAAAGCGATGTATGACGGCGCGGCGCGCGTGGCGCTCATGCAATTGCGGCGCATTCGGGAGGGCAACACTATCGAGGAAGATCATGAGCGCGGCCGGCAGTTGATCGCCCGCTACATTATGGATAAGACCGGCGCGATCGAACAGACCGAGCGCGGCGGCAAGACTTATGTCGCGGTGCGCAACTACGACAAAATGCGCGAGGGAGTCGGACTGCTGCTGGCCGAGTTGATGCGCATCAAAGCGGAAGGCGATTATAACGCCATCAAGACCCTGGTGGACCGCTACGGCGTGCACTTCGATCCCAAACTGCGCGACCAGGTGGTGAGCCGCTATGCGAAGCTCGACATTCCCACATACTGGACAGGTATCAACCCGCAGTTAACGGCCACATTCGCGCCGGACGGCAAGGTGGCCAGGGTGGTTATGTCATATCCGCGGGATTATATGAAACAGCAACTGGGGTACGCGGCGGCGGACCGGTAGGAGAGCGCGCCGGACCGCCAAAGTTTTGGTACACTGGATGTTTCAGCGGTGGAACGCGGCGGTAGAGGTGCGTCACCGCTTGATTTTGGACGGGTGGCCGAGCGGTTAATGGCAACAGGCTGTAAACCTGTCGCCCCTTGCGGGCTACGGAGGTTCGAATCCTCCCCCGTCCACCAAAGTTAAGGTTTGAAGGGCCGTTGTAGCTCAGTTGGTAGAGCGCGTCCTTGGTAAGGACGAGGTCACCAGTTCAATCCTGGTCAACGGCTCCAGCAACTTCTGTAGTGAATCCGTTCAAGAGAAACCTATGGCAAAGGAAAAATTTGATCGCAGCAAGCCGCACGTGAACATCGGCACCATCGGGCACATCGATCACGGCAAGACCACGCTGACCGCGGCCATCACCAAGGTGCTGGGGAAGAATAACCCCAAGGTGAAGTTCCGCAGTTTCGACTCCATCGACAACGCGCCGGAAGAGAAGGCGCGCGGCATCACCATCGCGGTGGCCCACGTGGAGTACGAGACCCCCAACCGGCATTATGCCCACGTGGATTGCCCGGGGCATGCCGACTACATCAAGAACATGATCACCGGGGCGGCCCAGATGGATGGCGCCATTCTGGTGGTGGCGGCCACCGACGGACCCATGCCGCAGACCCGCGAGCACCTGCTGCTGGCGCGGCAGGTGGGCGTGCCGTACATCGTGGTGGCGCTGAACAAAGTGGACATGGTGGACGACGCCGAGTTGCTGGACCTGGTGGAGCTGGAGATGCGCGAGCTGCTGACCACCTACGAATTTCCGGGCGACAAAGTGCCGGTGATCCGGGTATCGGCGCTGGGGGCGCTGAACGGCGAGGCGCAGTGGGAAAAGACGGTGACGGAGTTGATGGAGGCGGTAGATAGCTACGTACCGCTGCCGCAGCGGGAGATCGACAAGCCGTTCATCATGCCGATCGAGGATATCTTCTCGATCCAGGGGCGCGGCACGGTGGTGACGGGCCGCATCGAGCGGGGCATCGTGAAGGTGGGCGAGGCGGTGGAGATCGTGGGCTTCCGGGACACCCGCAACACGGTGGTGACGGGCGTGGAAATGTTCAAGAAGCTATTGGACGAAGGGCGCGCCGGGGACAATGTGGGGCTGCTGCTGCGCGGAATTGAAAAGGACGACGTGGAGCGCGGGCAGGTGGTGGCCAAGCCGAAATCCATCACGCCGCACAAGAAGTTCAAGGGCAGCGTGGTGGTGTTGAGCAAGGAAGAGGGCGGACGGCATACGCCGTTCTTCAAGGGGTACCGGCCGCAGTTCTACTTCCGGACGACGGATGTGACGGGAGTGGCGGAGTTGCCGGAAGGCACGGAGATGGTGATGCCGGGCGACCACGTGAACCTGACCATCGACCTGATCACGCCCATCGCCATGGACAAGGGGCTGCGGTTCGCCATCCGTGAAGGCGGACGCACCGTGGGCGCCGGAACCGTTACGGACATCATCGAATAGAAAAGGACGGAAGTCATGCCGCGCGAGATTATCACTTTTCAATGCACTGAATGCAAGAACCGCAACTATTCGGGCACCAAGAACAAGAAGACCTCCACCGAACGCCTGGAGCTGAAGAAGTTCTGCCCGTATTGCCGGAAGCACCAGCCGCACAAGGAAATCAAGTAGAATAGGAAAGGCATGTCCCGCCGGGTTGGTTAACCGCAGGGGCGTAGGTTTAACGGCAGACCAGCGGTCTCCAAAACCGCGAGTGGGGGTTCGAATCCCTCCGCCCCTGCCAATCCAATTTGACAGCCGGTAGAGCCTGGAAACGAGGCAGTATGGAAAGCACCAGTTTTGTGGAGAACGTGACGAAATGGCCCACGCGCACGCGCGACTATTTCAACGAGCTGAAGCTTGAGATGCGCCGGGTTTCGTGGCCCAATCGCAAGCAGGTGGAAGGCACCACTCTGGTGGTCATCTTCACCGTGTTTGCCTTTGCGGGGTTCTTCGCGGTAGTGGACGCGCTGTTGAACGACAGTATCGTGCGCTTGTACAAAGCGCTGTCGCGGTAGCGGTATGGACGAGGAAAACGTGAACCCAGTGGATGAACAGGAGCCGGAAAACATCCCGGCGGTGGAAGAAGCCGAACCCCAGAGCGAGCCTGCCGCGCAGGCGTCGGCTGAAAAGGCGGGCGAGCCGGCCGAAGCTCCCGCCGCGGCTCCGGCGCAGGGTTACGATGAAACATCTTCCAAGAAGTGGTTCATCATTCACACTTATTCCGGCTTCGAACAAAAGGTGGCCGAATCGCTGCGCAGCCGCGCGGAAGCCTTCGGTTTCGCCGACAAGATCGGGCAGGTGCTGATCCCCACCGAGGAAGTGGTGGAATTGCGCGGCGGCAAGAAAGTCACCAGCAAGCGCCTGGTATATCCCGGCTACGTGCTGGTGGAAATGGAAATGAACCGGGACACCGAAGAGGCCCGGCTGGAAGCCGACAAGCTGTGGCATGAAGTGAAAAACACGCCGCGCGTAACCGGCTTCGTGGGCGGCGGCACGCATCCCGTGCCGCTCAGCGCCGACGAAGTGAACTCCATTCTGTTCCGGCAGCAGTCCTCCACCGAACGTCCCCGCCCCAAGACCACCTACGAGAGAAACGACGGCGTGCGCATTGTGGATGGTCCGTTCGCCAACTTCCGCGGCAAGGTGGACGAGGTGAATGCAGACCGCGGGACACTGCGCGTGATGGTCATGATATTCGGCCGCGCCACACCGGTCGAGCTGGAATTTCTGCAAGTGGAAAAAGAATAACGATACGTAAGGACTCTAGCGATGGCAAAGAAAGTTACCGCGCAGGTGAAGCTGCAGATTCCGGCTGGAAAGGCCACCCCGGCGCCCCCCGTGGGGACGGCGCTCGGCCCGCAGGGCGTCAACATCATGGATTTCTGCAAGGCCTTCAATGCCAAGACGTCGGGAAAGGATCAGGAAGGCCTGATCATCCCAGTGGTGATCACGATTTTTTCGGACCGCTCGTTCACCTTCATCACCAAGACGCCGCCGGTGCCGGTGCTGATCAAGCGGGCCGTCAACCTGGCTAAGGGCTCTCCCGAGCCGCACAAGACCAAGGTCGGCCAGATCACCGAGAAGCAGGTCGAGGAAATAGCCAAGATCAAGATGCCGGACCTCAACTGTTTCACGCTGGAAGCCGCCATGAACTCGGTGCGCGGCACTGCCCGCAGCATGGGCGTGGACGTCATCTAGGCGTGGCCCTGCGCTTCGAATGCCGTATATCCGGCGCTTGGCCAGGCTGACCCCTAAAATGAAGTTGTGCGCGATTCGGCGTGCTTTCAAGTACTCGTTTCCCACCGCTGACCTTGCACAGATGCTGAGAGAAATCGAGCAAGGTTATCAGAGTTGGTCTTCGTCGATTCCAACATCCCATCCTTGATATCGTCGACGCAGTGCTCAGGAAAGCAGAGGTTTTGCGCGCTGGCGGGACGAGAGGCCGGATCAGCAGTAACAAGAGCTTCTCCGCCACTTTCGACTTGTCGAAGGCCCCCGACGGACGGCCCATAGGCGCCGCTCCCTCCAGAATTCTCCCGTCCTTGCGCCGCCCCGTGCTGATGTATAATCCGCATTCATGACCCCAAAGCTGTGTCTCTTCCTCCTGCCCCTGGCCCCGATGCTGGCGCAAGACCAGGCGCCACCGCCCGAGAATCCCGTGTCTCTCTACAACGGTCTGGGCGCCTGGCATCACCCCATCCACACGGCAAACCCCGAGGCCCAAAAGTACTTCGACCAGGGCCTTGCCCTCACCTTCGGATTCAACCGCTACGAGGCATTGCGCTCCTACCGCAAGGCCGCCGAGCTCGATCCGCAGGCCGCCATGGCGTACTGGGGCATGGCCATGGCGCAGGGTCCGTACATCAACATGGACTTTGACGCCGAATTCAACATGAAAGCATCTTGCGCCGCCCTGGAGAACGGCTTGAAAATAGCCGGCACACCGGAACACGACCGGGCGTATCTGCAGGCTGCCGCCACCCGCTGCCCGGAATACCAGCCGGAGTCGTACATCAAGGCTATGCGCGAACTGGCCAGGCGCTGGCCGGACGATCTGGATGCCCAGACCCTATATGCGGAGAGCCTCCTCATTCCCACGCGCTGGCACTGGTACAACGCCGACGGCGTGGTTGCGGCGGGCGGCGCGGAAGCCGAGCGGACCCTGGAGCAGGTGCTGCGGCGCTGGCCGGATCATCCCGGCGCCAATCATCTCTACATCCACGCAGTGGAATCCTCCCTGACCCCGGAGCGCGCCATCCCCAGCGCTCAGCGGCTGATGGGCGTCATGCCTTGGGCCGGCCACATGGTCCATATGCCGGGCCACATCTGGCTGGTGCTAGGCGAATACGAGATGGCCGCCACCGTGAACGAACGCGCCGTGGCCGTGGATCGTGAATACCTGGAGCAGTCCCACACTTCCAGCGGGTATGGCGCTTACTACGTTCATAATCTTCACTTCGTGGCCTACTCCCGCTGGATGCAAGGCCGCAGGGCGGACGGGTTGCGCGCCGCCGATGAACTGGCCGCCGCCATGGCCCCCATGATCGACGCCATGCCGGATATGGCCGACGCCTTCAACTCCATCGCCGTTTTGGGCCGGGTGCGCTTTCGCGATTGGGACAGCATTCTGAAAATGCCCCAACCCAAGGATTCTTTGCACGCCAGTAATGCCACCTGGCGCTATGCTCGTGCCCTGGCTTTTGCCGGGCGTGGCGACCATGCGGCGGCCGCCCGCGACCAGGCTGCGTTCGAAGTTATCCGCGCAGCGATACCCGCGGATGCCCCTTGGGGCACGAACAACAAGGCGGCTGACGTGATGACGGTGGCCGCGGAGATCGTGGCCGCCCGGCTAGCTTCCTCACCCGCGGATGCATTGCCGCACTGGCAGCGCGCGGTCACCGTACAGGACGCGCTGGTGTATGACGAGCCGCCCGCCTGGTACTATCCCGTGCGCGAGTCACTGGGTGCGTCTTTGCTGCTGGCAGGCAAATCCGCCGAGGCGGAAAACGTCTTCCGCGAGGGTATCCGGAAGTCGCCGCGCAATGGGCGGATGCTCTTCGGGCTGATGGAGTCCCTGCGCGCGCAAGGGAAGAATGAGGATGCCGACAGCGTCCGGCGTGAGTTCCAGGCGGCCTGGGCGAAGGCGGACATTACGCTTAAGGTAGACGAGCTGTAACCGCTCAGCGGTTCTCCAGCGCGAGCCGGAATGCGGCCATCTCCTGGCCGTTGCGCACCAGCAGTACGTCGCCGGCCAGCACCGGATGATTCCAGGTCTTCCCTTCGATCGCGGGAATCCGCGCGAACTCCCGGAACTGATCGGGCGTGGCCCCCACCAGCACCACTTCACCTTCCTCCGACAGCACCAGCAGCAGATCTTGATCGGCCAGCAGGATGAGCTGGCCGTTGCCATAGCGCCCGCCCTTCCACTTGCGCTTGCCGTCCGTCAGGTCAATGCACGCCAGAATACTGCCGTCGAAGCCGAAGGCATAGCCCTTGTGCACCACGAAGTCGTTGAAGTAGGGTTTCAGCCCGATCGACGTCCAGCGCGGCTCGACAGTCCAGCCACCGGCGCCATGCGACACCGCCAGGCGGCGTGTACCGCTGCTGTCGGCGACGGCGATCAGGATGTCGCCGTCCGGGGTCAGTGCCGGCTGCACGATGGGGTAGCCTGGCCATGCGTGTTCCCAGAGCACCGCGCCGTCGGCCAGAGCCACGCTGGTCATGCCGGCTGCGCTTAGCAGCAGGACCTGCGGGACTCCGCCGATAGTCGCCAGGTGCGGCGAGCTGTAGCTCGCTCCATGCGCCGGGCCGAACCATTTCTTGACGCCGGTAGCACGATCGTAAGCAGCCAGTTGGCCGGCTGTGGCCACGATCACGGAGTCGTCCACCACCAGCGGCGAGCTCGCGAAGCCCCACTGCGGCGTCTTCATGCCGGTGTCGGCGGCCGCGTTGTGCGACCAGACCAGGGTGCCGTCCTGGGCGTTCAGGGCG
>Ga0209579_10001402_pt1 | contig 20062 bp, 13 predicted proteins | sample Coa_R1_2_FD_187152 | JGI IMG/M metagenome (GOLD analysis project Ga0209579, IMG submission 187152) | Surface soil microbial communities from Centralia Pennsylvania, which are recovering from an underground coalmine fire - Coalmine... | ecosystem: Environmental > Terrestrial > Soil >... | reverse complement strand
CCCACCGCAACCCGGTGCGCACACTGAAAGTGCCATGGTCGTTGGGGGTCCGGAAATTGGCCGCGGTGCCGTCGTTGGCATCATAAATCGAATAATGCGCCGAGCCGCGCAACACAAAATTCAGCGGAATCAGTTGGTCGGGGTTGAACCGATGATAAATACTGGCCGAGACTTCCGCACTGTGACCATCAAAGGATTCACCGGGATAAAACGTGCCGCCGCGGATTTCATCGTAGCTGTCGGCAAACCCGCCGCCGGCCAGCCCGAGGCCAAAATCGGTGTTGGGCCCCAGGCCGTGGACGAAACCGAGCTCGGAATCGAGATACACCGGCGCGACCGCCAGCCGCAGCGTGATATTGGTGCGGAGAAAATCCGGCTCGTTGTGGTAATAAAAGGCATAACCGGCGAAGGGCGCGTGGCCTTCGGCCGGCTGATTGTAACCGAGCTGAATCAGGTCACGTTTGACCGGGTCGATCTGGCCGGAAACGAAAAGCGGGGCGAACAGTGACCACCACAGAAGCGCGCTCCCAATTCGTTTCATCGAGCCTTCGTACCGCAAAGCGCCACCGCCAGCAAGTGGATTTGAACCCGGGGGCGAAATGGAAAAAGAATCCGAAAACGGCCCCCTTCAATCCGCCGGACGCCGGTTTTCCCCATTTTTCATTCCCACGGTTGCATTCCAAACTGGACACGACGGATGGCTTGCGGCTTACTGTTGGCGCCGATGCCGCCACTCAATTCTGAATTGCTGACCAAGGCAAAAGGTCTGGGCTTCTCCGACCGGCAAATCGCCCATTTGACCGGGCAGACTGAGGATGAAATCCGCGCGTTGCGGAAAAAACTTGGCCTCGTGCCGAGCTACCGGCTTGTGGACACCTGCGCCGCCGAGTTCGAGGCTTACACCCCGTATTATTATTCGACCTACGACCGCGGCGACGACGAGGTCAAAAAAACGCCCCAAAAAAAGGTGATGATCCTCGGCGGCGGCCCGAACCGCATCGGGCAGGGCATTGAATTCGATTACTGCTGCGTTCACGCCGCGTTCGCCCTCAAGGAGGATGGTTTTGAGACCATCATGGTCAACTCGAATCCGGAAACCGTTTCGACGGATTACGACACGAGCGACAAGCTGTTCTTTGAGCCGCTCACCCTCGAAGACGTGCTGCACATTTACGAACGCGAAGGGTGCTGGGGCGCCATCGCGCAATTCGGCGGCCAGACGCCGCTCAACCTCGCGCTCGGCCTCCAGAAAAACGGCGTCAACATCATCGGCACTTCGCCGCAGAGCATCGAGATCGCCGAGGACCGCAAGTTCTTCGCCGCCATGCTCGACAAGTTGAAAATCCCCCAGCCGCCCAACGGCCTGGCGACCAATGCTGAAGAGGCGCTGGCCGTCGCCAAAAAACTGGATTATCCGGTGCTCGTCCGGCCGTCCTTCGTGCTCGGCGGACGCGCCATGCAGATCGTTTATTCCGATGCCGAGTTGCAGCACTACATGCGGTTCGCCGTGGAGGCCTCGCCCGAACGCCCCGTACTCGTGGACAAATTCCTGGAGGACGCGACCGAGGTGGACGTGGATTGCATCGCGGACGTTGGTCACGTTCAAAAGGCGGGCGCGGGGACGATCGTCATTGGCGGCATTTTGGAACACATTGAATTCGCCGGGGTCCATTCCGGCGACGCGGCCATGGTGCTGCCGCCGCACACCCTTTCCGAAGAAGTCATCGAAGTCATCCGCAAACACACCCACGCGATGGCGCGCGAATTGAAGGTCGTCGGCCTGATGAACGTGCAATACGCCGTGAAGGACGAAAAGGTGTTTGTGCTGGAAGTGAACCCGCGCGCGTCGCGCACGGTGCCGTTCGTGAGCAAGGCCATCGGGGTGCCGCTGGCCAAACTGGCGGCGAAAGTCATGGCCGGAAAGACCTTGAAGGAACTCGGTTTTACAAAGGAAATCCGGCCGGACTATTGGGCCATCAAGGAATCTGTTTTCCCGTTCAACCGTTTCCATGGCCAGGACATTTTGCTCTCCCCGGAAATGCGCTCCACCGGCGAGGTCATGGGGCTCGATGCCGACCGCGGCATCGCCTACGCGAAATCGCAGATGGCGGCGGGGTCGTCGCTGCCCGCGGGCGGAAAAGTTTTCATCAGCGTGAGCGACGCGCACAAAAAAGACGTGGTACCGGTGGCCAGACAATTTGCCGACCTGGGCTTTGACATCGTGGCGACCAGCGGCACGGCGGCGGTCCTGGAGAAGGCCGGCTTGAAGGTCCAGCGGGTGCTCAAGCTGCTCGAGGGCCGGCCGAACGTGATTGATTTGCTCAAGAACAAGGAAATCCAGCTCGTCATCAATACGCCCAGCGGCGCCGCCCCGCGCGAGGACGAAGTGAAAATCCGCACCACGGCCATCTACACCGGCACGCCGATCATGACGACGTTGAGCGGCGCCAAGGCGGCCGCGCGCGGCATCGCCGCCCTCAAGAAATCCGGTTACGGCGTGAAGACGCTGCAGGAGTATCACTAGCGCGCTTCAGCTTTGCCACGGCGAGGTCCGCCTGGCGCGTCGGTTCAGGAATCCGGTAACGCGTACAGCAGGCCGCCACCAGTTTGACCGCGGAGCCCAAATCCACACGATGGCCGATGCTCACAAAGACCGGCCGGAGGCCTTTCTGCGTTCGCAGCACCACGCCGATTTGTTCGTCGTCGTCCACGAGCGGGGCCGTGGCACCGGCTTTCGACGCCAATGTCCCAAATTCCCCAATCAGCCGGCTTTTGCCTACGCCGATACCGGGTTGGTCCAACTCAATTGCCAGATGCGCGGCGATGCCGCAGCGACGCGGATGGGCGTAGCCCTGCCCGTCAAAGAGAATCGCGCCGAATTCGTGCTTCAAGGCGCGAATCGCCTGTTTGATGGCCGGACCTTCACGGAAACTTAAAAAAGTCGGGATGTAGGGAAATTCCGCGGGCCGTGTGGCATGGGCCACATCGATAACGCGCCGGGTTTCGCGGTCATAAACCACGGCAGCGGCGTAGATGGTTTGTTGGTCACCGGAAAACGCGCAATCGGCGCCGGCGATAAAACGTGGCAGGGGGTCGAGCGGCGTTATGATCATTCGTCCGCGTAAACGCCTTTGCGCGGCCTTCCATTCTTCCACCAGCGCCGACCAGCCCGGATCGGATTTGCCGCGCAGCGTCATGCGCCCATTTCCTTTGGGGTTGCCCGCAGCATGCGATACCGGTGCGTCCCCGGATCGATCCGGCATACGGCGCGATAATCGCAAAATTCACACGGCGTTTCGCTGCCTTTGCGATAAGGGTCAACCCTGGCCACCCCGGCGAAAATCGACCGGCCCATTTCCGTCAACTGCGTTTCCACGCGGTCGAGCAACCCTTCAAATTCTCCGCGCGGCAAGGCCTCGACCGAACCCCGGTGCAACAAACCATCCCGATTCCGGCGATAATTGAACTGGTCGCCGGTCGCCGCGTCGGGACGGCGGTCGAGTTTCGGCAATGCGTCCACGCTAAAACGGCCCGTGTGACGATACGCCATTCGTCGCGCGGCATTCGTGTCGGCCAGCGCCTCAACGCGCGTGGCATCACTGTCATATTTGCCGCGCAGGTTGACGTAAAAGACACCGGCCGGGACCAAACGTTCCACGCCGAGCAATGCGCGCGGGTCGGGCCAGCGCCGCAACGCCGCCAGATAACCGAGCAATTGCAACTGCACACCCTGCTCAACCAGAACTCGGTCGAGTTTCCGCTGACCGGATTTATAATCCATCACCACACACCACGCGTTACCTCCGGTTTCACGCCATAAATCAATCCGGTCAATCCGCCCGCGCAAGGCCAGTTTACGGCCGGTACCGAGGTTCACTTCCCAGGCCGGCGCACCACCCGCGCCGAAACCGAATTCGAGTTCGGCCACCGCCGGGTCAAATTCGTATTGTCCGCGCATCCACGTGACCAGGGTCTCGACAAAATCCTGCAACGACTCCGCCAGCACGCGCACCGTGAACCGGCCCTGGTCGTCCACGCGCAACAAGCCGTCGCGATAACGGGGCGCGAGGTCGGCGGCGATTTGACCGACGCATTCGCGCGCCGCCGCCGGGGTCAGGTCGCGCCAGCGTTTGCCCTCCTGCTTTAAATCATCGTGGAATTTTTTCAAAACCTCGTGCTGAAAACTGCCGCGTTCGCGCGCGTCCAGCTCAAAAACCTTCCGTTCCTCGGCGCGCAGGCCGGAATGGACGAAGAACCGGAACGGACACTGGGCAAATTCCTCCAGCCGGCTGACCGAGGTTTGCAACTCCGGGCCATAAATCGCCGCCGCCAAAGCCGGCGAAAGACTTTCGGCCGGGTCCGGCTCGCGTAACTGACGCAAACTGGCAACGAGCGGTTTGAGCGCGGGGATTTCGAGCAATTCGTGCCAGTTTTGTTGGTAGGGCGCGATGTCCCTATCGCGCCGTTCCGGCGTGCCAGGGATCGCCCGGCCGGCCTCGAAATTTAGGAGTGTCACGAGCGGCGCCACCATTTCACTGACGTGTTCCGCTTCGCGCCAATCCCTCTCCGCGCGAAATTCTTCCACCTTCAACCCCGGGAACAATGCCTGCAGATGGGTGACGAGCGATGACGGATTCAGCGTCTGGCCATCGGTGGTGTGGCGCGAGAAGGTCACGCAGAGTTTTTCGCTGGCGCGGGTGCAGGCGATGTAACCGAGATACCGTTCACGCGCGAGTTGTTCGCGCAGATTCGGCCCGAGCACGGCATCGTACTGTTCCAGTTCCTCGCGGTCGACGCGGGTCAAAATCGGCGGTGCGGCGGGCGTTTCGGGGAAAACCCCTTCGTTCACACCCAGTACCAGCACGAGTTTCAGATCCGGGTTGCGCGCGCGGTCTACCGCGCCAATCAGCACCTGATCGAGCGCCGGCGGAACGACCCCGACCGTCAGGCCCATCAATCCCGCTTCCAACACCGGCAGCCAGTCCCTCAGCGACAGGGTTTCATTTGCGAACGCGAGGGCGACGTTGTCGAGCCATGCGTTCATTTGGATCCAGACGGTGGCATGGATTGCGGAGGGTTCCGATTCAGCGAGGCCCCAACGTTCCAGGGTGGTTTCGGCCTTCAAATCACTCCAGAGTGTGCGCAGAATTTCGGCAAGTTGCGGGCCGTTCGGCTGGTTCTGGTATTGCGCGAGCCGGGTGGCGAGATTTGCAAACGGGGGCAGAATTCTTTGACGCAGATCTTCGAGCGAGTGGGCCAGGCCCGGATCATCGGCCATTTGAATCGGTTCGCGCCATTTTGCACCGTGCCAGCCGAATTCGAGCGCGGCATTTTCCAACCGGTCAATTTCAGCTTCGGCCACGGGCGAAAACCCGGCCTTGAGCGCGGCAAACCAGTCGTCGTGCGGCCAGTCGAGGATCACGGTGCGCAACGCACTGCGGGTCAATTCAGCCAGAGGGTGGTGGGCGACGGATTCGCGCCGGTCGAGAAAGAAGGGAATGGTGTAACGGCGGAACACACGCGCGAGCGGTTGGTGATAACCGTCGAGGCTCCGCACCATCACCGCGGTGTCGCGAAAACGTCCGCCGCGGCGGACGAACTGCACGATTTCGCGCGCGGCCAGGACGGCCTCGGCTTCGGGATTGGCGCAGGCAAAGATTGAAATGGCGGAGGGCGGAGGGCGGAGGGCGGAATGGTTTGGCACCGGCCGGTCCCATTTTTTCTCCAGATCGGCAAGTCCCGAATTTCCGGCGAACCGGCTTTTCGGCGGGCCGCGCTTGAGCCATTCAACGCTGATTTTGCCTTCCGGCAGAAGCTCAAGGCGCTGCCGGCATTGCTGATACGTTCTGGCGACCGCAGACCAGACCGAAAGCCAGGAATGTCCGGTTCCGGTTTCCGCCGGGGCTTCGAGGCAAAACGCCAGGGTCGCACCCTCGCACCGCGGCAGGAGGGCGGCGAGCAGATCCAGTTCCTGCGGCGTCATCTCGGCGAAACCATCGAGCCACAGCTTTTGGATCTGAAGTCCGGGGTCTGGCGTCCGGGGGTTTTGGCGCAGGGCGGTGGTGGCGAAATCGAGCAGGTGATTGGCGTCTTGTAATTCGTGCCCGGCCAGCCAGCGGGCATAAGCATCACCCAGCAGTGCGAGATCGTGGAGTTTGTCGCGAAGTTCGCGTTGTTTCACCAGCCGGGCGGTAAGGGTACGAAGCCGGGCGGGGGTAAACTGATGCTGTTGCAATTCGCCGAGCAACCGGCTGAGTTGCTGCGCAAATCCCGGCCGGCGGGCGCTCCGCCGGAATAACTTCAGTTCCCGCTCATACCGGAGCAACAACGCCCGCAGCACCATGACGCGGCCTTCGTCGTTCAATTGGCCGGGCGGTGTGACCGCCAGTTTTTCCAGTGCAAACCGGGCCAGCCGGTCGAAGGAAAAGATGTGCAACCGCGCGTAGCCGCAGGGCGCGCTGCCGGCGAGCAACTGGCGTTCGAGCTGGAAAGTGGCCTGTTTGGGCGCGAGCAGAATCAGCGGCGGCCCCGCGGCGGCCCCGCGGAGCGCCGTGCGGATTTCGGCGAGGCAGCGGAAGGTCTTGCCGCTGCCGGCCGGACCGAGGAGAAAACGCGCTTGCACGCCGGATTTTTCGCGCAAAGGTGCCCGGGCGGAAAGACATTTATTTTGGCCGGGAGAGACTTTTCCCGGCCAAATTTTTATTTCCTTTTAAGTCTGCTTGGCTATGCTTGCCGCTGGCTGGGAAAAATGGAATTAAATTCAACGATCAACCACCATACCGAAATCGTATGCCACTGACACATACCAGAGAACTTTTTTCAAAAGCGTTGAAGGGCAAATATGCGCTGGGGGCCTTCAACGTCAACAACATGGAACTGCTGCAAGCCATCATCGAGGCGTGCGAGGAGGAAAAGGCGCCGGTGATGCTCCAGATTTCCAAGGGCGCCCGCCAGTATGCCAATCCGGTCTATCTCAAGAAACTCATCGAGGCAGCCGTCAGCCTGTCCACGATTCCCATTGCGGTCCACCTGGATCACGGCGATTCCTTTGAACTGTGCAAGGAATGCATTGATGAAGGTTTCACCAGCGTGATGATTGACGCGAGCCACGAGCCCTTCGAGAAAAACGTGGAAATCACCAAAAAGGTCGTGGAATACGCGCACAAATACAATTGTGTCGTCGAATCTGAACTGGGCCATTTGGTCGGCGCCCAGTTCGACGAAGGCGAGGAAGGCGGCGCGCATTCCGTCAGCGGCCATTACACCAACCCGGAAGAAGCGGTCAAATTCGTCCAGGAATCCGGTTGCGATTCGCTGGCGGTTGCCATCGGCAACTCACACGGCGCCTACAAATTCAAAGGGGAACAGCATCTGGATCTGGAACGGCTCAAGCTTATCAAGAAAGCATTGATGGATGCGGGCATGGGCGATTATCCACTGGTGCTGCACGGTGCTTCCAGCGTGCCCAAGGAACTGGCCGAGGAAATCAACAAGTACGGTGGTAAACTGGGCCTGGACACCGCCGGCGTGCCGGAGGCCGACATCGAGGTGGCCCGCCGCACCGGTTGCACGAAGGTCAACATTGACACCGATCTGCGCCTGGCCATGACGGCCGCCATCCGCAAGGTCCTGTGGGAAAACCCAAAGGAATTTGACCCGCGCAAATTCCTCGGACCCGCCCGCAACAAGGTGAAGGACCTGGTCCGGCATAAAATCAAAGACGTTCTCTGCTGCGCCGGACACGCGTTCGATTAACCGCTGACACGCTTTTTTCAACGGCTTCCAACAAAAATGTTGGAAGCCTTTTTGTTATCCAGAATTATCGAATATTCATGCTTATCCGGTTGGTTGACAAAGTTGGAATTTAGCCTCTTAATCATTCCGCCTATGAAGAAAACGCTCAAGCAACAAATCCAGCCCCTCAAGAAAGAAAAGTTGAATATTAATTTGCGCCAGACGGAAATTAAGAAGGGTCAACTCGGGGCCATAGCGCAAGAAGAATACGAGGCGGCGCTTGCATCGTTTCAGACAAAGCGTAAGGGCGGTATGAATATATCCTTGAACGGAGTTCCTCTCACCGATGCAGAAATTTCTGCACTCGATAAGGATGAGAAGGAAAAAACTCCATAAAATAACGGGGTTTGGTTGAACCTGTGCAGTGAAGATCATATTTCCAAAAGACCCAAAGAGAAAGTCGGAGACGATACCTGGAATAAGCGGCCAACTGGCACCCCGAGTTGGTGAATTTGTTCAAATTTCTGATGGCAAACGTTATAGGATTATAAACGTCATATACGTTCCGAATGAGAAGCATCCAGACTTTGCTTATGACGTTTGTCTCGAAGTGGAGATGGCTTAGTTAATTTTCTTCCGGGAGTAAGTTCTTAATCTTCGATTTGTCAACCAACCGGATAAGCATGCGAATATTTCCTGTCATTTTGGCTCACATCAAACCGATGGCACTTCATAAAGTGCCACAATGTCACTATTTTACGAATAAAAAACTCTCCCAAATTAATCGCAAGTGCTTCATAGTAAATAAGATATTATTTGATAGGCAAAGTTGGCATCTTCAAAGCTAAAATGGCATTCGTTAGAACTTGAACATTTAACGAAAGGAAAATTATGAAATTAGTACAATATCAACGACCGGGATTGATTTGGCCGAGTTTCGGACGGCTGTCAGACTTGCAGGACGAACTCGACCGTCTGTTTGAATCGCCGCCGGCAGGCTGGGCACCCGCACTCGACGTAGATGAAGACAAGGACAATTTTACCGTACGTGTGGAACTGCCTGGTCTCAAGCGCGAAGACATCAATGTTTCGCTTCAGGACGGTGCGCTTGTCATCTCCGGCGAACGCAAAGCAGAAAAGATCAGTGACGGCACCGAAGTCCATCGACGGGAACGTTTCTATGGGAAATTCCAGCGCGCGCTGACCCTGCCTACGCCCGTGGCGGCGGACAAGGTGAAGGCCGCCTACAAAGATGGCGTGCTTGCCATTACACTGCCCAAGGCCGAAGAAGCCAAGCCGAAACAAATCGACGTGAGTGTCAACTAAGGGGCGTCAGAGGCGTTCCTGAATCCTGCGGGCACCGTGTGCCCGCAGGATTTATATCATGACCCGGAAGGCAACGGACGGAAATCAACAAAAACGTTAACGGGCCGGGATAGCCATCTCGAAAAAAAGACCGGCGGGTGCGGCGATCACACACGAGTTAATATCGCCCACACCCGCCGAAGCGCCCAGCTAGTTCTCATTGGGAGCAGGGGAAACCTAACCCATCGCGGGGTTCTGACAAGTGGTTTTTAAGGAAATTTTTACCGCGGTTTCGACCGCGTCTCTCCACGCAAACAGCTTTACATCCGCCTGGATAGTTCGAAAAATCAAACATGCCGAAGAAACGCTGGCTGCTCCAATGCGCGGGGCCGTTGTTTTGTGTTTTGGCCCTTAACCTGCGCGCGGCGGCGGGCGCGGCCGACTGGCCCGACTCGCCGTTTATGGTGGATGCCTGGAGTACGGAGCAGGGTTTGCCGGGCAGCGTGGTCATTTCGGTGATTCAAACCCGGGATGGCTATCTGTGGTTGGGCACGCAACATGGCCTGGTCCGCTTCGATGGAATTCACTTCACCGTGTTCGACGAGGGAAACACGCCCGGTTTGAGCAACGACCAAATTGACTGCCTGTTCCAGGACAGTCACACCAACCTCTGGATTGGATCGGACGCGGGCGGCGTGGCGTTGGCCCGGGGCGGGACCATCAGAAATTTCCCCCTGGGACACGGCGGCCCGGAAGGACGATTGGTGTCGGTCTGCGAGGATACCAACGGAGCCGTGTGGTTTTACACCGCCGACGCTCATCTGGCCCGCTTTCAGGACGGGAAAATGGAAACTCTGGATTTTAATTTCAAGTCGCCGGCAGTCTGTCGAATGCTGGTCGCGGAAAAATCCGGCCTGCTCTGGATCGGGGAAGATTGGGGGCTGTTTTCATTTCGCCCCTCCAATTTCAACCCGCCGGCTTTTGTCGTTGGGCAAGTGATTCGCGCGCAGAGACTTGATTATCTTTTGGCCGGCCAAAGCGGCGGCACCTGGCGGCTGATGGATGGCCGGGTCCAAAAATGGGGCCCCACTGGAATCGAAAAAAACTGGGGATCCTATCCCTGGGGCAACGCCATCATCAAGGATGCGTGCGAAGACAAAAATGGCAATTTGATTGTCGGCACGCTCGGGGCCGGCGTTTTTTGGTATGAAGCCGACGGAAAATACCGGCAGATTTCGACCGCTCAGGGTTTGTCGTCTCCGTATGTTCTTTCCCTGTGCCTGGATCAGCAAGGAAGTCTTTGGGTGGGTACCGATGGGGGCGGATTGGATCGGATTAAAAGAAAAACTTTCAACTCGCCGGCCGGACTTCATCCACGAAATGTGCAATCGTTGTCCGAGGACGCCCGCGCCGGTCTGTGGTTGGCTTTTGGTGCGCTCGGTGCCGCTTATTGGGAAACCAACTCGGTCCAGGATTTTCAGGTGGGCCCGCTGCAAGATGCCTGGACCGTGCTGGTGGATCACCAGCAACACGTCTGGGTGGGAACACGGGATGAGGGACTGTTCCGGCTTGAAACCAACCAATTTCAGTTCGTGCCCGGCGCGGAAATCCTCGGCCCGCAAATTTCGGCCCTGTTTGAGGATCGGAGCGGGCAGCTGTGGGCCGGCACACCCAGTGGTCTGGGGCAGTGGAACGGAAAAACCTGGAAAACGTACACCCGGCACGACGGCCTGTCGGGAAACATTGTTTCCGCCATTGCCGAAGATGCGGCCGGCAACCTTTGGATTGGAACCAAGGATGGCGGCCTGAACTGTTTAAAAGACGGCCGGTTTGTTGACTATCGCGAATCGGAAAACGGCCTGCCCGGCAACGATGTTTCCTGCCTTTATGTGGGCACCGACGGCAGCGTATGGGTTGGAACCTTCGGCCATGGCCTCGCCCGATTCCATCAGGGCCACTGGACGCGCTATTCGAGGCGCGAGGGTCTCGTCAGCAACAGCATCAGCTATCTCATCGGCGACGACGAGGGCGATCTGTGGATCGGCTCCAACCTGGGGTTGATGCGGGTTCCTGGAAAATTCCTGGGCGAGGTCTCCCCGGAGGCGACGAATTTTGCTTCCTGCCGCATTTACGGAGAAGCCGACGGCCTGCCGACGCGCGAATGTTCCAGCGGTTCACAACCCGCCGCGTGCCGCACCCGCGACGGCCGACTGTGGTTTCCCACCACCAAAGGCCTGGCATATGTGAACCCGGTGGAGCTGAATCCCAATCTGCAGCCGCCGCTGGTCATGATCGAATCCGTGCTGGTGGACGGTCAGGAGCAAAAGACCGATCGCCTCGATTCGGCCTGGCAGCAAAACGCTGTGATTCCACCCGGCCATGACCGGTTGGAGATTCATTACACCGGCCTGAATTTTTCCGCGCCGAACGAAGTGCGTTTTAAATACCGTTTGGAAGGACACGAAAGCGCCTGGACGGAGGCGGGTGACACGCGCGTGGCGTTTTACAACAAGCTGCCGCCCGGCGACTACTCGTTCCACGTGGAAGCCTGCAATGAAGACGGCGTTTGGAATGAAACCGGCAGTGCACTGGCCGTGACGGTACAGCCGCAATTCTGGCAGACCGGGGGGTTCCGCGCCGTGGTCATCCTGGCTTTCCTGGGCCTCGTCGCCACCGTGGTGCGTTATCTGTCCACGCAGAAATTGCAGCGCCAGTTGCAGGCGCTCAAACAGCAGGAGGCGCTGGAAAAAGAGCGCTCCCGCATCGCCCGCGATCTTCACGACCAACTGGGGGCCAATCTCACCCAGGTGGCGCTCTTGGGCGAGATGGCGGCGGCCGACAAACATTCTCCGGAGGAGGTCGGGGCGCACGCGCAACAAATTTCCCAAACCGCACGCGACACCACGCACTCGCTCGACGAAATCGTCTGGGCGGTCAACCCTTCCAACGATACGCTGGACGGACTGATCACTTACGCCTGCAAATACGCGCAGGAATATCTCAGCGTGGCCGGGCTGCGTTACCGCGCCGAGGTGCCGCCCCAGTTGCCGGCAGCCGTCATCCCGCCGGAAGTGCGCCATAATGTTTTTCTCGCCTTCAAGGAAGCGGTCAACAACGTGGTCAAACATGCGCAGGCCACGGAAGCCCGGGTCCGGTTGCGGCTGCAACCCGGCCAATTCACCCTGGAAATTGAAGATGATGGGCGCGGTCTGCCCCGGCCGGACGCGGACGCGACCCGGACTCGAAACGGCCTGCGCAACATGCGCAAGCGCATGGAAGACATTCACGGCACCTTTTCCGTTTCCGGCGGCGTCAAGGGCGGAACCCTTGTGCAACTGGTTGTGCCCATATCAAATCTTTCCTAATTCCAATCTTAACCTTAATCTTAATCGCAATCGCAATCCGTCGGCAGCGATTAAGATTAGGATTACAAGCAGGATTACGAAATTGAACATGCCCATTTCGGTTTCCATCGTCGAAGACAACGACAAGCTGCGCAGCACGCTGGCGCGCGTACTCAATCGCGCCGAAGGTTTCCACTGCGTCAGCGATTATCCCAGCGCCGAGGATGCGCTGAAGCATCTGCCGCAAGTCCGCCCCGACGTTGTGCTGATGGACATCAACCTGCCGGGCATGAACGGCGTCGAATGCGTGCGCCAACTAAAGCAACTCCTGCCCCAGACCCAGGTGATGATGCTCACGGTTTACGAGGACACGGAAAATATTTTCAACGCGCTGACGGCCGGCGCCAGCGGGTACATGCTCAAACGCACCTCCAGCAAGGAATTGCTGGAAGCCATTCAGGAGGTGTCCCGCGGCGGTTCACCCATGACGATGCATATCGCGCGCAAAGTGGTGCAATCCTTCCAAAAAACCGCGGCCACGGCGACGGCCACCGAGAACCTTTCCGAACGCGAACAGCAGGTGCTCGACCTGTTGAGCCAGGGACTGATGTACAAGGAAATTGCCGACAAACTCGCAATCAGCTACGAAACCGTCCATACCTATATCCGCCGCATTTACGAAAAACTGCAGGTCCGGACGCGGACCGAAGCCGTCGCCAAATTCCTGCGTCACTGACCGGATCTCCGACACGCGTTTGGAGCATCCCCAAACGTCCGAAAACCGTCCAGCCAGTTGTTTTTGTCCCCAATCCGGCAAGAAATGAGACTCGCTCCCAAAACACCGTTTTCAGGCCCATTTTCATTGGTTTTCCCAATAAATCTGCGTTTGGCAAATACATACTCCCGCAGCTACCTGTAACCAGAACTGGTGACTAGTAGGTGCCCGAGTGTCTGTTAGACTGGGAGTGTTGTTGATGCAGAAATGCAGGTTACCGTGTGTGAAGCGAGGCGTATGACTGCGGCGCCGCATCCGACAAAAAAATTCGCGGTGGCGCGGCCGCGGATGAAAAAATTTAAGCGCTTAGTTCTCATTGGGAGGCCGGAGTAATCCGGCCTCTTTTTTTAGTTGCATCCACCTCCCCGGATCCCGACTGAAAACCGCCAAAAATTTGACACCTAATCTAACGCACCGGCCATGACTGCAGCAGCAACAGGCTGGTTGGCTTCGGACAATTTAACCGCTGTTCGCGCGACAATTTCCAAGTGTCGCGGATGCAGGCAAAAGGGGCCGAAGTTGAAAGGGCTGGTCCGATAGGCACAAACGATGTTCGCGTCCACCAAACAGCGGGAATGCTGTCTGTCGTCAGGCACCGCTTCTGCCCGGCACGTTGCCGCAAAAGGCGGGAGCATATCCGAAGCCGGCCCGACAGGCTGGTTTTTTGATTTTTGCATACGCGCCAACCCGAAAAGAACATCCCAAACCAGCGTGGCTGGTCTTGTTGCTTTCCAACGGGTTCCAACGGGCAGCCTATCACAGGCCTGACGGTGTCGGCACCCGCCCTTTGGGGAAGGTCGATAAGACCGACGTAAACGCGCCATCCAATGCGCACAGGAACAGCCGTCTTACCCATTTTTTCAAAACATCCGGAATCACTCGCTCATTATGAGTCCGGCACGCCTTTTGATTTCGGTGGACCGGTCTCTTTGAGGTCGCCAGCCCTTCATGAGCCGGCTATTTTCATAGGGATTGGTTTATATGTATCAAAATGGTCACTGACACCGTCTCAGACCGGAAGTGGATAATTTTTGAGTTAGTCCATGCCAAACGACCTTGAAAAAATGCGCCAATCGCCGCGCCATGTTGTCCGCTGGCAAAAGGCACAACAGGAATTGCTCAAGGGCCGGCTCGACGCAGCACTGGAGATCTATCACGAACTGTTGAAACGATTTCCCGGCGTGGCGGGGTTGTGGTTCGAACTGGGCCTGGCAGCGGTGAAACAACTGGATTTTGACCTGGCTGACCGGGCCTTTCAACGCACCTCCGAACTGGCACCGAAGGACGTTTCGATGTTGATTCTGCTCGGCCAGCAATATCACCAATTGCGGCGGTTGGACAAGGCGCGCGCCTGTTTCGAACGGGCGGCGGCAGCGGATGCCTCATCCATCCCGGCACAACTCAGCCTGGCCGACTGGTTCGAACGCGAGCGCCGGCTGGACGACGCGTGGGCCTGTATGGAGTCCTGCGCGGCACGGCATCCGCAAAACGCGCAGGTCTTGTGCGTCAAGGCACTGCTCCTGCATCGTCAGGGCCGGAATACGGAAGCGGAAACGCTCTTGCGCGATTTGATCAAAACCCGCCAGCCGGATTTAAATGTGGACTATGCCATCCGCCACCAGCTCGCCGTGGTGCTGGATGCGCTCGGACAACATGCCGAGGCCATGCAACGGTTGCATGAAGCCAAGGCGTCACTTCGCCACACCACCAACGTCGCCAGGCTGGAGCAGGAGTATGACCGCGCCGATCAGCGGCGGCGCGAGCTGCTGGCCGCGTTGAAGCCGGAAACGATCCAGCGCTGGCGTCGTGAAGGAAACGCCCTGCCACTCCGTCACCGGCTCGTGTTTTTGGGCGGACACCCGCGCAGTGGTACGACGTTGCTGGAACAAGTCCTCGGGGCACATCCGGCCATCGCGGCATTTGATGAATCGCCGGCCTTCGCAAATGAAATCCTTGAAAAACTCGCGCCGCTGAATCCAACGTCTCCGTTGACCCTGAATGCGCTCGACGCTCTCACCATCAACCAGCGCGCCAATCACCAGCAATGTTATCTGAAAAGCCTTTTACGCGAACACGCGGGCAAGCCGGAGACGGAAGTGTTGCTGGACAAAAATCCGTCACCCACGGCCTCGCTGCACCTCTGGCTGCGAATTTTTCCCGACTTGAAAGTGCTCATTGCCCTGCGCGATCCGCACGACGTGATGGTCAGTTGCTTTTTCCAGAAACAGATGTTGAACGCGACGAACGTGAACTTTTTGAGCCTCGAACGAACGGCCCGGCATTTCGCCGACCTCATGGATGTGTGGTTGCGGTTGCGGGAATTGGGCGGCTTCGACTGGATGGAATCACGTTACGAAGACATCGTGCGCAATCTGGAATCCGAGGGACGTCGGGTCACGGAATTCCTGGGATTATCGTGGCATGTGCGCCAGGCAAATTATCATGAGGACGCCCGCAAAAAATTTGTCTTCGCGCCGACCTACAACGACGTCACCCAGCCCGTCTATGGTCGTGCCGTGGGCCGCTGGCAACATTATGCCGAAGCGCTCGGACCGATCGAGCAACGACTGGCTCCGTATTGCCACGCGTTCGGGTATGCTTGACCGGACTTGACGACGCCGGGTGACCATGTATTGGCCACCGTTGCCATTGGTTGCCAGCTAACTTCCCGTTTTCACCCGACTTTCGGCCAGCCGCGGGCAGGGTGGGGGAACCTTGGAAAGATGAAACCGGTGCATTTCATGTTTTCCCGGTATTCGGCGCTATATTCGGAAAGTCGCAATTCCTCCAGTCGCGCCCGATACAGCAGCAAGGCAATATGAATCGGGACCAGACCAAAGTAAGCGACTGAAAAATTTGCCAGGATGAGGCCAACCAGCATGCAAACATAGCCCAGGTACATCGGATGGCGCACCCATCGATAAGGCCCGCCAAAAATCACTTTTCGCACCACGACAAACACGCCAAAGGAACGCCCCAGATACAGGACGCCCCAAAGGGCCACCAACGACCCGATGATGCCGAGGAGCAGGCCGGTAACCGCGAACGGTGTTTGCAGGTCGGGCGGGGAAAGACTTTTTTGAACCGATATCGGAAGCCGGGGGATGATGTTGTACGTGAGGTTGAAGAAGGATGCGACCAACGGCACCAGGACGTCCTTGAGGCGTTGCGGCGGCACGGCAGCACGGCGCCCCAGCAGCAACAGGGTACCGAAAAAGAAGTTCAGCAGCAGCGCGACAGCGTGACGGGCCATGAGCACCAACGCAGCGCCGTACGAATTGAACCAGAGGTGCCAGAGCACGTGGGATTCGACCCAGGCGAAATACAGATAGACGAGAGACAACAGGTATCTCTCGGCATAAACCGCTGCCAGGGCGGCCTGGTGACCGAGGGTCTTTAACATAAAACCGTGCTCCGGGAACCGGCGCGCGAAGGCTGGCCTGCCGGGTCGTAGCCCGCGGAAACTTTGAACCAGCCCGCCTACGCGTTCCGCTTCGTCGCGGCAGTCTTCGTCCTCACCCAGCCGCGGGCGAAGATTGGTGGTAGGTGATGGATTCGAACCATCGAAGGCGTAAGCCAGCAGATTTACAGTCTGCCCCCGTTGGCCACTTGGGTAACCTACCGACCGTCCCGGAACGTGGGGAGTGCAGATTAAGCCAAAGCCGCGCGCGCGTCTCAAGTTCAAAGTTCACGGCAAACCAATCAACTTTGAACTTTGAACCCCGAACCCGGAACGTTTAGACTGGCCGGATGTTCGATTCGTTAAGCGGCAAGCTCCAGAACGCCTTCCGCAACCTGCGCGGGCTCGGGAAAATTTCCGAGGCCAACGTCGCCGAGTCCCTGCGCGAGGTCCGCATGGCGCTGCTGGAAGCCGACGTGAATTTCAAGGTCGCCCGCGACTTCATCGAGCGCGTCAAAACCAAGTCCATCGGCGCGGAGGTCGTCCAAAGCATCCAGCCCGGCCAGCAGATCATCAAAATCATCCACGACGAACTGGTGGACCTGCTCGGTTCGCAAAACGCGGCGCTGAATCTCAGCGCCAATCCGACCTGCCTCCTGATGGTTGGCCTGCATGGTTCCGGCAAAACCACCTCCAGCGGCAAACTCGCGCGGCTGCTTCAAAAACAGGGCCGCCAGCCGCTGCTCGTGGCGGCAGACGTTTATCGTCCGGCGGCCATGGACCAATTGGACACGCTCGGCAAACAAATTGAAATTCCGGTATTCTTAAAGCGTGGCGAAACAGACGTTCAGAAAATCGCCCGCGAAGCGCTCGACTTTGCCAAAGCCAACAGCCGCAACGTTCTGATTTTCGACACGGCCGGCCGGTTGCAGATTGACGAACCGCTGGTGCAGGAACTGGTCCGGTTGCGCGATCTCGTAAAGCCTCAGGAAATCCTGCTCGTGCTGGACGCCGCCACCGGCCAGGAAGCCGTGAACGTCGCCACGCATTTCGATCAGGCACTGCAAATCACCGGGTCCATTTTGACCAAGCTGGACGGCGACGCGCGCGGTGGCGCGGCGTTGAGTATGAAGGCCGTCACCGGCAAGCCCATCAAGTTCGCCGGCACGGGTGAAAAGCTCGATGAGTTCGAGCCGTTTCATCCCGAACGCATGGCGTCGCGGATTCTCGGCATGGGCGACGTCGTCAGCCTGGTCGAGAAGGCCGCCGAGGCGGTGGATTTGGAGGACGCCAAGCGCATGGAAGAAAAAATGCGCAAAGGGCTGTTCACGCTCGAGGATTTCCTGGAACAACTGCGCCAGATGAAAAAACTCGGCTCGCTCGAAAGCGTCGTCGGCATGCTGCCGGGTGGTGCGGAGATGTTGAAACAACAGGGCGACCTGTCGAAACAGGAAAAGGAATTCAAACGCATGGAAGGGATGATCTGCGCGATGACGCTGCAGGAACGGCGCAGCCCGCAAATCCTGAACGCCAAGCGCCGCATCCGCATCGCCAAGGGCAGCGGCGTGAGCGTGGCGGAAGTGAACACCCTGCTGAACAAATTCGGCCAGATGCAACAGATGATGAAGAAGATGGGCAAACTCCAGAAAATGATGGCCAAGATGGGCGGCGGTTTGCCGGGAATGCTGCGGCGGTAAATTAAAGCCCACGCTACCGACAAAAAAATGGAAAAAAGTCGGAACAGTTCTATGGATGCCAAGAATCTTACAATCAAAGATGTGCCGCGGAATTTTATGTCGGAAACGGGGTATACACTTGCTGACTATTCGGTAGCAAGCCCCGTTGTCCACGTACTTTTCCGCCTACCATTTCAATCCGGCACGCTCCTTTTTGAGAATCCCAACGGGATTCCATCCATCAGCCCAAGGTTGCGACGAAGGAGCTACCTTGGGTTTGCGTCCAAAACATATTTTACCCTGAAAGGGTTGCATCCCTGCGCCGCACAATTGATGAAACCCCGTTGGGGTTTTGATTTATTTGGTTCCTTCACCCAGGGTAGTCCGCTGAGGCGTCCAACCCTGGGCTGAACGATCAAATCCCTTTGGGATTTTATCCCGTGCCTTTGCGCCTTCGCGTTAAATCAACTCGGCAGCGGCGCCCCAACATTGATTCCGTGTTTCAGGCAATACGCCCCGTTGTCCACGTACTTTTCCGCCCACCATTTCAGCCCGGCGTGTTCCTTCGGCGTCAGTTTGCGCACCACCTTTGCCGGCGCGCCCAGGACAAGTGAACCGGCCGGAATTTTCATTCCCTGCGTCACCAAAGCCTTGGCACCAATGATGGATTGTTTGCCGATGACCGCGCCGTCCAGAATCACCGCGCCCATGCCGACCAGCACCTCGTCACCAACCGTGCACGCATGAACAATCGCGCCGTGGCCGACGGTCACCCAGTTGCCGATGATACACGCATAATCGTCGGCCAGGTGCAGCACGGCGTTGTCCTGGATATTGGAGTGATGGCCAACGACAATGCGATTGATGTCGCCGCGCAGCACCGCGCCATACCACACGCTCGAATGCGCGCCGAGCGTCACGTCACCGAGCACCACCGCGGTTTTGGCGAGATAAACGCATTTGCCGAGTTTCGGCGTCTGGCGCAGGAACGTATCGAGTTGTTTCACCATGTTCTTCACGCGGGGAAATTTAACCGCGGCTGGCGCCGGTGTCGCGGATTTTCCATTTCATTCACCGGGCGGCGGGAGTAAAATACGGTCGTTGTATGACGAAACCATTTTCGCAACGTCCGGCGTTGCCCCGGCGGCGGTTGCCTCGCTCCTTCAAGGATTTGACGCCGTCCAAGCATTTCAACCCGCGCACATTTTTTCAGGAACTGGTCTGGAAAGCCCTGCTGACGCCGCGCACCGGTCATCCGCGCCGGCCGGTTTTCCCCAAATTATCGCGCGGCCAGGTGGCCATCACCTGGATCGGCCACGCGTCGTTCCTGATCCAGTTCACGGACCTGAACGTGCTGATCGACCCGAACTTTGCGAACTGGTTGTTTCTGCTCAAGCGCATCAAGCGTTCCGGCCTCAAAATCAGTGACCTCCCGCCGATCGACCTGGTGCTGCTGACACACGCGCACTTCGATCATTTCCACAAGCCGACCCTGCGCCGGCTGCCGCATCCGAAAATCGGTCTCATGCCGTGGGGCGTCGGTGACCTGGCGTTTGACCTGGGTTTTTCCCGCGTCATCGAACTGGTGTGGTGGGAGAGTTTTTCGCACCGGGATTGGAAGGTCACGTTCACCCCGAGCCAGCACTGGGGCGCGCGCACCCTGTCCGACCAGCATCGCGGCTACGGCGGATTTGTCCTGGAACATCAGGGGCGGAAAATTTATCACGCCGGCGACAGCGCCTATTTTGACGGTTTCAAACAAATCGGGCAGAAACTTGCGCCGGAAATCGCGTTGCTGCCCATCGGCGCCTATCACCCGGAATCGTTC